>WNFW01000642.1_pt1 | contig 23576 bp, 23 predicted proteins | sample 5400131 | NCBI WGS metagenome assembly WNFW01 (sample SAMN13153362, study PRJNA577476) | soil metagenome | isolation source: 20 cm soil or saprolite under grassland replicate 1 | place: USA:California | collected 2016-06-15 | reverse complement strand
GATCCGCGCGCGGCGCTCACGCTCGCTGGAACCTACGATCCGATCGTGCTGGAGAAGCTGGGCATCCAGGGCTTCGCCTCGGATATCGCCGCGGCGCGCACCTGGTACGAGCGGGCGAAAGAGTTCGGCTCGGCGGAGGCGATGCGGCGGCTGGAAATGCTGGCGAGCCGCGCCCGCTGAGCTGTGCGGACGAAACAAGCAACACGAGATCAGGAGGCAATGACGATGGCGAAGCAGTCTTGGCGGCTTCTTGCGGCGGCACTGGCGCTGCTCGGGTTCGTGACGATGGCGTGGGCGGAAACCGAAGTTGATCCGGGCGCCGTCAGCGACGGGCTCAAGGCGATCTTCAAATACGGACCCGGCACCCACGAGACGGCCGACCGCCTCAACTCCAATACCGTCACCATCATGACCGGCACCATCGCCGGGACCCGACACGCTCGACTACCTGGAGAAAAGGGGCTACGCCAACAACATCAAGAAGCAATTCACCTTCATCACCAAGCTCTATAACGAAGAAATGCACGTGCTCGCGCCCAAGTCGATCCGCACCCTGGCGGATCTCGAGGGCAAGACCGTCGCGGTCGACCTGCCCAACGGCGGCACGTTCGTGACTTCGATCATCGTGTTCGAGCGACTCGGGATTCACGCGAATTTCGCCTACATCGAGCAACGGCTCGCCTACGAGAAGCTCAAGAAAGGCGAGATCGACGCGATGATCTCGGTGCAGGGAAAGCCCTCGAAGTTCAACTCGGGGGTCAAGGATGAGAACCTTCACTTCGTTCCGGTCGATTACGCCAAGTCCCTGCAGCCGGACTTCCTGCCCGCTCAGCTGACTTCCGAGGATTACCCGAACATGGTCCCGAAGGGCGAACGCATCGATACGATCGCAGTGCCGGCGGTGTTGGCCGCCTACAATTGGGCGCCCAACACCGAGCGCTATCGCCGGCTGGCGCGCTTCGTCGATGTGTTCTTCAACAAGATCGCGGCCTTGCAGCAGCCCCCGTTCCATCCGAAATGGAAAGAGGTCGCGCTCAATGCGCCGCGCCGACGCGCGCCGCAAGTTCGATCAATTCCTGGGCGACAACCAGGTGCGCGCGTCTGCTCCGGCGAAACCCGAGGATCGCGAGGCGCTGTTCCGGCAGTTCCTGGAGTGGCAGAAGAATCAGCCCGTCGCGCGCTGAGCAATGCCGTCGCCGATCCGGGGCGCGGGCGGAAACCCGCGCCCCAACCATTTCGAGGCTGTGGCGGGGACGCGCGATTCGCGGGCGATGCCCGCATTCGCGGTCCATTTATTTCTTGAGGAGATCCCTTCGAACTGGAATGATTGAACAAAACTCCGGCGGCTTTGCGACGATGCGCCCCATCCGCGATTCAGGGCAAGCCGGCCAGACCACCCAATGCTGATCGCCTTGATGAGCGACATCCACGCCAACCGCGAGGCCTTCTCGGCCTGCTTGGCGCATGCGGCGCGCTACCCGGTCGATCGCTACGTGTTTTTGGGCGATTACGTCGGCTACGGCGCCGATCCGGGCTGGGCAGTCGACACGGTCATGGGCCATGTCGAGCGCGGCGCCATCGCGATTCTCGGCAATCATGACGAAGCGATATCCGCCGCGCGGGTGCAAATGAACGAGATCGCCTTGGCCGCGATCGAATGGACGCGAGAGAGGCTCGACGCAGGGCAGTGCGAATTTCTCGCCGGCCTGCCCCTCACAATGGAAGAAGCCGACCGGCTGTACGTGCACGCGAGCGCGTGGGCGCCGGCCGCGTGGCACTACGTGATGGACGCCTATGAGGCGCGGCAGAGCCTCGAGGCGACCGCGCGCCGCGTGACGTTCTGCGGCCACGTGCACGTGCCCGAGCTCTATCATCTGAGCGCCGCAGCCAAGATCGGCGCGTTCACGCCGGTCGCCGGGGTGGATATTCCGCTGTTGCGCCGGCGGCGCTGGCTCGCCGTGATGGGCGCGGTCGGCCAGCCGCGCGACGGCGTGCCCGCCGCCTGCTATGCCGTGCTCGACGAGCAGGAGAGCACGCTCACCTACGTGCGCGTGCCCTATGACGTCGCACGTGCGGCGGCAAAGATCCGCGCGGCGGGACTTCCGCCGATCCTCGCCGCCCGCCTGGAACAGGGATATTGATCGCAATGCCCGTCCGCCGCCGTCTCGAACCGGGACAGGTGATCGGCGGCTTCGAGCTGGAATCGCCGGATCCCGCTGCCGCGGTCTTCGAATATGCCGTCACCAATCAGGTCGATCACATCGTCGTCGGCGCGCGGGCGGGCTTCGGCCTGCCGCGCCATCTGGGCAGCGTGTCCTCGCGCGTGGTCGCGGAGGCGCCCTGCACGGTGACGATCGTGTGAACGAATTGAATGGCGCCGTGCTTGCGATCCTCGGGAAATCCGCATTCTATTTGGCGGATCGGCCCGGACAGGCGCCGGCGCGGGAAGGACGACGCGATGGAGTGGGGAAGGGTGGCCGGCTTCGCGCTGGCCGCGGGCGCGAGCTTGCTTGCGGGCTGCGCCGCCGATTCCCCGATCCTCGAGCAGCTGATGGTCGTGCCCGGCTATTACGACACGTTGAGCTGCCCGGAGCTGGTCGCGAAGCTGCGATCCGCGACGGAACGGGTGCGTGAATTGATCCTGCTCATGGAGAAATCGGGGGAGGATTCTACGGGCGCGATCGTCAACGCAGTCGCCTACAACACCGAATATGCCAAGGCGCGCTCGACCCAGAAGCATGCGGAGGAGGCGGCGGTGCGCAAGCGCTGCGATCTCAACGCCGAACCCGGCAATCCGGGGACCGGCCCGGAGCAAGTCAAGTCGCTGCGCTGAACCAGCGCGATCGGGCCGCCTCTACGGGTCGCCAGGGCTGCGGGCTGCCAAAATGGACCTGTGCGCCGGCAGGGCGGGCGGCACAGGTCAAATCAATCAATGGTATTTCAATACGATTCCAGCGGTTTGTTGCTTTATCGCAACAGTAAAAGGCGCGCCGTTGCTGTAGGATCGATTTGACGCGGGGGGAACCGATCATGAAGCGCGCCTGGACGCTGGTCATTGGCGCTGGCCTATTCGCTTGCGGCGCCGCGAGTTCCGCCTTCGCGGCCGACTTGGCGATGCCGCCGCCGCCGCCTCCCGCGCCGGCTGCAGTTCCAGTTCTGCCTCCGGTTTACAATTGGAGCGGCTTCTTCGTCGGCGGCCACCTCGGCTACGGCTGGGGCAGCGACGCGATCACGCTCAGGCCCGACAGCCATTACCCCTCCGGAACCATTGTGCCGACCATCGCCGCCGACCCGCGCGGTATCGTGGCCGGCGTGCAATATGGGACGAACTGGCAATTCGACCGGATCGTGCTGGGCACCGAGTCCGACTTCTCGTTCACCGATATTCGTCGCTCGCAAACGATCGTCACCAGCGGGGCCAGTAATACCGGCGAGCAGAAGCTGCCCTGGTTCGGCACCACGCGCGTTCGCGCCGGCTATACGCTGCAAGACAATCTGTTGATCTATGCGACGGGGGGCCTCGCCAACGGCACCGCGAAGGGGAGCTTTTCGGCCATCGGCTCCAGCGCCGGAGCCGTAGGATCCCGCAGCAAGACGTTGTGGGGCTGGACCGTCGGCGGCGGCCTCGAATACGGGATGGGGCCGTGGTCGGCCAAGATCGAATACTTGCATTACGACATCGGCACCCTGACGTTCTACACGATCGATACCAGCATTCCCGGTGGGTTGATCAAGGCCTCGACCAAGTTCGACGGCGACATGGTGCGCGTGGGCGTGGATTACCGCTTCGCCTGGACGCCCTGGCAGCTCATCTTCGGACGTTGATTCTTTCCCGGATTGAGCGGCTTTTCTGCTGATGCAATCAAGTCTCGGACCAAGTCATCGCGCGCCCGCATGAGGAGTAAGCGCGATCCAACTACAGGTCCGTCGAATGGCCGTCGCCCCGCGCGGTTACCTTCGTGCGCCAACAAAGAGCCGCCCGGTTTCCCGAGCGGCGATGGTTCAATGTGCCCCCCGTTCGCGACCGCAGGGCGATATGGGCTTTTCCCGGCACTTGGCTGTCCCGCTAAGGACCGACGCGTGGGCATCGGCGGCCTTTGCCCCCTTTTCTAGCACCCGTATTGGGATTCGCCCTTCGACTCAAGCCCCGTCTTTGTGGTTAGCGGGGACGGGTGCCGCCGTCGTGTTTCAATCGCGCGCGTAGCCGCGGAGCGAGTGGCGTGAAATCCGGGGTCCCGGGATTGCCCACAGCACAGGCCGGACGTTTCCCATGATCGATCGCTGAACCGGCACAGATCCGGGTTCAGCCTGGCGCTCGATCCGGCTAGAGGACGGGGGCCGGCGATCGGCGCGGCCGCGGGTCGTAAGCGCGCGCCCCAAAGCGGGCTTCTTCGGCAGTCGGCGTCGGCGCAAGTTCAGGACGGTCCCGGTCGACAGCAGGGGGCAACCTGTGGGACCGAGACCGTCCCGGCCGGGCGACTTACTGACCCCCTCCCGACGCAGGAAGGCTAGGAGAGATTTGTGGCGCGTCCGGGGTCATTTGGTGTCAAAGCGCGACTCGCACGGGTCGAAGTTCTTCAATTCCATCAATTCGCTGTGCCGGATTGATCGGGCCGACGATGCGCTTCGCCAAGCTCGCGAATGGCGCCAGCAATGTCGAGGAATCGCCGGAAAGAACTGCCTATTTCAGCGGTTGCAGTTCCGGAATGGGGACGGAGCAGCGCGTCACCGTCACGCGCGTGGGTCCGTGCGAGCCTGGGACCGAAACCTCTTCCGACCGGCAGCCCGTCCGGTAGAAAATGCCCCGGCGCCACGAGGCCGGAGCCGGAAGCGCCGGATCGACGTCGCCCACCTCGTCGGCTGGTTCGTAACCGGGTCCGTAATATCCGGCCCCGCCGTTGTCGGAGGGAAAGCCCCAGCCGAAATCCCCGAAAAAGCGCCTGTGGTAGTGATGCGAGAATTTGTGGAAACCGTGCAGGGTCCTGCCACGGATCCCGGGATGCAGGGCCATCGGGTGGAAGGCCGGGTGGAAGGAAACGCCGGATCTACCGGCATGCGCGTCGAGGGGGAGGGTCGATAGGAGGGGGATCGCGGTAGCGAACAGCAGGACCGTGCTCAAACGCCTGAACATGACGCAACTCCTTTGCGCGTCGCCTTGCCTCCTCTTTCGTTCCGCTCCGCCGTGCTGGCCTTATAGACCTTCTCTTCGAGCGATTGAATAGCTTGGTCGTCGCCATCGTTAATGCGGGCGCGAAGCGCGGGCTCGGCCGACGAAGGAACGCGCGTTGCATCCGGCCGAGCGAATCGCCTCGGCGTTTGCTCGCTTGCCGCGCGGGACGCTATGGTCGCGGCTTTCCTCGGCGCCCTGGTCGATGCCGCTTGCCGCACCCGTATCCGCATTGCTGGCCCGGTTCCATGCCTCCCGGCCGGTGCGAGCCTGGTCGCTGATCGTCACGCTCTACGGCGACGCGATCGTTCCGCGCGGCGGCAGCCTCTGGCTCGGCTCGCTCACGCAGATCATGGCTCGGTTCGGCATCGATGCCGGCCACGTCCGCACCGCCATGTCGCGACTGGTCACGGACGGCTGGCTCGAGCGCGAGCGCATCGGCCGCAACAGCTATTACCGGCTCTCCAAGCGCGAGGAGGCGAGCTTTCTTGCCGCGACCAGGCGCATCTATTTCGGCGCGGAGCAGCCCTTCGACGGCCGTTTGCGGCTCGCCCTGCTGGGCCCCGAAGTCGACGACCGCTCCGCCGTGCGTCCATTGCTGGAGCGAGAGGGATTTGCCGCGCTCTCGTCCACGGCATACGTCGGCGTGACCGATGCATCGCCGCAAATCGCGGGGATCGGCGGGGTGTTCCTCGTCACGGCGGATCCGGGAAAAAACGGTCCCGCGGTCGCGGCCGCGGCCTTCGAGCTTGCGCCGCTTGCGGCCTCATACCGCGATTTCGTCGTGCGGTTCGCGCCGCTCGACCGAAGTCTTGCCGCGGGGGGAGTGCTCGATCCGGGGGACGCGCTGGTCGCGCGCGTGCTGCTGATCCACGAATTTCGCCGCATCGTCCTGAGAGATCCGGCGCTGCCGCGCCGGCTCCTGCCGGCAGATTGGCCGGGCGCGACGTCCCGGGCGCTTGCGGGGCGCATCTATCGCCGCCTCGTGCCGGCGGCGGAGATTTATCTCGATCGCAACGCGCGCAATGAGGATGGTCCGCTGCCGCCCCCGGGCGCAAATTTCTTTCGGCGCTTCGACGGCCTGTAGATGCAATTCGCCGCGCTGAGGAATCACGCGGGCGAAGTGGCTTGCGAACAACCGCGCTGGCGCACCTCACGATACTGCGGCTCGAGCGTGCCGGCGATTTTCGCCAAATTTGCCCGCAGCTCCTCGGGCGCGACCCGATCGGCCGCCATCAAGGCTCTGACGATGGGATCCGACAGCAGCTCGGCAATGGTAGGCTCAGAATGACACCAAGGCATGCAATTCCTCTTCGTCCTGCCCTTCGGGGGCCAATGTGGCGGCGGCGTCGGGCGTCAGCTCGCGCATGAGCTCGATCGCCCGCTCGAGGCCGGTCCCGACCGCCCGCTCGGCCGCCTCGGGCCCGAGTGCGGTGCCTTCGATCCCGATCACCTTGACGTCGGTCATGCCGAGGAACGCCAGGAGCTGCAGCAGGTAGGGCGTGACGTGATCGAGCTCCCGGCGCGGCCCCTCGGAATAAACGCCGCCCTTCGCCTCGACGAGGATCACCTGCTTGCCGGTCACGAGTCCGCGCGGGCCGCTCTCGCCATATTGGAACGTGCGGCCGGCCCGGGTGACGTGATCGATCCAGGCTTTCAGCGTCGAGGGAATGCCGAAATTGATCATGGCGACGGCGATCACCACGACGTCGGCCGCCAGGAGTTCGTCGATCAGGGCGTCGGATTGCGCGAGCCTCTCGCGCTGCTCCGCGTTGAGCCGATCGCTGGGAACGAAGATGCCGGTGACGAAATCCTCGTCGATATGCGCGACCGGATCCTTGGCGAGGTCGCGCACGATCACGCTGGCCTGCGGATGCACGCGGCGCAGCTCTTCGAGAACGCCCGCGGCCACCCTAGTGGAGTGGGAGGCGCCGCCGCGCGGGCTGCTGGTGAGGAGAAGAATGCTGGTCATGGGCTGCTCCTGTATACGCGGGCCGTCGGGCGGCTCATCGGCCGGCCGGATTTTCCGCGGACCGGTGGATCAAATGGGTTGTGATGCGCGCTTCGAGGGTGAAGCCGCTGCGGTGGGCTGCCGAGCCGATCATCCCGGCGCTGGGCAGGGCGCTCGGGCCCGCAAGGGTGGCGCCCAGGGCCGGAGGGGTCGGCAGCGCCGCGGCGGCGATCAGGGCCCGCAAAGGAAGGGCGAAGAGTTGGGACATCATGTTCTTGCTCCTTATCGCCACAAAAGGCGTGACTTTGGCCGCCCCTTGTGGTACTGACCGGTAACACTATCTACGCGTTACTTACCGGTCACACCCCGATCTGTCAAGGGGCAAGAACATGAATTTTGGAGGACCCATGGACACCGAGACCGCGCCTGTGCCGCCGCGCGAGCGCATCCTCAAGGCGGCGGACGAGCTGTTCTACCGGCTGGGCATTCGGGCGGTCGGGGTGGACGCCATTGCGGAGGCGGCCGGCACCAACAAAATGACGCTTTACCGGCATTTTTCTTCGAAAGACGCCCTCGTAGCCGAATATCTGCGAGGAAAGGCCAAGCGGGCCGAAGCCTTGTGGGAACGTCTCGAGACTGAACACCCCGGCGACCCGCGTGCTCAGCTACATGCTTGGGTCAAGCACATGGCCGAAGACGTGATTTGCCGCGGGAACCGAGGCTGCGCTCACACGAATGCCGCGGTAGAGCTTACCGAGAAGGAGCATCCGGCGCGTCCGGTGATCGAAGCGTTCAAAAGGGCGCAGCGCGAGCGATTGAGCCAACTTTGCCGCGGCGCCGGCCTCACGGAGCCGGAACTGCTCGCCAGTGAGCTCCACTTGGTGCTGGAAGGCGCGCGGGTCAGCCTGCAAAGCGTCGGGCCCGAGGACCTAGGGGCCCGGATCGTGCGCATCGGCGAAGCCATTATCGCCAGCCATTCGCCGAAATGATCGCTGCCCTCGCGGCTGCCGCCGCTGCAGTGCAGCATGCAAAAATGTTACAGAAACGCTTGACCGCTGAAATTTTTGTAACAAGATAACGCTCAATGGGCCCAGTCAGCGGACGAGCCGACGAGCGATGTACACCCAGGCACTCAACACGCGCGAAGCCGCAGGAGCGGCTGCCGATCCCGAGCGTGAGGCCCGGTTCCAGGCTCGCGTCGACGCCGAAAGCAGGATCGAGCCCAACGACTGGATGCCGGACGCCTATCGGCGCACCCTGATCCGCCAGATTTCGCAGCATGCCCATTCGGAGATCGTCGGCATGCTCCCGGAGGGCAATTGGATCACCCGCGCGCCCTCGCTCAAACGCAAGGTGGCGCTGCTGGCAAAAGTTCAGGACGAGGGCGGACACGGGCTCTATCTCTACGCCGCCGCCGAAACGCTCGGCATCTCCCGCGAGGAACTCGTCGAGCAGTTGCTCGCCGGCAAGGCGAAATACGCCTCGATCTTCAATTACCCGACGCTGACCTGGGCGGACATCGGCGCGATCGGCTGGCTGGTCGACGGCGCCGCGATCATGAACCAGATTCCGCTGTGCCGCTGCAGCTACGGTCCCTACGCCCGCGCCATGATCCGCATCTGCAAGGAAGAAAGCTTCCACCAGCGCCAGGGCTACGAGATCATGCTGACACTCGCGCGCGGCACGCCGGAGCAGAAGGCGATGGCGCAGGACGCATTGGACCGCTGGTGGTGGCCGGTGCTGATGATGTTCGGCCCCTCGGACCAGGACAGCCAGCACACCGACGTTTCCATGCGCTGGAAGATCAAGCGTTTCACCAACGACGAGCTGCGGCAAAAATTCATCGATGCCACCGTCCCGCAGGCGCATTACCTCGGGCTCTCGATCCCGGATCCGCGGCTCGCGTTCGACGCGGCGAGCGGACATTGGCGCTTCGGCGAGATCGATTGGGACGAGTTCAAGCGGGTGATCGCCGGCAACGGCCCGTGCAATCGCGAGCGCATGCGGGCGCGGCGCAAGGCGCATGACGAAGGCGCCTGGGTGCGCGAAGCGGCGCTCGCCTATGCGCAAAAACGCCGGCAGCGCCAAGCGGCGATGCAAGTCGCCGCGGAGTGATCGGGAAATCGGAGGCCGCCATGACCGAGCAGAACTGGCCGCTGTGGGAAGTATTCATCCGGACCCGCAACGGCATGGCGCATCGCCACGCCGGCAGCGTGCACGCGGTCGATGCTGCGATGGCGCTGCAGAACGCCCGCGACGTCTACACTCGCCGCGGCGAAGGCCTGTCGATCTGGGTGGTGCCCTCGGCGGCGATCACCGCATCGGACCCGGCGGAGCAAGGCATGATGTTCGAGCCGACCGCGTCGAAGATCTACCGTCATCCGAGCTTCTACGAGGTGCCGGAGGAAGTCGGGCACATGTGAGTTTTCTCCCTCCCCGTCTTCGGGGAGGTCGCCGAGCGAAGCGAGGCGGGGTGGGGACGAACTTCCCCACCCGGCTCGGACCTTCGGTCCTCGCCACCCTCCCCTCCGGGGAGGGAAAAGTAGGAACGCCGATGGCTTCCGCGCGAAGGCGGGCCATCCAGTAACCCCGGCGGTTACTGGGTGGCCCGGTCAAGCCGGGCGACGACAGCGCAGGATATGAGGCGAGTGACAGGCGGAAGACAGTCAGCCGCAATGCCAATGACGAACGATACCCCGCTCTTCCTCTACACGCTGCGGCTTGCCGACGATGCGCTCGTGCTCGGGCATCGCTTGTCCGAATGGTGCGGCCATGCGCCCGTGCTCGAGGAGGATCTGGCGCTCGGCAATATGGCGCTTGATCTGATCGGCCAGGCGCGATCGCTCTACGCCTATGCCGGTCAGCTGGAGGCCAGGGAGCGGGACGAAGATACGCTCGCCTATCGGCGCGATGCGGGCGAATACCGCAACGTGCTCCTGGTCGAGCAGCCCAACGGCGATTTCGCCGTTACGATCCTGCGCCAGCTGCTCTATGCGGCCTGCGCGCATCCCTATTTCGAGGCGCTGACGAGCTCGAAGGACGCAACGCTCGCAGCCATCGCCGCCAAGAGCGCAAAGGAGCTCGCCTATCACGTTCGCCACGCCGGCGAGTGGACCATCCGGCTTGGCGACGGCACCGAGGAGAGCCATCGCCGCGCCCAGCAGGCGCTCGATGATCTGTGGCCGTACACGGGAGAGATGTTCGAGACCGACGACATCGAGCGGGCGCTGATCGAAGCCGGCGTCGCCGTCGATCGCGCCGGCGTCCGCCCGCGATGGGAGCGCACGCTCGCCCCGATTCTCGCCGAGGCGAACCTGCAGCTTCCCGCCGGTGATTGGATGCAGTCCGGCGGCCGCGCCGGACGCCACAGCGAGCACCTTGGCCACATCCTGGCCGAGCTGCAGTTCCTGCAACGCGCCTATCCGGACGCGAGATGGTGATGCCGTGCCGACGATGACGCGCGCCTTCAGCGCTTCCGACCTGCGCTCGCGCGCATGGGCTGCGGCTGCCGCGGTGGTCGATCCGGAAATCCCGGTGCTGACCATCGTGGATCTCGGCGTGCTGCGCGACGTGCGGGTCGAAGACGGCGCGGTCGAAGTGTTCATCACGCCGACCTATTCCGGCTGCCCGGCGATGGACATGATCGCGATCGAGGTCGGGCTGGCGCTGGAACAAGCCGGCTTTCGCGCGCCGAAAGTGACGCGCGTGCTGTCCCCGGCCTGGACCACCGACTGGATCACCGAGGAAGGCAAGGCCAAGCTCGAGCGCTTCGGCATCGCGCCGCCGAACGGCAAGGCCGGGCGGCGCGCCTTGTTCGGGCAAGAGCGCGTGACCTGCCCCCAGTGCGGTTCGCAAGAGACCTCGCGGATTTCCGAGTTCGGCTCGACGCCGTGCAAGGCGCTCTATCGCTGCACCGCCTGCGCCGAGCCGTTCGACTATTTCAAGTGCATCTAGGCGATGTCGGTCGCTTTCCATCGGCTGAAGATCCGCGACCTGCACCGCGAGACTGCCGAGGCGGTCTCGATCGCGTTCGCGGTGCCCACCGGGCTTGCGGAGGCGTACCGTTTCGATCCCGGCCAGCATCTCACGCTGCGCACCGTGCTGGGCGGCGTCGAGACCCGGCGCTCCTACTCGATCTGCACCGGTCCGGACGATGACGATCTGCGCGTCGTGGTCAAGCAACAGGAAGGCGGCCTGTTCTCCAATTGGATCAACGAAACAGCCAAGGTCGGCCATACGATCGACGTGATGACGCCGCAAGGCCGGTTCGGGATCCGGCCGGATCCGGGCGCTTCCCGCAATTATCTGGCGATCGCGGCGGGCTCCGGCATCACGCCGGTCATGTCGATCCTCCGCAGCGTGCTTGCGCGCGAGCCCGCGAGCCGGATCGCGCTGCTCTACGGCAATCGCACGGCGCAAAGCATCATCTTCAAGCGGGAGCTCGAAGCGTTGAAGGACCGGTTCCTCGCGCGCCTGAGCGTGCATCACGTGCTCTCGCGCGAACGGCAGGAACTCGAGCTCTTCAACGGCAGGATCGACGCCGGAAAGATCGAGGCGGTGCTCAAGGCCGCACTTCCGGCAGATCGCGTCGACCATGCGTTCCTGTGCGGACCCGGCGATCTGATCGAGGCGAGCCGGTCGGCATTGTTGCGGCTCGGCGTTCTACCTGAGCGCATTCACGTCGAGCATTTCACCGTCGACGGGACGCCCGCATCTGCTCCGAACCGCGCCGAGCGCAGAACCGTGGCCGGGGTGGCGGCGGAGGCGACGATCGAGATCCGGCTCAACGGGCTCGATCACGTCGTGCCGCTGTTTCCCGGCGAAACCATCGTCGAGGCGGGACTGCGGCAGGGGCTGGAGATGCCGTATTCCTGCCGGGGCGGCATGTGCTGCACCTGCCGGGCCAAGCTGGTGCGCGGCGAGGTGCGCATGGATCGCAATTATTCGCTGGAGCCCTGGGAGATGGCGGCCGGCTACGTGCTGACCTGCCAGTCGCACCCGCTCACGCCCGAGGTGGCGGTGGATTACGACCACGTTTGAGCATCTAGAATGCATGTAGCCGATGGAGCGCCGCGCAGCGGCACGGCGGGCGCGCCCGGCATCTGTCTGAAGATGCGAATAAGGGCGGACTGTTTGGCGGAAATGAGCCATAATGCGGCAAGGCGGCATGCAGGCCGACATGCGCTCGAACGCAACCGGGAGGATCTCGTGGCCAGATGGGTGGAATCGAAGAACGTCGGCGGCGTCAGCGAAGTGACCCTGCTGACCCCGATCAAGAAAGGCTTCATTCCCGGCGAGGGGCGAACCTACGAGCAGCGTTTGCACCAGGCGCTCACGTTGACTCAGGAGCGCATCGCGAACGGCTATCCGACGGCAATCAGCACCATCCCGACCATCCATTTCGCGCGATGGCTGATCTTGCGGCCGCAACAATATCTCTGCGGCGACGTGGATCCCCGAGGAAGGCTCACCTACGGCGCAACCAACCTGGCGGACGACACGGCAATCAAGCTGGAGATGGAAAAACTGACCTCCTGGCTGTTCTTCACGTCCAATTTCGACGGCGACATGATGGCGTATCTGCGCGACTTCGCGGTGTTTCTCGGCGAGGACCTCGATCACGTCTGGGGCAATTGCGAGGGCTACCCGGCCAAGGGCGCGAGGCGGGATTTCGATGGCTTTTGGGCCTATGCCAAGAAGTACCAGCTGACGACACACGCCTTTTACAATGCCTATCCCGGATTGTCGGTCCCGCGAATTCACCAATTGGCGGCATTCAAGGATCTGTTCGACGCCTTTGTCGCGCGGACGCGCGATGGCGATGGCCGCAGCATCGATGGGCTCGCCGAGGCATTCGACCAGTTTGTCGCCGAGACCGCCTGCTTCCCTTCGGCCTTTCCCGATGCGGGGGGCATGTATCGGATCCCCGTGCCGACCGGCGAAATTCATCGCCGGGGGGCCGGCTGATGAAGGCCGATCCCGCCCATATCCAGACCCATGTGCTCAGGAGCCTCGACCCGACGTTCGCCGTCTACGGCTTCTTTCGCATCGGCAATCCGGCGCAGTTCCGGACTTTGTTGCAAGCTCTCCTGGGCACGGACTCCCAGCCTTTGATGGTGGCGGGAACCGCCGCACGGATTTACAATGAAGCCGAGTGGATCGCTTCGGAGATCGATCAGCCGGAAAGTGGACCACCCGCGCGAGAAAACGGAGCGGGCGCTCCGCTCGTCCACGCCCACATTGCGTTCACGTTTTCCGGGCTGCGGACGCTGGGGATCGATCCGAAGACGCTGGCCACGTTCCCGGAACCCTTTCAGCAGGGAATGGCGGATCGCGCGGCGATTCTGGGAGATAGCGGCGTAGCCGCGCCCGAGCATTGGGATGGTTATCTAGGCTCCAAACAAGTGCACGGCGTGCTGTGGTTCGACGTTTCCAGACGAGCCCGAAAGGGCGACCGGGGAACGGCCCCGGAGCTCGATCCGCAAGCGCTGGCCAGCGAGGTCCTCCGGAACCTGGTAAGCAGCGACGGCATCGACCTTCTGCACCACGAAACCGGCCAGGCCAATCATCGCCGGTTTGGCTCCGGGGAGGTCGATCGCGTCGAGCATTTCGGGTTCCGCGACGGCGTGAGCCAGCCCTGGATCGACTTCGATATGCCCGATGGCATCGCTTTGCCGCCGCCGCGTCCGGGCGGCGGCACGCCCCGGCACGACGGCCGATGGGCGCCATTGGCGCCGGGCGAGTTCCTGCTCGGCTATCCGGACGAGGACGGACAAATCCAGCTTGCACCCTGCAACGAGAGGCTCCGTCACGGCGGCACCTACATGGTGTTTCGCAAGCTCGAGCAGGATGTGGTCGGTTTCCGCAATTTCCTGCGCGCAGGTCGCAGCGGGCGAGATGCACGCAAGCTTGCGGCTCAGATGATCGGTCGCTGGCCGGACGGTACGCCGTTGGTGCAATCCCCCGAGGGCCCGAACGAGGATGTGCCTGCCGATCCCAATCGCACGCTCAACGATTTCCGCTACAAGCGCGACGATCCGGGCGGACTGCGCTGCCCCATTTCCGCACATATCCGTCGCGCCAATCCGCGCGATACGGGCGATCGCGACGACGTACGGCGACATCGCATCTTCCGCCGCGGCATCGCCTATGGCGGCGATCTGCTGCCCGACGATTCGCCTGGCGACGGCAAGAAACGCGGGTTGCTGTTCATTGCCTTGAATTCACGCATCGATCAGCAATTCGAGTTTCTGCATGCGCATTGGATGAACCAGGGCGAGTTTCTCGGACAAGCGGGTGCCGGCCAAGACCCAATTCTCGGTGCGTACCGGGGCGAGCTCGACGATACCTTCGTCACGCCCTCGCAGCCGGGGCCGGTGACCAATCTCACGCGGTTCGTCACCATGCGGGGTGGCGATTATTTTTTCATTCCGGGGCTTGCGGCGCTGTCCGGATTGGCCAACGGCGAAAGCCTCGAGCCAGATGCCGGTGCGCACCTTCCGGAGGATGCAGTGGGGGTGCTCGAGACGCCGGAATCGCTCGATCCGGCAACGCTGCTGGGCCTGTCGCAACGTCTGTTGACCCCCGCGCCCGACCGGCCGAATTGGATCCCGAAAACCGCGCCCTACCAGGCTTTCCCCGGCGGTCCCGTCACCAATCGGACGGTCGCGTTCGTCGCACAGCATCCATTCGTGACGCAGATACTGAAAGACGACGCCGCGTTCGGAATCGACCCCTATGCGGAACGCGTGGCGCGAATGACTGCCTGGGGCCAAATGTTGATCAGTCTTCAGGAGGGTGGTGCGGAGCGCGTGAAGCGGCATGAAATCCTGGGCGCCGCCATGCAGAAACTGACCGGACATTATCGCCCGCAATTTGCCGATCTAGACGCGTTGTTCGCCTCGGCGACCAAATCGATCATGCGGGACCTGCTGAAAGCGGCGGCGAAGCGCGGGGCGCTGGATATCGTCGGCGATATCGGCCGGGTGGCTCCGATCCTGCTTGCGGCGCGCGTGTTCGGGGTCTCCGGTCCGAGCTGGGTTTCGCCGACCGGGATCGCGGCGAAATTCGGCCGCGCCGACATCACCGCACTGCCGCCGTCCTGGCTGGCGGGGCTGCCCGAGATCGGCGACGATCTCAAGCCGCTGCTGTCAATGCAGGCATGGACGCGGCTGGCGTTCGCGCAAGTGTTCGTAAACGTCGTCAACGCCGCGGAGCTCGCCACTCTCGCGGAACACGCCGCGGCAGAACTGTTCCAGCACCTCGGCCAGCTGATCGATGGCGGCCGAAGACTCCCCCGCAATAATCAAACCTTGCTTGCCTGCCTGGTCGAGCTCGGCGACCAGCCGCAGCAATTCGGGTTGGATCCGCAGGCATACGATCGTAACGCGCGGCTGATTCTTGCAGAAGCGGCGGTCGGTGGGATCGAGACCGTCAACAAGGCGTTGACCAATGTCATCAATCTAATTTTGGATGATTCCAAAGTCATGGAAAAGTTTCACGCTGCCGCGGAAAAGAACGATGATCCGATGATCGACGCTTTGGTCCGCGAGGCCTTGAGATTCGATCCCGTGTCGCCGATCCTGTTCCGGGTCGCCAAGGAAGGTGCGGCGATTGGCGAGAAGCCGATTCCCCCAGGCACCCGCGTCTGCATGTTGATCAAGGCGGCGATGCACGATCCGGCGGTGTTCTCCGATCCGGAGCACTTCGATCCTGGCCGCGCCACGGTGAATTATCTGCATTTCGGCGACGCCGGCGCGCCGCCGCGGGCGCCACATGCTTGCTGGGGCGAGGGCTTCGCCGTCCCCGAATTACGGGAGATGCTCAAGGCGATCGTGATGCTGCCGAACCTGCGCCGGGCGGCGGGCGCGAAGGGCAACATTCAGCTGGAGTTGCACCTGCCCGGTTCTCTGCTGGTACGCTTCGACCCGAGTTAGGATGCCGCTCGTCCGGTGGCGGCGTCGCAAACCGGGAGCATGGCGGGCTCAGAAGCGAGATCGGCAAGTTCTTCGGAAACCCGCGCCTCCCAGTAGGAAAGGCCCAATCGGCCAAAGTCTTCCCGAGCAAGGTTCGCCCATCGGATCGCTTCCTCGGGATTCGCCGACAGGCGGGCGCACCGCGCGATCCCCCATTTGCAATGCGCGGCCAGCGGCCGCACTCCGCGCGGCTCGGCGATCGCCAACGCCCTCCCATAGGCGTCGCGGGCGCCCCCCGGCTCGGCCTCGGTCGCCCGAAAATCACCCAGCAGCTTGAGGCCGTAGGCGTAGTGGACGATCTCTCCGCAGGATTCGGCCAAGTGCAGCGCGTGGCGAAGCTCGCCATGGCCGGCCCCGGTTTCGCCCTGCTGGTAGCGCGCGTCGGCGTAGGCCAGATACAGGTGGGTCCACACGTACTTGCCGCCGAACCGGTAGGTTTCCCGGTCAACCGCATCTCTGAGCACGTCAAAAGCGTCAGCGGTGCGCCCAGTGGCGATCAAAGCTTGCCCGAGCAGCGCCGCTACCATGGCATGCATCGTCAGCACTTCGGCGGTCCGGCTCAGCTCGAGTGTTTCGGCGAGAATGGACGCCGCCGAGTCGAACTCTCCCCTGCGGAACTGGTATAGGCCGCGGGACCATTGCAGCAGCACGCGTGAGAACGGCTGATCAACGGTGGACAGCATCTCGAAGCCTTCATCGAGGACCTGCCGAGCCTGCTCGAATTCTCCGAGCTCGATCAGATACCAGGCGAGGAACGCCCGCGAGAACAAGCCTGGCGCTCCGCCCCAGCCGAATCGCTTGGTCGCGAGCGCGCCCGGCAGCATGCCGATCACCTGCCGATGAAGATCGACCGCCGCCGCGATGTCGCCCAGGGCGTGGTGGATGTTCGCCAGATGCCACTGCGTCGATAGAATCAGGGGAGCGTCACCGAGCGACCGGGCGATGGCAAGACCGGCTTCTCCGCGCGCGCGCGCCTTGACGTGCTCGCCGGCGATCCAATGCGCAAACGCGGATTCCGATGCCGCCGCCGCCAGCCGTCGGCGGTCGCCGATCTGCTCGGCAAGCCGCTCGGCCTCGCCCACGAGCTCCATGTTCTTGTCGTTGTCACCGATGACGTGAAACGCGTGAAAGGCGTGCAGCCGCAGATCGATTGCCCTCGGGGCGGCCGTTTCCACCGGGACATGGCTCAGCGCCTTGTCGGCGCGATGATACAGACTGATGGCCTCGCGGTTGGCGGAACGCCCTATCGCTTTGACGCAGGCGGTAAACAGATATTTGGCCGCACGCTGCCAATCCCCCGCACGCTCGGCATGGGCCGCCAGCGTCTGGCCCATCGTTTCGGCCGACGAAGGATAGAGCTGCTCCAGGCTGCGCAGCACGGCGGCATGCAATCGGCGCCGTTCGGGATGCAGCAGGCCGGCGTAGGCAGCGTCCTGAACCAAGGCATGCTTGAAGGACAGCATTCGCTCCGATCCGCTCGAACGCGCGAACAGCAATCCCGATTGCAGCAATCTTTCGATGTCCGGCGACAGTTCGTGGATGTTGCGCTCGGCCACGGCAGCGAGCAGGCTGACCGGGAACTGACGCCCGATGACCGCGCCGATCTGAGCCAAGGTTTTCGCCGACTCGAGATGATCGAGACGGCTCGTCAAGGAAGCCTGCAACGTCGCCGGTACGCCGGCATCGACGCGGGTTTCGTGTTCCGCCTCCCCGGTCGCCGTGCCTCGCTCGACGACCGCCCGGGTGATCTCCTCGATGAAGAGCGGCACGCCGTCCGCCCGGGAAGCGATGCTCTGGATGACGGCGGGACTGAGCTGCGCTCCGGCGTGGGCCATGGCGAGCGCGGTACTCTCGGCCTCGTCCAGGCGATGGAGCGCCAGTTTGGTTACATGATCCCCCACCGTCCATTGGGGACCGAACGGGGTCCGCTGCGTGGCGACGAGCAGAATCTTATGACCGATCAGCTCTCGGAAGAAACGGATCGCCAAGTCCTGCGTCGAAGGATCGATCCAGTGCACATCCTCGAGCAGCACCAGAACCGGCCCCTGCTTGGAGAGCCGCAGAGGGTGCCTGACCAGGGCCGCCCACAGCCGCTCGCGGCGCGCCGTCGGCGGCTCGTCGGGCAGAGCGGGGCGGCCGTTGATATCCAGTGAAAGCAGATCGGCGATCAGCGTGATCGTGTCCGGATCATCGCGGAAGTACGGGGCGAGGTTTGCTTCCAGCTTGTGCCAACGAGCGGCTTCGCTATCGCCTTCTTCGATATCGCAGAAGCGCTCGAGCTGGTGGATGATGGGATGGAGCGGGGTGTCGCCATGGAGCGGAGAGCACTGGTAGCGCAGCTGGATGACGGGCCGCGCAGCTGCGGCCTCGCCGAGCGCCTCGAGCAGTCGGGATTTTCCGACGCCGGCCTCGCCGCTCAGCAGCACGATGCGGCCAGCGCCGCGCCGGGCTTCGTCCCAGTGCTTGATCAGCCGCGACAGCTCCAGGCTTCGGCCGATAAGCGGGGCGTCGCGCGACGCGCGCGCCTCGAAGCGCGTCGCCACCGGTTCCGGCGTAATGACCCGCCAGGCGGCGATCGGCGCCGCCAGCCCCCTCACGGCGAGCGGTTGCAACGGCTCGACGCGGAAATGGCGCCCGATCTCGTCGCGCGTCGGCTCGTCGATCAGGATCTCGTCCGGATTTCCTATCGCCTGCAGCCGGGCCGCCAGATTGGGCGTCCGGCCGACGGCGTCGGTCGACGGGACGCCTTCAGTGACGATATCGTTGATCACCACTTGGCCGGTGCTGATGCCGATCCGCGCCCGCAGCGGCGGGCGCTCGCGCGTCGAGAGGCCTCCGACCGCCTTGAGGGAGGCCAGCGCCGCTCGGACCGCCCGCTCGGCCTGATCCTCGTAGGCCCGCGGCCAGCCGAAATAAGCGATGATGCCGTCGCCGCGGAAATTGCTGACGTATCCGCGGAATCGGACGATGGCGGCGACCACCGCGTCCTGGTAGGTCGAGATCAACTCGCGCAGCTCCTCCGGATCGAGCCGGTCGGAAAGCTCCGTCGAGCCCACCAGGTCGCAAAACAGCACCGTCACCCAGCGTCGCTCGGCCGGGCCATGGACCAGCTGCTGGCCGCGATCCGCCTGGCCCGCCGGTGGTTCCGGCGAGGGACCGTCATTTTGCCGGAGTGCGCGAGCGAGACGCTTGCGGTCGCCGAGGCTCACGCCGAGCGCGGTGAGCTCGGCCTCGCTGAGCTCGGCGAGGACATCAAGATCGACGCCGTTCGCGGCAAACGCCTCCGCATAACGGTCCAATTCCTTATCGTGGAGCCAGGCGCGCAGGTCGCTCGCCATACCGCTTCTCTCGCCGCATTGCCCAGCCTATCGGGCTTATCAGCCAAGGCAATGCCAAGCAAGCAGATGTGCTTTGCTCGCGTCCTCGAAATCGCCGACCGATCTCCGTCAACAGCGCAGCAAACTCGAGCCGGCGGTCTTGCCCCACGCGGGTCGGATCACTTCGGGAACGCTTCATCGCCGAACGCAGCGGGGCGGCGGCTCGTCGGGGAGCGCCGCGCCATGCCGCGTCTCCGCTGGCGCCGCGCTTAACCGGCCTGACCGGCATCGGACCTGGAACGTTCCAGGGCTCGGCCCCGTCGGACAAGCAAGATCCATGTATATCCGATCGGTGTTGCCGCTCGCGATCCACGTCGGTGAGGACTCGTCAACTATATTCGTCAGCGAATTCGAAAGCTGTTGTGGCTATCAATGGGTAAATCGATTGTGGAGAATTTTTTCCAATGGAGCCATCGCGACCGCTGAAGCTCGTGGCGCGTGATCGGGCTCGCCGTAATCCGGTCAGCCGCCCGGTCTACGCCCCAATTCAGACACTGAGGGCGTGGTCGGACGCAAAGCTTGCTTCCACGTTGGACGCGGGGCCGGCGTCCGCCGATGCCGAGGGTGCTTCAGGACCCAAGCGCCAGCCCGCCGCTCGGGCATTCCTGATCGCAATGATGGTGATGGTCGGGGTGAACTTCGGCGCGGTCGTGGGCTGGCTTGGATGGGGGGCGCTGCAGGGCCTGGGTTTGGTCGCAGAACCGGCGATCGAAAAAGTGCAGCGCGAGCAGACGGCTTCGATTTCGCAAATCGAGGAAACCATTCACGGCTTGGGTACCGCAGTCGTGGGATTGAGCGCGCGCGTCGAGTCCGCTGCAGGCCGGGAGGAGGCCGCCGACCGCCGCATGGCCGAAGTCGATGGCACGCTCGGCGTCCTGCGGACCAGCATCCATGAAATTCGCGCAGCGCAGAATGCGGCAGAGGAATCCTGGCGCGAGCCGGTGGCGGAGCTCAAGGCGGCCGCCACGAGAGAGCGCGGCGAAATTGTCCGCTTGCGCGCGTCGCTCGACGAGTTGAGCCGAGCGCGTCGGCCGGAGACGGTCGCGATCGGCGCGCGGATCGATCGGATCGAACAGGCGATGGTTCAGCACAACCTGCTTGGTCCGATCCGAGGTTCGATCCAGGAGCCGGCACGGCGCGGATCTGCCGCGTCGCCGGAGAATTCACCGGCGGCGGATGGACACATCATCAATCTGACGCCCGCCCACTAGCGCCCGCCCGCCGACGCCGCGGTTGCACTATCCCTTCGGCCGCAGATCGACGACGCGGCGGGCCTTGCCGGCCGAGCGCTCGATGTTGCCCGGATCGCCGACCACGATCTCCACCCCGACCCCGATGTTGTTGCGGATGTGCGCGGCGAGCGCCGCCGCTTGCGCCGCGCGCGAGGCTTCGTCGGCATGGCTGGGGCGCGCCTCGACCAGAAGCCGCACGACGTCGAGCCGCTGCTCGCGGCGAAGCTCGATCTGGTAATGCGGCGCCAGGCCCGTACAGCGCAGCAATTGCTCCTCGATTTGGGTCGGAAACACATTGACGCCGCGCACGATCATCATGTCGTCGGAGCGGCCCGTCACCTTTTCCATGCGCCGCATCGAGCGCGCCGTGCCGGGCAGGAGCCGCGTGAGATCGCGGGTGCGATAGCGGACGACCGGCATGCCTTCCTTGGTGAGCGAGGTGAACACCAGTTCGCCGCGTTCGCCGTCCGCCAGCACTTTGCCGCTCCGAGGATCGATGATCTCCGGGAAGAAATGATCCTCCCACACGTGCAGGCCGTCCTTGGTCTCGACGCATTCGTTGGCGACCCCCGGCCCCATGACTTCGGAGAGCCCGTAGATATCCACCGCGTCCATGGCAAAAGAATCCTCGATCTCCGAGCGCATGGAATTGGTCCACGGCTCGGCGCCGAAAATCCCGATCTTCAGCGAGGATTTTCGCGCATCGAGCTTCTTGGCACGGAACTCGTCGAGGATCGCCAGCATGTAGGACGGCGTCACCATGATGATGTCGGGCTCGAAATCGAGGATGAGCTGCACCTGGCGCTCGGTCATGCCGCCGGAGACCGGGATCACGCTGCAGCCGAGCCGCTCCGCGCCGTAGTGCGCGCCGAGCCCGCCGGTGAACAGACCATAGCCGTAGGCGACGTGCACCTTCATGCCGGGTTTGCCGCCGGAGGCGCGGATCGAGCGCGCCATGAGATCCGACCAAGTGTCGATGTCGCGGCGCGTGTAGCCGACGACGGTGGGCTTGCCGGTGGTGCCGGACGAGGCGTGGATGCGAACGATGTTTTCCTGCGGAACCGCGAACATGCCGAACGGGTAATGTTCCCGCAGATCCTGCTTGGTGGTGAACGGAAAGCGCGCAAGATCGCTGAGCTGGCGCAGATCGTCGGGACGGACGCCCGCCGCCTCGAATTTCTTGCGGTACGCGGCGACGTTGTCATAGGCATGGCGCAGCGACCATCGCAAGCGGTCGAGCTGCAGCGCCGCGATTTCGTCGCGCGAGGCCTGCTCGATCGGCTCGAGGCCGAACGGGACATAGGACGCGTCGATCATTCGGAGCTCCGAGCTCAAGGTTTCGCGCGGGCGGAGCCGCGCGGCTTCAGGCCCGGCACGATCTCGCCCTCGATGGCGCGGGAGTTTCCGCGGAACTCGGCGATGACGAAGCCCTCTTCGCGGGTCACCGTCACGTCGTAGATGCCGGAGCGGCCCGCCCGCATGCGCTCCGTCGCCTGCGCCACGAGCCGGTCGCCGCGCCGCGCCGCGGCGACGAACGTGATCGCGCAATGCTGGGCGACCGTGCGCTGATTGTAGGTGTTGCAGGCGAACGCGAAGGCGGAATCCGCCAGCATGAAGATGTAACCGCCGTGGCAGAGATCGTGGCCGTTGACCATGGCCTCGGTCACGGACATCGCCAGCACGGCGTGGCCCGGCTCGACCGCGATGAGCTCCATGCCCAAGGCGCGGCTGGCGACGTCGTCCGCCCACATGGCATCGGCGCAGGCGCGCGCGATCGCGAGCGCGTCCATCATGTGCTCCTTTTGCCGGTGAACGCCGGGGCGCGCTTTTCCAGGAACGCGCGCACGCCCTCGGCAAAATCCGGCGTTCTGCCGGCTTGGCGCTGCAGGTCGCGCTCGAGGTCGAGCTGGGCGGCGAGGTCGTTGGTCTCCGCCGCGTCGAGCGCGCGCTTGGTCAGCGCCAGCCCGACGGTCGGGCCGCGGGCGAAGTTTTCGCACAGAAGTTCGGCTTCGCCCATCAGCGCCGCGTCGTCGAACACCTTCCAGATCAGGCCCCATCGCTCCGCCTGCTCGGCCGCAACGGGCTCCGCGAGCAGCACCAGCGCGCGCGCCCGCGCGGCGCCGACGAGTCGCGGCAGGAACCAGGTGCCGCCGGAATCCGGCACCAGGCCGATCCGCGCGAACGCCTGCACGAAGCTCGCCGAGCGCGCCGCCAGCACGATGTCGCAGGCGAGCGCCACGTTGGCGCCGGCGCCGGCCGCGACCCCGTTCACGGCGGCAACGACCGGGAAGGGCAGCGCGCGCAATTTGCGCACCAGCGGGTTGTAGAACTGCTCCAGCGCCCCGCCGAGCGCCGGCGTCTCGCCGGAGGCGAGCCGATCGGTGAGGTCCTGCCCGGCGCAAAAACCGCGGCCGGCGCCGGTGAGCAGGACTGCCCGGCAGGAGCCATCGGCTTCCGCTTCCTCGAGCGCCGCCGCAAGCGCCACGTGCATGGCTTCGTTGAACGCGTTGAGCCGCTGCGGACGATTGAGGGTGACGACCCGATAGCCCTCGCGCAGATCGACGAGGACGGGTTTCTCGTCCATGAACGATCCTCCCGATGCTTTTGGAAAATCGGCGCTTGCCTTGGTTTTCCGCGGCGAATGCAATGGCCCGCCGATGCGCTAGCTAAGGGCAGCCCAAATGGGCTGTCAACGCGGAGGCTTCAGCTATGCCGGCAACGCTCTTTCCCTCTCCCCGCAAGCGGGGAGAGGGTGGCGAAGACCGAAGGTCTGAGCCGGGTGAGGGGCTCGCGCCGATCTCGAGATGCCCCTCACCCGGCGCCTTCGGCGCCGACCTCTCCCCGCAAGCGGGGAGAGGTGTTCGGAGCCGGCCG
>WNFW01000687.1_pt1 | contig 23610 bp, 21 predicted proteins | sample 5400131 | NCBI WGS metagenome assembly WNFW01 (sample SAMN13153362, study PRJNA577476) | soil metagenome | isolation source: 20 cm soil or saprolite under grassland replicate 1 | place: USA:California | collected 2016-06-15 | reverse complement strand
CCCACTGAAAGTCCTCTTGTGTTTGATCGTTCTTGGGCAGGACATACACAGAGTTTTTAATGGCAACAGCGCCAAGCCGCTGGAGCCGTCGCCAGATTTTTACTCGAAAGTAGTCCGGTTTCGGCGGCAGCTGATGGATCAGGAGTAACCAGCGCCCTTCGTTAGAATTGTTCATCCCCGCAAATGAATCTTTTTATATAACAGCCGTATCAATCCAGCTCGACTAAGTCAACGGATCAGGTAAAACTAAATCGCCGGCGGTCCTATTGACAACTGAATCTTTTTTATGTAACAGTTGTATCAATCAGATAGAGAAAAAGATGTGAGAGGATTTCCGATGTTCAGAAACTCCTTACGCGAAATCGCAAGACGGGGGAAAGTCACATGGCGTTGACACGAGTAGGTTTTATTCCCATCCCGTCGGGCAAGAAACCGGGCTTCGACCACGCCGACGTCTATCGGCGCGAGTCGCCCGCTACGTCACGCTTGTATGTGGCTCATACGGGAGCTGATCGCATTGAAGTCATCGACTGCATTTCCAACAGCCATTTGCGGTCCCTTTCAGATGTGCCCGGCGTTGCCGGTATCCTGATCGACGGCAAGCAGGATTTCCTCTTCTCATCTGATCGTGGCTGTGCTTGGGTAAGCATCTATCGCTGCTCTGACGAGACACTGATTGGTCGGGTCGTAGTCGGTGATCGCCCCAACGGGTTAGCCTACGATCCAGTCCGGCGCCATCTCTTCGTGTTTAATATCGGCGATCCGCCGGGTGTGAACTGCACCGGCTCTGTGGTCGCCGTCGATGAGATGCGGGTGATCGCGACGATCCCGCTCCCTGGTCGACCGCGCTGGGCTGTCTATGCTGCCGCGACCGAGCACATCTACGCCAATATCCAAGAGCCAGCCCAAATCATCGCGCTCAGTGCGATCGACCTGCAAATCACGCGGGCTTTCCACGTCCCGGTCGCTGGGCCTCACGGCTTGGTTATTGCCGGCGGGCGTCTTTTCTGTGCGGCCGACGGGGAGGCGCTGGTTGCCCTGCATCGCGATACGGGAGCAGTGCTCGGGAGCGTTGCGCTGCCCGGGGAGCCAGATGTTGTCATGCGCGATTCGGATTTGGCTCGCTTGTATGTGGCCATAGGATCGCCGGGGGTCATCAGCGTGATTGACGAACAGAGTCTAAAGACGCTGCAGACGGTTCCTACCGAGTCTGGGGCCCACACCATCGGCTGGAACCCGGATACGCGCACCCTCTACGCCTTTCTTCCTGCCAGCGTGGGCGCGGCAGTATTCGTTGAACAGTAACGTTTAACACTAAAAAGGAGGCAGAAGCTATGAAGTGGGTAACCCGTGCTCGACCAAAGGTGGACCGTGTGGCCTGTCCCTGGCTAATCAAGCGATTCGTTGATCCACAGGCGGAGTTCTTATACGTGCCGCCGGAAGAAGTGATGGAGGTAGCGAAGCGCGAAGGCGCGATTCCATTCGATGTGGCGAATGTGGAATTGGGTCACGACGGTCCCAACTGCAGCTTCGACGCTATTATCAAAAAGTACAAGCTGACGGATCGCGCGCTTCAGCGACTTGCGGTGATCGTCAGAGGGGCCGATACGGAAGCGAAGGACCTAACGCCCGAATCACGGGGTCTGGAGGCGATCGCCGAGGGGTTCCGGATCGTCTTCCGCGACGACCACGAGCTGCTCGCGCAAAATACATCCAGCGGCGCTCTTAAAAATTGACGCATGAATGGAAGGGAGAATGAGCCATGGCCTATGAAATGAAACCACTCTCCTGTAGTCCGTCACAATTAAAAGGCTTTTCAGAAAAACTCATCGTCAGTCACTATGAAAACAATTACGGCGGTGCGGTAAAACTCGGCACGGCCTCGATACTCATCGGCGCGGGCGCGCTCGGCGTGGTGCTGGTGACGCTCGCGCAGATGGCTCCGCACGCGCTGCCCGATCCCGTCGCAGGCGCGATCTTCGCTCTGGCCGCGGCAGCCCTGCTCGGCTGGAACATCGGGCCGCTGAAGCTGATGCTCGCCGGCGCGCTGAGCGAGCGCCTCAGCGCGTTTTCATTCGCAACCCGATAGGGAGAACAAATGAGCGACCGGCCGGTGGAAACCTTGCTCCTCAAGCGTTCCGACGTCGCGGCGCTGCTCGGCATGCGCGAGTGCATCGACGCGGTCGAGGCGGCCTTTCGCGAGCATGCTGACGGAAAGCTTGACCGGCCGGGGATCCTCGGCATGCACGTGCCGGCCGGCAGCTTTCACGTCAAGGCGGCCAGCCTGAATTCTTACTTTGCGGCGAAGACGAACGCCAACTTCCCCGGCAACGCCGCTGCGCACGGGCTGCCGACGATCCAGGGCGCCATTCTGCTGTTCGGCGCCAGCGACGGCCGTCTGCTGGCGATCATGGACTCGGCCGAAGTGACCGCCTTGCGAACCGGGGCGACGACCGGTGTGGCGACGCGGCGCCTCGCCAAGCGGTCCGCATCCACGCTCGCGTTGATCGGCTGCGGTGCGCAATCGGGCGCCCAGCTCCGCGCCGTCGCCGCCGTCCGGACACTGCGGCGCGTGCTGGTCTCCGACATGGATACCGCCCGCGCAGAGCGGTTCGCCGAAGAGCAAGGCAAAGCGCTCGGCATCGCGATCGAGGTGGCGAAGGATCTGCCCGCGGCCCTGGCGGTCAGCGATATTTGCGTGACGTGCACCACGTCTCGCCGGTACATCATCGATCACGCCTGGGTAGCGCCGGGCTGCTTCATCGCCGCCGTCGGCGCCGACAACGAGCACAAGCAGGAAATCGATCCCGCCCTGTTCCGCGCCGCCCGGGTGGTCGTCGACAGCCTCGAGCAGTGCGCGACGATCGGCGATCTGCACCATGCGCTGGATGCGGGCGTCATGACCCGCGGCGAGGTGCACGCCGAGCTCGGCGAGATCGTGGCCGGGCGCAAGCCCGGTCGACAGAGCGAAAGCGAGATCATCCTTTTCGATTCCAGCGGCGTCGCGCTAGGCGACGTCGCCGCAGCCGCCGTGGTCTACGAGCGCGCGCTCGAGCGCGGCGGCGGCGCGTTTGTCCGCCTGACCGATTGAAAGGAGAAAACCGTATGCGCTACCAGTTGAAACCGATCTTCTGCCGTCCCTGGCTTCTGAACGGATTATCGACGCGGCTCATCGAAAGCCACTATGAGAACATCTACGGCGGCGCGCTGCGGCGCCTCAACGCCATCACGGAAAAGCTGGAGTCCCTCGACTTCACGAAGACGCCGGGCTACGTGATCAACGGCCTGAAGCGCGAGGAAGTGATCGCGCTCAATTCCACGCTGCTGCACGAACTGTACTTCGCGAGCCTGGGCGTAGCCCCGGTCGCCAAAGGCCGCAATATCCCCCGGCCGGCGGGGGCGCTCGCCGAGGCGCTGGCGCGCGACTTCGGCTCGTTCGAACGCTGGCGTGACGAGTTCGCCGCGATGGGCAATGCCCTCGCCGGAGGTTCCGGGTGGGTGCTGCTCGTCTACCTCCCGCGCGACCGACGGTTGATCAACCAGTATGCGTCAGAGCACACGCCGTGCATCGCGGGCGGCATTCCCGTCCTCGCGCTCGATATGTACGAGCACGCGTACCACTTCGACTTTGGCACGAACACGCGGGCATACGTCGATGCGTTCATAAAAAACATCGACTGGAAGGCGGCAGAAGGCCGCCACGAGGATGCAGCCAAAGTCGCGCCGCCGCGGCCGCTGGTGCAGGAGGAGTTCGGCGACTTGCCCGGCGTGAGCGTAGAGGAAGTGAAGGAGATGCTCGATGCTGGCAAGCCAGTGCAGATCATCGACGCTCGTCCGCGGCACTCCATGTCGCGGCAGCAGGACATCATGGACGGTGCGACCTGGCGCGACCCGGACCTCGTGCAGGAATGGTCCGGCGAGCTGTCGAAGTCCGACCCGGTGGTGGTGTTCTGCGTCTACGGCTTCCATGTCGGCTGCAAGACCGCGATCATGCTGCGAGAGGCCGGCTTCGACGCGAAATACATGAAGGGTGGCCACTCGGCCTGGAAGGCGATTGGCGGCGCAATCAAACCTATCGCGGAACAATCGCAAGAGAATGAAGTGTAGGCATGCCGCCGCAGGTCGGTTTCAAATCTCTCAGACTTGCCGACTCGGATTCGCCGGAAATCCCGGTGCAACGGGTTGAGCAGGTAGTTGGATTCAGTCGGATGACCGCGCTCGGCACGACGCGCTCTATGCCTACTGCCAAAGCCTCGAAGGAGGGCACATGCCATGACATACGAGATGAAGCCGCTCTCGTGTAACCCGGCAGAGCTAAAAGGACTCTCGGAAAAACTCATCGTGAGTCATTACGAAAACAATTACAGCGGCGCGGTGAAACGCCTCAATGCCATTACGGCACAACTAGACTCGCTCGATTTCACCAGCGCGCCGGTCTTCGTGATCAATGGCTTGAAGCGCGAAGAACTCATTGCACATAATTCCATGGTCCTGCACGAGCTCTATTTTGCGAGCTTGGGTGCGGAGAGCCAACCCGATGGCGATTTGCGGAATGCGCTAATCCGAGACTTTGGCAGTGTAGAAAAATGCCAGGCCCAGTTTTGTAGCGATGGGGAAGGCGCTCGGCGGCGGTTCAGGCTGGGTATTGCTGACTTACTCGGATCGAGACAAAAAGCTCGTGAATCAATGGGCCGCAGACCACACCTGCTGTCTCACTGGAGGAAGTCCGATCCTCGCTCTCGATATGTACGAGCATTCATATCACATGGACTACGGCGCCAAGGCGGCAGCTTATGTCGATGCCTTTATGAGCAATATCAACTGGGAGAACGTTTCAGCTCTTTATCAAAGCCATTCACGCTTTTGAGGCCGATAATCCTCCGCAACTGTGAAATAGGATGCAGACATGGCGACGAAAGACGCGGATTTCGAGAGGAACTGGAAGAACATTGCCTCTAGTTTCTTGAAGGTGGGAGTCACCTACGGACAAATGTGGGGCGTCATGCAGGCCGAGCTCCAAGAAAAGCAGCAGTGGGTCTCCAAAGAACGTTTTGTTGAAGGGTTATCGCTCGTTAATATGTTGCCGGGTGCGCCCGGTCCGCAACTTGCCATTATTTTGGGGTACGCTCGCGGCGGAATGTGGGGCGGGTTGCTGGCGGGTCTGTGTTTAGTGCTCCCTGCTTTCTTTATCCTGCTCGTGCTGACAATGGCCTACGCAACCCTGGGCGTTACACCGATCGGGCGCGGCGCGCTCTATGGCGTCGGACCTGTTGTCCTAGGCATCTTAGGGGTGGCGGCGTATCGCCTGGGGAATTCTACCGTGTGCACCATCCGCCAAACCATAATCGCCATCGTGGCGATAGCCGCGTTGATCTGGAGTTCCCTGGGGATTGCGGCGATCCTGTTGCTCGCGGGCGGCGCGGGACTCCTGCTCTTCCATTCCAAAAAGATCGGCGCGGCTGTTCTCGTCTTGTTAACGGCCTTGCTCAGCATACTGCGGTTTACTTCGTGGTTTACGTCAGCCACCGTTACGGCGATGCCTCAAGGAAGCCCGCTCTCGCCGAGCCTCACGGACATTGGCGTGTTCTTTTTCAAGGTTGGAGCGCTGACCTTCGGTGGCGGCTTGTCCATGATCGCCTTTATCCACGAGCGAGTGGTTAATCAGTTTCACTGGCTCACGCCGCAAGAGTTCATTGATGGGCTTGCGATCGGCCAACTCACGCCCGGGCCAATTTTGATGGTCGCGGCATACGTTGGCTACAAAGTCGCGGGGCTCGTTGGCGCCGCGTTCGCTGCCGCGGCAATTTTTTTGCCGGCGTTCATGATGATGTTGGCGATGATGCCCATGTTTGACCGCGTGAGGACGCTGGTATGGGCAAAAGCGGCGCTGCAAGGCATCGGACCGGCGTTGATAGGCGTGATCGGCGTCTCCCTTGTGCAAATGGCGCCGCATGCTCTTCCCGATCCGTTTGCCATCGCCATTTTCATTGCGACGGTCATCGCACTGCTGCGGTGGCGCATTGACGCAGTCAAACTGATCTTTGCCGGTTTGGTTCTCGGTGTGCTGTGGAGTCTCCTGTTTGCGTTTCCAGGAGTAAAGCAATCGCTCTTGACGAGGTCTTGATAACAGGGTGTAGAGGTGCGGAGCCGACACGATAAAACTCACGGCGCTGCTGCAAATCTGGTTTACTGTTTAATGCTAAGGGAATCTGCACCCAGATCAACGAACTGACGAACACTACCAGAAAGGAAACACACAATGACGTACGAAATGAAACCGCTCGGCTGCAATCCGGCAAAACTGAAGGGGCTCTCGGAAAAACTCATCGTCAGCCACTACGAAAATAACTACGGCGGCGCGGTAAAACGTCTGAATGCCATCACAGCGCAGCTAGACTCATTAGATTTTGCCACTGCGCCCGTCTTCGTGATCAATGGGCTCAAGCGCGAAGAACTCATCGCCAGCAATTCCATGATCCTACATGAGCTCTATTTTGATGGTTTAGGGGCTGAGAGTCAGCCGGATGGAGATTTGCGGGATGCGCTGGCTCGGGATTTTGGCAGCATGGAAAAATGGCAAGCCCAGTTTGTCGCTATGGGCAAGGCACTGGGAGGTGGTTCAGGCTGGGTGTTGCTGACTTACTCACATCGAGACAAAAAACTGATCAACCAATGGGCAGCGGATCACACCTGCTCTCTTGCCGCAGCAACTCCGATTCTCGCGCTCGACATGTACGAGCATTCCTACCACATGGACTACGGCGCCAAGGCGGCGGCTTACGTAGACGCCTTTATGAACAATATTAATTGGGAAAATGCCTCGAGCATTCACCGTGAGCATGCGTGATCTAGTAGACGATCGATTTAGTGGAAGAATAAATTCCATGGCACAAGTCGGCTGCGGACGGATCGCGATTCTCTACCCGGGTGATTACGAGGCAAGGAGAAATGCAACCGCTGAAAACAACCGATTTGCAGATTTGTTCAGAGCCTTTGCCGCCAAGGGGATACCTGCCGAGCCTGCGGTTTATCACGACGATTTTTCCGACGAAGTGCGTGATCAACTCACGCAGGTTGAGGGTGTCCTTGTGTGGTTTAATCCGATTCAAGGCGGACGGAACAGGTCTATTCTCGATTCAATGCTTCGCGAGGTAGCCGCCACAGGGGTTTTTGTCAGCGCGCATCCCGACATCATACTGAAGCTGGGGACGAAAGAAGTTCTGTACCGAACGCGTAATGTAGGGTGGGGATGCGATACGCAGCTCTATGACTGTATGGAACAAATGGCCCAGGAGCTGCCGGTGCGACTGGCAGACGGTAAGGCCCGCGTTCTCAAGCAATACCGAGGTAACGGCGGAGTTGGCGTCTGGAAAGTCCAACTGCCGATGAGCACCTCGAAGAGTGAGGACGGCCGTATCGTCGCGCTCCCGCAGTCTGACACTATTGTTCGCGTTCGCCACGCACAACGAGGCTGCAGCCAAGAGGAGATCACGCTGGGCGAATTCTTTGGACGGTGCGAGCAGTATTTTGTCTCCAATGGCCGGATGGTTGATCAGGAGTATCAAGAGCGGCTCCCCGAAGGCATGATTCGCTGTTATCTTGTGCATGACCGAGTGGCGGGATTTGGACATCAAGCGATCAATGCGCTGTTTCCTGCGCCTCCCGACGCATCGCCAACACAATCTCACCAGCCGGGACACCGACTGTACCATCCGCCCACCAAGCCGGAATTCCAGGCTCTTAAGCACAAGTTAGAGCGTGAGTGGGTACCAGCAGCGCAGCGACTACTTGAAATTGATACCGAGAGCCTTCCGATTCTCTGGGATTGCGATTTCCTGCTGGGTCCGAAGGAAAAAAACGGCGAAGACACCTATGTGCTTTGCGAAATCAACGTTAGCAGTGTTGCACCGTATCCTGAATCTGCAGTGCCTTACATTGTTGACGCGACAACGGTTCGGGTACAAGCAGCTAGACAACGACGCCACCTCACCCGATAGTGCACGAAGCTCTATTTTGCTGGCCTCGGGTCCAGCCCATCTTAAAAAGAGGCGAATCATGGAACGAGCGGATTTTGAAAAGAACTGGCATGACATTGTCTTCGCTTTCCTAAAGTTGGGCGCCACAGCGTATGGTGGCCCTGCTATTTACGGAATTATTCAGTCCGAGTTGCAAGAAAAGCGTCAGTGGGTATCCAAGGAACGCTTCGTCGAAGGGATTTCCCTGGCCAACCTTATCCCCGGAGCCACTATGACACAGTTCTGCATGTTCCTCGGGTACATGCGCGGTGGTTTATGGGGCGGGTTGCTTGCGGGACTTTGTTTCGTGCTTCCTGCCTTTGCCATTATGCTGGCACTCACGCTCATCTATGCGCACCTCGGCGCGACGCCGATCATGCGCGGTGGGCTTTACGGCCTGGGACCTGTAGTGGTGGGGATTTTCATCGTTGCTGTCTATCGTCTCAGCAGGTCTGAGGTCTCGACATTTCCGCAGATGATGATTGCCCTTGCGGCGGCGTTTGCGGTGGCGTTCAGCCCTATTGGCGTTGTGCCAACTCTGGCGCTCGCGGCTGGGGCGGGAATTTTAATCTTCCATTCGCTGCGCGCAGGCGCGCTCATCCTCGCTGTAATGACCGTCTTTCTGATCGGTGCGAGTTTTGGTCCGTGGGTTCATTTGTCACCCGTCACGCCTACCGTGCAAGCAACTGCGTCATTACACCCAAGCCTCGCTGAGATCGGTGCGTTCTTTTCCAAGATTGGTGCGCTGACATTTGGGGGCGGCTTGACCATCATAGCGCTTATCCAAGAACAGGCAGTTGATCAGTATCACTGGCTCACACATCAAGAGTTCATTGACGGGCTTGCTCTCGGCCAATTCACTCCGGGCCCCATGATAATTGTTGCAGCGTACGTCGGCTATAAGGTTTCGGGGTTGGGCGGAGCGGCGATCGCGGCCGCGGCGATCTTCTTGCCGTCGTTCGTCATCACGTTGCCAATTCTTCCAATCTATGAGCGCGTGAGAAAGCTCGTGTGGACCACAGCAGCGATGAAAGGCATCGGACCAGCTGTAATGGGAATTCTTGCAGTTAAACTTGGACAGATGGCGCCTCATGCCCTTCCTGATTTTACGGCCGTCGCCATTTTAATCGTGACCGTTATCGCATTGCTAATGTCGCGCACTGGCCCAGTTAAAATCATGATTGCCGGTTCAATTCTCGGTGTGCTGAGGAATCGCCTCTTTTCGCTTCCAGGAATAAAGGCGGCTTTTACATAAGTCTTCGGGCCAGAGTCTAAGAAAATGCTGGAGCCGCCCCGCTAAAGCAAGCGGCGTTGCTGACGCCCGTACCGGTGCTGTACGAGCGGGTTAAACACAAAGCAGTCGCCAGCTGGTCAAGCAAAGAAAGTTTGTAACATCTCTCTCTGCTGGCTGGAAGCGGGAGGGTCTCGGGGCTGCACCTTCTACCCAAACACTCAAAAAGAACTACAATGTTTATATGGTCGCTGTTGGTCATTCTCACTCTGATAGGCATTCAGAACATGATCATCATGCCCATATTCATGGTGCAGACCCTGCCCTTCTCAGCACTGAGAGAGGCATTTGGGCTATCAAGTGGTCATTCGTGGGCTTGTTCGCCACTGCTGTTTTTCAACTTTTCAGTAGCAAAAATTTTTAGAGAAGAATCTGTCTCGTTAATTTTGGGGGCGAGGATTGTTGAAGGTATAGTGATAGCGGACTCCAAGGTGGTCTATGCCTTCGTTCTCTCCCGGCAATATTCCTTTGTGGGACATGTGGTCGTAAAAAAGGGATACGCCGTGGTTCCCCCAGAATTTAGTCCCGAACTCCCTGGAGAGCCGAGGCAATACACGATAGCCGAATCCGCAGTCACTATGGTGTTCGCAGTCCAATTTGTTCTTGTGCAAGGATCCGGTGTGGAGAGCTAGACTTACACCCCCTGCAACGAAAAGGTTTCTTGTCAGGTTACGAGTGAATTCGTCGGTGAGGCGGTTTGACAAGCTGAGTTCATAGGTCAATCCGCCGTAGAAGACATTGGTGTCACCATTAAAGTTAGGGGTTAAGCCGACCATCGGAAAAGGCGATCCAATCCACCGCCAGAGCTTCCAATCAGGTCCATTGAGCTGGATTTCCCAATTAGGGTCGACGCCGCCTTCGTGCTTGTCACTTGTTGGCCCTGTATCGTGAATAAAGAGGCCAAAAATGGTTTTCCGCAGTAATGGTACCGTTCCGTTTTCTGCCCCGGCGACATACCCCGATGAAAGAAAGACCAACAACAGAAAGAACACAACGGTAAGTTTACAGCGCATCATGGATGAATTTAAACAGATGTACCATCGGCTGTAAGCCACGGCAATGCGCTATACTTTCCATCTGGCATGCTCATTGAGTTCTTTGACCTTTGCGTGACGGCCCTTTAATCTTGAATCCACGTAGAATAAAGTAAAACGCTGCGAGCTTAAGCGTATGCCTTTCCGTAGAAAAATCACACGCTCCAAACCATGCGTCGTATCTATTAGCCTTCTAGCGGTTTTCATTATCGGGATCACCGATTATCTAACGCCTATCGAGATTAGTCTCGCCATCTTTTATCTTTTGCCTATTTCTTTCGTCACCTGGTTCGCTGGTTGGAAAGAGGGAATGATGATCTCGTCGGTCGCCGCCGTGATCTGGTTGACCGGCGATTTTCTTTTGGTGGAACGAAATCTTTCTTACCCCGCTGTCCCCTATTGGAACGCTATAATGCAGGACGGGGTCTTTATTGTCATCGTCCTTCTGCTATCGAGGGTAAAAGTCGCGCTGCTGCGCGAGAAGGAGATATCCCGGCTCAAAAGCGAGATGCTATCTCAGATTGGCCATTTGAATCTCGCCGTTACGTCGAGTTTAGATTTGGCAGACGTTGGAAAAAGTCTCTTGGACACCATCGAGCTTTTCTTTCCCGAATGGTCCACCACGTTGGCGTTGGTTAACGAGCACACTGGAGCTTTAGAATCTTTCGTATCCCGTATTCAGGGTGAAAGGGGATGCACGAAGGAGTTGGTAGGTTGGCGCGGGACTAGAGAGGTCCTTGAAACTAACGCCAACCTTGTTCTTCAAAACACCAAGACCGACCCGCAGCATGATTGGGTTTCCTATTTAGGGCTTCCGCTCGTCGCAACAGGCGATATGCTGGGTGTCCTTTCCATCTTCACAAATCAGAAGCACGACTTTACCAACGAAGAGATTGCGTTCTTCAATACGCTAGCCGGCCAAGCAGTCATCGCCCTCAAGAACGCTCGTTTATTCGAAGAAGTGCGCAAGGGCCATGCACAGCTAAAGGAGCTTTCCCATCGGCTGCTGGACGTGCAAGAGACCGACCGCCGCCACATAGCCAGAGAACTTCACGACGAAGTCGGCCAGGTTCTCACAGGGCTTCAAATGACCCTTGAAATGGCGGGTCGTTCGCCTCACGAAGAAGCCGGTATCAAGCTGGCTAAAGCGCAATCGCTCGTCAACGACCTGATCAGACGCGTACGAGGAATATCCCTTGATCTCCGGCCTTCTATGCTCGACGACCTGGGCCTGTTGCCGACATTGCTATGGCACATAGAGCGATATACTTCGATCACGGAAGTGAAAGTAGATTTTTGCCACGACGGCCTGGAGAACAAACGGTTTATATCCCAGGTCGAAACCTCTGCCTACCGCATCGTGCAGGAAGCGCTCACCAATATTGCCCGTCATGCTAGAGTCGATCGCGCTACTGTTTATATATGGTGCATGCCGGATACCCTCATTCTCAAGGTTCAAGATGATGGAGCCGGATTCGACCCGCAGGCTGCACCGCGTAATGGAAAAACTGACGGCCTGACCGGGATGCGTGAACGCGCAAAGTTGCTTGGCGGTGAGCTAAACATAGAATCGGCTTCAGGCACGGGTACTTGCATCATAGCTGAACTGCCCTTGCAGGAAACTTTCGAGGCGGTAATTACAGATGAACAAGGTAAACATACTGTTGGCAGATGACCACCCAATTGTTCATGAGGGTTTACGGGCCTTGATCGAGGCTGAGCCAGACCTCGCCGTAATTGCCGAGGCTGACAACGGCCTTGAGGCGATACGCCTGACTGAAAGTCTGCGGCCAAACGTGGTGCTGGTTGACTTGGCAATGCCTGGCCTGAGCGGTTTGGAGGTTACGCGTCAGGTGAAACAGCGGTTCCCGAACATCCGTGTCATTATACTCTCTATGCACGATAACGAAGGCTATGTGCTGGAAGCATTAAGGAACGGAGCCTCCGGCTACGTTCTTAAAGAGTCCTCGGTCAAAGAGGTTACAAAAGCAATCAGAGAAGTGGCTGCCGGGCGACGCTTTCTAAGTGTTTCGTTATCTCAGCATGCTATCGATGGCTATCTTGAAAGAGCCAAAACAGGCCCATTGGACCCGTATGAGACGCTCACTACCCGAGAACGAGAGGTTTTCGAGATGACGGCCGAATGTAACACCAGTATCGAAATCGGCCGCCGGTTATTTATCAGTCCCCGCACCGTGGAGATCCATCGTCAAAATGTGATGCGCAAGCTGGGCCTTCGTAATCAAGGCGAGTTGATCCGCTATGCCGTAAAAAAGGTTATCCCGCCCCAATCTTAACCGCGCGTGTTCAGCATCTTCCTCTAAATTACGTAAATCTACGTATTTTAAAACAACATCTAGCTGACTATAGGCTTAGCTGTGTGGCCGCTGCCGCATCGACAAGGTTTCACAACGGGATAGCAACGAATTCGTTTAATCCGACAATATTTAAAAACCCTGCGTGGACCTACCTTGATTGGATCCTGTTGATCATTGTCGTGCTGGCAGTGCTGCTATTAATATTCGTGGTTTCGATAAATAGGGATTGAGAAACGCAGCTCTTCAACACTCCGCAAAGTAACCGACGTCTGCATTCTTCCGTCGTAGGGTTTGCGGTCAAGTTTTATGACCTAATGAGGGCGGCAAATGAACTTTCTTACCTATCTCCCAGCACTTATCGTACTGGTCGCGGTTGTTGTTCCATGCATATGGCTTTTCCGAAAATGGCACAAGGAAGATGCAGAGAAAAAAAACCGGAACTAACGAGCTTATGCGCGAGCGCAGCACACGCACCGCAACTCCAGGCCAAAGTGCCGCGCTACTCAGCTGCGTGGCCTATGATCTTCTGCCAGCCCTTCTTTATCCTCTTTCGCAAAATTGCTTGCGAGGCAGATTGTCACGCCTAAAGGTGAACGATGAGTTTGTCGCCGGGGCATAAACCTCTGTGAACTTTTTTGTAGCTCTCAACACCCCGAGAATCCGTTGGGCGGTACTGGGCTTTGCGGCCGTTCTGCTGCTGTTCGCGCAGTCCTCACGGACCAAGCTGACGACCGACCCGGTCGTATATGCTGCCATTGCGAAAACGATGGCGGACTCAGGCAACTACGGCGCGCTCGCGCTAAAGCTCGGCGATGAACCCTACTATAACAAACCGCCGCTCCTCTTCTGGCTGTCAGCGTTCGCTATCAAGATTTTTGGGTCGACCGTATTCGCCGTGACTCTTTTTTCCCGGATATTCGGCCTTGCCTGTGTTTTTCTAACTGCCTTGCTCGGTTCGCGCCTTTATGACGCAAAGGTCGGCTGGGCTGCCGGCTTAATCCTTGCCACAACCCATCTGTTCTTTCGCAGTTCCGCTACTTTTCGCTTGGAGTCGGGTCTGACATTCGGAATTCTGCTTTCGCTGTATGGATATTTGAACGGTGAGAGAAGATGGGGACCGCCGTTGTTCTATCTCGGCACGTGCATTGCGGTCCTCACAAAAGGAATCCCAGGATTTTTGCCGCTCTTAACGGCGCCTATGCACGCATTTCTGAGTATCCCTCTGAGATTATGGTACAAAGGTGTCGTTCGTTGGCTACTATGGTCGCCGCTGCTTATCCTTCCCGTTCTTTGGTGGATCCATCTTGTAAAGACAGACGGAGAAGTTCCTCTGAACATGCTCCTTGCTGATCTCGCGAGAACCAAGGGGAATCATCTCTCGAGGATTGCGGAGTTCTGGACCATTTGTGTAGTGGGTTTTGTGAAAACGTATTGGCCTTGGCTTCCGTTCGCTGTGACAGGTCTGTGGCTCTCGATACAAGACCTACGCAATCCACAACGCGAGTGCTCTGCGCGAGCATCTGCAGGCTTTCTTCTGGGGTGGATTGCCATCGTGTTTGTGACCAGCGCGCTGAAGAATGCGCAATACTTACGATATATTTTTATCGCGCTGCCAGCGATCTCGATCATGGCCGCGGTGGCGCTCGTCCATATCACACCGGAGAAACTGTTTAATTGTTTTGCCGGTATTGTGGCGTTGGCTACTTTACTCGCGGCTGTCGGTATTGCATGCTTTGCGTCAGGAGTTCCTTCAGAGCTGACGCAATATCAAACAATGGGACAAATTCTCAATGAGCGTCTGCCCGCGAGGGCGCCGGTTTCCATAATAAAGATGGTCCAAGATAATGCGGCTCCAGAGCTTGCCCTCCATGAAAAGGCGCGGGCGCTTTTTTTCTTTGGCCGAAGTGCGCGGCTGGTCTCGGTCGATGAAGTTAAAAGAGCTCCTATAGGAGATCGACCTACACTACTGGTTAAAGCAAATGATTGTTCCCGCCTCAAAGCTCTGCTCCCTCTAGAGGTGTTGTTTGCCGGCAGCACGTACTGTTTATTGGAAACCGTTCGTTAAACAGCTCTCCAGCCGGTATGCTTTGGTTTCGTATCGGAATGTTGCACAAGTAAAAACCGTAATGACAAAGGGCCGTGCTTTCAGTCGATGAACGAGCCTCGATCATGCGCCGACTTTCTGCGAATTAATTCTTAGGATCATTGGTCACTTCTTGGAAAGCGCCGCGACTACAAGAGGTAAAAAATGACAGATATTGGATTAGAAATGGCTCTGATCATGCTACTCATTATAGGTAACGGTGTCTTTGCTATGTCGGAAATAGCGATCGTTGCGGCTCGTAAGTCGAGGCTCCAGGATTGGGCGGGAAAAGGCGACGCCAAAGCAAAGAGAGCCCTGGAGCTTGCCAACCAACCCAACCAGTTTCTTTCAACGGTTCAGATCGGTATTACCCTCGTGGGTATTCTCGCAGGCGCATTCGGCGGTCGGAGTCTTGCCGATGAGATCGCGCGCTATTTGAGTACAGTTCCAGTCATACAAGCCTACAGCGACGCTATCGCTTTGGGGGTGGTCGTTATCTGCATTACGTATCTTTCCGTTGTCATTGGTGAATTGGTACCCAAGCGGATCGCTTTAGGTCACCCCGAAAAGATAGCTACATTCATGGCTGGGCCGATGCAGATGTTATCGGCGATTTCTTCTCCGGTGGTTCGGCTGTTGAGCGTCTCGACCGATGCGCTGTTCAGGTTGTTAGGCAGCCGGCCAGTGAAGGAGGCTCCGGTGACGGAAGAAGAAGTCAAAACATTGATTCAACAAGGAACTGCGGCTGGTGTGTTTGAGGCATCAGAACAAGACATGATTGAAGCTGTGATTGCCTTGGGCGACAAAAGCGCGCGCGCCCTGATGACCCCGAGAACGCAGATCGTATGGTTTGACGTGAGCGATTCGGCTGACGAGATCCGTAAGAAACTATCGGAGAGCGGTCATTCTCGTTTTCCAGTATGCGCTGGAAGCCTGGATAATGTCGCTGGTGTCACACAGGCAAAGGACCTCTTGGCTGGCGTTCTCGCTGACAACAGAATCGATCTCAATCAATCTCTGCAGCAGCCGGCATTCGTGCCTAGAAGCATGTCCGCTTTACAGGTGCTCGATCACATCAAACGCTCCGGCAGCCACCTCGTCTTGGTTATGGACGAGTATGGCGGTATCGAAGGATTGCTTACGCACCATGATGTCCTGGAAGCCATAGCCGGTGACATGCCTTTCGGTAAAAGTCCTGTCGAATCTAAGGCCGTTCAGAGACACGATGGCTCTTGGCTCTTGGACGGGATGCTGGCAGTGGAGGAGTTCAAGGAAATATTTCATCTGGAGAGTTTGCCCGGAGAAAAGAAAGACGCTTACCAAACGTTGGGTGGGTTTATCTTTAGACAGATGGGGCGCGTGCCCTCTGTAACCGACAACTTCGAATGGAACAACCTACGATTTGAAGTGATAGATATGGATGGGAAGCGAATCGAGAAGGTTCTGGTTAGTGCTGCGACGAAGAATCCACCCGTCGGCCTCTCGACGGGAACTGTGTCCGCTCAGAACCATTCTGGACCTGAGCCGGATACCGAAAAATAGGGAAAGCACCGGCGTCATAAGAGTAGGTTAGTAAACACCGATTGCCCGTCGATATTCAAATGGACGATTTGCCGACGTGGTTAAAATAGTCATTTGGTTGCTGGTGGGTGGTACGCTGACCTATGCCGTTGTGATGAGCGTGCTGTCAATTGCAGGTCATGAAGGAGCTCTTCTTTCGCGATAGACTAATCGTCCCGGCTGCGCTATGAATAGTCGCATTATGTTTGGTCTGAAGAAGGGAGTCACTCGACCGATAGTTCTTTCCGCCATCGTGCTGGCTGTTCTCTTGCCTGTGCTGCACCTCCACCCCGATTACGGCCACGAACACACAGATCATGGAATGCACCACGGCACAGTAATCCATGCTGATTTTTTTGCAGCCTTCGCGCGTAGCCACGGTGGAAAATTAACCGACTACACAGTCTGGGACGAGAGTCCAGCTAGCCTACCTGACCAGATCAGCCTCGTGACTCTCGCCTCTCGCGACCTTTGGTCGTTCCCCGCTGCTCATCAAAGCGATATCGCTTTTCTCCTCTTTGTCGAGCCGTTAAGTTCGCCCGAGAGTCTGCATTGCAGATGGGCTCCCAAACGCGAACATCCACCTCCGACAAAAGTATTCTACCTAAATCTAAACTCTCCTCGTTCTCCCCCACAGTTAACATAGTCCTCTGGTACCGGGAAAATGATTCCTTGCGGCAGGCCTTCGATGCTCGCCGATAAACGCTCTCGTTTCTAATTCGGGGAAGCAATGGCCCCGAGATTTGGCGTGATTTTTATGAACTTCAATTTACCGCTCAAGCTGTGCCGCGCGATCTCCGTTGCGGTGCTGGTCGCCAGTTCCACGACGTTCAACTCAGACGGAGCAGAGAAACCTCCTTCCGACTCCATCAAGGTAACCACACCAACCACCCAGATGACACTCGAAACAGTGGTTGCGGATGTCCTGGAACACAATCCCGAACTCAATTTCTACAGCGCCGAGATTGCCGCGGCCAAAGGCGGAGAGCGAACCGCGGCGGCATGGGTCAATCCAGAGCTTTCTACCACAGTCGGCGACAAACGGGTGACAGGCGCTGGACCGACTTCTGAAGGTGTCGCCTGGTCGGTGTCAGTGCGACAGCCCTTCGAATGGCCGGGGCGCATTCCACTCAGGAAGGCGATCGCCAACCAACAGATACAATTGGCCGAGCTGGGCTTCGCCCGGTTCAAAGCTGCGCTGGCCGCACGAACACGCTCAGTCGCGTACGGCTTGTTCGCGGCCCAGCAAAAGACAGCGGCGGCGCGGGAAGTCGCCGACCGTTTTCATGTCTTGCGGCAAGTGCTGGTGCAACGGGACCCGGCCGGAATCACGCCGGAGCTAGAACTGCGCATCATCGAGGCGACGGAGATCACGATGCTCCGCAAGGCCAGTGAGGCGTCGGTGGCAGAGCAAGCAGCATTGCTCGAATTGAACCAACTGCGCGGTCAACCGTGGCAGCAGACGATGAAGATTGCACCGGTAGATCTGGCATTCACCGCTGCGCCGGAGCAAGAAGCTCTTTTGGTGGCGGCGAGAGCAAGCAATTTCGAGATCCGGATGCGCCAAGTCGAATTGGAACAACAAGGCTTTAAGGTAGATCTAGCGAAGAAAGACGCTTATCCGTCGTTCACCGTGGGGCCCTATTTTTCCCAGGAGCGAGCGGGGGATCGCGAGCGACAAATGGGTATCGGCATTTCGGTGCCACTACCCCTCTGGAACCGCAATGAGGGAAATATCGAGACCGCCACGGCCCGGCAAAAGCAGGCGGAAACTTCGATGTATGTTACGCAGCGGACCATCGAGCGGCAAGTCGTCGAGAAGGCGTTGATGTATCAGACGAAGTTAACTGAGATGGCGAAGTGGCGCCCGGAGTCGGTGGCTGAATTTCGCAAAGCGGCGGAATTGGCCGACCGTCACTACCGGCTCGGTGCGGTGCCAATTGCGACTTACGTCGAGCTGCAAAAACAATACCTCGAAGCGACCGAGGCGCTGCTGGAAACCCGGCGCGAGGCGCTCGAAGCCGGGCAACAACTGGAACTACTCACCGGGCTGGACATCCACGCGATTCGTACCAATCCGGCCAGCAAATCTCCGAAACCTTAAGGCCTGTCAGCCATGATTAACAAGATTCTCGAATCTTCCATGCGCCAGCCCGGATTTATCCTGCTGGCTGCCGTAATCCTGCTCGCCGCTGGTCTCTGGTCAGCGTTACATCTGCCCATCGACGCTGTGCCTGATATTACTGCTCCACAAGTGCAGGTGAACACCGAAGTTCCGGCACTCGCCGCCGAAGAGTCGGAAAAGCTCGTCACGCATCCCATCGAAATTGCTCTGGCCGGCATGCCCGGCGTAGACGAAATGCGCTCGCTGACGAAGTTCGGTCTCTCGCAGGTGACGATCCAATTTAAGGACGGGACTGACATCTACCGCGCGCGCCAGCTCGTAGCCGAGCGCCTTCAAGGAGTATTGGAGCGCTTGCCTGCGGGCGCGCGACCCAAACTCGCGCCGATCAGCACGGGCCTGGGGGAAATCTTTTACTACACCGTGAATTACCGTGCCGACGCGAAGAATAAACCGGTGGCGGAATTGGAGCAGTTGATCGAGTTGAGCGAAATCCAGGAATACGTAATCAAGCCGCTGCTTCGCACCGTTCCGGGCATCGCTGAAATCAACGAGAGCGGCGGCTACGAAAAGCAATTCGTCGTTCAGCCCAAACCCGATTTGCTGGCCCAAGTGGGCATGAGTTTCAACGAATTGGCTGACCTTGTCGCGCAGAACGTTGAGAATGCAGGCGGCGGTATTATCAGCCGCGGCACCGAACAACTCACCATCCGCGCCGTGAGCCGCGTGAACGATGCGGAAGATATCGCCAATCTGCCGCTCAAATTCGGCGCCGGCGTCACGCCGCTTCTTGTCAAAGACGTGGCCGAAGTACGGCCCGGAACCAAGTTCCGCACCGGCGCGGCCACGCTCAACGGCCATGAGGCGGTGATTGGCACGACGATGATGCTCGCCGGCGAGAACAGCCGCGACGTTGCCGAACGGGTCAAGGCGCGTATTGCCGAAATTCAGAGCAAGCTGCCCGAGGGCGTAGAGATTCAGATACAATACGACCGCTCCCAGCTTATCGATCGGACGGTCCGTACCGTCAGGACCAACCTGTTCGAAGGCGCGGTGCTCGTGGTTGCAGTGCTGCTTGTCTTACTCGGCAACTGGCGCGCGGCGCTCATCGTCGCCTCCGCGATCCCGCTTTCGTTCCTCTTCGCGCTCATGGGCATGACACGATTCGGTATCTCGGGAAACCTGATGAGCCTCGGTGCGGTGGACTTCGGCCTTATCATCGACGGCGCGGTCGTTATCGTGGAGAACGTCGTCCGCCGACTTGGCCAACGGCAGCACGAGCTTGGACGCGCGCTCACGGTCGAGGAACGAGCGCATACCGTGCTCGCCGCTGCAAAACAGGTCGGCAATCCGATGTTCTTCGGCGTGGTCATCATCACGGTCGTCTATATCCCGATTCTCGCGTTGACAGGCATTGAAGGAAAAATGTTTCATCCGATGGCGCTAACCGTCATGCTCGCGCTCGCAGGGGCGTTGGTGCTCTCGCTCACGTTGATGCCGGTGCTTTGCTCCTTTGTTTTGCGCGGCAAAGTTCATGAAGGCGACAACCGGGTAATCCGCCTCGTTAAGGGCGCATATGAGCCAACGCTTCAGCTTGCATTACGACTTCGCTGGATCGTGGTCATGGCTGCCGTCGCGATATTTGCCGGGTCGCTTTGGCTGTTTCAGCATCTAGGGGCGGAGTTTGTGCCCAAACTCGACGAGGGTTCGATCACCGCAATGCTCTACAAGCCCGTGGGTATGAGCTTGGAGGAATCCCTTAGGACCGACATCGAAGTCGAGAACCGGTTATTCAAGGAATTTCCGGAGATCACCCGCGTCTTCACCCGCATCGGCACGAGCGAAATCGCCACCGACCCGATGCCGCCCAACGAGAGCGACGTTTACATCTTCTACAAGCCGGTTGCCGACTGGCCGAAAACGCCCGAGCGTCCGGCGAATAAAGCGGAATTGCGCGAGCAGATCGAGGCTATGCTCAAAAAAATCAATCCGGACTATAGCATCCTCTTTGGGCAGCCCATCGAGATGCGCTTCAACGAAATGCTTGAAGGCACGAAAGCCGAGTTGTCCGTTAAGATTTTCGGTAGCGACTACGACGTGCTTGAAAAATACGCCGAACAGATCAAGGGCATCCTCGAAAAGACGCCCGGCGTAGCGCAGGTCGAATTCGAGACCGAGGGGCGCACGCCACAACTGCAGATGCAGATCAAGCGTGATGTGCTGCGGCGCTATAACCTCCAGGCGGGCGAGGCGAATAAAGCCATCAGCGTCGCGCTGGCCGGCCGCGAGGTCGGTATTATCGTCGATGGCAACCGCAGGCACGACATTGTGGTGCGGATGCCCGAACAACTGCGCTCGCATGATGAGCAAATCAGGAAGTTGCCGGTGCGGGTCGGGCAGAATGGTCTCATCCCGCTTGGAAAACTGGTGGAGTTTAAGACGCTCAAGGCGGTCGAACCCATTCGGCGCGATGCCGGCCAGCGCCGCGCTGCGCTCATGGTGAACCTAAAGGTGAGCGACGTGGAAGGTTTTGTCCGCGAAGCCGAGCGGCGCATCAAGGAACAGGTGCGTTTGCCGGACAACTACATTCTAGAATTTGGCGGTCAGTTTAAAAATCTGCAAGAAGCCCGCACGCGCCTTGCCGTGGTCGTTCCCTCGGCCTTGGCGCTCATCTTTGTGCTCATCTTTTTTGCGTTCGGCAGCCTTCGACAGGCGTTGTTGGTCTACTCCGGGATTCCCCTGGCCCTTACCGGTGGCATCCTCGCACTCTGGCTGCGCAGCATGCCGTTCAGCATTACGGCTGCGGTGGGTTTCATCGCGCTCTCCGGTGTGGCAGTTCTGAACGGCCTAGTGATGATCAGTTACTTCAACCAGCTCCGCGAAGAGGGTAAATCCATCCGCGACTCGGTGATCGAAGGCTCGCTCACTCGCTTGCGTCCAGTACTGATGACTGCTTTGGTGGCGAGTCTCGGTTTCGTGCCGATGGCGATAGCCACGGGCGCAGGAGCGGAAGTGCAGCGTCCGCTCGCAACCGTCGTTATCGGCGGCATCCTCAGTTCCACGTTCCTAACTCTGGTGCTGCTGCCGGTGCTTTACGAGTGGGTTGAACGCAGAGTAGCCGTCAGGGTATCCGGCAATGAAAACCGATGACCTGGTTTTCCCTACGTCGTGCGAATAGCATATCGTCATACCTAGGAGTATGATTTTCGTATGTTTAATGTTGGTCATTCTCATTACCATAGTGATCCAGATCACAGCCATGATCACACGCACGGCACGATAGACCCAGTACTCCTCACCACAGAGCGTGGCATTTGGGCGGTCAAATGGTCGCTCGTCGGCCTGGCGGCCACCGCCATACTTCAAATTATCGTCGTCGTCTTTTCTGGAAGTATCGCGCTCCTCGCCGACACGATCCATAACGTTGCCGACGCCGCGACGGGCATACCTTTATGGATTGCTTTTGCCCTGGCGCGGCGACAGACTTCCCGTCGCTTCACTTACGGTTATGGCCGTGTGGAAGATGTAGCCGGGGTCATGATCGTCCTGACCATCTTATTCAGCGCAGTTGTAGCGGGCTATGAGTCGATCAATCGATTGTTGCATCCCCAAGCCGTTGAGCATCTGTGGGCGGTTGCCGTAGCTTCCATTATTGGTTTTGCTGGCAATGAACTGGTGGCGATTTTGCGCATTCGCGTAGGCCGAGAGATCAACAGCGCCGCTCTCGTGGTCGACGGTTACCATTCGCGTGTGGACGGCTTGACTAGTTTAGGCGTGTTGTTTAGCGCGGTGGGCGTGTGGCTCGGCTATCCGTTGACAGACCCGATCATAGGTCTTGTCATAACGGTTGCCATCTTGCCCATAGTTTGGGAGTCAGGAAAAGCCGTTTTTACCCGCTTGCTAGACGGAGTCGATCCTGAAGCGACCGACGAAATCACCCACGCGCTGAAGCATGCCCAAGGTGTACACGACGTTACAGAAATACGGCTACGCTGGTCGGGTCATCGTTTATACGCCGAAGTCAACGTTGCTGTAAGTCCCAAACTGTCGGTTGCGGAAGCGCACGCGATTGCCATGGAAGCGAGGCATCAACTCTTGCATCACCTACCCTACCTTTCGAAGGTCACCATCCATATCGATCCGGAGAATCTCTCGGGAGAAGAACACCACCGCATCATAGAGCACACACACGAAGGCTTGGCGACCCATTCGCACCGTTAGGCAGAAGCGGCGCGACAACTGTAGTTCGCCTTTAGATTCCCGGACCTATTCTCATTTGCTTCACCGGCGTCGTCAAGGCTTTTGCTCTTTCCAAGAGGCAATGACTTTCTACCGTTCGTTGAAAATCCCTGCCAAATCGTTTTTTGAAAGGCTCGCAGCCTTGACAGAATAGTTTCCCGTCGGTATATCGGATTTCGATAACGAAATTAGAATGCGGTGAATGCAGCAAAAGCAAGATAGAGCGGACCAGGACCTCTATGGCGGTTTGATCCGCCTTCACATCCTGCACCATGCTGCGGAGCGGCCGGTTTTTGGCCTCTGGTTTATCGAGGAGCTTGCGCGGCACGGGTACAAGCTTAGCCCGGGCACTCTCTATCCTTTGCTTCATGGACTTGAACGGAAAGGATATCTCCGATCGACAAACGAACGTTCCGGGAAAAGCTCGCGCCGGGTTTATCGCGCCACTGCTCTGGGGCGCAAAGTTCTGGCGACCGCCAAAGAGAAAGTCAGCGAGCTGTTCGGCGAACTATTGGAGAATGAGTAAAGTCTTGGCCGTATAAACAAGCGACCGGCCAATGGCAACGAATATCGTCGGGAGGATCGTATGAAATACACAACCGGCCTTTGGGGTGCGCTGATACTCTGCGTGGTTCTAATTGCCATGCTTTTTTGGAAGATTTTTAGTCTAAACAGCCAAGTCCGAAACCTTGGCGCCCCTAATGACGGAACTCTTCAAGAATCTCTCAAGCGAGTGCAAGCCGAACTGGCAAGTGTAAAAGAACTCGCACCAGGGCTGGGAGAATATATGACCACGATCCAATTACACGCGGGGAAACTCTGGTTTGCCGCCAAAGCCTCGAATTGGGAGCTGTCTCAATATGAGCTGGATGAACTGAAGGAAACCATGGAGGCTGCTAAGGCCCTAAACGCCGAGAAAAACGGGGTTAAAATCTCGAACGTTCTGGA
>WNFW01000573.1_pt1 | contig 23680 bp, 19 predicted proteins | sample 5400131 | NCBI WGS metagenome assembly WNFW01 (sample SAMN13153362, study PRJNA577476) | soil metagenome | isolation source: 20 cm soil or saprolite under grassland replicate 1 | place: USA:California | collected 2016-06-15 | reverse complement strand
AGCCTGTGCCCGTGCTCGAAGAACATCTCCGACTATGGCGCCCACAACCAGCGCTCGCACGTGACCATCACCGCGAAGCTGCGCAGCCACATGTGGATCGAGGAGCTCATCGAGATCGCCGAGAGCGAGGCCTCGTGCGAGCTGTACGGGATTCTCAAGCGCCCCGACGAGAAGTACGTGACCGAACGCGCCTACGACAACCCGAAGTTCGTCGAGGACATGGTGCGCGACGTGGCCACCCGGCTGAACCGCGATGCGCGTGTGGCCGCCTACCTGGTGGAATCGGAGAATTTCGAGTCCATTCACAACCACTCGGCCTACGCGCTCATCGAGCACGACAAGGACGCCTGAAGGCTCAGGCGCCTTGAGGCACGGCGCAGGGGTCTCCCGCCTCCCGGCCCCGAGCGGGCCCGCGTGCGCCGCACGAGTCAGCGCGCATGAAGATTTCTTAATGCGGCCTTCATTGCGGCACGAGGTCCGGCCCTCTAACTTCTGCGCTGGTCTCCACGCTGGTTCACCTGAGGAAAGCGCGCATGAACATCATCACCGCATTCACCGCCATCGCCATCGTGGGTTGCGGCGCCGCCGTTGCCGCCGATCCGCCCGCGGCGCCGTCGGCGACGCCGGTGAAGCATGCCTCGCTCAAGGTCTGCAACAAGCAGGCGGACGCGAAGAAGCTCGCCGGGCCGGCGCGCGCGCAGTTCGTCAAGGACTGCCGCAGCGGCAAGAGCTCTTAGACCCTAGGCGGGCAGCTCGACCAGCACCTTCAGACCCGGGTCGTTGCTCTGCAGCTCGAGCCGCCCGCGGTGCAGGCGCGCGATGGCCGCGACCAGACTCAGGCCCAGGCCGCTGCCTTCCTGCCCGGCGCCCGGCCCGAAGCGCACGAACGGTTGCACGGCGCGCACCCGGTCCTGGGTGGCGATGCCCGGACCGTTGTCGCTGACGGTGAGCTGCACGCAATCGCTCAGCGGCCGCACGGCGACCTCGATGCGCCCGCCCGCGGGCACGTACTTCAGTCCGTTCTCGATCAGATTGGTGAGCAGTTGCGCGAGCAGCTGGCGATTGCCCTGCACGATGGCCGGGGCCTCGCGCCGGCAGCCGAGCGAGAGGCCCTGCGCTGCGGCGAGCGGCTCGAACAGCTCGACCAGCTCGGCGGCGAGCTCGGCCACATCCACCGACGCCGCGGCAGCGAGCGGCGCGCCGGATTCGGCGAGTGCGATCTGCAGCAGCGTGGCGAGAGTGCGCTGCAGGTGATCGACTTCCCGCAAGGCCGATTCGATCGACTCGCGCACCGCCGGCTCGGGCGGCGGTGAGCGCAGCAACAGCGCGTCCATGCGCGTGCGCAGCCGGTGCAGCGGCGCGCGCAGGTCGTGCGCAGTGCTGTCGAAGGTCGCGCGCAGCGTGACGGCCTGCTCCTCGAGACGATCGAGCACCCGGTTGACGGAGGCCGCCAGCGCGTCGAACTCGTCATTGGCGCCCGCCACCGGCAGCCGCCGCCCGGTCTCACCCGCCATGATGCGCTGACAGGTGCGGGTCACCTCGCCCACCCGCCGCGCCAGCTTGTAGCTGAACCAGAAACCCGCCAGCGCCGCCGCCAGCGTCGACAGGCCGATGCCCCACAGGGCGGCGAAACGGAATTTCTCGGCAAAGCGCCGCCCCTGTGAGATATCCGTTCCCGCCAGCAGCAGGTCCCCGCCCGGCAGCGTGCGCACCGCGGCGCGTACCGGGTGCACCGCGCGCCGTCCCGGCTCGATGGTGGCGATCTCGAACTCCGGCCAGCGTCCCGCGGGCATGCCGTCGAACGGCCAATGGGTCACGTTGCCGGCGATGCGCTCGAAGTTGGCGTCGGCGATCATGTAGACCGCCCCGAGGCGGCCCCAGCTCTCGATGCGCAGGTTGATCTCGTCGGTGACGCCCGGCACGCCGCTGCGCGCGAACTTCTCCTCGAGGCTCTTGAGCTCCGTGTCGATGATCAGGTCCACCTCGTCGGTGATCAGGCTCTCGGTGAGCAGGTAGGCGCTGCCGAGCGTCACGCTGACCGCGAGCGTCACCAGCAGCGTGTAGCCCACCGACAGGCGGAAGGCCGTGGTATTGATGAGGTCGAGCCGCACGGGCTAGGCGTCGGTGCGCAGCACGTAGCCCGAGCCGCGTACGGTGTGGATCAGCGGGTGGTCGGTGCCGCGATCGATCGCCTGCCGCAGGCGGCTGATGTGTACGTCGATGAGATTGCTCTGCGGGTCGAAGTGCAGATCCCATACGCCCTCGAGCAGCATGGTGCGCGTCACCACCTGGCCGGCGCGGCGCATGAGAAACTCCAGCAGCTTGAGCTCGCGCGCCGTGAGCTCGACCTCGCGTCCGCCGCGCGTCACCCGCCGGGTGAGCAGGTCGAACTCCAGGTCCTCCACCTTGAGGCGCGTGGTGTGGGGCGAGCCGGCGCGGCGGCGCAGCAGCGCTTCGATGCGCGCCAGCAGCTCCGCGAACGCGAACGGCTTGGTGAGATAGTCATCGCCGCCGGCCTTGAGCCCGCGGATGCGGTCATCGACGCTGCCGAGCGCCGACAGCACCAGTACCGGAGTCAGGATACCCTTGGCCCGCAGCAGCTCGATGATCGCCAGCCCGTCGATGTGCGGCAGCATGCGGTCGGTCACGATGAGGTCGAACTGCCCCGCGGTGGCGCGATTGAGCCCTTCACGTCCGTCGACGGCATGATCGACACTGTAGCCGCTCTCGCGCAGGCCCTTGACCAGAAAGCGCGCGGCCTCGGCGTCGTCCTCGATGAGCAGTACCTGCACGGGCGACAGGGTAGGAGCCGCCGCCGCCGCCGCGCAAGAGTCGCTTGGGGCTTCAGGAGGCGGGGGGGCGGGCGCGTTCGGCGCTTTGCAGTCGGCCGATCAGCGCGGAGAGGAACACCCGGTTGAATCGCAGCTGGCAGGACGCCGATACCTGCTCGAGCAGCGTCGAGCTCACTTTCAGCACCGTCACCGCCGCGGCCGCGCGGATGGTGGCGGTGCGCTTGGCGCCGGGCACGTAGCTCGCCTCGCCGAAGCAGTCGCCGGTATCGAGCGCGCCGACGCGCTGGCTGTGCCGCTCGACCACGCAGTTGCCGGTGACCAGGATGTAGAAGCGATCGTCCATCTCGCCTTCCTTGACGATCTCCTCGCCCGCCGCATAGTCCTGCCAGCTGCTGGCGCGCAGCACTTCCCAGATCTCGGCATGCGAGAACTCGTGGAAGAACTTCAGGCGCCGCAGGACGCCGAACTGTTCCTGGCGGTCGATGCGCGCGTTGGCCTCGCGCAGCCGCTGGTGTACGCGGGTGAGGTCGGCGGCGAAGTCCAGGCCGCTCTTGCAGCGCTTGGCCGGATCCTTCTGCAGCGCCAGCGCCACCACCGTCTCGAGCTCCTCGGGCACGTCCTTGCGCATCGTGTGGATCGGCGGCGCGGTCGCGTACACGATCTGGTGCAGCAGTTTGTGCAGATTGCCGGCGCGGAACGGACGCGCGCCGGTGAGCAATTCGTACATCACCGCGCCGAGTGAATACAGGTCGGAGCGGTTGGTGAGCTCGAGACTCTGCACCTGCTCCGGAGACATGTAGGAGGGGCTGCCGGCGATGCCCTCGATGCGCGAGATGTCCGAATCCGACACCAGCGCGATGCCGAAGTCGATGATGCGCACGTCGCTGTCCTGCGTGAGCATGATGTTCGAGGGCTTGACGTCGCGGTGGATCACGCCGCGCGAGTGCGCGTAGTGCAGCGCCTTGGCGCACTTGAACATGATCTCGACGGTGTCGTCGATGCGCAGCAGGTTGTCCGGACGGCAGTAAGCCGCCAGCGTGCGCGCGCCGTGCACGTGCTCGGTGACGATGTAGCAGTGGCCGTTTTCCTCGCCGGCATCGTAGATGGGCAGGATGTGCGGATGCTGCAGCATGCCGACCAGGTGCGCCTCGGAGAGAAACATCTTGCGCGCAATGCGCGCGCGCTCCTCGTCCCCGCCGGTGTCCATGTTGTAGACCTTGATGGCGACGTCGCGGCCGTAGTACGCGTCATGCGACAGGTACACGATGCCGGTGCTGCCGCGGCCCACCTCCCTGACCACCACGTACTTGCCGATCTTGTCCGGCATGCGTGTGTCGGGCCGTGCGAGTGGAACGGATTTTGGTACCGAGGTTGACATTGGGCGCGGCGCAGGTACGAGGAGGCGCGTCAGGATACGGTCTCCCCACGCCACGCGACTGTGATGCAAGCCTCACGCGCTCCCGCACGGACCGAGCGCGGCGGCGGCGGCGGCGTGCGCGTCGGCTCAGGGCCGCTTCAGGGGAAATGCTGATAACCGGAATGCGAGAACTCCATCACAGTACCGTCGCGCACCACCACCGCGCCCGGGGCGGAGCGCAGCGCGCCGATGCGGCTGTAGCCCCAGGTCTGCGGCGGCAGCTCGCTGAGCAGTGCCGGCAGCTTCTCCGCGTGCACCGCGAAGCACAGCTCGTAGTCGTCCCCGCCGGTGAGCGCCAGCTCGCGCGCGCGCTCCTCCCCGAGCGTGCGCAGCAGCGTCTCGGACACCGGCACGGCGCCGAAGCAGATCTCGACCCCGGCGCGGCTCGCGTCCGCGAGCTTGCCGGCGTCCCCGAGCAGTCCGTCGGACACGTCGATGCAGGCGCTGGCATGGCGGCGCAGCCGCTCCCCGAGAGCGATGCGCGGCGTCGGCCGCAGGAAGCGCTCGCGCAGGTAGACGAGCGCCTCGGGGCTCGCGTGCAGACGCCCCTGCTCGAGGGCCAGTCCCGCGGCCGCATCCCCCGGTGTGCCGGAGACGAACAGCGCATCCCCGGCGCGGCCGCCGCAGCGGCGCAGCGCCTCACCCCGCGGCACGTGTCCGAGCAACTGCACCGTCACGCACAAAGGTCCGCGCGTCGTGTCGCCGCCGACGAGGGCCACCTCATGCGCACGCGCCAGCGCGCCAAAGCCCGCCGCAAACTGCGCCAGCCAGCCCTCGTCGGCATCCGGCAGCGTGAGCGCGAGCAGCGCCCACGCCGGGCGGGCTCCCATCGCCGCCAGGTCGCTCAAGTTCACGGCGAGCGCGCGGTGGCCGATGGACGCCGGCGGGGATTGGTGCGGGAAGTGCACACCGGCGACCAGCGTATCGGTTGCCGCGACGAGCTCGGCGTCGGGCGCGACGGAGAGCAGCGCGGCGTCGTCACCTATGCCGGCAAGCACGTCGGGGCGCTGCGCTCCGCAGCCGCGGAAGTACCGCTCGATCAGCGCGAATTCCGACAGCGGCATGTGCGCTGAGCCCGCTTCAGTGCTCCGCCGGCCGCAACACGCGCGCGGCGCGATCCAGCACCGCGTTCACGAACTTGTGTCCGTCGGTTGCGCCAAAGCGCCTCGCAAGTCCCACCGCCTCGTTGATGGCGACGCGGTACGGCACCTCCCGGCGCTCGCTGAGCTCGTACAGGCCGATGAGCAGGATGGCGTGCTCGATCGGATCGAGGAGCCGCGGTTCGCGGTCGGCGAGCGAGGCGAGCTGGGTGTCGAGCTCCAGGCGTGTGCGCCAGACGCCCTCGATCAGGGCGCGGAAATACTCGCGGTCGGCGCGCACCATGTCCTCGGCCTCGCCGAACTCCTGCAGCAGCTCCTGCCACGGGCAGGCATTGAGCTGCCAGCGATACAGCGCCTGCAGCGCCAGCTTGCGCGCCACGGTGCGCGTGCCATGGTGCGCGCGGGCCGGCGGTGCGCTCATCGGCGTGCGCCCCTCACAGGCGCGCCATCAGGCCGGCCATCTCGAGCGCGCACTGCATCGCCTCGCCGCCCTTGTTTCCGGCCGTGGTCGCGGCCCGTTCCAGCGCCTGCTCGAGCGAGTTCACCGTCAGCACGCCGAAGGCGATCGGCACGCCGGTCTCGAGGCTGGCGAGCTGCAGTCCGCGCGCGCATTCACCGGCGACATAATCGAAGTGCGGTGTGTCGCCGCGGATCACGCACCCGAGGGCCACGAGGGCATCGTAACGGCCGCTGCCGGCCAGCTTGCGCGCCACCACCGGCAGCTCGAACGCGCCCGGCACGCGCACCACCGCAAGATCTGCGGCCGCGCCGCCGCGCTCGAGCCATGCGCCCGTGGCGCCCTTGAGCAGACTCGTCACGATGACATCGTTGAAGCGCGCCGCCACGATCGCGATCTTGCGCCCGCGGGCAGTCACTTCGCCCTCGATGAGTTGCGCGGCCGTCACCCCTCTTCCCCGACGTAACCCTCGACCTCCAGGCCGAAGGCGGACAGGCCGTGCATCTGTTTCGGCGCCGACAGCACCCGCATGCGCTGCACGCCGAGGTCCTTGAGAATCTGCGCCCCGACGCCGAAGGTGCGCAGCACCGCGCCCTCGGCGCGCGCCTGGGCCGCCTCCGGCGCCGCCGCGGCGGGGGCGAGCGTGCGCAGCGAATCGGTGAGCTCGCGGGCGGACTCCTGCTGGCGCAGCACGATGACCACGCCGTCGCCCGCCTCCGCGATGCGCCGCAGGGCCGCCCGCAGCGTCCACGCGCGCGTCGCCCCCTGTATGCCGAACAGGTCGCGCAGGGTGTCGGCCAGGTGCACGCGCACCAGCGGAGTCTGCGGGCCGTCGAGCCGCCCGCGGGCGAGCGCCAGGTGCACCTCGAGGCTGGCGCGGTCCCGGTAAGCATACAGACGGAACTCGCCGAGCTCGCTCTGCACGCTGTGCTCGCAGATGCGCTCCACCGAGCGCTCGGTGCGCAGGCGGTGGCGGATCAGATCGGCGATGGTGCCGATCTTGAGCTGGTGCCGGCGCGCGAATTCCTCGAGCTGCGGGCGGCGCGCCATGCTGCCGTCCTCGTTCATGACCTCGCACAGCACGCCCACCGGCTTACATCCCGCCAGGCGGCACAGATCGATCGCGGCCTCGGTGTGCCCGGCGCGCACCAGCACTCCCCCACGGCGCGAGCGCAGCGGGAAAATGTGCCCCGGACGGGCAAAATCGCCAGCCACCGACGCCTCGGCCGCGAGCGCGCGGATGGTCGCGGCGCGGTCGGCCGAGGACACACCGGTGGTGGTTCCGGCGCGCGCATCCACCGACACGGCGAAGGCGGTGCGCTGCTGTTCGTCGTTCACCGGCACCATCTGCGGCAGCTCCAGACGCGCCAGGTGCTGCTCCTCCATCGGCACACAGATGATGCCGCTCGTGTGGCGGATCATGAAGGCGACCGCTGCGGGCGTCACGCGCTCGGCGGCCATGATGAGATCGCCCTCGTTCTCGCGATCCTCATCGTCCATGATGACGACCATGCGGCCGGCGCGCAGCTCGGCGAGAATCTCCGCGATGGAATTGAGCGCCGGCGCCTGCGGTGCGGGTGCGCCCTTACCGGTCAATGGCAGGATCTTGGACATGGTGCGCCGCCGGGTGATACGGCAGCTCAGTATACCCGAGCGCTCTGCGCCCCCGCGCGCACCAACTCATGCCGCTCAGGCGCGCCCGCGCGCGGCAACCGCGGCCTCAGCTCCCCGGCAGCGCCAGCAGCCGCGCGAGGTAGCGCGCTACCTGGTCGACCTCGAGGTTCACGCGCGAGCCCGCGCGCAGGCTCCCGAGGGTGGTCGCCGAGCGGGTGTGGGGAATGAGGTTGACGCCGAAGCGCGCCCCCTCGACCTCGTTGATGGTGAGGCTCACTCCGTCCACGGCGATCGAGCCCTTGGGCGCGAGGTAGCGCGCGAGCGCGGCCGGCGCCTCGATGAGCAGGCGCAGGGAACGCGCCTCCGGGCGCGCCTCGATCACCTGCGCGACGCCGTCGATATGTCCGGACAGGAGGTGCCCGCCGAGCGGCTCCCCGGCCCGCAGCGCCGGCTCGAGATTCACCGCCGCGCCCGGCACGAGCTCCCCGAGCGTCGTGAGCGCGAGCGTCTCGCGCGAGAGGTCGGCCACGAAAGCCGGCGGCCGCACCTCGGTAGCGGTGAGGCAGCAGCCCTGCACGCAGATGCTGTCGCCGAGCTGCACGCGCGAGAGCTCGAGGTGGCGGCAGGCGATGGTGAGGCGCACATCGCCACCGCGCGTCTCGAGCGAGCGCACCTCGCCGATGTCCTGAACGATTCCGGTGAACACGGCCGCCGCTCCCGCTGCCTCGGGCCTCAGCTGCCCGTTGGCGCGGGCGCGACGCGCGGCCGCAGCCGCAGCCGCAGGTCCTCGCCGAGCTGGCGGGTCTCGATGAGCGTAAACGCGCGCGCCTCGCTCAGGAAAGACGGCGCCGGAAGCTCCAGCAGCGGCCGCGCGTCATCGCCGAGCAGCCGCGGCGCCACGTAGAGCAGCAGCTCGTCCACGAGCCAGTGCCGCACCAGCTCGCCCGCCAGAGTGGCCCCCGCCTCGACCTGCAACTCGTTGATCTCGAGCTCCCCCAGCCGGTCGAGCACCGCCCCGAGCGAGAGCCGGCCGTTCACCTCCGGCGCCGACTCGATGCGCGCGGCTCTCGCCGTGAGCCGCATGCCCGACTGCACGTCCTTGAGCGAGCTCTGCGCCGTCAGGATCAGCACCTCGCCGCCCCCGGTGAGCAACCGCGCGCCCGGCGGAGTGCGCAGGTGGCTGTCGAGCACCACGCGCAGCGGCTGGCGCGACGATTCCGCAGCCGTGCCCGCTTGCCCGGCAGCCTCCGCAGGCAGACGCACATCGAGCCGCGGATCGTCGGCGAGCACGGTGCCGATGCCGGTGAGAATCGCGGAGCTGCGCGCGCGCCAGTGCTGCACGTCCTCGCGCGCCGCCTCGCCCGTGATCCAGCGGCTCTCGCCGGTGGCGAGCGCGGTGCGCCCATCGAGGCTCATGCCGAGCTTGAGGCGCACCCAGGGGCGCCCCTCCCGCATGCGCTTCGCGAATCCGCAGTTGAGCTCGAGCGCCTCGCGCTCGAGGAGGCCTCCCTCGACGGCGACGCCGCCGGCGCGCAGCGCCGCGGCGCCGCGTCCGTTGACCTCGGGGTTGGGATCGGTGGCGGCATACACCACGCGCGCCACGCGCGCACGCAGCAGCGCCTCGACGCAGGGGGGCGTGCGGCCGTGATGGCTGCACGGCTCGAGCGTCACGTACACCGTCGCCCCGGCGGCCTGCGCGCCGGCGGCCTCGAGCGCCGTGACCTCGGCGTGTGCCTCGCCGGCGCGCTCGTGCCAGCCCTCGCCGACGATGCGCTCGCCCTGCGCGATCACGCAGCCGACGCGCGGATTCGGGTCGGTGCTGGCGAGGCCCCGCTCGGCGAGGGTGAGGGCGCGCTGCATGGCCTCGCGGTCGAGCTCGGAGAACGCGCTCACGGCCGCCCGCTCGCTCCGCTGCGGTGCGCGGTCATTTCTCCTCCCCCGAGCCCCCGGTGGCATCGTTGGCCGCGGGCTCCGGCGGCAGCAGCGGCAGCTGATCGCGGTCCACGGCGCGCGGCGCGTGGCGCTTGCGCCCGCGCGGCTGGGTCGGCGGCGCGGAGCGGGCGCTGCGCAGCCGCTGGATCTCCTCGTGAAACGCCTCGACGTCCTCGAACTGGCGGTACACGGAAGCGAAGCGCACGTAGGCCACCTCGTCCAGGTGGCGCAGCTCTTCCATCACGAGCTCCCCGATCGCGCGCGAGGACACTTCCCGGTCGCCGAGGCTGCGCACCTTGTGCACCACGCGACTGAGGGCCTCGTCGATCTGTGCGCGCGGCACCGGGCGCTTCTGCAGCGCTTTCTCCATGCCGGTGCGGAGCTTCCCCTCATCGAAGGCCTCGCGCCCCCGATCGCCCTTGATCACCATCGGCATGAGCAGTTCCGCCGCTTCGAAGGTGGTGAAGCGCTCGCCACACTTCAGGCATTCGCGGCGGCGGCGGATCTGCCGGCCTTCGCCTGCGAGGCGCGAGTCGGTCACCTTGGTCTCGACGTGGCCGCAGAACGGACAGTGCATGCGGTTTCCGCGCGCTCGCTACGGCCCGTAGACCGGGAAGCGCCCGCACAGCTCGATCACCTGGGGCCGCACGCCCTCGATCACCGCCGCCGATCCTTCCGCGTCCAGCACCTGGGCGATGAGATCCGCCACCTGCTCCACCTCGCGCACCGTGAAGCCGCGCGTGGTGCACGCGGGCGTGCCGATGCGCAAGCCGCTCGCCACCATCGGCGGGCGCGGATCGTTCGGCACGGCGTTCTTGTTCACCGTGATGTAGGCCGCCCCGAGCGCCGCGTCGGCGTCCTTGCCGGTGATGTTACGGTCGGCGAGGCTCAGCAGGAACAGGTGATTGTCGGTGCCGCCCGAGACGATCTGGTAGCCGCGCTGGGTGAGCCGCGCCGCCAGGGCGCGTGCGTTCATCAGCACCTGGCGCTGGTAGTCGCGGAACTCGGGCCGCAGAGCCTCGAGCAACGCCACCGCCTTGGCGGCGATGACGTGCATCAGCGGCCCCCCCTGGGTGCCGGGGAACACCAGCGAGTTGAGCTTGCGGGTGATCTGCTCGTTGGCCCGCGCCAGGATCAATCCGCCGCGCGGACCGCGCAGCGTCTTGTGAGTCGTGGTGGTCACGACGTCGGCGTGCGGCAGGGGATTGGGGTACAGGCCCGCCGCCACCAGCCCCGCGACGTGCGCCATGTCCACCACGAAGTACGCGTCCACGCTCCTGGCGATGGCCGCGAAGCGCGCCCAGTCGATGACGCGCGAGTACGCCGAGAAGCCTGCGACGATCATCTTCGGGCGATGCTGCTCGGCGAGGCGCTGCACCTGCTCGTAATCGATCTCGCCGCTGTCGGGTCGGATGCCGTACTGCGCGGCGCGGAACAGCTTGCCGGAGAAGTTGACCTTGGCGCCGTGCGTCAGATGGCCGCCGTGGTCGAGGCTCATGCCGAGAATGGCATCCCCGGGCTGCACCAGCGCGAGGTACGCGGCCGCATTCGCCTGCGATCCGGAGTGCGGCTGCACGTTGGCGTAGTCGGCGCCGAAGAGCTGCTTGGCGCGGTCGATCGCCAGCTGCTCGACCACGTCGACGTACTCGCAACCGCCGTAGTAGCGCTTGCCGGGATAGCCTTCCGCGTACTTGTTGGTGAGCACCGAGCCCTGCGCCTCCAGCACCCGCGGACTGGCGTAGTTCTCGGACGCGATGAGCTCGACGTGCTCCTCCTGGCGGCGCCGCTCGCCCTGTATGGCGCGCGACAGCTCGGGATCGAAGTCCTCGATGGTCATGGTCGTCCGGAACATGCGCGGCCGCCTGTCTAGAGCAGATTTTCCACGACCGCGGTCCAGGCCTGGGCGAGGTTGTCGCGGTTGTATCCCCCGCCGCCCAAGGCGAGCACCCGGCCGTGACCGAGACGGTCGGCGAGCGCGCCGAGATCCTTGGCCGCGCGTCCGTGCACGCGTGGCGAGAAACGCAGGTGGGTGATCGGATCGCCCTCGAGACTGTCGGCGCCGCACTGCAGGATGATGAATTCCGGCGCGAACTTCTCCAGGTGCGCGATGACCTGCGGCCAGACGCGGGCGAACACCTCGTCGTCGGCTCCCGGCGGCAGCGGCACGTTGAGCTTGGTGCCCGCGGCGACGCCGCGGCCCCGCTCCTCGAGTGCGCCGCTACCCGGATACAGGTAGCGCCCATCCTCATGCAGGTCGGCGAACACCACCGCGGCATCCTCCTCGAAGGCGTAGAACACGCCGTCGCCGTGATGCGCGTCGATGTCGACGTAGCCGACGCGCTTCAGGCCCGCGCGCTTGAGCAGCTCGATGGCCACGCCGCAGTCGTTGAACACGCAGAAGCCGGCGGCGCGATCGCGCGCCGCGTGGTGCAGTCCCGCGATGGGCACGAAGGCGCGCCGGCTTTCGCCCCGCATGATCGCCTCCATGGCGCTCAAGGTGGCGCCGACCACGTCGGCGGCGGCTTCGTACACGCCGCGGAAGGCCGGCGTATCGCCGGCATCGAGAAATCCGCAACCGCTCTGCGAGCGCTCGCGCACGAACTCGAGGTAGGCGGGACTGTGGAAGGAGCGCAGCTCATCGTCCGAGGCCGCGCGCGGCTCGAGCACGCGCACCCGTTTATCGAGGCCGCGCGCGTCGAACTCGCGCACGAAGGCGGCGAGACGGTCCGGGCCGAATGGATGGCCGTCGCCGAATCCGTAGCGCGCCAGGCGTTCGCTGACGACCACAGCCACGCTGCTCATGTCGGTCGTGAGGCTCCCTCGAGAGGTGTGTCCGCAAGCCTAACACAGCGCCGCTTCATGCGGCCTGCAAGGCTTCATGCGGCCTGCAAGGCATCGCCATCGACGCCGGCCTCGACCATAATCAATCGCATGGCTCAATACATCTACACCATGAACCGTGTCTCGAAGGTGGTGCCGCCCAAGCGGGTCATCCTGCGCGACATCAGCCTGTCGTTCTTTCCGGGCGCGAAGATCGGCGTGCTCGGCGTGAACGGCTCGGGAAAATCCTCGCTGCTGAAGATCATGGGCGGCATCGACACGAACTTCGAGGGCGAGGCGCGCCCGCAAAGCGGCATCCGCATCGGCTTCCTGCCGCAGGAGCCGCAGCTGGATGCGGCCCTCGACGTGCGCAGCACGGTGATGGAGGGAGTCGGGGAGAGCTTCCGGCAGCTGGAGGAATTCAACCACATCAGCGAGCAGTTCGCGCACCCCATGACGGACGAGGAAATGAACGCGCTGCTGGCGCGCCAGGCGCAGCTGCAGGACGCGATCGACGCCGCGCAGGGGTGGGAACTGGAGCGCAAGCTCGAGATCGCCGCGGACGCGCTGCGCCTGCCGCCCTGGGAGGCGAGCATCGCCACGCTCTCGGGCGGGGAGCGGCGGCGCGTGGCGCTGTGCCGGCTGCTGCTCTCGGCCCCGGACATGCTGCTGCTGGATGAGCCCACCAATCACCTGGATGCGGAGTCGATCGCCTGGCTCGAGCGCTACCTCGAGGAGTACCCGAGCACGGTGATCGCGGTCACGCATGATCGCTACTTCCTCGATAACGTCGCCGAATGGATCCTCGAGCTGGACCGCGGCTTTGGTCTCCCGTGGCACGGCAACTACTCCTCGTGGCTCGAGCAGAAGGAGCAGCGCCTGGCGCTCGAGGAGCGCGAGCACGCGGCGCTGCGCAAGAGCCTCGCTCACGAGCTGGAGTGGGTACGGCAGAACCCCAAGGCGCGCCAGGCGAAGAGCAAGGCGCGGCTGCAGCGCTACGAGGAGCTCGCCGCGCGCGAATTCCAGGAGCGCAACGAGACCAACGAGATCTACATTCCGCCCGGGGAGCGTCTCGGGGATCTGGTGATCGCGGTCGAGGGCCTGCGCAAGGGCTACGGCGAGCGGCTGCTGATCGATGACCTTTCTTTCAGCCTGCCGCGCGGCGGCATCGTCGGCATCATCGGCCCGAACGGCGCCGGCAAGACCACCCTGTTCCGCATGCTCACCGGCGCCGAGCAGCCCGACGCCGGCGAGATCCGCTTCGGCCCGAGCGTGCGTCTGGCGTACGTCGATCAGTCGCGCCACACGCTCGATGATCGCAACAGCGTGTGGCAGGAGATCTCCGGCGGGCTCGATGTGATCAAGGTCGGCGCTTACGAGACGCCCTCGCGCGCCTACGTGGGGCGCTTCAACTTCAGGGGCGCGCAGCAGCAGCAGCTGATCGGCGAGCTCTCGGGCGGGGAGCGCAACCGCGTGCACCTCGCCAAGGTGCTGCGCTCCGGCGGCAACGTGCTGCTGCTGGATGAGCCCACCAATGATCTTGACGTCGAGACGCTGCGCGCGCTCGAGGAGGCGCTGCTGAGCTTCCCCGGCTGCGCGGTGGTGATTTCCCACGACCGCTGGTTCCTCGACCGCATCGCCACCCACGTCCTCGCCTTCGAGGGCGACTCGCAGGTCGCGTGGTTCGAAGGCAATTACCAGGAGTACGTCGAGGATTATCGGCGGCGCAAGGGCGAAGACGCCGTGCAACCGCATCGCATCAGGTACAAGCCGCTGACACGCTGAAGGACGCCTCGAGCCTTGTCTGCCACGACCGCAGCGCCGACGCAAGCTCCCGAGGAGCGGACGCTGTGGCGCTGGGTGGGGCCGCTCGCGACGCTGCTGGTGTTTGCGGGCGTGGTGCTGGTGCTGCATCACCAGCTGGCGCGGCTGCACGTCCGCAGCGTATTGCAGCACCTGCACGCCATCGCGCGCGCGCGGGTGCTGGCCGCGCTCGCCTTCACGGCGCTCAGCTACTGGCTGCTGACCACTTACGAGGTGCTGGCGCTGCGCTACCTGCGCCGCTCGCTCCCGTACACACGCATCCTGTTCACCTCGTTCATCGCCTACTCCTTCGGGCACACGCTCGGGTTCGCCGCCTTCACGGGAGCTGCGATCCGCTTCCGGCTGTACGCGACCGCCGGCATCACCGCCATCGAGGTGGCGACCATCTCCGCATTCTGCAGTCTGTCACTCGCTATCGGGCTGGCCACGGTCGGCGGCCTGTCGCTGCTGTTCGCGCCCGCGCCCGCCGCCAGGGTGCTGCATCTGCATCACACCTGGTCGCTGCTGGTGGGCACGCTGCTGCTGACCGCGGTGAGCTCCTATGCGCTGTGGGCGTCCCTCGCGCGCGGCACGCTCGAGATCCGCGGCTGGGCGCTGCGCGCCCCGGGAGCGGCGCTCGGACTCACGCAGATCGCACTCTCGGTCATGGACCTGTCGCTGTCCTCGGCGGTGTTGTGGTGGCTGCTGCCGCCGCCCACGCACATCGGCTTCGTCACCTTCCTCGGCGTGTACGCCGCCGCGGTGATCGCCGGCATCGTGAGCCACGTGCCCGGCGGGGTGGGCGTTTTCGAGGCGGTGATGCTGTTCGCCCTGCCGGACGTGCCGGCGGACGCGCTGCTCGGCTCGCTGCTCGCCTACCGCGGCGTGTACTACCTGGTGCCGCTGCTGTTCGGCACGCTGCTGTTCGCCTCCAAGGAGCTGTCGGCGCAGCGCTCGGCGCTCGCCCGGGCGCAGGAGCTGGCGGGCCTGTACATCGCACCGGTGGTGCCGCAGATCGCCGGCGCCCTCACCTTCCTCGCCGGGGCGCTGCTGCTGTTCTCCGGCGCCACGCCGGCGATCGACGAGCGGCTCGCGTTCCTGCACCAGTTCCTGCCGCTCGCGGTGCTGGAGGTGTCGCACCTCGGCGCGAGCCTGGTGGGCCTGGGGCTGCTGGTGCTGTCGCGCGCGCTGTTCCGCCGCGTGCAGGCGGCCTATCACATCTCGGTGTGGTTGCTGCTCGCGGGCATGTTCGCCTCGCTCCTGAAGGGGCTCGATTTCGAGGAAGCGATCCTGCTCGCCCCGGTGCTCGGCGTGCTCATGCTCGGGCGCCGCGCCTTCTACCGCCCTACCGCCATTCTCGCCGAGCGCTTCACGCCGGTGTGGGTGGTGAGCATCGCCGGCGTGATCGTCATGGTGGTGTGGATCGGCATCGTCTCGCACCGGCACGTCGGCTACTCCGATGAGCTGTGGTGGACCTTCGCGCTGTACGGTAACGCACCGCGCATGCTGCGCGCCTCGCTGGCGGTGATCGTGCTGGGCAGCGCCTACGTGCTGCTGAACATGCTGCGGCCGGCGCGCCCCGAGCCCGCGGTCGCCGGCCCCGAGGAGCTGGCGCGGGCGCGCGCCCTGATCGCCGGCGCGGATGCCACGCTCGCGAACGCCGCGCTGATCGGCGACAAGCGGCTGCTGTTCAGCGACGCCGGCGATGCCTTCGTGATGTATCAGATCGCCGGCCACAGCTGGATCGCGCTCGGGGATCCCGTGGGCTCGAAGCAGGGCGCCGAGGAGCTGGTGTGGCGACTGCGCGAGATCTCCGATCACCACGGCGGGCAGACCGTGTTCTACCAGGTGGGCCCCGAGCGCCTCGCGCTGTATGTCGATCTCGGGCTCGCGGCGCTGAAGATCGGCGAGGAGGCGCGCGTGCCGCTCGAGGAGTTCTCGCTCGAGGGCGCCGCGCGCGCGGAGCTGCGGCAATCGCACCGCCGCGCGCAGCGCGACGGCGCCACCTTCGAGGTCGTGCCGCCGGCGGGCATCGAGCCACTGCTGCCGGCGCTGCAGCGCATATCCAGCGCGTGGCTCGCGAGCAAATCGACCGGCGAGAAGCGCTTTTCCATGGGGGCGTTCTCGGCGCAGTACCTGCGGCAGTTTCCGGTGGCGGTGGTGCGCTGCGGTGGAGCTGCGGCCGCATTCACCAACCTGTGGACCACGGGAACCCGGGCCGAGCTGTCGTTGGATCTCATGCGCTTCGGTCCGGAGGCGCCGCGCAGCGCGATGGATTACCTGTTCGTCGAGCTGATGCTGTGGGGGCGCGCGGCGGGCTTCCGCTCATTCAACCTCGGCATGGCGCCCTTGTCGGGCCTGGAAGCCCATCCGCTCGCACCCGCCTGGCACCGGGTCGGCAACTTCATCTTCCGCCACGGCGAGCACTTCTATAACTTCGAAGGGCTGCGGCGCTACAAGGCGAAGTTCGCGCCGAGCTGGGAACCGCGCTACCTGGTGGCGCGCGGCGGCATCGCCCTGCCACGGGTGCTGGTCGATGTGTCGGTGCTCATCGCCGGGGGCATGAAGGAGTTGTTCGCCAGATGAGCCTGCAGCCGCGCAGCCGCGCCTTTGCGAGCAGCGCCCAGCTGTGACATAACTCGCCCGCGATGGGTAATACAATGCAGGTCACGGGACGAGCACTCGGGCACGCGCTGAGGTAACATGGATTCGACGCGGCACACACAACAACACGAGCCGCGGCGCACGGCAATGTCCTTGTACATCGATTCCGCGAGCCATCTGCACCACGACCAGGAGAAGAACCTGGTGGTGACCTGCCCGCATTGCCAGGCGGTGGCGCACATCACCCCCACCGCCGTGCCGCGCTTCGAGGACCTGCAGCTGTACCGCCCGAACCAGGTCGGCCTGGTGTACATGTGCGACGCCTGTCACGCGCCGATCTTCCTGCGCTTCACGGTGCGGGTGTATGGCACGACGCGCATCGAGCTGTCGCCGCAGTTCACCGAGGTCGAGCGGGCGCGGGAGAAGTTCAGCTTCGCTTATGTCCCGGAAGACGTGGAGCTGCTGTTCCGCGAAGCGCTCACCTGCTTCTGGCAGGGGGCGTTCAACGCGTTCGCCTCCATGTGCCGCCGCACGGCCCAGGCGATGTTTGCCGACCTCGGTGAGGCCGGCCGGCTGCGCCTGTTCGATGAGTTCAACGCGGTGCGCGAGCTCGCCGACATCGCGCCGGAGGTCTTCGCCAAGCTGAAGAGCGTGCTGTTCGGCGCGGAGCTCGACGCGCGCTCCGCACTGCCGCTGCTCGACGGCTACGAGGCCGGGATCATGCTCGAGGTCGCCAAGGACCTGCTGTATGAGGCCTACGTGCGCAAGGGCAAGCTGCAGCAGGCGATCATGGTGCGACGCTTCTTCCTCGACGAGACCAATCCCAACATCCCACCCATGGATCAGCGCGCCCAACTCTCGGCGGGCTGATTCTGCGCCGGCTTCAGTCAGTCCACGAAGCGGCGCGCATTGCGGAACAGGCGCATCCAGCCGCTGTACTCGCCGGCATCCCGCGGCCGCCAGGAATTCTGCACATAGCGGAACGAGCGCTCCGGGTGCGGCATGGTGATGGTCACGCGGCCATCGAGGTTCGAGAGCGCCGCGATGCCGAAGGGCGTGCCGCTCGGATTGGCGGGATAGGAGCTGGCGAGGCTGCCGTCGTGGTTGACGTAGCGAAACCCCACCAGGCCACTGGCCGCGCAGGCCGCGGCGGCGGCGGGGGATTCGAACTCCGCCCGCCCTTCGCCGTGCGCCACCGCTACGGGCAGAATCGAGCCCGCCATCCCGGCGAGCAGCACCGACGGGCAGCTCAGCACCTCGACCTGCGAGAAGCGTGCCTCGTACTGCTCGCTGCGGTTGCGCACGAAGCGCGGCCAGTGCGCCGTGCCCGGGATGATGCGCTTGAGCGCGGCGAACATCTGGCAGCCGTTGCAGATGCCGAGCGCGAAGCTGTCGGCTCGTGCGAAGAAGCGCTCGAACTCCTCGCGCACCCGCGGGTGGAACAGGATCGATTTGGCCCAGCCCTCGCCCGCGCCCAGCACATCGCCGTAGGAAAAGCCCCCGCAGGCCACCAGGCCCTTGAATTCGGCGAGCGAGCGTCCGCCGCCGAGCAGGTCGCTCATGTGCACATCGTGCGCGGTGAAACCGGCGCGCTCGCAAACGGCCGCGGTCTCGACGTGGCTGTTGACGCCCTGCTCGCGCAGGATGGCGAGCGCCGGGCGTGCGCCGCGCGAGAGGTAGGGGGCGGCGATGTCCTCCTCGGGATCGAAGCTGAGGGAAACCGACAGGCCGGGGTCCGCTTCCGCGCTCTGCGCGGCGAACTCCTCGTCCGCGCATTGCGGCTCATCGCGCAGCCGCCGCAGGCGCCACGAGGTCTCTGACCAGGCACGCTTGAGATCCGCCCAGGACTCATCGAGCTGCGTCTCGCCGATCCTGATCTGTACGCGCAGCGCGCTCACCGGCGCACCCAGGTACAGGGCGGCATCGGCGAGCTCATGGCGCGCCAGAACCTCGGCGAACCTGGGCTCATCCGCGGCCGCGATCTGCACCACCACGCCGGGCTCCTCGCAGAACAACTGCGCCAGCGGCGTGCCGCGCGCCTCGGGGAGCGCGATGTCCAGTCCGCAGTGTCCCGCGAACGCCATCTCCAGCAGCGTCACGAGCAGTCCGCCGTCGGAGCGGTCGTGATACGCGCGCAGCATGCCCGCGGCGCGCGCTTCCGCCAGCGCCGCCGCGAAGCGTGTGAGCCGCTGCGGCTCGTCGAGGTCCGCCGGCTGCTCGCCGAGCTCCCCGTAAACTTGCGCCAGCGCCGAGGCGCCCAGGCGGTTGCGATGAGCGGACAGGTCGATGAGCCACAGTGAGCTCGGGCGCACATCGAGCTGCAAAGTGGGGGTGAGCGTGCGGCGCACGTCCTTCACGGGCGCGAACGCCGAGACGATCAGCGACAGCGGCGCCACCACGCTCTTCTCGACGCCGCCCTCGCTCCAGGTGGTCTTCATCGACAACGAGTCCTTGCCGACGGGGATCGCGATACCGAGCTGCGGGCACAACTCCTTGGCCACCGCGCGCACGGTCTCGTAGAGCGCCGCATCCTCGCCGGCCTCACCGCAGGCGGCCATCCAGTTCGCCGACAGGCGCACCTGCGAGAGCGAATCGATATCGGCCGCGAGGATGTTGGTAATCGCCTCGGCGACCGCGAGGCGCCCGGAGGCCGGCGCATCCAGCACCGCGACCGGCGTGCGCTCGCCCATCGCCATCGCCTCCCCGGCCGTGCCGTGGTAGTCGGCGAGGCTCACCGCCACATCGCTCACCGGCACCTGCCAGGGCCCCACCAGCTGGTCGCGGCTGATGAGGCCGCCGACGGTGCGATCGGCGATGGTGATCAGGAAGGTCTTGTCGGCGACTGCCGGCAGGCGCAGCACGCGGTAGGCGGCCTCGCGCAGCTGGAAGCGGGCGGTGTCGAGGCGCCGGCGCCGCACGGCTACGCTGCGCACCTCACGCGTCAGCCGCGGCGGCTTGCCGAGCAGCACCTCGAGCGGCATGTCGACCGGCTGATCGCCGAACAGCGGATCGCGCACCGTCAGCTGCCCGCTCGCCTCGATCTCCCCGATCACCGCGAACGGGCAGCGCTCGCGCTCGGCGATGGCGGCAAAGCGCGCCAGCCCCTGCGGTGCGATGGCGAGCAGGTAGCGCTCCTGCGCCTCGTTGCACCACAGCTCAAGCGGCGACAGGCCGCTTTCCGCGCTCGGCACGGCGCGCAGATCGATGCGCGCGCCGCGGCCGCTGTGGGCCACGGCCTCGGGCACGGCGTTGGCAAGGCCGCCCGCGCCGACGTCGTGGATGAGCGCGATCGGGTTGTCCTCGCCCGCCGCCCAGCAGCGATCGATCACTTCCTGCGCGCGGCGCTGCATCTCGGCATTGCCGCGCTGCACGGAGGCGAAGTCGAGGTCGGCACTCGAGCTGCCGCTGCCGACCGAGGAGGCGGCACCGCCCCCCAGCCCGATGAGCATGGCCGGCCCGCCGAGCACGACGAGCTTCGCGCCCACGGGCACGTCGGCCTTGTCCACGTGCGCGCGCCGCACGTTGCCCAGGCCGCCGGCGATCATGATCGGCTTGTGGTAGCCGCGCAGGCGCTCGGGCGGGTCGCCGGCGGCGCGCTGCTCGAAGGTGCGGAAGTAGCCGCACACCGCGGGGCGGCCGAACTCGTTGTTGAACGAGGCGGCGCCGATCGGGCCCTCGAGCATGATCTGCAGCGCGGAGGCGATGCGCGCCGGCGCGCCGAATTCCTGCTCCCAGGGGCGCTCGTAGCCGGGGATGCGCAGGTTCGACACCGAGAAGCCGGTGAGCCCGGCCTTGGGTTTGGCGCCGCGACCGGTGGCGCCCTCGTCGCGGATCTCCCCGCCCGCGCCGGTGGCGGCGCCGGGGAAGGGCGAGATGGCGGTGGGATGATTGTGCGTCTCCACCTTCATGAGAATGTCGATCGGCTCGGTGCTGGCGCGGTAGACACCGCCGTGCGGGTCGGGGAAATAGCGCGCCCCGGTGGTGCCGGCGATGACCGCGGCGTTGTCGCGGTAGGCGGACAGCACGCCCGCGGGATTGCGCTCGTGGGTGTAGCGGATCATCGCGAACAGCGACTCCGCGCGCGCCTGCCCGTCGATGATCCAGCGCGCGTTGAAGATCTTGTGGCGGCAGTGCTCGGAGTTGGCCTGCGCGAACATCATCAGCTCGACGTCGCTCGGGTCGCGCGCGAGGAGCGCGAAGCTCGCCATGAGGTAGTCGATCTCATCGCTCGACAGCGCCAGCCCGAGCGCGCGGTCGGCGCTCTCGAGGGCCGCGCGGCCGCCGCTGAGCGACACGCGCGCGAGCGGCCGCGGCGGTGAATGCTCGAACAGGCGTGCCGCCTGCGCGCCATCGAGCAGCGCCATCTCCGTCATGCGGTCGATGAGCACCGGCGCGAGGCGCGCGAGGCGCTCGCTCCCCAGGGGCCGGGCGGCGCGTACGCGGTACTCGATGCCGCGCTCGATCCGCCGCACGCCCGCGAGCCCGCACACGCGCGCAATGTCGGTCGCCTTGCTCGACCAGGGCGAGATCGTGCCGCTGCGCGGCACCACCAGCACGCACTCGCCCGCGCCCGCCTCCGCCGGCGCCTCCGGGCGCGGCCCGTAGGTCAGCAGCTGCGCGAGCACCTCGCGCTCGGGCGCGGACAGCGGTTGCGCGAGCTCGGCGAAGTGCATGAAGCGGGCAGCGAGGGCGGTGACGGTGGGCTCGAGCGCGCCCAGTCGACCCAGGAGCTTTGCGATGCGGAACGCGGACAGCGCCGGCGCACCGGGAATCTGCAGCATGGACTCGCCGCCCCTCATTTCTTCTCCCCCGGCGGAGTCGAATACATCGGCAGCGGGAACTGCGCGACGTTGGCGCCGGCCTCCAGCACGGTGATCTTGGCCGCGCCGTGCTTCTTCACTTCGTCGATGCGCAGGATCGAATGCATGGGCAGAAAGGTGCGCTTCACGCCGGAAAATTCGCCCTTGATGCGCTCCTCCGCAGGGTCGAGGACCACCGAGGCGCGCTCCCCGAACAACAGCTCCTCGACCTCGATGAATCCGAACAGCTCGCCGTGACTCACTTTGCGGGCGTAGACCTCGTAAACCTTGCCCTGATTCACGAACATAATGCGGAAAATGTGACTGGTTGCCATGGGCTTAAGCGCGGGTCGCTGCTAGTTTTGACGCTGGCATTATATGGCCGGGGAACCATGCTGAGGCTCCGTATCGTCAGTGATCAGCGCCGCTCGCTCGCGGAGCGCAGCAGTGCGACCTTTTCCGTGGCAGGCGGCACCATCGGGCGCTCCGCCGACAACGACTGGGTGCTCCCGGATCCGCTCCGTTACGTCTCTGCGCACCACGCGCGCGTGCAGTTCCGCGAAGGCCACTTCTATCTGCAGGACGTCAGCACCAACGGCGTGTACATCAACGACGACATGGAGCCGCTCGCCAAGCGCGGCTCGAGCGGCTACCGCCTCGCCGACGGGGACGTGCTGCGCATGGGCGACTACCACATCGTCGCAGCGCTCGAGGCGCGCCAGGCGCAGGATGCCGCCGCCGCCGCCGTTCCCACCAGCATTCACGGGCTGCGCAGCCTCGGGCGCGGGGCCGACCATGACATCGGCGCATCGCTCGATCTGCAGGCGCTGCTGCAGCCGGCCGACGCACCGGACCCGCTGCTGCCGGTCAATGCCTACGGCCAGTCGGTCGACTCCGGACGGGTGCGCGCGCTCGCCCGCACCGAGCAGGCCGAGCAGAGCCCGGAGGCGCTGCCCGTGTTGCTGCCGCCGGACGGCCCGGAGGCGCAGGCGTTCGGGCAGCGCATGGCACGCCTCGCCGAGGCGGTCGGGCGCGAGCCGAGGAACGGCGTCAGCCTGATCGCGCTCGAGGACATGCGCAGCGGGCTGGACGCCTTCTGCCGCGGCGCGGGCATCGAGCCGGAGCGACTGCCGGCGGAGGCCCAGGGGCGGCTGCTGCATCTCGCCGGCCGGCTGTTTCGCGAGGCGCTGGTCGGCTTGAGGGATCTGGAGCGCAGCAGGTGCGAAACGCGCAACCGCTATCGCATCGAGTCCCCGGTGCAGGAGCCCGATGACCCGCGCCCCGCGCTGGCCGACTCGGTGGTGGAGGAGCTGCTGATCGCGCTGTTCCTGCAGCACGAAGGCCGCCGGCTCGACTCGGTGCAGTGGCTGCGCGAGGCGGTCCTCGAGGCCAAGCTGCACGAGACGGCCACCGCGCAGGCGACGCGCGCGGCGTTCGTGGAATTCCTCGGCCGGCTCGACCCGGCGGAGCTGGAGGCGCGCTTCGAGCGCGCCGCACGCCGTGGCAAGACCCGCTCCGCCGACAAGGCGCAGTACTGGGACCTGTTCACGAGCTTTTATCGCAACCTCATCGAGATGCCGGCGGAACATCTGCCGCACACGTTCGTCGAGGCGTTCGCCGCGGCCTACCGTGAAGCGTTGAAGAAGCCGCCAGCCTGAAGCGGAGCGCGGTCGTCTCCCACCCTCTCGCCGCGAGCTACTGCGCGGAAAATGTCTTGACTTGGCGACTTTCGCTCGAAGCGGCAGGTAACCGCATGGCGGAGAGGGTGGGATTCGAACCCACGTGCCGGTTTTACCCGACCATCCGATTTCGAGTCGGCGCCGTTATGACCGCTTCGGTACCTCTCCGGCTCCGCACGCATGTTGCGGGGCTGGTATTCTAGCGGAAAGCCCGCGTGACCAGGGGAGGGTTCGTGCGCGTATTCCTCACCGCCGTCATCGTCCTGCTGGGCTCACTCGCGGGCTGCGCCAGGATTGCGACCGTCACCCTCGATGCAATCCGCGCGCGCGGCGAGCTGCGCGTCGTCACGCTCAATCTGCCGACCTGTTACTACCTGGGCGCGCAGGGCAGCGAAGGGCTGGAGTTCGATCTGGCGCGCGCCTATGCGGCGCGCCTGGGCGTGACACTCACCATATATGCGCTCGACAACGAGGAAGCGATGCAGGCGGAGCTCGTCGCCGGCCGCGCCGATATCGCCGCGGCTTCGCTCACCGACACGCCCGACTGGAGCCGCGTCGCTGACGCGGCGCAACCCTACGCGCGCATCCCGCAGCTGGTCGTCTACCACCGCAGCCGGGTGCAGCCGCGGGACACGCTGCAGCTTGAAGCCGCGAAACTCGCGG
>WNFW01000658.1_pt1 | contig 23686 bp, 22 predicted proteins | sample 5400131 | NCBI WGS metagenome assembly WNFW01 (sample SAMN13153362, study PRJNA577476) | soil metagenome | isolation source: 20 cm soil or saprolite under grassland replicate 1 | place: USA:California | collected 2016-06-15 | reverse complement strand
ACACCGCCAGCGATTCGGCTGTCATCTGCGCGCGTGGCACGTGCGCCTCGACGAGACCGAGCCGAGCGTGATGGAGAGCATCGTCACGCAAATGGGCGAGTGCGCCACGTCGGCGTGGTGCGGTGAGCGCGAGACCATCAGACGAATCGGGTCCGGCTATCGCATCGAGCAATAGTGCGGCATCGGCGACGTGGCGCGCGAGCGGACCGTGCGTGTCCAGGTACGGCCACGTCGGAATAACTCCGGTGCGCGGCACCAGTCCGAACGTCGGCTTCATCCCGACTACACCACAGAATTGCGCCGGAATGCGATTCGATCCGCCGTCATCGGTACCCAGTGCGGCGAACGCAATGCCGCAGGCAACCGATACCGCGGATCCCGCGCTCGACCCGCCCGGCGTCTTCGCACCCGTCGGATCGTACGGATTGCGCACCTGCCCTGTCAGCGAGCTCGTCCCGTTCCCATGGTACGCAAAGTCGTCGGCGGCCGTCTTGCCGAGCACGATCGCACCGGCCGCGCGCATGCGAGCGACTTCGATTGCATCATGAGGAACCACTTCTGGAAACAGCCGCGCCCACTCAGCGTTCGATGCGGTCGTCGGAAGGCCGTTCATGTCGTAGATCGACTTTGCGAATACAGGAACGCCATCGAGCGGTCCACGAAGGGCTCCGCGGCGCAGTCGTGCGTCGGAGTCTCGAGCGTCGTCTATCGCAGTCCGGGACAACTCGTCAATCAGGTGCAGCGTTCGGTTCCACGCGTTGGCACGATCCAGCGCTTGCGTCGTTACCTGAGCGGCGGTCCAATCACGACGCGCGCGTCCGGCTTGATACTCGACGATCGTTCCCGCGAGCGGGTCGGCGAGACGCTCCGGCCATCCAATGAATGGAATGGCGAAGAGCGCGCTCAATTCGCGGAGCGCTTCCCGTCGGGAAATGAGCCGCCTCATGCGGCAAACTTATTGTCGGCGGCAAGGTTCGTCAGGTATCGGCTGCGACTTTCTGCAATGGGAGGGGAAATTTGCCGCGCAACGAGAATTCGGCCAACCTGCGCGACGGCGAATAACGTATTTTCTTGTTGAGCCCTTACTCAACAACTGTATGCACATCTCCACACGCACATTCGTCGCACTCACCGCCGCCATGGTAATCCCTTATTCGGCGCAGTCTCAGGCGAGCAGGCCCATACTCGCGGTCTTCGCTCACCCCGACGACGAGCGGGTAATCGGTCCACTGTTGTCGAAGCTCGCGAGGGAAGGACGCGAGACTCATCTCGTGATCGCCACCGACGGCTCCAAAGGCGTACGCGACTTCGCTCACATTCCGGCCGGCCCGCAGCTCGCTGCGGCACGCACCAAGGAAGCGCAGTGCGCCGCCAACCGCCTCGGCGTGGTCCCGAGGGAGGAACCGGCCATCCCGATCATCGATTGGTCGGCGATGTCACCACGCAGATCGTGCAGTCCGACCCGCGCTACTACGCGAACCTGGATCTGCTGTACGCGTCACTGCCGACGGAGCGCCTACGCACCGCACCGCGCGCGAATCCAACCGTGAATGGGATGGCAGAGGCACTGCTCACCGTGCGCGTTCCGTTTGAGGAGCGGGACCTTGTTGCAGGACGCGAGGAGTTCGCGTGTCATCGCACGCAGTACGCGCCCGCGGAGATGGACTCTGTCAACAAGTATCTCGCGCACGCGTGGAATGGCCAGGTGTGGATGCGTCCGTGGAACGGGACGCTGCGCGATCCCCGAATCTTTAAGCGGTAAGCAGGTGTCTAATAGCGCACCAGACTGGAGGATGAAATGGCTCGCATTGGCACCATGAGATTGGCCGCGTTCGCGGCACTGGCGGGAGTCGTTCCCGTCGTGTGTGGCGCTCAGCGCCTGACAGGTCCGCACCCGACGGGAAACGTACCCGCCCCCGTCACGCTCGACACCCGCGGACTTTTCCAGGAAAAATTCGCGCGCGTCGGCGACGACGTCTTCATCAGCGGTCAGCCGACGGAGCAGGGTCTGCGCGACCTTCACGCTCAGGGTGTGACAACCGTCGTCAATCTCCGGACTCCCGAGGAGATGTCGACTCGCGTGCCGTTCAATGAGCCGGCGCTCGTCAAGGAGCTCGGGATGGATTACGTGTATCTGCCGATGCGCGGCACACCGCAATTCCCGTATTCGGCCGATGCGCTGAAGTCGTTCGCGGCAGCGATGAGCGGCGCCAAAGGAAAAGTTCTGTTGCATTGCACGATTGCCTGGCGCGCGAGTCACCTGTGGGCGGCGTACCTGATCAAATACCGCGACGTTCCGGTCGCGACTGCGCTCGAGCAGGCGCGCATTATCAATCTGATGGACGACATGAGGATGGATGGAGACCGGCAGCCGGTCGAAGCGTTCCTCGGCCGAACGATTCCCGAGGTGGGTCACCCTAAACGATAGAACCTGCTTTCGAGCCTCAGCCACCGCACCACGCGAGCGAGGAACTCCTTGGCGTAGCGGCCCTGGAAGTCGGCTGTCACGAGGTGACCCACGCCGCGCGCTCCGCTTCCGTCAGGTCGGGAACGGCTCGACACCCTTCTCGTTCCGAGCGAAAGCCGGCTTCGATGATTGCCATCACCGTCGCGCCCTGCTGCGGGGATACTGGATTCGGCGCCCGGCCCAGCAATGCTTCGCGCAACGCGACATAGTAGCCGCGCTGATCACCACGCGCCGTCTTCAGCGTGCGCGTTTCGCCGGTCGCCCCTTCATATAGTAGTGCGTCATCCGGATCGAGCCCCCAATCCGGAGCGCCGGGCACCATTCCGGCGCGCAGCTGATCCTCCTGCACGTCAGGCTTCTGCTTCACCATACTCGCTCGTTCGCCGTGCACGGAGAAACGCGCGCTCCCACCGGAAACGAGTGAGCCCGCATTGAGTGTCGCGACCATTTCGCCGTAGCGCAGCACGAGCTGGAAGAAATCGTCGGTTCTGGCGCCGCGTCGTTGCTTCGCGAGCGTCGCCTGGACGCTGTCTGGAATTCCGAAAAGCACAAGCAGCTGATCGATGAGGTGCGGGCCGAGATCGTAGAGGAGTCCCGCCCCCGGACCCGGAATCTCACGCCAGCGATCGCGGACGTCCGGACGATACCGATCGATGCGGGATTCGAACAGAACTACTCTTCCGACGAGATCCTGGCCGATCGCGTCCTGAATGGTGAGAAAATCGCTGTCCCAGCGCCTGTTCTGGAAGACCGACAGCAGCACGTCGTTCTCGGTCGCGACAGCCGCGAGATGTCTCGCTTCCTCAACGGTAATGGTGAACGGTTTGTCGACGACGACGTTGCGGCCGGCACGCATCGCCAGCTCGGCCAGCGGTGCGTGCGTCTCATTGGGACTCGCGATCACGACGAGATCGATTTCGCCATCCCCCGCGAGCGCTTTTGGATCGGGAACGACTTCGACATCAGGAAGGATGCCCGACACATCTCCGGGCCGGCTGGACGACACCGCGGTGATCCTGTAGCCGTTTGTCGCTTTGAGCAGCGGCGCGTGAAAGGTCTTCGATACGAAACCGAACCCGATCACGCCGACGCGAATCGGTGAGTCTTCACGCATACGAGATGATGGCGCACCGGAGCCAGGGTTGCCAGAAGCGGTCACAGTCTCTACTCTCCACGGATCGGATCATGAAGCTCGTCGTGTTTGGCGCCACCGGAAACGTTGGCCAGCGTGTGGTCGCCGAGGCAGTCCGCCGCGGCCATGAAGTCATCGGTGTCGTCCGCGACCCGGACGCCGTCCAGTCGCCGGACAAGCGCGTCCGTTTGGTCAAAGGTGACGCCACCGACGCCGATAGCGTGGCGAAGGTAGTGCGCGGTGCCGACGCGGTGGTGAGCGCAATCTCGCCGCGTCCCAACGCACGTGGTCTCCCCGCGCCATCACTCGCCGCGAACTCCCGCGCACTGATCAAGGGACTGCGCGAGGCGAAACTGAAGCGCGTGCTCTACGTCGGCGGAGCGAGCAGTCTCGAAGTCGCACCTGGCAAAGCGCTAGCCGATACGCCGGACTTCCCCGAGATCTACCGGGAAGAAGCGCGCGAGGGACGGGAGGCGCTCGGCATTTGGCGGAACGAGGCCAAGGGGTTGGACTGGACCTATCTGAGTCCCGCCGCGGAGATCGCGCCCGGCAAGCGCACAGGTAAATACCGTACCACCCAGGATCAACTTCTGACGGACGACTCCGGACGAAGTTTCATCACCTTTGAGGACTACGCCGTCGCGGTGCTCGACGAATTGGAGCGTCCGCAGCACGTATCGGCACGATTCGGTGTCGCGTACTAGGAATCGATCAGACGCTAACGCGCGTAAAGTAGGCCAGCCATTCCCTGTGTGAGGTGAGTTGGCTTATCAGAAGCAATCCTTAGGCAACAACACCTGCAGACTTCGTCAGGTACCAGATTCTACCCTTACGCCCCTCTCTCGACGATCCGCGAACAGAGAGTCGACGGAGTACCTGCCGGCCCCCATGAGAACAAGAGCGACGCTCGACCCAAGAAGCATGAATTCGAGCTCAAACCCCGAGAATCCTTTCTTGAGCAGGACCAGCAGGATGGCGCCGAGCATGTCGCACACGAAGCCGAGTGCGAGCAGACGGGTCAGCAAACCTATCACGAGAGCAATCCCGCCGAAGAACTCGAGTACCCCGATCAACGGCCCCATCAAGCCTGGGAACGGAACGCCCATGTGGGCGAACGCCCCGCTAACGCCGGCGAAACCAAAGACGAAAAGCTTCTGCGCCCCGTGTCTGATGAAGATCGTTGCAACGGCAAGACGAAGTGCCGCGAGTCCGAGGTTTAGCTGGCGGGGAGAAGCGCGAAACAAAGACATCGGGACATATCCTCGTTAAATGGGCTGATTCATATACGGCTGTTCAGCGGGACTCGTTGATAGTCAGGATAACATGACCTAGCGGAAAACCCGCTCCGCTTCCGCTGTGGCGATTTGCGTGGGGATTTGCAAAACGCGGCGCCATTTACGTCGCTCAACAGTGTAACTCCTTCTCCCACAGTGACTTAGGTCCAAGAGCCGAACTTGCCTCTATTCAAGCCGTGAATAGTTGCCGTGCCGCGCGGATGCGAGTCTTCTCGCTGAGTGGCAAGGCATCGGCATCATCCAATCGCTTGAAGGAGAATTTCCAAATGAGCAATAAAAAGGGTTTTACACTTATCGAGCTTCTAATCGTTGTCGTCATCATCGGCATTCTTGCCGCGATCGCGATTCCGAAATTTGCAAATACCAAGGACAAGGCGTACGTCGCCGCGATGAAGTCTGACCTTCGCAACATGGCGACCTACGAAGAGCAGTATGCTGCCGACAACGGTGGCGCGTACTTCGGTGGAACCGCGACGTCAGCGGCTCCTCTTCAGGGTTTCAGCCCGTCGCAGAACGTGACGGTTGTCGTGACCAACGTTGCCGGCCCGCCGCCTTCGTGGAGCGCGACCGCTACGCACACGCAGTCAGCCAAGGTTTGCGACATGACCAACGGTGTGATTACCTGCACCTGATCAGGCTGACAAGAGAAAAGGGGAGCGGTTTATTCCGCTCCCCTTTTTTTTGCTCGTGATTGGCGTGGTTTTGGTTGCATGCGACGAGCACGCATGACGTGAATAATCCAGACCCTCGCATTATCAGGGAATGCGAACTATCTCACCGATCGCGGGCTACACACTGCTCGAAACCCTTGTCGCGTTGCTGCTCTTTACGATTGGTGGCCTGGCCCTCGCCGGGAGCAGCGCGGTTATCGGCCGCGAGCTGCGCACGAATGCGGTCCGCGAGCGAGCAACACGAATCGCTGCCAACCGCCTCGAGATCCTTGGGGCCCAATGTCGGAATGCCGCGGCTGGAAGCGAGCTCGAGCAACAGATCCGGTCCGACTGGTCGGTGTCGGTCGTCGATAGCGCGCGGGTGCGCTTGCTCGAATCAGTCACGTACATGGCCTGGGGGGGCGCCCGTACGGATTCGTATCGCGCTCTCGTTTCATGCCCGTAGTCTTCATGACCGTGGCAAAACGTGGCTTCACCCTCATCGAGCTCACCGTAGTGTTGGCGATCCTCGGCGTCGTCGGCGGGGCGATCGGCGTAACGCTCTTGCGCCAGCAGCGATTCTATCGAGGGGCGAGCGAGCTGCTTTATGCGCGTGAAGGCGTGCGTGATGCGATGGACGTTTTGTCGACGGACATTCGGGGGCTATCGACCGTCGATACTATCAGGCTTCTGGCGGATTCCGCGATCGAGCTATTCGCCCACATCGGAAGCTCGGTGGTTTGCCAAGCCGCGGGTGGAACCGAAATCGGACTCCCACCCTCGTCACCGGCCGAAAATCCGCTGACGGCCCTCCTTTCAGAGCCCGACACCGGCGACCTCGCGCTGTTCTATAGAGATTCGATTGAGAACGGAAGCCGATGGGAACGGCATCGAATTGGAGCGTTCACGGGTCGTTCACTCGCGGCCAGCTGTGCTCAATCAACGGCGTTAGGCCGGGGGCAAGATTTCGACGCCGGCGCGACCGGCTTCCAGGTAACGCTCACGACTCCCTTGAGCGCGCACGTCTCACCTGGAGCGCCCGTACGTTTCATCAGGCGCGGCAGGTATAGCCTTTATCGTGGCTCCGACGGCGATTGGTATCTGGGTTATCGTCGGTGCAATGCGATCGGTTCTTCTGTGTGCGGCGCCATACAGCCTCTTAGTGGTCCGTACCGCCAGTATAGCTCCAATCGCCGCCTTACCGGCCTGCTCTTCGAATACTTCGACTCGCACGGGACGCCGCTCGATGGGGGTTCCAATCCGCTGGCGGTGGCGAGAGTCGACATTACAGCCCGAGCCCAAAGCCGGCAGCGCCTGGCCATTGAAGGGAATCCGTGGACGCCGAGCGATTCGGGAACCGTTTCGGTTGCGATGAGAAACCGCTCGCCATGATTGCGCGCCCTTATCGGGGTTCATTGTCCTTTGCGCGCCGGTCCAAGGATCGTAGTCGCAAGGGTTTCGTGCTGGCTGCCGCTCTTCTCGCAACGCTGGTGATCGCGGCGCTCGTGAGTGGAATCTTCTTCGCAGCGACCGAGGAGACGCGAATTGGCGCCGCGTCAGCCGAACGCCAGCTCGCGCTTTCCGCCGCCGAATCGGGAATCGAGGAGACGATCGCCGGGTGGGACGCTGGTGGTACCGACACGATCGCTATCGGGGCGAGTCGATCGTCATCCTTGGACGGTCTCGGAGCGGCGGTCGCTGTGCGCGTTACGCGTCTCGATTCGACTATCTACTGGATCGTCGCGTACACGGTCGGACGCGAGTCAGGCGCTGGAGTGACAAGGCGCATTGGAGTGATCGTGAGCGCCCGAACCGGGCTCAATCGTTCGACAACTATCGGCCGAATTCCCGAGCGATCGTGGTCGGAGCTTTTCTAGCGAATGGTAGCCCATCGTTACTTTCGCGCCAATTGAATCGTGTCTTAGTTCGAACGATTGGTGACGGACCTTAAAGGCAGAAGTGCCACGCGGTTGGTCTCCACGTAAATGCAAGCAAACAGGGTTCTTAGGATTTCACGCCTCAAGACGTATAACAATGCGGCGCGGGCCTGAGTAAAACCCGTTTCTTTTTCATTCAAGGGCCGCGATGGCGTTATTTGGCCGGAAGAAGACTACCGTTGGGCTCGACATCGGATCAGGCCTCGTGAAGGTCGCGGTCGTCGATCACTCGAAGTCTACACCAGAACTGGTCAAGGTTGCGATCACTCCGCTCCCCGATGATGCAATCGTGGAGGGCGAAGTGATGGATCCGCATCTGGTCTCGGATGCCATCCGTACAACGATGGAATCCGTTGATGCGAACATGAAAACCGTGGTCGCGGCCGTCGGTGGACGCGACGTCATCATCAAGCGCATCAAGACCGAGCGTGTGAAGGAACAGCAGGCCCGCGAGCTAATGCGTTGGGAAGCCGAGCAGCACGTACCGGATGTCGACTCCGTCGAGCTTGATTTTCAGATCCTCGAAGAGAACGGTAGCGGCAGCAGAGACGAGATGAGCGTTCTCCTCGTCGCCGCCAAGCGAGACCTGGTCGAAGCCAAGCTTCGCATCCTTTCGGAGGCCGGTATCACCCCAATGGGTATGGACGTGGATGCGTTCGCGCTACACAACGCGTTCGAGGTGAATTACCCGTCCGCGATGAGTGGCGCCGTGGGGCTTGTGAACATCGGCCATGAAGTCACCAACATCAATATTCTGGACGACGGTGTTCCTATTCTTACCCGCGACCTGCCGGTGGGCACGCGGCGTCTTCGCGAAGACCTTCAGCGCGAGCACGGCTTGTCGGCGGCGGACGCCGAAGCACTGATCCGAGGCTACGATCGGTCCCCGCAGCTCGATTCGGTGATCGCTCAGCGTACCGAAGAAATTGCGACCGGTCTCGAGCGCGCAATCGCGTTCCTTTCCACCTCGCTCAAAGGCGACGGACAGATGAAGGCAGTCTACACCTGTGGCGGCGGCTCCCGCACGCCGGGTCTTACTGAATCGCTTGGGCAAAGGCTGAAGAAGCCCGTGGAGCTCGCGAATCCTCTCGCCACGATGTCGGTGCGAGAAGGCGCGCTGGAGTCGCTGGTGACCGACGAGGTCGCGCCACTCCTGATGCTCTCCATCGGTCTTGCCCTGCGCAAGAATTGACCCCGGAGTAACGATACCATGATCGAAATCAATCTCCTCCCCGGGGACGGCAAGAAGAAACGCCGCGCGAAATCCACCGTCGCGACGAAGTTCGAATTCAACCTCAAGCCCCCAGCCTGGCTCGCCGGGCTTACCGAGGGAATCACCGACAAGTACATGCTTGGCGCGATAGGCGCGGCTGGACTTTCCGGTGCACTCATAGTTCTGCTGTTCATCAGCCAGACTGCGCGAGCGGCATTGCTGGAGGCGCGGGAGACGAAAGCGGTAAAGGATTCCGCGCAGTTCAGCGCTGTTCTCGCCGCGAAGGCCAGGGCGGAGGCGACTCGCGACTCGCTCTACCAGCAGATCGCGATCATCAAGTCGATCGACGATTCTCGCTATCTCTGGTCGCACCTGATGTACGAGATCAGCAACGCGCTGCCTCAGTACACCTGGCTGACCGAGATCGACCAGACGAGCCAGCCGCGCAGCGTCGCAATGGCCGACACGGTCGTCAAAAAGGCGTCTTCGGCGGATAGCACCAGCAACGCGAGCAAATCGCCGCGTGAGAGGGCAGCGGAGCGCGACCGCGCCAAGAAGCTCCGATCGGACTCTCTCTTCGCAGCCGCAAAGGAAATCAAGTTCAAGGTGGTCGGGCACACGGTCGACATCCAGGCGCTGACGCGCTTCATGAAATCGCTCGAGGCGTCGCCGTTCATTCAGAACGTGCAGCTCTCGCGGTCGGACCTCGTGCAGGCTGAAGGAAAAGAAGTCACGGAGTTCACGCTCGAAGCGGAAACGCAATCTCCGCCTCCGTTCGCAATCAAGACCGTTCCACTCATAGTCTCGGCGGTGCACTAATGGCTATCGGCGCGAACATGACCAAGCGCGAGCAATCGCTGGCCGGAATCGGGTTGGCCGCGGTGCTGCTCTTTGGCGCTTACTGGTACTTCCTGTACAGACCCAAATCGGCGGAGCTCGCAGCTACGCAGGTGCACGTCGACTCGCTCGACAAGAAGAATCAGCAGGCGAAAGCCGACATCGCCCAGGGCAGCTTGCAGAAGTTGCGCGCTCAGTCGGCGGAGTACGACCAGAGCCTCAAGGTGATGCGTCAACTAGTCCCGAGAAGCAACGAAGTGCCCGCGCTGCTCGAGGACATTTCAACGGCGGCGCGGCGCGTCGGACTCGACCTCGCGACCGTGGAGCCCATGCCGGTGCTTCCCGGTGAGCAGTTCGATACGTACCGCTACAAGCTCGGCGTAATCGGTGGATATCACCCGGTGGGCCAATTTCTCAGCAACGTCGGATCCCTGAATCGCATCATCGCCCCGGTGACGATGGCGATCAAGCTGCACCCGGTTGCCGACAAGACTAAGGCCCGCCTGAAGAAGGGTGAATCGCTCATCGATACGCAGTTCCAGGTGCAGACGTACGTCGCACGCACAACGCCATACGCTCCGCCTTCCGCGGTGAAACAATGAAGCGCTCGCTCTTTTTTGCTCTGATCCTCTTCGCCGTTCTGGCGAATGGCGCATCTGCCCAGGCGCGCGCCCAGGCGGCGTCGCGGGCAAATCCGAAGACTGCCGCAAAGACGGTGGCGCCGACCGCGCCACCAGCTGACACGAGGAAGTCCGCCGCGTTACCGCTTCCGGCTCCGGCTGCCGACACTGCTCCAAAGGTGCTGATCAACCGCGAAGTCTTTCAGTACGACGGCAACGGGCGACGCGATCCATTTGTGTCGCTGCTGACGACATCAGACCTCAAGCCACTCCTTACCGACCTGAAACTGGTCGGCGTCGCGTACGACCCGCGTGGCCAGAACTCTGTTGCGGTTTTGAGAGACGTCACGTCTAAGGATCAGTACAAAGTGAGAGTTGGCCAGACGATAGGCAGAATGCGCGTCGCGGCCATCCAGCCAAAAGCAGTGATTTTCACGATCGAAGAGTTCGGTTACAGTCGCCAGGAGCTTCTGCCGATAGCGCCGCCCGATTCGACTAAAATGAGGCTTCGTCAATGAGCTTGTTGAAGGCGCTGCCAGCCGCGGCGCTCCTGTTTCTGCCCTCGTCGGCCGCAACCGTTCACTCACTCAGCGTGGTCCCTTCGTCAGGGAAGGCCGAGGTGGTGATCGGGGTCAACGCCGCCGTCGACGTGCAGGATTTCATGCTCGACGCGCCCGCCCGGGTGGTAGTCGATCTGAAGGGAGCCACTCTCGACATGTCGCACCGCACCTACGACAGAGTGTCCCGCGGCGGAATCACGAACGTTCGCTACTCGCAGTATCGTCCGAACATTGTCCGCGTCGTCATCGACCTGGACACGAAGCACCCTTATGAAGTGAAGCGCAGCGAAGGTGAGGTCCGCATATCGGTGACCGGCGGCAAGACTGCCGAGTATACCGCGTGGCCATCCTCTCCCTCGCGTAACTCCTACGCCGCGGCTCCCACGCCGCCGGCCGCGCATCCAAGACCGACCACCTACCAGCCGAAGACGGTAGCCGCTGCCGCACCCGCGCCGGCGAAGAGTTCCTTGAAAGTCGTCGCTCAGGTGGAAACGTCGACGCCAGGCGTCATCGATGATCCAGCACCGCCAGCCGCCGAGGCGATCACGACAAAAGCCATCTCGACCTACGATCGGCCGGTCGCACTCTTCTCGCAGATTCAGCAGTCTCAGCAGCCGCCCATCACCGCCACTTTCCAGGACACCGACATTCGCGACGTGATCGCGTCGTTCGCGGCCTTCTCAGGCCGCACGATCGTCGTTGGAAAGGACGTAGCAGGCACGGTGACCGCCGAAGTCCGCAATCAGCCTTGGGATGTCGCGCTGCGCGCGATACTTCAGGGTCAGGGCCTGGCCGCGTCTGAAGATCCGGCGTCCGGGATCATCACCGTAGACAGCTACGCGAACATTCTGAATCGCCAGGCCTCGGAGCCGCTTTCGACCCAGCTCGTCTCGATCAACTACGCGCGCGCCGCGGCGCTCGTTCCGACCATACAGCAGCTGCTGCAGAAGGATTGCCCGCAGGTACAAAGCAGCCCCAACGTTGTCAGCAACGCCCGGCCAAACTGCGTCGCGCGTGGCCTCGTCGCCGCCGATAGCACGACCAACACGCTGATCATCACCGAAACGGCAACGCGGCTCGCCGATGTTCTGCAGTATGTGCGCAATCTCGACGTTCGCACGCCACAGGTAGGCATCAAGGCGAAGATCATCTTCGTCAACAGAACCAACATCGAAGACATCGGTCTCTCGTACGACCTGGGTACTGGAACGCAGCAGTTCTTCAGCCAGCTAGTGAAGCGTCCGGATCCCGCGACGCTCAAGCCGATCGATACCAACGGCGATGGAGTCCCAGACGCTCTAGGCGGAGGCACCCCATTCAGTGGCGACCGAATCCTGCTGGGCGGCAACGCACTGTCAGCGATCGCCAACGCCAACGCGAGAGTCGTAAACCCGGCTCTCAGCGTCGTCTTCTCGACGGCGCTCGGGAAGTTCCAGCTCACGAGCTTTCTCGACGCGTTGCAGGAAGTTCGTCTCGCCGATCTCCAGGCGGAGCCGAGCATCGTGACGCTCGATAACAGGCAGGCATCGATTCAGGTCGGCCAGGAAATTCCGATCAGAGTGCTCGACGCGAACACCGCTAACCTCAGTGGCGCGACGACGCCCAATTCTCAGCCGCGCGCTACGGTGCAGATGAAACAGGTCGGCATCATTCTGACGGTAACACCACACATCACCAACAACCGTCAGATCCTGCTGCTACTGCACGCCGAAAACTCGGACGCTCAGCTCGCGTCGTCCGACGTTGGTTTCATTTTCGGCAAGCAGGCCGGCGACACCCAGCTCCTCGTTGCTGATGGCGAAACCGCCGTAATCGGCGGACTCACCGTCACCCAGACCACGCAATCCAAGTCGGGAATCCCTCTTCTCGTCGATCTGCCAATAATCGGCAGGCTCTTCGGCGAGACTCGCACCGACGACGAAAAGCGTGACCTCCTGATTCTCGTCACGCCACACATCATCGACGACGGCGCACCAATTCCGGGCGCATCCTCGAATCCGATTCCACCAGCCACCCGTTAAAGGTGACTCGAATGAATAAAGCTCCTGTCCGTGGACTGCACCGGAAGCTCATGTGGGCTGCGGCTGCAGCATCAGTTCTACTTGTGGTCGCGGCGTGCAATGACAGCACGTCGATAGACCCACAGCGGGATCGAATTCCACCCACGCTTACTCTGACGCCGATCGGCGGCCAGGCAGACACAGTGATCTCCTTCACCACCGAGGCAAAGGACAACCTCGGTCTGAAGACTATTCACGTGCAGGCGATTGGAGCTGTTGGATTCGTTTACGATACGGTGTTCACAAGCGCGGTAACGGACATCCAGCTGCCTTTCAAGCTATTCGCATCGCGATCAGTACCCGCTGGAACGCCGGTTACCATCACGGCCGAAGCAGTCGACGGCGCGGGCAACAGCTCCGGCATCGATACCCTCAGGCTCGCGACGGGCAACGTTCCGCCGCCGGAAGTGAAAATCATCAGCCCGTTCTCGGGAAGCTCCGCCGTCCTCGGCAAATCAATTCTCGTCACAGTAATGGGGAAGACGGCGATCAAGGTGCGCTCGCTCGGATTGCAAACGACGGGACCCGTGGTTCGCGCGGATTCGCTGATATACTCGAGTCCACTTCTCGACTCGCTGACGATGCAGGACACCGTCGTCATACCTGCCAATGCCAGCCCCGGAACCCTCACCATCACGCCGTTCCTGCGTGATTCACTGGGCCAGCGCGCCGTTGGGCCGAGCATAACGATCACCGTACAGACAGCCGCACAGATCAATTCGGTGCCGGTCGTCAACGCGTACTGCACAACCAGCCAGGCGTTCGACAACGCTTGCGGACACGGTAAGCGCGTTGAGGTCAGCGACACGGTGCATGTCGAAGCCGATGACCCGAGCGGCATTGCGCAGCTCGGTTACGAGGTGAGAAGCGCGGTTGGTGGACCGATCGACGATCAGCAGACTTTTGCCTCGAACGGCCAGCTCACGTTCCAGCCGCACACTTTTGCGATGCGGCTTCCATATACGACCTTCCCGACTACTGCCTACATCCAGGTATTCGCGCAGAATACGAACGGTGTGCGCGCATATGCCAAGCTCGCCAGTGGCGCCGACCGTATCGATACGGTAGTCGTAGTGGCAGGTGTAACCCGCCCGCTTCCGCTCGGTGGACAGGTTGCGGACGCGATTTACCACCAAGTCAGGGATCGCCTGTACCTCACGAACCTCACGCGCAACCAGGTGGAAGTTTTCAACCTCGGCGACTCGTCGTTCAAGACGCCGGTGATCGTCGGATCACGGCCATGGGGCATCACGTCCTGGCCGCGTGACCGCGCTGGAACGCAGGGCGATACCCTTTTGATAGCGAATTCCGGCGGAACCGACATCAGTTACGTCGATCTGAATGCTGGCGCCAGCGGCAGCGGAGCCGAAGTGTTCCGCTATGCGCTGCCGAACATCATCGTGTACAGCGTCACGACGGTGACTTCGGGAACGAGCGGATTACCCTTCCAGCAGCTCACGCGATACGATTTCAGCGATAGACCCGAATTCCTGGCGGCAACCTGCTACCAGTCTGGCGGAGCATGCACTCAGACGATATTGGCATACACTACCACGCCGACGCCTGGCCAGACCCCGCCCTTTGACAAACTGAATGGCACCATTCGCTGGGAGAATCTCACCCAAGGCATCACTGCGGCTGGAAAGACAGATCCACACACGTCGCACTTCTTCTTCGAGCCAGCGATGGGTCAGTCAGCTGGACGCGCAGATACTCTCAAAATCGTGCGCTTCGATGCCAATGGCATCGATAGCGCTGTAATGGTGCCCTACAATCAACCGGTGGCCGGAGGCTTCTACGCGATCACCGTACGATTGCCGGAGCTGGCGTACCGAGACACGACGTTTGCGCGCAATTCGGGCAGTTTCCAGCGCGCGATCTTCGGTGAAGGTGGTAGCGTCTTCGGCAGTAGAGCGGTCTCCTTCGATGCCGACCGCGGATTCGCGGACACGTTCACCAATCCCGCCGGTGCTACGGTAGCGATACCGATTCCCGTAGTCGATCGGGGAGTCTCTCCTTCGACGGCTGTGTCCGACTTCATCGCCAACACCTTCGCCGAAGTGAAGGGCGTCGCGATCAACTTCGATGGATCGCTCTCCGCCATCCGCGCCGACTCCACCTACATACTCAATCCGCTGCTCAGACTGCAGGGCGTGCTGAACACTACGACGAACAACGCGGGACTCGACTTCCACCCGCTTAACACCGGCCCCAATTCATTCCCGTTGAACACGCGCCTGTTGTTCGCGGCCTCGTCGGAGCCGCAAATCGACATCTTCGATACGCATTGTTATCAGAGGGTGTCGACGATTCCGATTCGTGATCCGATCATCGGTCCAATCAAGGCGGCCTATCGCACTTCGACGGGTCAGCTCGTACTGGTCGCAGCGACCGCGCGAGGAGTTGTCATCGCGCAACTGCCCAACACCTTTACCACGACTTGTCCATAGCCTGATAACGAAAAAAAAGCCCGGCCTCGCGCCGGGCTTTTTTCGTTTTAGAGGGGTTGTCAGCGCAGCCGCGTGTCGTTCTCTTTCGGCCGATGCTTCGATTTACTACTGCCGGCGAGTCGCACGGTCCCGCGCTGATCTCCATTCTCGAGGGCATGGTGGCGGGCCTGCACCTTGTCGCGGCAGACATAGATGTAGAGCTGGCGCGACGGCAGCAGGGTTATGGACGCGGCCGTCGCATGAAGATCGAGTCGGACCACGTGGAGCTTCTGTCGGGAGTGCGCGCCGGCGAGACGCTTGGATCTCCGATCGCGATGCTGATTCAGAATCGCGACTGGAAGAACTGGCAGGAGATCATGGATCCGGCGCCGCGGGAGGGCGATCCAGACCGCAAGCGAGCCGTCACTCGCCCGCGCCCTGGCCACGTCGACCTCTCCGGAATGCTCAAATACGATCGCGACGACGCGCGTGACGTACTCGAGCGCGCCTCGGCCCGCGAGACCACTGCGCGCGTGGCCGCTGGCGCCGTTTGCAGGCTGCTTCTCCGCGAATTCGACATAACCCTCGGTAGCCACATCGTTCACCTTGGAGGGGTCGACGCGCGGCGCCCCGACAAGATGCCAGCCGACCTCAACGCCGCCGCCGACGAATCGCAGCTACGAACGCTCGATCGACAGGCCGAGAACGAAATGATCGCGCGCATAGACGCCGCCAAGGCCGAAGGCAACACGCTGGGCGGCATCGCGGAGGTAATTTGCCAGGGCGCGCCGGTGGGCTTGGGCTCCCACGTATCTTGGGACAGGAAGCTGGATGGAAGACTGGCCGCTGCTCTGATGTCGATTCCGGCCGTCAAAGCCGTGGAGATCGGACTCGGAATGGAGTCGGCCCGCCGACAGGGATCCGACGTTCACGACGAGATAGACACGGACGAGCGCAATGTAAGAGCGGGACGCGTGCGCAGGCGGAGCAATCGCGCTGGCGGAATGGAGGGCGGGATCAGCAACGGTGAGCAGATAGTTGTGCGCGCGGCGATGAAACCGATCAGCACTCTGATGAGGCCCCTCGGAACGATCGAGATGAAGACGCGCGAGACCGCCCAGGCAGTTGCGGAAAGAAGTGATGTCACCGCCGTTCCTGCGATGGGGGTAATTGCTGAGGCGATGACAGCATTCGTAGTCGCGCAGGCGTTCCTCGAGAAGTTCGGCGGCGATTCGCTGGCCGAGACGCGACGCAATTATGAGAGTTACATCTCATCGTTGAGTGACCGACACGGGCGATAGGACGATCCCACCCCATTTGATCCTCGTCGGGCTTCCAGGGGTTGGGAAGACGACGATCGGCAAAGCGGTGGCTCGTCACCTGGGCAGAAAGTTTCTCGATTTCGATCAGGAAATCGAGCGGCGAGCGGGGATGGAAGTCCGAGAGATATTTCGTCTCGGCGGCGAAGAGCGCTTCCGGGCGATGGAATTTGCGCTGACGGAGGAGTTGAGCACTACCGGCGGGATGGTGCTATCACCAGGTGGTGGCTGGATCACTCAGACCAAGTCAGTCGAACTTTTGCGTTTGGTTGGGCGTATCATATACCTTAGAGCGTCACCGGAGGCAGTTGCTCGCCGATTGCGCCGGGTAGAGACCCGCCCTCTTCTGGCGGGCCGGGACCCGGGGCTCGCGCTCCGGGAGCTTTACGATAAACGACGGGCGCTCTATGAGACGGCCGACGCCGTGCTCGACACGGAAAGGCTTGCACGGCAACAACTTATAGCGAAAGTAGTCGAGGTCGCCTCGACCATGAAATAACTTAACGGCCGAATGAACGAACGAATTCCTGGACAGACGACGTTTCGAGTGATGGGACCGCACGAGCGGGGACGGTTCGCTCCCGAGGCGTGGGGCCATTTGCTCTCCCTCAACGGATCCGGGGCCATCAACGGCCTCGAACTGGAGCACATCATCGAGCGCGCGCTCATGCAGTTCGATGGGCGGATCGCGCTGGATGATCTGCGCGGATTACTCGAGGGAACTGGCCTGGAAGATTCCGCGGGCGGCGGCGACAACACTACGGTGCACTAGAGATGGCGAAAGCCAAGATAGCTAAAACGACCTCCGCTGCGGCAAAGAGCGCTTCCCGAAAGAAGGCGCCCGCCAAAGCGAGCAAAACGAAGAAGAGCGCGATCGAGCAGCTCGATGGCGCCAACAACCATGTTGAGCCGGGCTCGACTTCGCTCGTGATCGTCGAGTCACCCGCAAAGGCGAAGACGATCGGCAAGTATCTCGGTCGTTCGTACAAAGTGCGGGCAACGATCGGTCACGTGCGCGATCTTCCCGAGAAGAAGATGGGGATCGATATCGAGAACGGCTTTCAGCCGGAGTACGTGACGATTCCCGGAAAGGAGAAGACCGTCGCCGAGCTTAAGAGCGCGGCACGGGATTCACGCGAGATCTTCCTGGCGACCGACCCTGATCGAGAAGGTGAAGCGATCGCGTGGCATGTCGCGCAACAGATCAAGACCAAGAACGGAGCGCCCGTCAGACGTGTTCTCTTTCACGAGATAACGCGCGATGCCGTACAGCTTGCGATCGCGAATGCTGGAGAGATCGACGAGCGCAAGGTCGATGCGCAGCAGGCTCGTCGAGTGCTCGACCGTCTCGTCGGTTACAAAGCGAGCCCGGTGCTGTGGAAGACCGTGAAAAAGGGAATTTCGGCTGGTCGAGTTCAGACCGTGGCCCTACGGCTGCTGGTCGAGCGCGAGCGCGAGATTCGCGCGTTCAAGCCTGTCGAGTACTGGACCGTCGAAGCGCTTCTCGAGGAGAACGGGCAGCAGTTCACGGCGAAGCTCCATCTGCTCGATGGAAAAAAGCCGGTTATCAGCAACGAGAGAGAAGCGAACGCAATCCTCGATGCGCTCAAATCACGAAAGACCTTCCAGGTCACCGAAGTAAAGCGCCGCGAGCGCCGGAAGAATCCGGCCGCTCCGTTTACGACCAGTACGCTGCAGCAGGACGCCGCGAAAAAGCTCGGCTTCGGCTCGAAGAGGACGATGCGTCTCGCGCAGGATCTGTATGAGGGAATGGAAATCGGCGAGGAGGGCGCTGTCGGACTCATTACGTACATGCGCACTGACTCGACGCGGGTCGCTCCATCCGCCGCCGGACAAGCGCGGGACTACATCAAGATGATGTACGGCCAACAGTATTTGCCGGACGCCCCTCGTCTCTACTCCGATACGAAAGCGAAGAACGCGCAGGACGCGCATGAGTCCATTCGTCCGACCGATCCGACGCGCCGCCCCGAGCACGTTCGCAAGTATCTGAAAGAAGATCAGTATCGTCTTTACGAGCTGATCTGGCAGCGCTTCATGGCGTCGCAGATGACGCCCGCGATTTTCGACACGACAACCGTCGACTTCGATTTCGACAGATTCCTGTTCAGAGCGACCGGCAGCGTCGTGAAGTTCGACGGCTACCAGCGCCTCTACAAGGAATCGCGCGAAGCCGAAGAGGGGAAAGCGCTCGAGGAAGAGCAGGGATTGCCCGTCGTGCAGAAAGGCGAAGAAATTCCGGTCCGGAAGATCACGCCTTCGCAGCACTTCACCGAGCCACCGCCGCGGTACTCCGAGGCGAGTCTCGTCAAAGAGCTCGAGCGACTCGGCATTGGACGGCCCTCGACTTACGCGTCGATCGTCTCGACGCTTGTCGATCGGCGGTACGCGCATCTCGAGCAGCGCCGATTTTTCCCGACGCAGCTGGGCGAGCAGGTCGAGAAAGTTATGGTCAAGAGCTTTCCCGACGTCTTCAACGTCAAGTTCACGTCTCACATGGAGACCGACCTCGACAAAATCGAGGATGGCGACGTGAACTGGCGAAAGATGCTCAAGGACTTCTACGGCCCATTTGCGGAATCTGTCAAAAGCGCGGACATCGAGGCGCTGATCGGGGAAGCGCATGACTTGTCTTCGCTGGAAACCGAGAGGTGTCCAGACTGCGGTGGCAAGCTCGTGCCGCGCGGCGGGTTCTTCGGACCGTTCCTCGCCTGCGAGAACCATCCGAAGGATTGCAAGTTCACGCGACCGTTGCGCGGTGATCGGAAGCCGGCGCAGCCCACGGACGAGATCTGTCACGAGTGTGGATCGCCGATGGTCATCCGCCACGGACGCTCGGGCGAATTCCTCGGCTGCAGCACGTTTCCCAAGTGTCGTGGCACTCGCTCGATGCCAACCGGGGTGAAGTGCCCCAAGGATGGCGGTGACATTGCGGTGCGGCGCTCCAAGAAGCGCGGCAAAGCATTTTACGGCTGCTCGAACTATCCCAAGTGCGATTTCGTCGTGTGGGACAAGCCGGTTGCCGAAGTATGTCCGGAATGCGGCTATATCGGAGCGGAGGCGAAGTTCACGAAAACGCGCGGCGAATACCGCCGTTGCATCAAATGCGCGAACGAATGGGACGTCGCGCCGTCTCCTGAAGCTGTGGCGGTGTGAGGCAGCGCGTCACCGTGGTCGGAGGCGGCCTCGCTGGCTCAGAGGCCGCCTGGCAGCTCGCCAAGCGCGGGTTCGAGGTAACGCTCCACGAGATGCGTCCGCTGACGACGACGCCCGCGCACAAGACCGACAAGCTGGCCGAGCTGGTTTGCTCGAACACGTTCAAGAGTACCGAGGTCACAAACGCGCACGGTTTGCTCAAGGCGGAGATGCGTCTCCTCGGCTCCCTGGTTTTACAGTCCGCCGATTCTGCGCGCGTCGCGGCGGGTAGCGCCCTTGCGGTCGATCGCGATGTATTCTCGGCGACCGTTACGGAGCGAATCGGTTCCGAGCCGCGCATCGCCGTTGTTCGTGACGAGGTAACGACCATCGAGGCGCCGTGCATTATCGCAACCGGGCCTCTCACGTCAGACAAGCTCGCCGATGCAATTCGCGCGCGGCTGGGCGTTGGCGCGCTCGCTTTCTACGACGCGATCGCGCCCATCATCGGTCGCGAGTCCATCGACGACGCGATAGTGTTCCGCGGCTCGCGTTACGGCAAGGAGACCATGGAAAACGCCCGCGACGATGGCGCGTATCTCAATTGCCCAATGTCGCGGGAGCAGTACGATTCTTTTCTCGATGCCCTCGTCGCTGCCGACCAATATCACGGACACGAATTCGACGAAGTTCCGTACTTCGAGGGTTGCATGCCCGTTGAGGTGATGGCGGAGCGGGGGCGCGACACTCTTCGCTTCGGTCCACTCAAACCCGTAGGATTGCGCGATCCGCGAACCGGGAAGGACGCGTACGCGGTTGTCCAGTTGCGGCAGGAAGACCGCGCTGGAAGGATGTGGAATCTTGTCGGCTTCCAGACGCGTCTTCGCATCCCTGAGCAGCAGCGCGTCTTCAGAATGATTCCCGGTCTCGAGCAGGCCGAATTTCTCCGCTACGGCTCGATCCACCGTAATTCGTACCTCAACTCACCCGCGGCGCTGAGCGCGCATCTGTCGGCGCGCGACGACCCGACGATGTTTTTCGCCGGCCAGATCACGGGCGTCGAAGGATACACGGAGAGCACCGCTACCGGTCTCATCGCGGGGATCAATCTCGGCCGGCTTCTCTCGGGTGAGAAGCCGGTGGTGCCCCCACCGCTGACAATGATCGGAGCTCTTTATCGCTACATGAGCGAGGCCGATCCCAGGCACTTCCAGCCGATGAACGCGAACTTCGGGCTGCTCGACGATTTTCCGGAGCGCATCAGAGACAAAAAGAGAAAAAGAGAGATGTTTGCGGAGCGTGCGCTGCGAGCGATGCAGTCCTGGATCGATGCGAACGGCATCAGCGACGCTCGCGCCACGTCGGTGACGCGTAACCTTGCTCTTGTCGGTCAGACGTGACCCATGCGCAAGCGAAGACGGCCGAATCACCGGCGGTCGCCGATTTTCTCATCCATCTCGAGAAGGAACGCGATGTCTCTCCTAACACCATCACCGCTTATCGCCGCGATCTGGACGAATTCGTCTCGTTTCTCGGGTCGTATTACGGTGCGCGCGAATGGTCGTGGCAGGGACTGGACAGACTGGCGATCCGTGGCTTTCTGGCGCATCTGACTCGCAAAAAACTCAATAAGCGGTCGATCGCCCGCAATCTCTCGACTGTAAGGAGCTTTTACAAATACCTGCACCGTAACGAGCAGGTCGAGGTAAACCCCGCTCGCGGCGTGAATACTCCGAAGCAGGACAAATATCTCCCCAGCTACCTGGATCGCGCGCAGATCGAGCTGCTGTTTCAGTCAGCCGAGCTCAAGGCCCAGGAGGGCAGGTTCCCGGACGTCAGGAATTCGGCGATACTCGAGCTGTTCTATTCGACCGGGATGCGGCTCTCGGAACTGCGCGGAATCAATCGCATGGACATCGATCTGCTTTCGCAACAGGTAAAGGTGCGTGGAAAGGGAAGGAAGGAGCGCATTATTCCGGTAGGCGACCACGCCCAGCTCGCGCTGCGTAACTACGAATCAAAGCGTGACGAGCTGTTGCGAAACATCGGACCGAAAGGCGACCGGACCGCTTTTTTTCTGAGCAATCGCGGGAAGCGGATTTCCGTCAGAGCGATCCAGAACGCGGTGAAAGGGTTCCTGGACAAGATCGACGAGAGCTCCGGACTTTCGACGCATTCCCTCCGACACACGTTCGCAACCCACTTGCTGGATGCGGGCGCCGACCTCCGCGCCGTTCAGGAGCTCCTTGGACACGCTTCTATCTCAACGACCCAGATCTACACCCATACCAGCATCGAACGGCTGAAACAGGTCTATCAGAAGGCTCACCCACGCGCCTGAGCTTGGAATTCGTCCGAGTTCTGGCACGCGGGCACGATAATGGCCCACCGATGCCGATGCGCGCGCAGCACGGCGCGACTGCTTCACTGAAGACTCAACGCTGATCAAAATGGCGATACGACCGTTTCGCCTGACGCATATAGATGCGCGCCGTCCCTACGGCGTTGCCGGTTGTGACACACCTCCGCGCTTACCGCGTTGTAGACGCGCTACAGCACGCAGCCCGGGCGCTCACGACCCAACTGAAGCCCGTCGCGCGATTCATGGGTGTTCTCGTGAACCGCATACTCCCGAGCGGGGCAGCAGCCGCCGTCGCTCTGATGGCTATTCTTTCGTGTTCGGACTCATCGACGGGACCGAACGGACTCGGTACCGATGACCTGACGGCCGACGCGAGCCGATTAGTCGCATCGATCCAGGTGCATTTGGGGTCGAGCTCGATCGTGGTTGGTCACACAACGCAGGCAACCGTTACAATGCAGGACCGTCGGGGTAGGCCCGTTGACCGTCCGGTTCAATGGAGCTCGAGTGACGCGGCGATCGCGACGGTTTCCGATTCAGGTCTTGTGACGGGCGTGGCGCCGGGAAGCGTGAGCATCGTCGCGCAATACCGGACCATCACCGGAAGCGCGCCGCTAACAGTTACTGCGGACTCAGTCCCGCCTCCACCGCCTCCCGGAGGGACGCTCCTCTTCGCGGAGGATTTCGAGAACGCCAACATCGCGTCGCGCGGCTGGTACGACAATACGAACCTAGAGTTGTCAACGACCGAGCACATCCCTGGAAGCATAGCGTCGGCGCAATATCACTTCCTGCAGGGCGCGACAGGCCCAACGTCTGGCGACGCGCAACGGCATACATTCACGCCGACGAACTCAGTCTATGTCAGCTACTGGGTCAAGTACAGCTCCAACTACGTAGGATCCGGGCAGACCTACCATCCGCACGAGTTCTACATATTGAGCACGCTCGATGGTCAATACGACGGACCGTCGGAGAATTACATGGACATTTACATCGAGCAGAACTATCAAAATGGCGGCAGACCCGTCATTGCGATGCAGGACAACAAGTCGGTGAACTACAGCTACGGTCCGTTGCCGAACAACCTGATCGGCGTAACGGAGAATCGATCGACCGCCGGCTGTAACGGATTGGTCGAATCGAGCATGTACTTCGAGTGCTTCGACTATGGCTCGTACTGGTACAATCTCAAGAGCGTGACTGGGCCAGTAGTCTTTCAGCCGAACCCCGGCGCAGGGTACAAGAACGACTGGAACTTGGTCGAGGCCTATGTACAGCTCAACACAGTCGCCAACGGAGTCGGTCAGGCCGATGGCGTGATGCAGTATTGGTTCAACGGAACCCTTGTGATCGACCGCCACGACATTCTGTTCAGGACAGGCGCGCACCCAACGCTGCAGCTCAATCAATTCCTGATTGCTCCCTACATCGGTGACGGCTCGCCGGTGGACCAAACGATGTGGGTGGACAACCTCAAGGTGGCGACGGGGCGAATTCAGTAGCGCGATCGCGACACGGACAAACCCGACCCTGCCAACCGACAGGGCCGGGTTTTTTCTTCCCCTGGCCGGCGCACTGTTGCTATAGACGACGCGCGCGCGCAATCTACACTGATCAATGAAGAAGCGGCATCACTGGATCGTTCG
>WNFW01000838.1_pt1 | contig 23723 bp, 19 predicted proteins | sample 5400131 | NCBI WGS metagenome assembly WNFW01 (sample SAMN13153362, study PRJNA577476) | soil metagenome | isolation source: 20 cm soil or saprolite under grassland replicate 1 | place: USA:California | collected 2016-06-15 | reverse complement strand
GATGAGCGCCTCGGCTTGTTTGGTGTGGAACTCGAGCGACCCGGCCTGCTCGATGACATGATCCATCATGGCCTTCTGGCCGTGCAGGGTCTCGAAGCTCGCCTGAAGGTCGGCCAGCACCGCCTCAACCCGGCCGAGCCGCTCCTCCGCCTGCGCGACCTGCCGCTTGCGGTGGTCGAGCCCGTTCGCGGCGTCGTGGACATGCCCGACCAGGCCCAGCACGTTCTCGAGCGTGCCGCGCGTCTGGGTGACTTCCTCCCGGGCGGCGGCGATCGAGCGCACGTCATCCACGGTCTTCTCCGCCACCTCGAACAGCCGGTGCATGTCGGCCTGAATCGCGTCGAGAGTCGTCTGCCGCTGGGTGACCTGCTCGAGCGCCCGGGTCAGGCGCGACTCCACCGTTTCCCACTTGGCGAGCCGCTCCTCGAACTGGGCCATGCGCTTCTGCGCGAAGCGCAGGCTCCCGGCGCGGTTGTCGAGCTCGTCGAGCGTGGCCGTCAGTTCGGTGAGCCGGGTTCCCGCGGTCGCCACCGCTCCGCTCAGCTGCCCGCTCCGGTCCTCCAGCTGCTGCGTATCGGCCGCCGCCTGCTCCCGGAGCTGCGACGCCTGCGCCAGATGCTCGGTCGCCTTGTCCAGCGACGCCTGGCGCACCTCCAGCTCCTGACCGAGGGCGCGGGTGCGCTCGGCGAGTCCTTCAAGGCTCTGCGCGCGCGCCTCCAGCGACGCCACGGCGGCGTCCACCTCGCCGACGCGGCGCTCCGCGCGCTCGGCGGTCGCGACCGCCGTCGGCACCAGCTTCTCGATCCGCCCGGCCTCCTCGGCATGGCTCGCCAGTGACTTGAATCGCTCGTCGGCGTCCTCCATCCGACCCAGCAACCCGCGGCTCCGCTCCTCCATCTGCCCCCCGAGGGAAGCCAGCTCCGCGAGCCGGGTGTTGAGATCCTCGACGAACTGGCGGCGCGCCTCGATCTGCGTCATGGACTGAGCGAGCCGGTCGGCTTCGGCGCGCACCACTTCGACGGTCGGTTTCATCTCCTCGACCGCCGCCAGCTCGCCGCGCAGGCCGCTGATCGATTCCGTCACGCTGGCCAGCCATGACTTGGTGCCGGCCTGGCCCTCCCGCACCCGGGCGATCTCGCTTTCGGCGGCCTGTACCTGTTCGATCGCCCCTTTGACGGCTTCGTGCGTTCCCTTGAGGCTCGCCACGTCCTGCAAGACGGCGGCGACACCGGGCTGCGCCTTCTCCAAGCGCTCCACTCGTTGCGTCATGTCCTCGACCGTCTCGCCGAGCCGGCCGGCGCTCGCTTCGACGGTGCGCACGCGCTCGGCCTGTGTCTCGAGCTGGGTGACGCTTTCGGCGACCGCCGTCAGCTGTGCCGCTGCGCCGTCCGCCTGGGTGCGCACGTCGGCGATGGAGCGGCTCGCCTCCTCGAGCGACCGGAAGCGCGTTTCCATATCGGTCAGACCGCCACGCAGATCGACGATGCGCTGGCTGACGGCGTCGAGGCCCTGATTCTCGAGCTCGAACCGCTTGACCGTCCGCTGCACTTCGTCACGCAGCGTGGCCAGGCGGCCGCGGAGCTCCTCGTCGGCCCGCTTCCCCTCCTCGTGCCGCGCGGTGATCTGGTCCGAGCGCTCCAGCATGTCGCCGTGGAGGGCCTTGAGCTCGTTGACCTTGCCTTCGAGCTCGCCCAAGCCCTTGGCGCTCTCCTCGTGCTTGTGGATCTTGGCGTCGATCTCCCGCATCAAGTCGTGGAGGCGGGCCATCTGCGCGGTGACGCGCTCGACGATTTCGCGCTGCTGGTCGAGCGCCGCGACCTTCTGGGTGACCGAGTCGGCCAGCGCCTTGAGCGTGCCGAGCTGGCGGGTGGTCTGGGCCGCATCGGCGGCGGCCTGGGTCAGGTCCTGCAGCGTCTGCCCCAACGACGCCACGCGGGACTCGGTCGAGGCGACGCCGCCCTGGATCTGCTGTTGCCGCTCCTCGAACGCATGCAGTCGCGTGGCGACGGACTCGCCGGTCCGGCGCAGCTCCTCCTGCCGCTCGCGCACGCGGTCGAATCCCTGAGTGACGTCCCGCACCTCGGCGGTCAACTTGTCCGCGTCCATGCGGAGCGCCTTGAACCCGCCGCCCAGCTCGAGGAAGCCGGCCAGGTCGTTCTTGAGGGCGAGCGCCTGCTCGAGGGTGCCGTGCAACTCCTCGATCTCGGTGCGCAGCCGTTTCGCGTCTTCGGAGGTATGGGTGAGCTGCGTCTCGGTGCGTCGCTGCACTCTGGAGACCGCTTCCGTCTGCGAGTCCAGCGTCGCGAGCACCGGGGTCAGCCGCTCCAGCGCCTTCACGCGCGCCTGCAGCTCAGTCACCACCTTCTGGGCGTCGGTGATGGGCTGCGCCAGCGCGGTGAGGTTCTGGGCGGATTCGCGCGCCGTATTCGCCAACGTTTCGAACGCCACCCGCTCCCGCTGCATCTGGGCGAGAATCGCGCGGAGCTCCGCGGGGAGCTGCTCCGTCGTCACGTCCTTCCCAAAGAGCTTCCACGCGGCCATAAATTTCCTCACCGGAGACTGGGGTTCCGTGGATGGGCGCTGGAACCCGGTGCGCCGCACTGGCGACCACGACGGGCGGGTGGTCGTCTCCCGTCCGGCGAGCAGCGTCAGTACCGAGTCGGTATCCCGCGGGCGAACTGCCGCGGTGGGCGCGACGCTATCATAGGGGAAGGGGACGCGACTGCAAGACCCAAAGTCAGCGCGGGCCACCTGGGTCGAAATGACCCAGGAGGCCCGCGCACAACCCCCGGTACAAAAGGCCTGCTGGCAGGAAGCCGCCCACCACGCCCATCACCACGGCGAATAGCAAGGCGCTGCGAATCACGCCGAGGGACAAGGCGAAGCCGAACCCGATCTCGGAAAAGCTCCCGAAGTTCAGGGTCGAGACCCGGGCGAAGGAGAGGAGCGCCGCCAGGCCGACGCCCACCACTCCGCCGACGATCGCGAGCACGACCGATTCGACCAGGAAGGCGATCAGCACGCTGCGGCGCCGGAAGCCGAGCGCGCGCAGCGTCCCGACCTCGACGACCCGGTTGGCGACGGCCGCGTACATCGTGATCATCGCGCCGATCATCGCGCCGACGCTGAAGATGATCGTCACAACGAGGCCGAGGATCTTGATGAAGTTCGCCATCGCCTGCGACTGCTCGCGGTAGAAGTCCTGCTCGCGCTTGACCTCCAGGGACTGCGAGCGGGGATCGGCCTGGAGCCGGGCCTTCAGGGTGTCGAACCGCGTGGGATCGCGGAGTCGGAACGTCACCGACGAGTACACCGGACGCCCGAACGCCTGCATCAGCTGGTCCGCGTCCCCCCAGATCTCGGAGTCGAAGCCCGTGCCGCCGGCGTCGGCGATGCCGACCACCGTCCAGCGGTCCCCGCCGAACGACAACTCCCCGCCCAGGGCGACGCCCTTGAACCGTGCGGCGATGTTGCGGCCCACGACCACCTCGTGCGTCCCGAACTGGAAGGGACGGCCGGCGGTGATCCGGAACGCGGGCCGCAGCTCGAACGCCTGCGGCGACACCCCGCGCACCGAGACGTTGCTCATCCCGTTCGTCGTTTTCTTGAAGAGATTGATGACCACTACGACCTCCCGCGACAGCAGCGGGCGGCCGTCCTTGGCCGGCGCCACCTCGGGCTGCGTTTCGAGGACGCTGGCGGTGCCGCGGTCGATCTGGCTCACCAGCTCCGAGCCCGCCGCGCGCCGCAGCACGATGGCGTTGTCGGGCGAGCCCGTCTCGACGAGCGTCGCCTCGAGGCCGCGCGCCAGCATCAGCACGCCGGCGAACACGAACACCACCAGCGCCACGCCGCCCAGCGTCAGGACGGTCGTGAGGCGGCGGGCCCAGAGGCTGCGCCAGATGTAGGAAAACGGAATGCGCATCATGGTCCTCTATCCCACCGTGCGCAGGCCGGTGACGATCGGCGTGCGCACCACGCGAGTGGCCGGGAACAGCGCCGCGACGACTCCGGCGACGAGCGCCGCCGCGAGCGCCAGGACGATCGTGAGCGGCGCGATGTTGATGATCGGGAAGAAGGTAGGCAGGGCCTTGCCGAAGCCCGCCACCATGGGAAACGTGAGCGCCAGGCCGAGCAGGCCCCCGCCCGCGGCGATGAGCAGGGACTCCCCGAAGATCAGGCCCACGAGATGGCGCGCCGAGAAGCCCAGCGTCTTCAGCACGGCGTATTCGCGCGTGCGCTCCCGTACCGCCATCACGATCGTGTTCGCGAGCACCAGCAGGATGATCCCCACGATCACGACCGAAATCACCTGCAGCGACGTGATGATGGCGCTGGACATCTGCACGAAGCCCTGCTGGAACGCCTTTTCGCTCTCGGTCTTGGTGGGCGCCCGCGAATTCAGGAACTGCTCGTCGATGGCGCTCGCGACCCGCGGCATCACGTCCGGGGACTGCACCCGCAGGATGTACCAGCCGGGCTCCACCGGCCGGCCCGGCTCGCGCTGCTGCACCTGCTCGCGCAGGTAGTCCCAGTGGAAGAACATCTGGGTTTCGTCCACCGTCTGGTCGCGGCCCGTGTAAATCCCCCGGACTACCCACTCCCAGCGGCCGGGGAAAATGTCGCCCTCCATCGTGATTACGTCGCCGATCTTGAAGCCATGCTGCTGGGCCAGCTTGCGGCCGATGATGCAGGCGTTGCGCTCCTTGCGGAACTGGGCGAGCTGATCCGGCGGGACCTGGAACTCGGGGTAGAGGTCGAAGTACGTCTCCGGGTCGATCGCGAGGCGCGGCCAGAAGTTCTTGAAGTCGTTGGGATCGCCGTACACCCCGCCGAACCAGTTCGCCCACGACACCGCCGTCACGCCCGGCACGCGGAGGATCTGCTGGCGGTACGGCAGCGGCACCGGAAAGATGAAGGAGACGCTGTGGTGCGTGATCATGCGGTTCGCGGCCGACGCCGCGACCCCCGCGTTCCACGCCCCCACGATGGTGCGGATCAGGCCGAACGCCATGACCGCCGTGGCGATCCCCAGCATCGTGAGCACCGTGCGCAGCCGGTGCCGGAACACATTCTTGAGGACGATCTTGACCAGTTTCACGGCCGCCCCCCCCGCCCGCCCCGCCCCCTCACTGCAGCTCGCCCTTGTCGAGGTGGCGCACGATGTGCGCCCGCTCGACCGCGTGCGGGTCGTGCGTGACTATCACGATGGTCTTCTTGAATTCCTTATTCAGCCGCTCGAGCAGCGTCAGGACTTCCTCGGCCGACTTGCGGTCCAGGTCCCCGGTCGGCTCGTCCGCCACGAGGATCGTGGGGTCCGTGGCGATGGCCCGCGCGATGGCGACGCGCTGCTCCTGGCCGCCCGAGAGCTGCCGCGGGAAGTGATGCATCCGGTCCTGGAGCCCCACCAGCGCGAGCGCCGTCTCGACATGCTTGCGCCGCTCGGCCTTGGAGAGCGGCGTCAACAGCAGCGGCAGCTCGACGTTCTCGTAGGCGGTGAGTACCGGGATGAGGTTGTAGAACTGGAACACGAACCCGATGTGCGTGGCGCGCCAGCGGGCGAGCTCCGATTCGCTCAATTTGGTGACGTCCGTGCCGGCGACGATCACCGACCCCGCATCGGGGCGATCGATGCCCGCGATCAGGTTGAGCAAGGTCGTCTTCCCGGACCCCGAGGGGCCCATCAGCCCGAGGAACTCCCCCTCGGGGACCTCGAGCGAGATGTCGCGCAGCACGGGGATGACCTGGCTGTCGCGCCGATAGGCCTTCGTGACCCCGCGGACCTGTACGATCGAATTGGGCATACGCTCCTCTACTGCACTTTGACTTTGGCGCCGCCGCGCAGGCGGTCGCCGACGCTGTCGATCACCTGGGCGCCGGGCCTGAGCCCCTCCCGGATCGCCACGGACGAACCCACTTCCCGGCCCACGACGACCGGCACCTCCACGGCCCGACCCCGTTCCACCACGTACACTACGCTGCGGCCACCGCGCTCGGCCACTGCCGTCCGCGGCACCACGAGCAGCGGCAGCGTGTCCACCGCCACGCGCGAGGGGCGCGGCAGGAAATGGACCTTGGCGCTCATCTCCGGGAGCACGCGGGAGTCATAGGACCGGAACGCGACCTTCACCTGCACGGTCGCTTTCGCCCGGTCCGCCGTCGGCACGATCTTGGCCACGAAGCCGGGGTAGCGCACGTCGGGATACGCGTCCAGCACGATCTCGCACGGCTGGCCCGGACTGATGGCCTCGAGATTCGACTCGGCGACGTCGGCCTCGACCTGGAGCGAGCGCAAATCGGCGATGGTGACCACCGCGCTCTTGGAAAACGCGCTCCCGGCGAGCGGCGCCACCACCTCCCCAACGTCCGCGTTCTTCGTCAGCACGGTGCCGTCGAAGGGCGCGCGGATGACGGTGTTCTCCAACGCCACCTCGGCGGCCTGGACTGAGGCCTGGGCGACGGCGATCCCGGCCTTGACCCGCTGGTAGCGCGCCTCGGCAGCGTCGTAACTGGCCTGGGAGGTGAATCCGCTGTCCAACAGCGCGCGCTCCCGGGCCAGCGTGCGCTCGGCGTCGTGCAGCTCGGCGCGGCTCAGGTCGAGGTTGGCCTGCGCCTGCGCCAACTGGGCCCGGACGTCCAGGTCCTCGATGCGCGCGATCACCTGCCCCGTCCGCACCCGGTCCCCCTCGACGACGCCGAGGTACACGAGCCGTCCCGTGCCCTTGGAGGCGACGGCGGCTTTGCGCTGGGCCACCACGTAGCCGCTGGCGATGAGCACCGCCCCGGAGCGGATCGGCGACACCATCGTCGCGGGCGCCAGCTGCACCGGAACCGCGGACCCGAGGGCCCCGGTGGTCAGCAGCAGGATCGCCACGAGGACGACCGCGCCGGCGGGCAGACCGACCACCAGCCACCGGGGCAGCCCCCGCAGAGGGGCGGCCGCATCGGCGGCGCGGTCGATCCGCAGCGCGGAGAGGTCGGCGTTCTTGGCTTCCATGGTCCCCAATCGTAACACGCCCGGCGGCCTTGTGGGGCGCCTCCAGGCTGGCAACCGACGTGCCATGGCATGCGAGGGAGCGGCGTGTCGAGTTGACAAACGTTCAGGATCAGGGTGACAGACTGTCTGCCACCAACCGCCGTTCAGGACGGCACGCCGGTTGCCTGCCCGCCTGGCGGACTCGCATACCGAGGAGGAATCCATGGCCAGTCGTTTCCAGCAGCTCGAGGAAGCGTATACGGCGCTCGACTCCCAGATCACCGAGTCGCCAGTCAAGCAGGCGCTTTCCGTGCTGCACGCGATGGTGCAGGAGGTGCGGCGCGACGGCGGCCCGAGGCGCGGCGGGGCGAACCGGGAGGGCCTCACCATTCACGACATCGCAGAGCTGTATCGCCGGGCGCCGGCGATGCAGGGCCCGGCGCAGCATCCCGGCCTGCCGGTGGGCACCACGGCGCCCGACTTCGCCCTGCCCGACGCCGCGGGCAAGATGGTCCGGCTCTCCGACTTCCGGGGCAAGCCGGTGGTCCTGGTGTTCTATCCCCTGGATTGGAGCCCGGGGTGCACGAAGCAGCTCGACCTCTATCAGGCCGAGCTCGCCGAATTCCAGCGGCGGGGCGCGGTGCTGCTCGGCATTTCGGTGGACAGCCTCTACAGCCACGGCGCGTGGGCGGCCGTCCGGGGGATCACCTTCCCGCTGCTCGCCGATTTCCACCCCAAGGGAGCGGTGGCGCGGGCCTACGGCGTATACCGCGATACGGACGGCTTCTCGGAGCGCGCGCTGTTCGTCGTGGACCCCGAGGGCGTGATCCGCTACCGTCACGTGTCACCGTTCCTCCATCACGTACCGGATGTCCGTGAGCTGTTGGCGGCGCTGGACGAGGTGGCGAAGCCGGCGCCCGCGGGCGCCGCGGCCTGAGGGAGGGAGGGCGTCATGCTCGGCACGCTCGTGGCGGCCCCGGTCGTCGTATACGGAACGTCATGGTGCGCGGCGACGCAGATCATCCGCCGGCACCTCGAGCGACTCGGGGTCCCCTATCGGTACGTCGACATCGAGCGGAACCCGGCGGGCGCGGCCCAGGTCCAATGGTGGAACGGCGGCCGGGCGAGCCACCCGACGGTGTCGATCGGCGGCTCGATTCTGGTCGAGCCGACGCTGGACGAGGTAGATTGGGCGCTGGCGGAGGCGGGGCTGATCTAGCAGAATGAAGGCCTTCCCAAAACCGGAGTCACCGGCCATGCAAGCCCGTATGTGGGTCCTGGCGCTCGCGGTGAGCGTCGTTCCGCAGCTCCTTGCCGCCCAAACCGCATCCCCTGCGGCGAGTCCCGTCGCTGATGCCTTGCGCGCGAACGCCCGCCGCTCGGCGCAGAACCTCGTCGCCGCGGCCGAGGAGATGCCGGCCGAGAAGTACGCCTTCGCCCCGACGCCGGCGCAAATGAGCTTCCGGCACGTCGTCGTGCACTTGGCCGACGGCAACGACTTCCTGTGCGGCACCATCAGCGGCGTGGCCGCGCCGCAGCGCGCCAAGGTCGATACCACCGACACCAAAGACAAGCTCGTGGCGCGGCTGCGCGAAACGTTCCAGTTCTGCGACGCCTCGCTCGCCAACGTGGACGACGCGAAGCTGGCCGATTCGGTGCCGATGTTCAACCGCAAGGTCACGCGGGCGAACGCCATCGTCATCACGGTCGCGGACTGGGCCGACCATTACAGCCAGGCCGCGATCTATCTGCGGCTCAATGGCCTGCTGCCGCCGACGGCGCGTCCGCGGACGCCGTAACGTCCGCCCGTGACCGGATGGGAAACGCGGCTCGCGCGCCCCTTGCGCGCGCTGCACCTCGGCAGCATCCGCAACCGGATTCTGGTGCTCGCGATCCTGGCGACCCTGATTCCGGCGCTCGCGACGACGTGCGTGTCGTACGGGCGCAACCGGCGGTCGCTCATGGATCAGGTCGACCAAGGGCTGCGCAGCGCGAGCTCCGAAGCGGCGCGGGAGATCTCGCTGTGGCTCAGCGAGCGGCTCGACGATCTGCGGGCGGCCGCGAGCTCCTACCTCGTGTCGGAGAACCTGGCCCGGCTCCAGGGTCGTGAGGGGGGCCAGGCCCTCGGCCGCCTGCGCGACTATCTCAATTCCGTGCGCGAGCGGTTCCCCGACCACGAAGCGGTGTTGGTCATCGATGTGAGCGGGCGGGTGGCGGCGGCCAGCAGCGGCCGGATGGGCACCGTGCGGCTCCCCCCGGACGGGCTGAATGCCCTGCGGAGGGGGGACGCGCTCGTCGGGGAGGCGTTCTGGGACGCCACGCTCGGCAAGGCCGTCCTCGTGCTGGCCGTGCCGATCCGGGAGGCGGATGGCCGCTTCCTCGGGGCGTTCACCGCGAAACTCAACCTGCGCGCGGTCGCGGACACCCTGCAGCGGCTTGCCCCGGATGAGCCGGGAGACGTCTCCGTCGTCACGGACCAGGGCCGGTACGTCATCAAATCGCGGGTCAGCTCGATGGACCTGATGCGGACCAGGCTCCCGGACACGACGACGCGGGCGTTGTTCGATCGCGAGGGGCAAACCGTCGTCTACAAGCGCCCCGACGGGCGGGAGGTCATCGGCACGCTGCGGCGGGTGCCGCAGCTGCGCTGGGCGGTGGTCGCCGAACTACCGCGGGCGGAAGCAGCCCGCCAGCTCGGCCGGCTGCGGAACGACGCCGCGGTGGCGATCGTGGCGCTGCTCGCAGGCATCGCGCTGCTGGTCTACGTCCTGGGACTGGTCATCGTGCGCCCGCTCGAGCGCCTCACCGCGGCGGCGGCGAAGGTCGCCTCCGGGGACCTCTCGGTCGATCTCCCGGTGGGCGGCAGCGGGGAGGTCGGGTACCTGACCCACGTCTTCAACACGCTGGTGGGGCGGCTGCGGGAACGGGAGAGCCAGGCGGAGCTGGAGCGGCTCTCCGTGACCGACGCGCTCACCGGCCTGTACAATCGCCGCTATCTGATGGGTACGCTGGCCACCGAGACGCAGCGGTCGCGCCGCCTGCGGCGCCCGGTCTCGGTGCTGTTGGCGGACGTCGATCACTTCAAGCAGTACAACGACACCCAGGGCCACCCCGCCGGGGACGCGGCGCTCGTCAAGATCGCCGACATCCTGCGCAAGCAGACCCGCGCGGTGGATTGCGTCGCCCGCTACGGCGGCGAGGAGTTCCTGGTGGTGCTGCTCGAGACGACGGTGGCGACCGCGGCCCTGGTGGCCGAGCGCATCCGCGCCAGCGTGGCGGCCGAGGCGTTCGACGGCGGGAAGATGACGACGAGCATCGGGGTGGCGGAGTGCCCGGCGCATGGCGACACGCCGGAATCGCTCATCGCGAGCGCCGACGCCGCGCTGTACGCGGCCAAGGACGGAGGCCGCGACCGCGTGGTGTCCGCGGGTGGGAAGCCGGAGCGGCAGAAGGAGCGGAGACGGCCTAAAGGGGAGGCGTAACGGTGCGCGCGACCTCGACGAGGTCGTGCGCGCGGCACGCCGCCTTCGGGTGCCAGAGGAGCGCGATCCAGCAGGGAATCGGCGGCTCGATGAACGGCCGGTAGACGATCGCGGCCGGCGCCGCCCGGTACGGGGCCGCGACCGCCTCGGTCGCCAGGGCCCAGGCGTCCTCCGCGGCGATCTGGACGTTCGCGGTCGGGGCCAACGCGGCACGCTCGCGGCGGCGCAGGGGGACCAACCCCCGATCGCGCAACGCGTCCTCGAGCGTCCGGAAGAAACCCGGCCACCGCTGCGGCGAGGAGTGCAGCCACGGGAGGTCCCGTAGCTCCGCCAACCGCACCGCCGGTTTGGCCGCGAGCGGGTGGCTCGCCGGCAGCAGCACACCCTTGGTCGCACAGTCCACCAGGCGCACCCCGTCGAAGCCGGCGACGGGCCACTCGGCGACGAAGACCGCCGCGACATCGATCTGTTGCTGCCGGAGCGCACCATGGGCGTCGGCGTCGCTCATGCTGGACACCCGGACGCGCGCCCCCGGATGGGCGTCCCGGAACGCCGCGAGCAGGTCTTCAATGGTCGGGGTGTACACGGCGAGCTCGCCGTGGGCGAACTCGAGCGCGGAGCCGCCGTTGGCCGCGTCGCGCGCGCTCGCCACGGCGCGGGCCGCCGCTTCCAGCGTCACCCGCGCGTGGGCGAGGAAGGCCTCCCCCGCTCGCGTGAGCTGAACCCCCCGCGGCAGACGCTCAAACAGCGTGACCCCCAGCTCCCCCTCGAGATCACGGATCTGCTTCGAGAGGGCGGGCTGGGCGACGCGCAAGCGCCTGGCCGCCTGCACAAAGCTTCCCTGTTCGGCGACGGCCACGAAGTACCGCAGATGGCGCAGCTCCATACGTTTCAGAACGACCAGTTCGGTATAATAGTTCCAGCCGCTCCCTGGCTCAAGCCATCTTCCGGCGAGCGGTCTCGACGAACCGCCGGATCATCGCCAGCGGCATGCCCGCGCGCGCCAGGAAGAACGCCCCGGCCGCCACCCCGAGCAGGTGGTCGGCGTACGCGGGGACGGCAAGGTCCCGGGACAGCGTCCCGTCGCGACGCGCGTGCACGAGTGCCCGCGCCAGGAGGCGCCGCACGCGGTCGAAATGGCGCCGCACACGCCGGGCAGCGGCCGAGTCCACAGGCCCGAGCTCGAACGCCGTATTGCACAAGAGGCAGCCCCGGCGATCGGGGTAGCGGCGGATCAAGCCGAGCACCCGATCGAAGAACCCCCGGATCTCGGGCGCGGAGGCCCGGGGCTCCTCGAGCGCCCCGATCATCGGATCCATGACGGTCTGCGAGTAGCGCTCCAGGGCCCCGAGGAAGAGGTCGCGCTTGCCCCCGAAGGTGGCGTAGAGCCCATAGCGGCTCGCTCGCGTGCCACGCACCAGGTCATCCAGCCCGGTGTCGCGGTAGCCATGGCGCCAAAACTGCTCCAGGGCGCGATCGAGGGCTTCGGCCGGTTCGAAGTCCTTGGTTCGTGGCACGTCCTAACCTCCTAATTCAAGAACAGACAATCTGATATAAGGTTTCTGGCCGGGCGGGCCGAGTCAAGCCGGGAACCCGGGGGGGGGCCCGAGCTATCGCTCGGAGCACTACCTCCACTACTCAGGAAGTATTGGCCCGGCGGTCGCCCGCCCGACTATCTCTGTGCGTGGCGCCGCGCGTGTCGCACCCCACACGCCATCCGCATTCCTCAGCAGCCGAGCCGATAATGTCGAGCAGCACGTCCAGCGAGGGTCCTTCACCCCGAGAACCACTCCGGATTCTCATGGTGGAGGACGTCGCCGCCGACGCGGAGCTGATGCTCCGCGAGCTGCGTCGCGCGGGGGTCCGTTGCGCGACGCAGCGGGTGGAGAGCGGGACCGACTTGCGGCGCGCCCTGCACGAGTTCGCCCCGGACATTGTCCTGGCGGATCACGCCCTGCCGCAGTTCTCCGCGCTCGACGCGCTGCATCTTGTGCGGCACGAGCGCCCGCTCACGCCCGTCATCCTCGTCACCGGATCGCTCGACGAGGAGACGGCGGTGGACCTTATTAAGGAAGGCGCGGCCGACTGCGTCGTGAAGCACCGCCTGTTCCGGCTGGGCCCCGCCGTGCAGCGCGCCCTGGCGCTGCGCCGGGCGCTCGAGGACGCCGCCGCCGCCGAGACCGCCCGCACCCGTGCCGAGGGGGAGCTGCGACGCCTGACGGAGTTCCTCTCCCACGCGCAGGCGGCGGCCGGGATCGGGAGCTGGGAATGGGACATCGCCACGGACGCCATCACCTGGTCCGACGAGACCTATCGGATCTTCGGGGTCGACCGCACCGAGGGGCCGATCACCTACGAGCGCTACCTCGAGCTCATCCATCCCGATGATCGCGCCGGCGTGGCGGCCGAAGTGAGCTGGTCGCTCCAGACGCGGGAGCCGTTCGCCTTGGACCATCGGATCGTCCGCCCGGACGGCACCCTGCACTTCCTGCACGGCCGCGGCGGGGTCGTGACCGACGCGGGCGGTCGACCCGTCCGGATGCTCGGCGCGGTGCTTGACATCACGGGTCGCAAGAAGGCCGAGGAAGCCTTACGACGCGCCAACGACCGCCTCAACGCGGTGATCCAGTCGTCCCCCCTCGCGATCTCGACCCTCGATGCAGACGGCGTCGTTCGGACGTGGAACCCGGCAGCCGAGCAGCTCTTCGGGTGGACCGCCGACGAAGTGATCGGCCGGCCGTTACCCACCGTGCACGGCGAAGCAGCGGAGTTCGAGGAGACGCGGCGGCGGGTGATGCGGGGCGACCCGGTATCGAACGTCGAAGTGATCCGCAAGAAGAAAGACGGCACACCGGTGACCGTGAACCTGGTCGCCGCGCCGCTGCACGAGGCCGACGGCCGCATCACGGGCATCCTCGGCCTGATCGAGGACCGGACCGGCGTCAAGCGGCTCGAGCAGCAGTTCTTTCAGGCGCAAAAAATGGAGGCCGTGGGTCGGCTCGCCGGCGGCATCGCCCACGATTTCAACAACCTGCTCACGGTGATCACGAGCTACAGCGACCTGCTGCTCGAGGATCTCGGCCCCGACGACCCCCACCGCGAAGACCTCGCCCAGATCCGCAAGGCGTCGGAGAGCGCCGCCGCGTTGACGCGGCAGCTGCTGGCGTTCAGCCGACAGCAGGTGCTCCAGCCGCAAATCCTCAACCTGAACGACTCCGTCGCCGGCACCGAGATGCTGCTCAAGCGCCTAATCGGAGAGGACGTTCAGCTCGCCACTCTCCTCGCTCCCGATCTGGGCATGGCGATCATCGACCCCGGCCAGCTCGAGCAGATCATCATGAACCTGGCGGTCAACGCGCGCGACGCGATGCCCGGAGGTGGCCGGCTGACCATCGAAACGGCCAACGTGGACATGGACGAGACTTACCTGCAGGCCCACCCTCCCGCCCAGGCCGGCCGCTACGTCATGCTCGCCGTGTCGGACACGGGTACTGGAATGGACGCCCGCACGCAGGCGCACATCTTCGAGCCGTTCTTCACCACGAAAGCGTCCGGCAAAGGGACGGGGTTGGGTCTGGCGACGGTGTACGGGATCGTCAAGCAGTCGGGCGGGTTCATCTGGGTGTATTCCGAGCCCGGCCACGGGACCACCTTCAAGATCTACTTTCCCTGGGCGGGCGAGCCGACACAGCGCAGTGCGGCGGTCCCGGTCGCGACGCCGCGGCAGGGGACGGAGACCGTGCTGGTGGTCGAGGATGCGGCGTCGGTCCGCACGGTGATGCGACAGGGACTCGAGCGCTACGGCTACACGGTCCTGGAAGCGCCGGACGGGGATACGGCGCTGCAACTCGCCGCCAAGCACCACGGCCCGATCCACCTGCTGCTGACGGATGTGGTGATGCCGGGGGTGAGCGGGCGGCAGCTGGCGGACCAGCTCGTGCGTCTGCGACCGGGCATCAAGGTGCTGTATGCGTCGGGCTATACCGACGACGCCATCATCCACCACGGCATTCTCGAGCCCGGGATCGCCTACCTCCAGAAGCCATTCACGCGAGACGCACTGGCGCGCACCGTGCGGGAGGTGCTCGACGGAGCGTAGGGCTCGAGAACGCGCTTTTGACTTCCCTCGTACCACCGACTAGCCTTCTCGTAACGCTCGTACGGCGGGACTTGGCCCATGCGCCAGTCCCGCCTTCTTTTTTCGGAGGGCCACCCTCGATGGCGAAGGAAGAAGCGATCGAAATCGACGGCATCGTCGAGAATGTGCTGCCCAACAGCACCTTCCGCGTCCACCTGCCCAACGGCCACTTCGTGCTGGCGACCATCGCCGGCAAGATGCGGCGGTTCCGCATCCGCGTGCTCGCCGGCGACCGGGTGACGCTCGCCGTCTCCCCTTACGACCTCACCCGCGGGCGCATCACGTATCGGCACAAGTGAGCCGCTCGCGGTTGAACCGGGCCGAGATGGTGAAGGACGGCGGGGCCCCGCGCTGTCCGGCCTGCCGTCTGGCGCTCAAGTTCGGTACCGACCGCGACGGGCGGACCACGGAGTCCTGCGGTTGCGGCTACGGCGCGTACTTGCAGACGCGGGGTGGTCAGGTGAGCCCGCCCGGTCTCAAGAACGCGTCGTGAGAATCGAGACGTTGCGCGCGCTGGTGGAGCTCCAGGGCCCGATCCTGACCGAGGAGGAGTTGTCGTACCTCGGGAAGCAGTACCCACGGTGCCCGGGCCGGGAGTCGTGGGACGTCCGCGAGTACGCCCGCAACACCGCAGATGGAGCTCGGGAATACCGGGTGATCCGCGGCAGCAGCGGCCAGGACGTGTACCGCAGCGTCGGGCGGGACCGGGCGACGGCGGTGCGGACCGCGTTGAACGAGCTGGAATCCCAGGAAAAGGCGGCGCCGCTCAGCGGTGCCGGATGAACGTCCCGTCCCGCAGCTCGGCGTAGGCCCGCCGCAGCTCCTCGTCCGTATTCATCACGATCGGTCCCCGCCACGCCACCGGCTCCTCGAGCGGCCGCCCCGAAACGAGCAGGAAGCGGATCCCCGCCTCGCCCGCTTGGACGGTGATTGCGTCGCCGGAATCGAACAGCACCAGCGAGCGATTGCCTGCCTCGTCCCGCACCATCGCCCCTGACGCCCCTTCCCCGACCTGCTCGGTCAGGACGCCGCGCGGCGCCGACGCGTCCCGGAAGGTGCCGCTCCCCTCGAAGATGTACGCGAAGGCGTGGCGCGACGACTCGACGGGGAACGTCTTCCGCACTCCTGGCGGCACCCACACGTCGAGGTAACGCGGGTCGGCGGCGACGCCTTCGACGGGGCCGGTCTTCCCCCAAAACTCGCCGCAGATGACGCGCACTCGTGTGCCGTCGTCGTCGACGACCTCGGGAATGTCCTTGGCGACGATGTCCTGGTAGCGCGGATCGGTCATCTTGAGTGACTTGGGGAGGTTGGCCCAGAGCTGGAAGCCGTGCATGCGGCCCGCGTCATCGCCCTTGGGCATTTCCTGATGGAGGATGCCGCTCCCCGCGGTCATCCACTGCACGTCGCCGGGACCCATCGCGCCGCGGTTGCCGAGGCTGTCGCCGTGCTGCACGGTGCCGTGCAGCACGTAGGTGATCGTCTCGATGCCGCGGTGCGGATGCCACGGGAATCCCGCGAGATAGTCCTGGGGATGCTCGTTGCGGAAGTCGTCTAATAGAAGAAAGGGATCGAAGTCGCCGGTGTCCCCGAACCCGAAGGCGCGGCGCAGCTTGACGCCGGCGCCTTCGATGGTGGGCTGCGACTGGATGATCGATTTGACGGGACGGATCGACATGGCATTCTCCCTGGTAGTCGCTAGACAACAACACCAGAACCACCTCGCCAGGCCCGAAGTTCCGTCAACGTCCAGGTGGCGGAGCTGCCCCCGGCGTCACCCGGACCATCACGACGCCGTGCGCGGGCACGGTGGCGCTGAAGCGTTCGGTGAAGGCGCCGAGGTCTGCGTGGGTCCACAGGTCGCGCACGCGGGCGGGCCCGGAGATCCGCAGCCGCCACCACGACGCCGAGATCACGGTCTGGAGCGCGGAGCGGTTGAGCAGCACGACGGCCCGCCCGCCGTCCTTGAGCGGCTTCATCCACACCTGCAGCTCCGGTGTCCGCTCGCTGACCAGCGTGCCCTGGACGCCGAGCGAGTCTTGATCGATGGCGATCACCTCACGGTTGGTGAGAATGTCCCGGGTCGCCGGAGAGAGCGCCCGCACGTCGTTGCCCGCCATGAGGGGCGCCGCCATGATGGCCCAGAGGCTGAAATGGGCGCGGTACTCGTCGTCGGTCATGCCGCCGTTGCCGACCTCGAGCATGTCGGGGTCGTTCCACGCGCCGGGACGCGCGGCCGAGGCGTGCTGGCCGGAGATGTCGAGCAGCGCCAGCATGCTGTTCCAGGTGTCCTCGATGTCGCCCGTCGTCCGCCACAGGTTACCGGTCGCCGGGCCCCACTCCCATGGCGCCGCGGACCCCCACTCGCAGAGGCTGAAGACGATGGGGCGCCCGGCGCGGGCGAGCGCGTCGCGGAACTTGGCGTACTGCGTGGGCGCGTCGAGCCCCTCGGCGTAGCACCAATCCTCTTTGACGTAATCCACGCCCCATTCAGCGAAGGTGCGCGCATCGAGGTCTTCGGAGCCGTACGTCCCGGGCCGGCCCTGGCACGTCCGGCGTCCCGCGTCGGTGTAGAGCCCGAACTTGAGCCCCCGGGCGTGGACGTAATCCGCGAGCGGCTTCATGCCGCCGGGAAAGCGCAGCGAGTCGGCGACGAGGCGGCCGCGGGCATCGCGCGCGACCTGCCAGCAGTCGTCGATGACGACGTATTGATAGCCGGCGTCGCGCAGTCCGTTCGCGGCCATGGCGTCGGCGGTCTCCCGGATCAGTTGCGCGCTCACGTCGCAGCCGAAGTGGTTCCAGCTGTTCCAGCCCATGGGCGGCGTGCGCGCCACGCCGTTGTCGAGCGGTGGACTCGGCGCGCCGGCGAGTCCGAGCAACGCGAGGGGGGCGACGAAGAGGAGGAAGCGCATGAAAGCCTCCTTATCTGCGCAGGACCTCTTCCGAGTCCTGGCGGTGCGGGTCCATCTGCCGCTGCACCATCTCGTAGTACGCGCCGCGGGCGCTCATCAGCTCGTCGTGCGTGCCCCGCTCGACGACGCGGCCGTCCTCCATCAACAGAATCAGGTTGGCGCGCCGCACGGTCGAGAGGCGGTGGGCGATCACGAACGTGGTGCGCCCGGCGAGCAGCGCGGCCATCGACGCCTGAATCAGCTGCTCGCTTTCGGTGTCGAGGTTGCTGGTGGCCTCGTCGAGAATCAAGATCTGGGGCGAGGCGAGGATCGCCCGGGCGATGGCGAGCCGCTGCTGCTGGCCCCCCGAGAGCTTCACGCCGCGCTCGCCGATGAACGTCTCGTACTGCTCCGGCAGCTTGACGATGAACTCGTGGGCATTGGCCCGCCGGGCCGCCTCCTCGATCTCGGCATCGGTCGCCTCGCGGCGGCCATAGGCGATGTTGTCGCGCACCGAGCCGTCGAACAGGAACACGTCCTGCTGCACGATCGCCAGCAAGTCGCGATAGGTCCGCAGACGCAGGTCACGCAGGTCGGCGCCGTTCAAGAGGATCCGCCCCCGTGAGGGGTCGTGGAACCGGGCCACCAGGTCGGTCACCGTCGTCTTGCCGGCACCGCTGCGCCCCACCAGGGCGACCACCGAGCCCCCCGACACGGCGACCGTGAAGTCCCGCACCACCGGCTGCCCCTCGCGGTAGGCGAACTCGACGTCCTCGAACCGCAGCTCGTGGACCACGGGCGGCGCGGGGCGCGCGCCGGGCCGGTCGGGCATGTCGTCATCCATCGCCAGGACGTCGAACACGCGCTCCATCGCCGCGAGCGAGCGCTGCAGCTCGGAGAACGTGTTGACGATCTGCCACACCGGTCCGAGCAGCAGGAACGAGTACCACTGAAACGCCATGATGTCGCCGATCGACGCGCCGCCGGCGATGTTCAGGTACCCGCCATACCAGACGATGACGACGTTCACGCCCGCCTGCAGCAGCCCCCAGGACGTCCACAGCACCAGCTCGCGCCGGTGCGCGAACAACTCCTTGCGCAGCACCATGTGCCGGCCGGTCATGTAGGCGAGCAGCTCCTGGAGCTCCCGCCGGAACGCGCGCACCACGCGGATCCCCGAGAACGCTTCGCCCACGCGGCCGTCGATCTGCTCCACGTCCTTGCGGAGCGAGCGGTAGATCGGCCGCACGCGGCGCGCGGCAACGAAGCTGATCAGCATCGCGGCGGGGACGATCGCCATCGCCGTCAACGCCAGGCGCCAGTTCAGCGCCACGAGCACCGCCACGGCGACGATCAGCCGGATGATCGACACGGCGGGCGACACGATCGCCATCTGCAGCAGGCCGGTCGTCGTTTCGACGTCGCCCGTGAGCCGCGACAGGATGCCGCCGGTCTTCATCTCCCACAGCTTGGGCAACGGCAGGAACAACAGCCGCCGGAACAACGACCGGCGCAGGGACAGCATGACGCGTGAGTTGAGCAGGCGCTGCCGGTAATCGCGCCACGCGTCGGTCAGGTTGGAGAGAATGACGACGCCGACGAACGCCGCGCCCGCGAGGTTGAGGAGGGAGAGTCGCGACGCCGGCTCCAACCCTGTCCGGAGCAGCACGCGATCGATGATGAATCGCATGAACAGCGGCTCGATCATCTGCACGCCGGTCGCCACCAGGGCGAGCCCGAGGAGGGCGCCCGCGGCATAGCGGTAGGGCCACAGCCAGCGCAGGTAGTCGCGGAGATAGCGGCGCCGTGTCCCGCGCTCGAGCCGCGGCGACTCGCCGTCCGTCGACGCGTCGAGGCGGTGCGCGTGGTAGTCCTTGACGAACGCGCGGTACCGCTGACGCGATGAGCGCGATGTCCCCACCGGTTAGTGGCTCGCGGAGGTCAAAGGGCGGGCGGTCTCAGCGCCCAGGATGGTACTCGCGCTCGGTGTGGCCGATCAGCTGCGAGCGATAGAAGTACACCGTCCGCAGATCACCGGCGGCGTACCGCCCCGCTTCGTCGTTGAAGTGCGGCGAGTCGCGGTGGCCGCTCTCCCCGCCGGCGGTGACCGCCCGGGCGCGCACGCTGTCTCCGAACTCGACGACGGCCACGAAGCTGTTGCCGCTGGTCCCATACCAGCGCTTCGTCCCCGGGTAGGCGCGGGCGCCGAAGGCCGCCAGCGAGCCCCACCGCGACGACGTGAACGGCACGGAGATGCTCGGTCCCGAGTCGCTGAACGGCTGGACGATGTCGCCGGTCAAGCGCTGGAAGCGGTTGATGTCGCCCCAGGGGGTCTTCCACGTCCCGAAATCGGCGTTGAGCTTGTCGACCGCTTCGGACAGCGCCTGGAGGAGCTGATCGGGGGTCGCGCGCTCCACACCGACCCCGAGGGCCTCGCCCCAGAACACGGCGAGGGACGTCGGGATCGACGTCGCGGACCAGCGCAGATCCCACGCGCGCAGCAGCGCGATCGGCTCGGCGAGCTTCGCCTTGAGCGGATGGTCCGCCGCGGCCTGATCCCACGCCGCGACCAGCGCGGGGATCGGTTTCTCGAACCAGGTCAGATAGGGGTCGAACGCGGCGCCGAGCAGGGCGTCGAGCGTGAAGTCCTTGCGGTCCTGCAGGACCCGGATCGCGTGGCGCCCCCGCGCCGACTCGCCGCCGGTCTCGACGTAGCGCGGGTAATCCTCGCGCTTCGGGCTCGCGGGCCCCGCCGCCGACCACGGCCAGTTGTTGGAATTGTAGAGCCAGCCGCTGGCAGGGTTCAGCAGGTGCGGCGTCTCGTCCACCGACAGGACCCCGTGCCATTCCGTCGCCGGCGTGCTGCCGTCCACCGGCCGGGTCCAGTCGAACGTCGTATCGCGCCGCGGGATGAAGTTGGCGTGGAAGTAGGCGATGTCACCGGCGGCGTCGGCGAAGATCGTGTTGTTCGACGAGTTGGTGTGCAGCTCCATGCTGCGACGGAACGCCTGGTAGTCCCGCGCCTTGGTGCGCGTGTAGGACTGGATCAGGGCCTTGAGCGGCTCCTGCATTAACCGGACGCTCACCCAGCGGTCGCCGACCTTGCGGACGATCGGCCCGTGGTGCGTGCGGTACACCGTGAACGTCTTCCGGGCCATCCCGGTGGCGGTCTTGTACGGCACCGTGATGGTGGAGGCGATCATCGGCCGCTCGCCGGCGCCGTAGCGGTAGGCGTAGCGGCCGCCATGCTGCACCACCGTCTCCAGATACTCATCGACCGCGTCCACGCCGCTGGAGGTGTGCATCCAGCCGGCGCGGTCGTTGAACCCCTGGTAGACGAAGAACTGTCCCCACGTCACCGCGCCGTAGGCGTCGAGGCCTTCGTCGCTCACCACCTGCACCTCGGACCGGAAGAAGAACGACGTGTGCGGGTTGATGAGCAGCAGGGCGTGGTGATTCACCGTGTTCCCGGGCGCGATGGCGATGCCGTTCGAGCCGGTGGGCTCGGACTCCAGGTCCCCTTCCCCACCGGTGCCCACCGGCGGCGACGGAGCGGCGCCGTAGAACGCCTCGAGGTCGCGCAGGCTCACGCGCTCCATATCGCCGCCGATCGATCCCTCGCTGAAGGTGAGCGCCATCCACGGCTCGAAGCGCCGGATCACGCGGGGCTTCACCGCGAGATGCTTATACAGGTAGAAGTTCAACCCGTCGGCCCAGGCGTTCATCAGCGCCTTGAGCCACGCCGGGCTGGCGGCGTACAACGCCCGCATCGAATCGGGGTCGATGAACAACTTCATCCGCAGATCCTGGTAGATCCGCGACTCCCCCTCGGCCTCCGCCAGTCGCCCCATCGCATTCAGGTAGTTCGTCTCGATGCGATTGAAGTCGTCCTCGGCCTGGGCGTAGATCATCCCGAACACCGCGTCGGCGTCCGTGTGACCGTACACGTGGGCGATGCCCCAATCGTCCCGGATGATGCTGACGTTCTGCGCCTGCCGCTCCCAACGCGCGATGTCGTTGGGTGTCTGGGAGGGGGGCACGGATGCCGCGATGGCGGCCAGGAAGGCGGCAGCGAGCGTCTTCACGAGGCGTCCCTTATTGGCGGTACTGTGTCGAGATCGCGATTCACCGGGGCCGCGTCAAGGGGCCCGCGGCGATCTGGAACCAGGAATCCACCATTCGCATGTTGCCCCTGAGAGCAGTGGGAAACCCAAGACAGGGGTCGTAGCTCACCTCGAGGAGCTCCCCGGAGCGCAGCGTGCGCTCGATCGCGTTGAACAGCCCCTCGACCGTGTACGACGACAACCGCGAGACCAGTGCGGGGGCGGACCGTCCGGCCGTATCGAACGCGGCGACCACGATGCCGTCCCGCACCTCGACGACCCCGGGGGGCGCCAGGGGGCAGAAGCACGTTTCGACAACGCGGAGGCGGTAGGTCGTGAGGTGGCGCGTCTGCCAGGTCGCGCGGCGGCGCTCGAGATCCTGCAGCAGTGAATCGCGCGTCGCAGGGTTGAGGCCGCCTGCCGCGCGACGGAACGTCGGCGCCAGGGGGGTGTCGCACGCGGCGGCCGCCCAGTCCGTCTGCACTTCCACGCGGCGAGGAGCCGGCCCGGGGTGACAGGCGCTCGCGATGACGGTTGCCAAGCCGACGAGATACGTCACACGCATGGCTAGAACGTTACCAGCCTTCCGACTCTTGCGCTCCGGCCGGTGCTGGGGGGATATAGGGGGCCACCGGAGGATCCCATGGCCGTCTCGTTCGCTCGTCGCCCGTTGCTCGCCGTCTCGCTCCTCGTCGCCGTCTCCACCGTCGCCCACGCGCAAGCCGCTCCGACCGGTCTTACGGGCGCGACCGCCGCGTGGACGCTCAAGGTGCCCGGCGGCGGAGACATCCGCTGGCAGCAGGTCACGCCCGCGGGGATTCTGCTCGTCTCGACCGACGCCGCGCTCACGGGGGTCGAAATCGAGCGCGGCGTGGTGGCGTGGCAGCGGCCCGAGCTGGGCGGGTTGCCGGCGGACAGCGTCCGCATGGTCGAGGGGTCGTTGCTCATGGAAGCCGCGCGCCCGGGCCTGCTCGTCGTGTTCGACCCGGTGACCGGCGCGACCGTCTTCGACTCTCGAAAGCTCTCCCTCACGCAGGTCGTCACGCGCCGCGTGCTGCCCCAGAGCGGCACGCTGCTGGTGCACGGGCGGCGGGCCTCGGGGCCGCCGGTCGTCGCGCTCTACGACCTCGTGACAGGCGATCAGCGGTGGGCGAGCGAATCGCTGTTCCAGCAAAGTGGCCCCCCGAAGCGCGGACTCGGCGGCCTGATGCAGGGCCTGGTCCGCGCCGGGCCCTGGACGCGAAGACCGGCACGGTGCGGTGGTCCGCAACGCTGCCGACCGCCCGCGCGGGGAACCCCGCGCGCCGCGTGCAGCTCTACCCATCGATCGACAAGCCCGACCGCATTTACGTGAGCTTCGACGACCGCCTCATGGCGTACCGCCTCGCCGACGGACAGGCGCTGTGGGCCAAGCCCCCGACGATCGACGGTTGGGTGCACGACATCGTGCAGCATCCGGCGGGGATCATCATCCTCCCGGAGTCGCCGCCCGCGAACGAAGCCACGGGCAACGTGCGCATCGTGAATGGCGTGGTGCAGACGGGGCTCAACGTCGCGCGCTATGACGACGGCACGACGATCGCGGCGAAGCCGCTGCACATGCGCGGCACCGTCACGCAGGCGCTGATCGCCGGCGGCTCCGCGGTGCTCGCGGTGGACGCCGAGTCGCGCACGTTCGTGAACGTGCTGGACGTGGCGACGGCGACCGTGCGGCTCAACAAGGACGTGAAGATCAAGGGCCGGCTCGCCTACGCCGAGCTCACGCCGGCGGGGCTGCTCTACATCTCGCGCCCCGACCCGGCGACGAACGCCGAGGTGAACATCATCGATCTCGCCAGCGGCCAGCCGAAGTTCAAGGACGCGATCGAGAGCGGCCGGCCGTGGGGCGGCAACGATCAGGATTACGATGCGGCGCGCTATTACCTGCACCACGTGGTGGAGGGGCGGACGCTGTTCGTGTTCGCGAACCGCGATCACAAGCTGTACGCCGTCGATCGCGACGCCGGCACCTTCCGCCCGCTCGGCGGCGAGATCAAGCTGCAGGGCGGCGAGGATCCGACCGCGATGGAGATCCGGACCGCCGGCATCGTGCTCATTTCACCGCAGAACCTCGTGGTCCTGGGGCGGGACGGG
>WNFW01002944.1_pt1 | contig 23729 bp, 21 predicted proteins | sample 5400131 | NCBI WGS metagenome assembly WNFW01 (sample SAMN13153362, study PRJNA577476) | soil metagenome | isolation source: 20 cm soil or saprolite under grassland replicate 1 | place: USA:California | collected 2016-06-15 | reverse complement strand
GTCTCCTCGGTCTCGACCACGTTCACGCCCATCTCGCTGAACATGGCCAACACGTCCTCGATCTGCTCGGAATTGACCTCCTCGGAGGGCAATACCGAGTTGATCTGGTCATGGGTGACGTAGCCGCGCTTCTTGGCCGTGCGGATGAGCTTTTTGACTGCAGCGTCGGAGAGATCGAGCAGCGGCAGCGGGGTGTCCGGCGCCTCGGACGCCTCCTTTTCCGGCGCCTCTTCCTTTTCTTTCTCTTTTTGCGCTGCCTTGGTCTTGCTCGCCATACGTCTTCTCCTGGAGACGCTCCCGTTTAAGGAAACGCCGATCACGCTACCCCTACCCTATGCGGGAAGAATCGCACGCTTCTCGCGGGCGCAGGCCTAACCGCGCCCCCAACTGCCTCGATTCGCACCCGCCGAGTTTCGCCGGAGCCCGCTTAAGCCCCGATTAAGCCTCCATTACAACAGAAAGCCAAAGGCTTAGCTCCGGTTCCACTCCGGGGCACCCCTTTGGCTTCCCAGCATTCATAGAGACTGAACCGCCCGACCCGAGGAGGCTCCAAAACCCTCGATCAGCGCCTCGGTTCCATCAACCAGCCCCAGCCGAGCCTTCACATCCTGCAACCAGGAATAGTTAGCCTCGGTGGGATCCTGGCCCAGGGCCTGTTCCGCATCTCTGAGTTCCTTAAGTAAGGAATGCCATTGCCGATGCAAGGCGACAAGCTGCTTCCATGTCGTCAAAACGTCGTCGGGGGCAGCCTCCAGCCGTGCCCCCCAAACCGAGGGCGTGGAGACCGCGCTGTGAATGCGCCCGATCGCGTCGGCAAGTCCCCGGCGGCCGAGCTCAGCCACCATGGCGGCCCCGTCCGGGGCGCGGCCGTGGGCGAAAATATCGATCAGCTCGCTCTTGAGCTTGGCGGCTTCGGCCTGGCGGAGCTCTACCGCCGCGAATTCCTCTAAATGCTCGTGCAAGAGCCAAGGATGATTGATCACGGCCTGCAAGATAAGCGCCTCCCGTGGCGCAATGGCGGCACGGTGCGCGCGATGCACGGCGCTCGAGGAAAGCTGCGCGCTCGCGGCGACATAAGGCTCAGCCAGTGAGCGCGCAGCGGATAGCGAATTGCGCGCAGCCGGCGGGGCATAGCGCCCGGTCCGGCCACCTGTGTTCGCCGACCATTCGCGTTTTGTGAAGCGTGGGAGCCGCTGCCGCGTAGTTCGCTCGCCGCCCTCGAACAGCCGCCGCAACCGATCGCCGAAGTCGCGGCGATAATACTTGCGCACGGAGTCGTCGGCGATCATCGCCGTCACCTCGGCAAGCCGTGCTTCGAACGCTGCTCGGCGCTCGGGCGTCTCCAAGCTGCCGGCTTCGGTTTCTCGCATCCACAACGCATGCGCGAGCGGACGCGCGGCGGAGATGATTTCGTTGATCGCCTCGCGGCCCCCAGCGCGCACGAGATCATCGGGATCGTGACCTTCCGGCAAGCTGGCGAATTTCAAGCTCTTGCCCGGTTTGATGAGGGGCAAAGCCAAATCGATCGCGCGATAGGCGGCGCGCCGTCCGGCGGCATCGCCGTCGAAGCATAGCGTGGGCTCGTCCGCCATTTTCCAGAGCAGAACCAGTTGCTCGGCGGTGAGCGCGGTGCCGAGCGGCGCGACGGTCGCTTCGAAGCCAACGCTGACCATGGCGATCACGTCGGTGTAGCCTTCCACCGCAATCAACGGCGCGCCCTTGTGCGCAGCCATGCGCGCGGCAGCGACGTTGTAAAGGGTTGCGCCCTTATGGAAGAGCGCCGTCTCCGGCGAGTTGAGGTATTTGGGCTGAGCCTCCTTATCGAGCGCGCGACCGCCGAAGGCGATGACGCGGCCGCGCAAATCCGCGATTGGAAAGATCACCCGGTCGCGGAAGCGGTCGTAGGGAACCGGAATGTCGTCGCCAGCGACGAGCAGTCCCGCCTCGATCATGTCGGCGCTCGGTATTCCGGCGTTGCCGAGATGTTCCTTGAGGGCAAACCGTTCCGGTGGTGCATAACCTATCCGGAACTTGACCTGCATCGCGGAATCAAGCCTACGGTCGGCAAGGTAACCACGCGCTTTTGCACCCGCCCGCGAGGCGAGCGCGTCCTCGAAAAATTTGGCCGCCAGCTCGACGATGTCGTTGAGGGTTTTGCGCCGCTCATCCCGCGCCTCCTCCTCGGGCGAGATCTTCGGCAGCGGCATGCCGGCTTGCGCGGCCAGCCGCTCGACCGCCTCGGGGAAGCTGAGCCCTTCGGTCATCATCACGAAGTCGAAGATCGTGCCATTTTTGCCGGAGGAAAAATCAAACCACGCCATTTTCTGGTCGTTGACGAAGAACGACGGCGTCTTCTCCTTGTTGAACGGGGAAAGCCCTTTCCACTCGCGCCCGGCCTTTTTGAGCCGCACCCGCCGGCCTACGACTTCCGAAACCGGAAGCCGCGCCCGCAGCTCGTCGAGGAATTGAGGCGGAAAGCGCATGAGATCGGCCGAGTGATTCGCTGGATCTCCCAGTATAGGGCGGTGCGCCACGCCCGCAGCCCAGCGGGCGATTGTCCCGGTTATCCACAAGGGGCTTTGGAGCAACGGCCAAAACGAATCTCGCCGTCCCTTACCTCAAGCCGGAGAGGGGGGCAGGCTTCTTGGCAGCCAAAGGCCCAAACCTTTGTCGAGGGCGCGTCGGTACAAGAAGTGGGCGAGCGCGACGTCCTGCGATACCAGCCCCGTGGTGTGGATGAGAATTCGCTCGTCATCGCGTTCGCGACCCTTCTTCGCGCCCGAAACCAATTCGTGAATCTCGGCATATAGCTTCTCGCGCGAGAACATCCCCACCTCGACGGTGCGCTTGAACTCACGTTGCAGCATGTTGAAGTCCCAGCTGTCGATGACGACCTTATCCATCTTCGACCAGCCGGCCGGATCGAGCTCGCGTCGCGCCAGCGAGATCAAGGTCGAGCCGGGCTTGAGCCAAAACTCGCGGCTCACGATTTCACCCGAGGTGGTGCCGCCGACGACGATATCGGCGCCGCGCACGACGTCTTCGACCGTCTCCTTGGGCACGACAGGGATCGCGAGCGCCTGCGACCATTTGCGCGCGAACGCTGCCCGCGTCTCGGGGCGGCGCGAGGTGCACCGGATCTCCGCGAAATTGTACATCGTGCAAAGACACCGCAGCGAATTGGTGCCCATCGTGCCGACGCCGACGAGACCCAGAACCTTCGGGCTTCTCGGCGCCAACCATTTGCAGGCAAGGGTCGCGGCCGCCGCGCTGCGGATAGCATAGCTCCAATGTTCATCGACAATCGCCACCGGCTCGCCGCTGTGCGGATCAGACAGCACGATATATCGCGTGCAGCCGAGCTCGCCGATGGTGTTGCGCGTGCCGTCGTCGTAATAGTTGTAAAGGCGAACGCCCGTCGTAGGGATCTCCTTGAGCAAGGCGGCCTTCACGTGCCAGTGGTTGTTGAATCCCTCCGCCACGTCGAGTTTGAAGCTCGCCGGCGATGCCCACACGATGCTGCCGCGCGCGTGCATGGCGTAGACCTCCTCGCAGACGCGCAGCGCGTCCTCCACGCCAAGCAAACCGAGCGTCTCTTGGTAGGGCACGAACAGGACGCCACCAGTACTCGTCATCTCTCGGTTCTGCCGTTCAGGCCGGCGCTTCACTCGTCCGGCACGACATCGAACTGCGATCCGGCCGGCGCATAGATTTCGAAAATCTCGAAAACATTATCGCCACGGTTGGTAAGAGAATGGACCATGCCGGCAGGGATGTAGATCACGTCGTTCTCGCGGATGACATAGGTCTCGCCTTCAAGCGTGAGCGTGCCCTCGCCGCGTTTGACGATATAGACGTTATCCGCCTTGCTGTGGTGATGCCGCTTGCCGGGCACTCCGCCGGCAAACAAGCGGTTGAAATGCAAGTCGAGCTTTTCGGTGCCGAGACTTGCATTGATCAGCTTGATCTGCTCGCCCCGTCCTTCCGGCATCGGGCTGACCGGGCACTCATGCAGATGCAGGATCTTGAACACGTGCGCTCTCCCGCTCGTCCTTGCCGCGGCATCGGCCCGCATGCAATATCGAGCGGACGGTAATTGTCGACCGCGACCAGCTCAAGCATGCAGCCGCAAAGAGCGACGATATGAGCCGCGCCGCCGCCATCGCCCGCGCGCACACCTATTTCGATAGCGGTGAATTTCTCGTCGATTTACGGCGCCGCGTTGCCATCCCTAGCACCAGCCAGGAGCCGGAACGCGCTCCCGCGCTGCGGCGCTATCTCGAGGACGAGATGGTGCCGAGCCTCGCTCCGCTCGGATTCACCTCGCGCATTCTGGACAACCCATCGGGTCCACCATTTCTGGTGGCCGAGCGCAAGGAGGAGGACGCCGCGTTCACGGTTCTCATCTACGGCCACGGCGACACCGTGCGCGGTCTCGACGATTTGTGGCGCGCCGGACTGTCTCCGTGGGTACTCACCATCGAAGGTGAGCGCCTGTATGGTCGCGGTACGGCAGATAACAAAGGGCAGCACAGCGTCAACATCGCCGCGCTCGCGGTGGTCCTGGCCGAGCGCGGCCGGCTCGGCTTCAACACGAAAATTCTTATCGAGATGGGAGAGGAAGTGGGCTCCGCCGGCCTGCGCGAGCTTTGCCTCGCGCAGAAGGATGACCTGTTGCGCGCCGATCTGCTGATCGCATCCGACGGCCCGCGCGCCGCACCCGATCGGCCGACGCTTTTTCTGGGCGCGCGCGGCAGCCATCCGATCGAGCTCGTCGTCGATCTGCGCGAGGGCGGCCATCATTCCGGCAACTGGGGCGGTCTCCTCGCCAATCCAGGCATCATTCTCGCGCATGCGCTTGCGTGCATCACCGATGCTCGCGGGACGATCCGTGTGCCGGAATGGCGCCCGCCGCTGCCGGCGACGGTGCGTCGCGTGCTCGCCGGGGTCGAGGTCGAAGGCGGCGGAAATGGCCCGAGCATCGATTACGACTGGGGGGAAGCCGAGCTCACCCCGGCCGAACGCGTCTTCGGCTAGAACAGCTTTGAGGTGCTGGCCTTTATCACCGGAACGCCGGAGCGTCCGGTCAACGCCATTCCGGGCCAAGCGCGCGCCCATTGCCAGCTGCGCTATGTGGTTGGAACGGATGTCAACGACATCATTCCGGCGCTGCGCCGCCACCTCGACCGCCATGGTTTCACCCAAGTCGAGGTGCGCCGCGGCGGCGGCGGATTTTTCCAAGCGAGCCGGCTTGACCCCGAGGACCCATGGGTTGGGTTCATCGCCCGCTCGATCGAGCGCACCACCGGCCGCGCGCCGACCATTCTTCCCAATATCGGTGGATCGCTGCCCAACGACAGCTTCGCCGATGTGCTGGGCTTGCGCACCGTCTGGATCCCGCACTCCTATGCCGGATGTTCGCAGCACGCGCCTGACGAGCACCTGCTCGCGCCGATCGCACGCGAGGGACTCGGCGCGATGGCCGGATTGTTCTGGGATTTGGGCGAGCCCGGCGTTCCGACGCTGCGCGTTGGGGAGAAACTCGACGCGCGTGCGCCTGCGTAACCATCGCATGAAAAACGGGACTCGCAATTCGTTGTCGGCATGAACAACGCTGATCTGATCATCGCCACGCTGAAAGCGAATGGGGTTAGCCGGGGCTTTGGCATTCCGAGCGGCAACGTGCTGCCGCTGATGGAGGCGATGCGCAGCGGCGGTGTCGAGTTCATCCTCACCGCGCACGAAGGCTCGGCCGGATTTGCCGCCGATGTTACCGGCCGGATGACCGGCACCCCCGGGTTTTGCATCGCCACCTTAGGCCCCGGCGCCACCAATCTTGCGACCGGCGTGGGCGGCGCCTTTCTGGATCGCTCGCCCGTGATCGCGATCACCTGCAACCTCAATACCGATCAGCTTGGCCGGCGCATTCAGATGTGGATCGACCATCATGCGCTGTTCAAGCCGATTACCAAGGCGACGCTCAAGCTCGAGCAGGGGTGCGTTGCGCAGACGCTGACGCAGGCGATCGCGATCGCGCTGAGCGAGCCGAAAGGGCCGGTGCATCTCGATCTGCCGGAAGACGTCGCGCTCGCAGCCACCAACGAACAGGTCGCGGCGCCGGCGCAACCCGCAAAGCTCGCCGCCGCGGCTGACGCCGCGCTCGCCCGAGCGGGAGAACGGATCGCCGCGGCCAAGCGACCAATCGCGGTTCTGGGCGCGACGGCGATGCGTCTCGCCGATCCGTCGTCGCTGCGCACAATGATCGAGCGCCATAATTTACCGTTCGCCACCACGACCATGGCCAAGGGGATGATCGACGAAGATCATCCACTCGCGCTCGGCTGCATCGAGCGCGCTTGCCGGCAAGTGCAGCGCAGATTCTTGCATTCTGCCGATCTCATCGTCGGCCTCGGCTACGACACGGTCGAGGTGGAATACGAGGCATGGATCGGCAATCGGCCGCTGCTGCAGATCGATATCGAGCCGGTGGACGTCGCCCCTTCGGTTAACCTGATCCATCAGGTCACCGGCGATTTCGATTCCTCCTTGGCGCGGCTCTGTGCGATGCCGGCCGCTACGAACCGGTGGAGTTCCGCAATGCTGGCGGAGCATCGCCGCACTTTCCAAACTGCCTTGCGTCCGGCGGGCAAGATGTTCACCGCATACGCGGCCATCGACGCAGTCCGCCGCGCATTGCCGCGCGAGGGGCTGCTCGCCTTCGACGTCGGGGCGCACACGCACCAGATTGCCAGCCAATGGAGCGCGCACGCGCCGAAAACTTTCCACATCACCAACGGCTGGTCATCCATGGGTTTCGGCCTGCCGGGCGCGATCGCGGCCAAGCTTGCGCGCCCCGAGGCGCCGGTGGTCTGTCTGCTCGGCGACGGCTGCTTCCAGATGACGTGCGGCGAGGTTGCAACCGCCAAGCGGCTCGGCATCACGCTTCCGATCGTGGTGCTCGACGACCGTTGGCTCGCGCTTATCAAGGTGAAGCAGATTCGGCGCCAACTCCCGCTCTACGGCACTGAGCTGCAGGCGGAGACCTATCGCGAGCCGCCAGCGCACTACTTCGGCGTGCCGGCACTTGCCGCCAATAGCGCCGATGCGCTCGGAAGCTCGGTGACGAGCGCGCTCGCGGCAAATGGACCCACGGTGATCGAGGCCGTCGTCGATTCCGATCACTACCTCGATACGGTCTACGATTGAGCCGACGTTCCGCCCCAGCTTCGCTTCGGCCGGAAATAACCGCTGAGCTTGGGACGCTATCCGAGATGCCGTTTGAAAAAGTCGATCGTCAATCCTAGCGCCCGCTCCGCCTCCGGCTTGGAGTAGGTCCTGCCGCCATAGCGGGCGAAGGCATGGTCCGCGCCCGGATATTTGTGAATGGTCACCAGCGGATTGGGTGAGAGCCGGCGCTCCAGGAGATCGTTCACCTCCGCCTGTACCCAACGATCTTTGAGCGCCATGTGCAGCACGAACGGCCGATGGAGGTTCTCGGCTTCGCGAATGTGGTGCTCGATGTAAGTGCCGTAATAAGCGACCGCACAGTCGATGTCAGTGCGGCAGCACATGAGATAGCAGAGCTTGCCGCCGAGACAATAGCCGACCGCGCCGACCTTGCCGTTGCACTCGGGTAGCTTTTGCAGGTGATGCCACGTGTCCTCCATGTCGCGCACGGCGAGGTCGTAGTCGAAGTCGTAGTAGAGATCGAAAGCCTTTTTCACCTGCTCCGGATCGTGGTCGGAGAGTTCGACGCCGGGCTCCTGCCGCCAGAACAGGTCCGGCACCAGGCAGACGAATCCGGCTTGCGCGAATTCGTGCGCGTGCCGGCGCATGGTCTCGTTGACGCCCCAGATTTCCATGATGGCGATAATGGCACCGGCGGGGGTGCGGTCCGGGATGGCGAGATAGGCTCCCATTTCCCCGTCGCGCAGCTTGATGCTGATGACCTGAGTCTTCATGGCGATGCTCGGGCCGCGCTCCGCGCCGGCAGTTTGAGCAGCAAGCGGGCATTCCCGGCAAAAATTTTCTCGCGCTCCGCCGCGGAAACGGGAAGCGCTTCGAGCGCATTGATCGTATTGGCGATCAAGCCGCGGCCCTGCTCGGCGTCGAAGGGGGCATCGGTCGCGAACAGGCACGACGACGTTCCGAAGAACGCGTGTCCACAGCGCGTCGGCGCAATCTCCCCGTTGAGCGCGGTATCAGCATAAAGCATCTTGAAATACTCCATCACCGGCTTCTTGAGACCCACGTCCTCCGCCGCCGGATTGCGTTCGGGCGTGCCGAAAAAAATCTGGCGGAAGCCGAGATTAATTTTGCCAGCGAAGTACGGGATCATGCCACCCATGTGATGGGTAATGATTTTGAGGTCCGGCAGCTCGTCAAATATTTTCGAATAAATCAACCGCGTCACGCAGGCGCTGGTCTCGTAGGGCCAACCGAAGCTAAACCAGATCTCCGCCTCGGATGCCTGTTCGCTCGCATAATCGGGAAAATTCGGACCGCGCATGGGATGCAGCCAGACCGGCAGATCGTGCGCCGCCATGCGCCGGAAGATCGGGCGAAACTCGCGCGCCGAAAGCGGCTTACCGGCGATGTTCGTGAACAGCTGGACACCGCAGGCGCCGAGGTCGTTCACCGCGCGGTCGATCTCGGCGAGCGCAGCATCGATGTTGTTCATTGGCAGCGCCGCCACGAAGGCCGGAAAGCGGTCGCCATATCTGGCGCAGAGTTCTGCCAGCGCATCGTTTGCCATGCGCGCGAGATCGGGCGTCTCCTGCGGCCCAGCGATGAGCTCGAGCGGCGGATTGGCAAGCGAGAGCACCTGCTGCAGTCCGTCGAACCCATCGAGGAGCGCGAGCCGCGCATCGATGTCCCAAAGCGTCGCCAGCCTCGGAAAGGCGGCGAGCACCATATGGCCAGGGATGAGCGTGCCGAGCCGATCGAGATAGGCCTTGGGCATGAAATGGTTGAAGACGTCGATCATCATCTGCTCACGGTCCTTCATCCATGCATGGTGAGCCCGCCCGAGACGCTGATCGTCTGGCCGGTCATATAGGCGGCGTCGTCCGACAGCAGGAAGGCGATGAGCCCCGGATAGTCCTCCGGCACGCCAAGCCGCCGCATAGGAATGGCGCGCCTGAGCGCTTCGGCGATGCGCGCGCCTTCGGGGCCTTCGAGGAAGCTGCGCAGAATGGCGGTGTCGGTCGGACCCGGGCAGATCGTGTTGAGGATCACGCCTTTGCCCACGAGCTCGCGCGCGAGCGTTTTTGTCAAGGCGATGATGCCGCCCTTGCAGGCGGAATAGACCGCCTCTCCCGAGGAGCCGACCCGCCCCGCGTCGGACGCGACATTGACGACGCGTCCGAAGCCGCGCGCCGTCATGGCGCGCAGGACAACATGCGTGACGTTTAGCGGACCGAACAGATTAACCGCGACGATCTTGCGCCAGAAGTCAGGCTCCGTATCAAGGAAATTGCAGGCGCGGTCCCAGCCGGCATTGTTGACGAGAAATGAGATTGGCCCGAAGGCGGCTTCGAAGGTCTCCACCGCGCGCGACACCGCATCGTAGTCGGTAATATCCACAGCGTAGAAGGTTGCTCGCCTTCCCCGCGCGGCGATCTCGCCGGCGACCTCCTCGCCCGCAGCGATATCCACGTCCAAAATCCCGACCGCACAGCCTTCTTCCGCAAGCCGGCGCGCCGTCGCTGCGCCGATGCCGTTAGCGGCGCCGGTCACCAGCACGGTGCGATCCTTCAATCCCCGCATATACGCCGCACTTTATGCCGTTCGCGACGTGTCTGCATCGGCCGAGCGGCCTGCCAGCATGCGCGTGGCTTCGTAAGTCATCACCACATTACCTTGCTGGTTCTTCACGTCGATCTTCGACACGACGATGCCGCGGTTGCCCTTGGACGTGGGGCGAACGGATGTGATCTCGATTTCGCCGTGGATCGTGTCGCCGACGCGAACGGGCGCCAAAACCCGCTGGTTGAGGTCGAGCAGCGCAAGGCCCGTTCCCTGGATCATGCTTTGGCAAAGCAACCCTTCGATCAGGCTATAGGTCAAAGCGGCCGGCACGAACTGGCCTTGAATTGCGCCCTTCTCGCCAGCGAACGTGCGATCGATGAAAATCGTCTCCAGCATTCCGGTCACGCCGGTGAAGAGCACCAGATCCGTCTCGGTAATAGTGCGATTGAGCGTGCGAAACCGCTGTCCGGGCGAGAGCTGCTCCCAGGTGAAGCCGAGGCCGAGCGTCTGCATGCACGTCTCTCCATCCTGTTCCACGTCTAATCGACGTATGGCAGCACGTCCTCGATGACGCGCCGGAACTGCGCCATCTGATCACCCATGGTGGAAATCCGAAAGGTGATACGCCGACAACCCGACGCCTTGTATCCTTTGATCTGCTCGACGCATTCCCGTGGCGAGCCGTAAGTCAGCCAGGATTCCAGCCGGGCCTGCGTGTAATCGGCAGAATAGTAGAGATCGAGAAACCTCTTGGAATCGGCGAGCGCATCCTGCTTGTCCGCGTTCACGTTGATATGGTGATACAGGACGTTGTCGAAGGAAGACATGTCGCGGCCGCTCTCACGGCCGACCCGCAGGATGAACTCCCATGACCGTTTGAATCCGTGTGGGCCGACGGAGTGCGTCATCCAGCCGTCCGCAATCCTTCCGACGCGCGTAAGCGCAAACTCCGAGCCGCCAGAATCGACCTGCGCTGTCGCCAGGCGCTGCGCATTCGTCGCCAGCCAGATCGGACACGGCGATTGAACCGGTTTCGGTTCCAGTGTGACGTTCGAGAAACTGGTGAATCGCCCGACGAACGGCTCGTTGTCTTTCGTCCAGAGGTGCCGCAGCACGTGGATGTTCTCGATCATCCGCCTGCGCCGCTCTCCTGCCGCGATGCCGAGTGCTTCGCCCTCCGCCTGCCACAGCGCAGACGAGCCGCCGCCGGCGCAAGCGACAAGCCGAGTGCGCCCGTTCGACAACACGTCGAGCGAGGCCCATTCATAGGCGAAGACGAGCGGATTGCGCAGCGCGAACGAGCCCATGCAGGCCGGCCCAAGCAGCACACGTTCGGTCCGCCCCGCAACCGCGGCGAGCAGCGTCAAGGCGTCGAGGCGCCGATTGACGAAGAGGGCATCACCGCACCAAACCGAATCCAGTGCCGGACATGCTTCAACCCCATCGGCGAGCGCGAGCAGATCGCGAACGCTGCAAAGCCCGAGTGGCACCGCGCGGTTCGAGAGCGTGATCCCGAAATTCATGTGATCCATGATAGACTGGACCAGCAGCCTGCACGAGAATGCGCGGCGGAGCGGGGATGCGGACATCGCCTCGGATCGACCTCCAGCGATTGCTCGGCCGGCTCGATGCATTCAACCGCATCGGCGCCTTGCCCGGCGGCGGCAACTGCCGGCTCGCGCTCAGCGAGGAAGACCGCGCCGGCCGCGATCTGCTCGTGCGGTGGATGCGCGAGATCGGCTTGAGGGTGAGCGTCGATGCCATCGGCAACATCATCGGCACGCGTGCCGGCCGCGAGGAGTTGGCGCCGGTCATGTTCGGCTCTCACGTCGACACGGTGGGGACCGGCGGCCGCTATGACGGCCTTTACGGCGTGCTGGCGGGCCTCGAGGCATGCGAGGCGCTTAACCACGCGGACCATATGTCGGCGGCCTTGCACTCGAGGAGGCCTACGCTGTGCGCGGCATCGACGGTGCGACGGTCGGCGAGGAGTTGCGGCGCATCGGCTATGCCGGCAATGCATGCCCCGGCTTTCTCACGCCGCACGCGTACCTCGAGCTGCACATCGAGCAAGGGCCGATCCTCGAGAACGAACATTTCGTTATCGGCGCCGTCGAAGGGATCACCGGGCTCTCCTGGACGGAGGTCTCGATTACCGGTCGCTCCGCCCACGCCGGCACCACGCCAATGGATCTGCGGCGCGATGCAGCCTGCGCCACCGGCGAGATCGCGGTGTTCGTGCGCCGTCTCGCGCAAGGCATGGGCGGCCAGCAGAAGGGGACGGTCGGCCGCATCGAGCTTTACCCCAATCTCGTGAACGTGGTCGCGGAACGGGCGGTCTTGACGGTCGATCTGCGCAATACCGATGCGAGCCTGCTGCAACAGGCCGATCAACAACTCGCTGAGTGCCTCGAGCGCCTGGCTCAACAAGAGCATGTCGCAATCGCAACGCGTCGCCTCGCGCGCTTCGAGCCGGTCTCCTTTCCAGCAGAGATGGTCTCGCTCGTCGAAACGACGGCGCGCGAGCTCGCGCTTCCCTGCCGCCGGCTTTTCTCCGGCGCCGGCCACGACGCGCAAATGATGGCGCGGCTCTGCCCAGCCACCATGATCTTCGTGCCGAGCGTCGGCGGATTGAGCCACAATGTGCACGAATATACCGCGCCCGAACACCTCGAGGCTGGCGCCTCGGTGCTGCTCAATGCGGTGCTGCGGCTCGCGGACGAGGTCGAGTAAACCGATAGAAGTGCTCAACGCCAGCCGCCGCCGCCGTTCACATAAACGGTATCGGCCGTCATGAAGTGGCAAGCGTCCGAGCACATAAAGAGCAACAGCTCGCCGATTTCCTCGGGCTCACCAAATCGCTTCATCGGCACGTCGTCGAGAAAACGCTGTATCAGTTCCGGCGGGGTCTGCGCCGCGCTCTGGAAGGGCGTGCGAATGGGCCCAGGCGAAATCGACAGGCAACGGATGCCGGCCTGCGCGAATTCGCGCGCCACGCCGAGCGTCATCGAGACGACGGCTCCCTTTGCCGCCGCATAATGCACCGAAGAGCCCGGCCCACCGCGCCGGTGCGCCATGCTCGCCATGTTGACGATGACGCCCTGCCCATTCTCGAGCATGTGCGGCAAAACGGCCTGCATGCAGTAGAGCGTCCCCTTGACGTTGAGCGCAAAGGTGCTCTCGAACAGCGCATCATCGATATCGAGAAACGTCGATCGCCGCAGCGCAGCACCCGCAGAGTTGAACTGAAATTGCACGCTTCCAAACGTCTCGATCGCCCGGTGCACCATGTCGTTGACCTGCCTGCGCGAGGTAACGTCGGTCGCAAGCGCCAACGCCTTGCCGCCTTGCGCGACCACCTGTTTGGCGGTCTCTTTCGCGCCGTCGATATTGATGTCCGCGCACACGACGTTCGCGCCTTCGCGGGCAAAAATCAGCGACGCGGCGCGGCCGATGCCGCTCGCCGCGCCGGTAATAATGATCGTCTTGCCGATGAAATAATCCGGGGTCTTTGGCATCGAATGGCTCCTCGTGCTTGCCGGGAAATCGTTTCCGCTCGTCTCCGCGAAAGCGGGGACCCAGACCGATGATAATCTGGATTCCCGCTTGCGCGGGAATGAACGGGAAAGAGTCGCTTGCGGGATTGGATCATTGCCTCCCAGGCGATTGCCTCGCATTGCATCGCCTTGGCGGAAGGTGCATCATCGTTTGCGCCCAAGGCTTAAGGAGCGCTCCATGCACGACATCGTCATTCGCGGCGGTACCGTCATTGATGGTACCGGGAAGGGCGCCTTTACCGGCGATGTAGCCATCGCGGGCGAGAGCATCGCCGAGGTCGGCGGCAAGCTAGGTCCGGCGCGGCGCGAGATCGATGCAACGGGGCTCCTGGTGACGCCCGGCTGGGTGGACGTGCACACGCATTATGACGGGCAGGCAATCTGGGACCCGCTGCTCGGCCCTTCGTGCTGGCACGGCGTCACCACTGCGATGTTAGGGGGTAGAAGAGATCCCCGGCGTCGTCCTCACCGACGGGTTGACCTGGGAGTGGGAGACGTTTCCCGATTTCCTCGATGCGCTGGAGCGCCGGCCGCGCGCGATCGACATCGCCGCCCAGATCGCCCACCACCCGCTGCGCGTCTACGTCATGGGCGAGCGCGCCATTCGCCTCGAGGCGGCGCGGCCCGACGATATCGCCGAGATGCGCCGTCTTACGGTCGAGGCGCTACACGCCGGCGCTTTCGGCTTCACCACTTCGCGTACGGATTCGCACAAGACTCCGGTCGGCGAAATGGTCCCCTCGCGATATGCAGCGAGCGAAGAGCTATTGGGCATCGGTTCGGCGCTGGGCGACGTGGGGGCCGGCGCCTTTGGAATGAACAGCGATTTCGACGACGAGGTCGACGAACTTGCGTGGTTGACGCGCCTAGCCAAGGAAACCCGTCGCCCGGTGTGGTTTCTCCTGACCGACCGGTACGAAGATCCGGAACGGTGGCGGCGGCTGTTGGCTGCGGTGCACGCAGCGCGCGCAGAGGGCGCGCATTTGACCGCCCAAATCGCCGGTCGGCCGATCGGCGTCATGCTCGGCATTGGTACCGCGCTCAACCCGTTCTCGGTCCGGCCGAGCTACCGGCAGCTTGATGGCCTGAGCATCCCCGAGCAGCGCCGTCGCTTGCGCGACCCGGCTTTGCGGCGCCGCATCCTCAACGAGAAACCCTCGGCAGAGGAAGTGAGCCGCTTGGCGCAGTTCAGGCAGCTCATCACCACGCGCTGGGACAAGTTCTTCGTGATGGGAGATCCGCCGGATTACGAGCCCAGCGAGGAGGCGAGCGTTGCCGCCATCGCCGCGCGCGAGGGACGCACGCCCGACGAGGTCGCTTACGATTATCTCACCGAGACCGAAAACCGTTACCTGTTTTTCCCGGTGGTGAACTACGTCTGCGGCGATCACGAGCCCATCCGCGAGATGCTCACCGATTCCGGGACACTGCTGGGACTTAGCGACGGCGGCGCGCATTGCGCCTCAATCATCGATGCGGGCGTGCCGACCTACATGCTGCTGCACTGGGGCCGAGATCGGCGGCGCGGTCCACGCCTACCGCTGGAGCTGTTGGTCAAGCGGCAGACCAGTGAGACGGCGAATTTCTTCGGCTTGCACGACCGCGGCCGGCTCACGCCCGGCCTGCGCGCTGACATCAACCTGATCGACTTCGACGGCCTGCGGCTCTACCAGCCGGAGCTCGTCAATGATCTTCCTGCCGGCGGGCGCCGCTTCGTGCAGCGGGTCGACGGTTACGTCGCCACATTCTTGGCTGGCACGCCAACCTTCGAGCGGGGCGAGCACACGGGCGCGCTGCCCGGCCGGCTCGTGCGCGCGGGGCATATCCATTAATAACGCGTGTCCCGGATGCGGTGCAGCGCGAAGCGGTGCACCGCTGATCCGGGACCGCTACGGACAGGAACGATCCAGGGTCTGCGGGCGTAAACGCCCTTGAAGTGCTGCGCTTCGCCCGGGACACGCCGCTCAGTGCGGCAGGCCGGCGTTATGAGTGGACTACTATTTTTACTCATGTTGATTCTTGCCGGTGCAGCAGCAGGCTTTTATTACGCTGCGCTTGAGCAAGTCAGACCCTTCTTCCCGCCAGAATTTAGAGATCCTTACAGAGTGCGTGTTGCGTTGGATTTTCTCATATGGGAGCGATCATTTCCTGCAGAGCCCCGCCGCAAGTATTTGCTGTCCACGGTACTAGGAGCCGCAGCGATCTTGTGCGCTGCGCTGCTCCTTTACTTAGAAGGTCAGTTTGTCGCCGCCCTTTATTTTGCGTCGTTGTTTCTCGCGACAATCGGATACGCCTTTGTAACGTGGATGAAATATAAAGACCGGCTCTGAGCATGAATCACAGGACGTGTTCGCGCTGCCCTCGCGCCGCGAATGATGCACTACGGACGCGACGAGCGGTAAGCGTGCTCGGACGCCCATCCCCGGTCGGCTGATAGAACACGCTGTAGCGATGTACAGCCTCGGCGAATGCGGCTGCGTCGGCGTTCTTGGTCACCTCGAAGGCGTCGAAGCCGGCGCGCTGCAGAAACAGGAGCTGGTCGCGCAGGACTTGGCCGGTCGCGCGCAACTCGCCGCGAAATTGGTGCCGCTCGCGCAAAATCCTTGCCTGGCTGTAGGCGCGGCCGTCGCGGAAATTTGGAAACACCAGCGCAACGAGCGCCAGCCAGTCGAGATAGGGAGCGAGCTCCGCGACCTTGCGCTCGTTGGGCCAAATGACGCCCGTCGGCGCCTGACGCAGGAGAAGCTCGCCTGCGTCGGCGAGGAGCCGCGTCGCTGGCAAGATAACCGCAATGCCTTCCGGCACCGGCGCGTCGTCAAGGACGCGCACGAAACGATCTTCGATAATCTGGCCTGCCTTAACGAGCGGCATAGACGCGCTCCTTGAACGGCTCGATCCCGATGCGCTTGACGGTATCGATGAACAGCTCATCCGGGCCCGCGCGCAACTCGAGATAGGCTACGGCGAGGTCCTCGACCACGTCAGCGATCTCACCATACGGCACCGCCGGTCCCAAAATCGTGCCGAGCTCGGCGCGCTCATCGGCACGGCCACCGATCGTGACTTGGTAATATTCCTCGCCGTTTTTCTCCACGCCCAGGATGCCGATGTGCCCGATGTGATGGTGCCCGCACGCATTGATGCAGCCGGAGATGTTGATGTGCAGCCGTCCGAGATTGCGGGCCAAATCGAGATTGCGAAAGCGGCGTGTGATCTCCTCGGCGATAGGGATCGAGCGGGCATTCGCCAAGCTGCAATAGTCGAGGCCTGGGCAGGCGATGATATCGGAGATGAGATTGACGTTTGGGGTGGCGACCCCGACCTCGTCGAGCGCGCGCCACAGCGCCGGAAGATCGCGCTGGGCGACGTGCGGCAGCGCCAAATTCTGCTCATGCCCCACACGAATCTCGCCATAGCTGTAGCGGTCTGCAAGCTCGGCGATGGCGTCCATCTGCGCCGCGGTGGCGTCGCCGGGCGGCCCGCCTTCCGGCTTGAGCGAGAGCGTCACGATGGCGTAGCCGGCGGCCTTGTGGTTGGTGACCGAATTGTCGAGCCATGTGCGGAAGCGCTTGTCCGCGCGAGCTTGCGCCAGCTCGGGCGGATCGTCAGCGAGCATCTCGTAGTCGGGATAGCGAAACCGCGCCGCGATATCGGCAACAACGGCGGGATCGAGCGCAAGCGCGCCATCCTTGATCGACCGCCATTCCTGCTCGACTTCGCGCGCAAATTCCTCCGCGCCAATCTCGTGGACGAGGATTTTCATGCGCGCCTTGTAGATATTGTCGCGCCGGCCATACTGGTTGTAGGTGCGCATGATCGCCTCGACGTAGCTGAGTAGATCACGCTTCGGCAGGAAGGGCTTGATTGTCTTTCCGATGAACGGGGTGCGCCCGAGCCCGCCGCCAACGATCACCTCGAAGCCGGTCTCGCCGGCTCCGTTTCGGTGCATCCGCAGACCAATGTCGTGAACCCTGGTCGCAGCGCGATCGTGCGCCGCTGAGGTGAGCGCAACCTTGAACTTGCGCGGCAGGAAGGAGAACTCGGGGTGGAGCGTCAGATGCTGGCGCAGCAACTCCGCCCAGATACGCGGGTCCTCGATCTCATCGGGCGCGATGCCCGCCCATTGGTCGGTCGTGATGTTGCGTACGCAATTGCCGCTGGTTTGCATGCCGTGCAGTCCGGCACGCGCGAGATCGGCCATCGCGTCAGGCAGTTCCTTAAGTTTGATCCAGTTGAACTGAATGTTCTGCCGCGTGGTGAAATGGCCGTAATTTCGGTCGTAGCGACGCGCCACGTGCGCGAGCATGCGCATCTGGTCGGATGAGAGGGTGCCGTACGGGATGGCGATGCGCAGCATATAAGCGTGCAGCTGCAGATACACGCCGTTCATCAGTCGCAGCGGCTTGAATTCCTCTTCCGTCAGCTCGCCCGACAACCGGCGAGCGACTTGGTCGCGGAATTCGCGCACACGCTCGTCGACGAGCGTGCGATCGAAGTCGTCGTAAATATACATGGCGTGCCCTCAATACTGGCCCGGCAGCGCGACGGTCGGTCCCTTAAACCGAATCCGCTCGCGCAGATTGCCCGGCAATACCTGCTGCTCCCGCGTGAGCGTAACCGGCGCGACATAGGCATCGACCGCCTCGAGCTTGTCGGCAAGCGCGGCAGTGAGAAGCTCGATTGCTGCTGGCGTCGTCGTCACCACCGCTGCCGCGGCAAGATCCTTCGTCCACCTCCCATCGGCCGAGCGATAGACGACCGCGCCATCACCGAGTCGGTTGGCGGTGATGACGACCGGACCTGTGATCTTGAGCTTCTGCTGCAGCGGCGAGGTCATGCGGCCTCCCGCGCGATCAACGCGTCGGCTTGCGCCGCACGCCAGGGCGTCGAACGTGCCACCACTTCGCCGATCACGAGTATGGCCGGGCCCTCGCCCACTTCGGTCGCCAAGGCTGCAAGCCCGTCGAGGCGGCCGACAGCCGCTTGCGCGTCGGGCCGCGTCCCGCGCGCAAGCACCGCGGCTGGGGTTGCGCCGTCACGACCGGCAGCGATCAAGCCGTCGCGCACGCTGGCCGCAGATGCCAGCCCCATATAGACGACAACGGTCGTCTGCCGGTCGGCAAGGCCCGACCAATCGATTGCCGCCGCATCTTCCGCCCGCTGCGCGGTGATGAAGGCGAGTTTGCCTGCCTCGTTTCGGAAGGTCAGCGGAAGGCCCACCTCTGCGGCGCAGCCCAGCGCCGCGGTTATCCCGGGAACGACGACAACCGGGACGCCGGCCTGGCGCAGATATTCCAATTCTTCGCCGCCACGTCCAAAAACGAAAGGATCGCCGCCCTTGAGCCGTACCACGCGGCGACCCGCCCGCGCGGCGGCGAGGAGGCGCCGGTTGATCTCGTGCTGTTCAACCCCTTCCTCGCCGCGCCGCTTGCCGACGAACACCCGCTCAGCACCACGCCGGGCGCGATCGAGCACCCCTGCGGTCACCAGCTCGTCGTAGAACACGACATCGGCGTCAGCCAGCACATGGAGCGCCCGCAAGGTCAAAAGGTCGGGATCGCCCGGACCAGCGCCGACCAGAAACACGGTTTCGGTTTTGCCATCGGCGCCGCTTTGGCGAGCGGCATTGCCGTCGATCGCGGCCACGAGTTGCGCCTCCGCCTCCTTGGAACGTCCGGCGATGGCTGCCTCGGCAATGGGACCTGCGATGACGTTTTGCCAGAAATGGCGTGGCGACAGCACGCGCGGCGCAGCCGCGAATCGGCGGCGATGGCGACCGATCAATTCCGCAAGCGCGCCGATCCGCGCGGGCAATAAGGCTTCGATCGCCTCGCGCAGACGCCGCGCCAAGACCGGCGAGGCGCCGCCCGTGCCCATCGCGACCACCACCTCGCCGCGATCAACGATGGCGGGAAAAATGAATGTCGAGAGCTCCGGCCGGTCGACCACGTTGATCGGAAGGCGGTGGCCGCGGGCGCGCGCGGCGATTTGCGCGTCGAGCGCATCGCCTGCGGCGGAAACAATGGCCACAACGTCGCGCAAATCGGCGTTGAGAGCATCACCAAAACTGATTTCGAGCCGGCCCTCTCCCGACAGCGTCAGCATCTCTTCCGCGATGTCGATGGCGCGCGAGAACCAGCGCACATGCGCCCCTGCGGCGCGCAGCAGCCGCAATTTTCCGAGCGCGGGCTCACCTGAGCCGACGAGAAGAACGACGCCAGCGGCGGTATCGAGAAAGAGCGGAAGAAAACGCATCGCGACTCATCTCCCCAAAACCATTGATTAGTATTATTTTCTATATAACAAGTTCGGTGCGGCAAAAAATAGAAAAATATTTTAGCTAATGGCGCAAAACACATAGAAAATTCTGTCTCGGGAGGAGGCATCTAAAGAACGCGCGTGTCGCAACGACGGCGCGTGCGGCCTGACAGCTACCGCGCCCTGAAAAGGGAGACGACCATGTCGGCCGTTGAAACGGCATCGCCGCGGGCAGCCGGGCGCAGGCCCGCAAGCATCTCACTCCGCCTTTGCGCCGACCGCGCGCACGAGCTCGCCCATGCGCTGGGTCTCAGAGCTGATAAAGGCGGCGAATTGCCCCGGCGTGGTGGCGTGCACCTCGGCCCCCTGCTCGGCCATCTGCATCATGACCTGCGGATCTCGCACCGCCTGCACGAATGCAGCGTTGAGCTTGGCGATCACGCCGTCTGGCGTGCCCGCCGGCGCAACGAGGCCGAACCAGGCGTCGAGCGCTAGTCCGGCGAAGCCTGCCTCCGTCATCGTCGGAATATCCGGCAGCGCCGGCAGACGTTTCGGTGAAGTGACGGCGATGACGCGCACCTTGCCTCCCTGCACAAACGACAGCAGCGAAGAATAGGAAACGAAGAAGAAATCGACCCGGCCGGCGGCAAGATCGATCGCCGCGGGAGCAGCGCCGCGATAGGGAATGTGCACCATGTTCGCCGCGGTCCTGAGCTTGAACATTTCGCCAAGGAGATGTCCGCCGGAGCCGGTGCCCTGGGAGGCAAAGCTCAAGCCGCCCGGCTTCGATTTGGCGAGCGCAACGAGATCGGACACCGATTTCACCGGGCTATCAGGCGGGACCGCGAGCAATTGCGGAAAGCTCCACAACAGCGTGATCGGCCGGAAATCCTTGATCGGGTTGTAGGGAAGTGTTGCGTAAAGCGAGGTATTGGACGCATGAGTTGCCGCGTTCGCCTGGAGGAGAGTGTGCCCGTCCGCCGTGGCCTGCTTGACTACCGCTGCGGCAATGACTCCGCTGCCGCCCGGGCGCGACTCCACTACGAGCGTTTGGCCGGTGTTCTCGCTGACCTTCTTGTCGACGATGCGCTGCAGCGTGTCGGAGCTTGCACCGGGCGTGAACGGAATGACGATGGTGATTGGACGCGAGGAGAGCAGCTCCGCGGCAGCCCCGCCTGCCCCGGCGCCCGTCACGGACAAGACCGCGGCCAGGGCAGCGAATGCTCGCAACATTTACCTCTCCCCAAAGCGGTGTTTGCCCCGCAAGGCCTCGCCAAACCAACTAAGTTTCGGGATCGTCAAAGCTGCGAGGTTTCCGCCGCGGCGCGCCGATACGCCTGAAAAGCGTCCAACTCGGCGGATCGCTTGCCGGAAAGCTTTCCTCAGAGCTTTCGTCGATTTTATTTTCCAAGTTCGTGGCGCTCGGCAGCTCGGGCTGGCGCTTGCGCCCCCCGCTAGCCGAGCGGTGCTTTACTCTGGATCGAGGTGTCACCGCAGCGCTCCCCCCCCTCTCAGGACCCTCTCAGGCCGAGCCCGTGAGCTAAGCGGTGCGCATGATACTACGTCTGCCCCGCGGCCCACAGGTCAAAGCCGCGAGCTGCACGTGCGAGTGGAATAAAATCGCTGACGCACGTTGCCGGCAAGGAACTTGGACGCCTCATTCGCGTTGATCGTTGCGGCTTGCCGCGCATGGGGCGGTGGACCAATGCGCACCGGTCTCGTCATCACTGCCGTCATCGCCATTGGCCTGATCGCGCCAGGCGGCGTTCGTGGCGACGCATTCCGTCCCGCGGATGGAGTAGCGGCCTCGGCGCGGACCGCGCAGCTCGCGCAAACGCCGGAATCCTCACCTCCGCCGACAGGGCAACCTGTACCACCGCCGACAGGGCAATCTGCGCCGGACAATCCCTCGCCGCCACCTGCACCACCGGCAGCCTCGCCTTCCAGCTCTCCTCCCGGTACCCCCGCGGTCGTGCTCGACGATCAAGAGGTCTCGACCATCCTCGGCAAGAGCGTGCGCAGCAACGCGGACGAGGATATGGGCCGCATTGTCGATATCATCGTCAGTCGCGACGGGCAGGTGCGCGCGGCCATCATCGACTTCGGCGGCTTTCTCGGCATCGGCACCCGCAAGATTGCCGTCGATTGGCGGGCCTTGAATTTCGCCCCTGCCGGCAAGCCCGGCACGATTACCGTGGACCTTACCCGCAACCAGGTGCGCCTGGCGCCGGAATACAAGCGCGGTGAGCCGGTGGTGGTCGTCAGCGCCGCCAGCAGCGAGCGGACCATGCCATCGAGCGAGGTTGCAGCACCGGAGAGGTAACCCTGCCCCGCGCACCGGCAACCCGCAATACCCGCCCATCCAAGCGGCGCGTTCAAAACGACGAAGCGCCGCCGTTTCCGCAGCGGCCTTTGCCGCCCGAGCCGCCGATCACCGCCTCGCCGCGCAGCCAGCATGGCCTCGATTGGTTCGCGTTCTGCGTTGCCGATGTGCAGACCGGATTTGGGCCGTTCATCTCGGTCTATCTCACGGCACAGGGATGGACGCAGGTCGATATCGGGCTTGTCCTGACCGCGCGCGGGCTGGTCGCGCTAGCGCTGCAAATGCCCGGGGGAGCGATCGTGGACGCCGCGCGCTCTGAGCGCGCGGTCGCGGCGCTTGCGATGATCCTTATCAGCGCGAGCGCGCTGATCATCGCACTATGGCCCATCTTTCCAGCCGTGCTCGGCGCGCAGTTTCTGCAGGCCGCCGGGAGCTCCGTCGTGAGCCCCGCGCTTGCCGCCATCAGCCTTGGGCTCGTCGGTCATACCGCCAGCGGCGAACGGTTCGGCCGCAACGCGCGCTTCGCTTCGATCGGCAATGGTTTGGCGGCAGCGGGAATGGGCGCGGTCGGCTATTTCTGGTCGAATCAGGCAGTATTTCTCGTCACCGCCGCGCTTATTGTTCCAACGCTGATCACGCTTAAGCACATCCCGCCGAACGAGATCGATCCTGTTCGCGCCCACGGCGGGCTGGACGAGGGCCGCAGCGCAACGGCGGGTGTTGCGAGCCTCTTGACCAATCGACCGCTGCTGACGTTCGCCGCGTGTGTCACCTTCTTCCAGCTCGCAAACACGGCCATGCTTCCGCTCATGGCGAGCATCGTCACCATGCGCTCGAGCGCATGGGCAACGACACTGGTGGCGGCCTGCATCGTGGTGCCACAACTCGTCGTCGCGGTGTTCTCGCCTTCGGTAGGGCGCTTGGCGCAGCGATGGGGACGCCGCCCCGTATTGCTGATCGGGTTCGCCGCCTTGCCGGTCCGGGCCGTCCTATTCATGGTTGTGGCGGACCCGCGCCTCCTGGTCGCGGTGCAGCTCCTCGACGGCGTCTGCGCGGCGGTGTTCGGCGTACTGGTCCCCCTTACCATTGCCGATATCACGCGCGGCACGGGCCGCTTCAACCTGGCCCAAGGCATTGTGGGCAGCGCAGTCGGAATCGGCGCTGCATTGAGCACGACGCTGGCGGGATGGATAAGCGACCGGCTGGGCAGCAGCATCGCGTTCTTCGGCTTGGCCTGCATCGGTAGCATAGGACTCGTGCTGACCTGGAGATTGATGCCCGAGACGCTGGAAAGAAAGAGCCGTCCCAAATTGCTCACCACACGGGCCCATTGAGGCGCGTCACGCAGGCCAGGCGGGCAGAGGGCGGCCGATGACGAGCTCTCTGTCACGCCTTGCCCGGCACGTGCTCGGGCTTGGGACGCATGGCGAACTGGTAGTCGAGCCGCTATGCGGCGCCAAGCGTACGCGCAGGCGGGCCCGTATAGGTCCAAGTGAGATGCCGCGGGATCGGGCCTTTGTTGCGTTCGCCCGATTGCATCTCTTCGAAAGCGTGGGCCAACGCGCCGACCGCGCGAGACAGGACGAACAGCCCGCGGCAGAGCGGCGGCGGGAAGCCGAGCTCCGCGAAGATCACGCCGGTGGCGCCGTCGATGTTCATCGGCACGGTTCGCCCTTTCTGCGCCGCAAGCTCCGCCTCCACCGCTCGGCCAATGGCGGCAAAGCGTCCGCTCACCGCGCCGGCGGCAGCAGCGACATCCACCAGCTCGAGCAGGCGCGGGGCACGCGGATCCCGAGGATGAAAGCGATGCCCAAAACCGGGGACATATCGGATACCGGCTT
>WNFW01001866.1_pt1 | contig 23732 bp, 21 predicted proteins | sample 5400131 | NCBI WGS metagenome assembly WNFW01 (sample SAMN13153362, study PRJNA577476) | soil metagenome | isolation source: 20 cm soil or saprolite under grassland replicate 1 | place: USA:California | collected 2016-06-15 | reverse complement strand
GTGGTGCTGAACCAGCTCTACAAGCACACCCAGATGCAGACCACCTTCGGCGCGATCATGCTCGCCCTGGTGGACGGCGCGCCGAAGGAGATGAACCTGAAGGAGCTGCTCGAGCACTTCATCGAGCACCGCCACACGGTCATCGTCCGCCGCACCGAGTTCGAGCTGAAGCGCGCGCAGGACCGCGAGCACATCCTCGAAGGTCTGAAGATCGCCGTCGACAACATCGACGAGGTCGTGAAGATCATCCGCAAGTCGAAGGACACGCCGACGGCGGACGCCAGCCTGCGCAAGCGCTTCAAGCTGTCCGAGAAGCAGTCGGCCGAGATCCTCAACATGCGGCTCGCCCGGCTCACCGCCCTCGAAATCACCAAGCTCGAAGATGAGCTGAAGGAGGTCCGGAAGTTCATCAAGGAGTGCAAGGAGATCCTCGCCTCCAAGCCGCGCCGCATGAAGATCCTGAAGGAAGAGCTGACGGAGGTGGCCGCGGGCTTCGGCGACCAGCGTCGCACCGAGATCGTCGCCGACCAGGGCGAGTTCTCGATCGAGGACCTGATCGCCGAAGAGGACATGGTGATCACGGTGTCCCACGCCGGCTACATCAAGCGCCTGCCCGTGTCGGCGTATCGCCGCCAGCGGCGCGGCGGCAAGGGCGTGATCTCGGCCCACACCAAGGAAGACGACTGGGTCGAGCACCTGTTCATCGCTTCGACGCACGACTACGTGATGTTCTTCACCCAGCAGGGGCAGTGCTACTGGCTCAAAGTGCACGAGATCGGGCAGGCGGCCCGCGCCGCGCGCGGCAAGCCGATCATTTCCTGCGTCGCGATGAAGCCCGACGAGCGGCTGGCCGCCCTGGTGCCCGTGCGCGAGTTTTCCGAGGACCAGTACCTCCTGTTCGCGACCAAGAACGGCGTGGTGAAGAAGACGCGCCTCTCGGAGTTCGGCAACCCGCGCTCCGTCGGCATCCGCGCCATCAACATCGAGAAGGGCGACGAGCTGATCGACGTGCAGGTGACGGACGGGCGCAACGACATCGTGCTCGCCACCCGGCACGGCATGAGCATCCGGTTTCACGAGAAGGACGTGCGCGATATGGGGCGCACGACGACCGGCGTGAAGGGGATCGAGCTCGATAAGAAGGATCACGTGATCGACATGGTGGTGGTCCGCCGCAAGGCGACCCTGCTCACGGTGACGGAGAAGGGGATGGGGAAGCGCTCCGAGCTGGACGAGTACCGCGTGCAGCACCGCGGCGGCCGCGGGATCATCACGCTCAAGCGGGCCGACAAGACCGGCGACATCGTGGCGCTGAAGGAAGTGCTGCCCGAGGACGAGCTCATGATGATCACCAAGAAGGGGATCATGATCCGCGTCCCGGTCGAAGGGATCCGCATCTCGGGCCGCAACACGCAGGGCGTGAAGGTCATGAACCTGACGCCCGGCGATCTCGTGGTCGACGTCGCCCGCGTCGTGAAGGAGGACGAGGCCGAGACCGGGGACGACGGGGATGACGACGAGGACACTCCGGCCCCGAAGAAGCCCGTCGCGTCCAAGAAGTCCGGAAAGAAGAAGCGGTAGGTTGGTCACCGCCCAGGACGTCCGCGACGCGGCCGAGCGGCTGCGCGGCGTCGCGGTCCGGACGCCGCTCCGCTACGTGGAGCCGCTCGCCGCCTACCTGAAGCTCGAGAACCTCCAGCCGATGGGGGCGTTCAAAATCCGGGGCGCGTACAACGCCATCAGCCGCATGCCGCAAGCCGTAAGGCGCCAGGGTGTGATGACCTACTCGAGCGGGAACCACGGCCAGGCGGTGGCGTACGCGGCTCAGCTGCTGGGCCTTCGGGCGGTCGTCGTCATGCCCGAAACCGCTCCCGCGGTCAAGGTCGCCGGCGTGAAACGGTGGGGTGGTGAAGTGGTGTTCGCCGGGCGCACGTCACAGGATCGCCAGGTGAAGGCGGAAGAGCTGGCCGCGCGCGACGGGCTGGCCGTCGTGCCGCCGTTCGACCACCCCGACATCGTCGCGGGGCAGGCGACCGTGGGCCTCGAGATCGCCGCCGATCTCCCCGACGTCGCGACGGTGGTGGTGCCGGTGGGTGGGGGCGGCCTCATCTCCGGTGTCGTGGTCGGGCTGGCGGCGGCGGGGAGCGTGGCGCGGGTATGGGGCGTCGAGCCGGCTGGCGCGCCCAAGCTCGCCCGCTCGCTCGCGGCGGGCCGCCCGGTGCGGCTCGAGCGCACGGCGAGTCTCGCCGACGGGCTGATCACGCTCAGCGTCGGGGACATCCCGTTCGCGCAGCTCGCGCACCATCGCGACCACCTCGCGGGCGTCGTCCTCGTCGAGGATGACGCGCTGCGCGACGCGGTGCATTTTCTCTGGCGCGAGTGCCGGATCGCGGTCGAGCCGTCCGGGGCAGCCACGACGGCGGCGTTGCGGTCCGGCGCCGTCCGGCCCGTGCCGCCCACGGTGCTCGTCGTGAGCGGCGGCAACGTCGATCCCGCGCTGCTCGAGGACTGAGCCGATGCCCGACCTTGCGGCCAAGATTCTCGTCGCCGACGACGACCAGTCGCTGGTCCGCACCCTCACGTGGATCCTCAAGGAAAACGGCTACGAGGTGATCGTCGCGCCCTCGGGCGAGGGGCTCATGGGGAAGCTCGAGGAGGAGCGACCCAATCTGCTGCTGCTCGACATCATGATGCCCAAGGTGGACGGCCTCCAGCTCCTGGCCAAGATGAAGGCCGACGAGCGGTTCCGCGACGTTCCCGTCCTGATGATCTCGTCGATGCCGCCCGAGGAAGCGACGGTCAAGTCGCTCGGCCTCGGCGCCGCGGATTTCATCGCCAAGCCGTTCCGCGTGCGGGAGCTGCTGGCCCGCGTCAAGGCCCACATCCGCACCGCCCAGGAGCTGACGCGCGCACGCGATGAAGCGCAGAGTCGCGCGGCCATCGTCGACATCCTGCACGAGGTCACGGACTCCCTCAAGCCGGACGAGATCTACCACATCCTGGTGCGGCGCGTCGCGCGCGTGCTCCAGATCTCCAAGTGCTCCATGGTCCTCGCCAAGTCGGGCGAGCAGCTCGGGGTGGTGGTGGCCGCGTACGAAAACCCGATGCTGCGCAACCTGCAGATCGAGCTGGCCCGCTACCCCGAGATCCAGCGCGCGCTCGCGAGCGGCCGCGCGGTGCTGGTGGAGGACGTCGCGGCGGACCCGGTCTACGCGGACGAGCGCGTCCGCTGGCAGCGCGAGCGCATCACCGTCCCCACGCGCTCCGCGGTCGCGCTGCCCTTCTCCATGAAGGACCAGCAGGTCGGGGTGTTCTTTCTCCGCACCACGGGGGAAGACCCGCCGCTCACGCGCGCCGACGCCCAGTTCGCCGAGACCGTGATCCGCACGGCGGTCGCGGCGATCGAGAAGGCGTACGATTTCGAGACCGCGGTCTCCGACAAGAAGCGCCTGGAGAAGCTCGCCGCCACGGACGCGCTCACCGGCTGCTTGAACCGCCGCGCGCTCTCCGCGGAGCTGGAGCAGGAGCTGGACCGCGCGGGGCGGTACAACCTCGCGCTCACGATCCTGCTCGCCGACATCGATCGCTTCAAGCTGGTGAACGACACCCGCGGGCACATCGCGGGGGACTCGGTGCTGCGGCAGATCGGCGAGATCCTGCGCCGCGAGGCGCGCTCGGTGGATCTGGTCGCGCGCTACGGCGGCGAGGAGTTCGTGGTGGTCATGCCGGAGACGGCGCTGCACGGCTCGGCGATCTTCGCGGAGCGGCTGCGGCGCCGCATCATGCACTACGACTTCGCCGATCCCGGCGAGAATCCCCTCAACCTCACGGTCTCGATCGGGCTCGCCTCGTTTCCCGATGACCGGGTCACCAGCGCGGACAGCTTCGTGGCGCTGGCGGACCAGGCCCTCTATCGGGCCAAGAACGAAGGGCGCAACTTGGTGCGGCAATGAGCGAGCGCCGCTGTCCCAAGTGCGCGTCGGTGTACCCCGAAACCGCGCGCTTCTGCCCGCGCGACGGCACCATGCTCGTCGAGGCGCAGGCGCAGGGTTCCCCGGCGGCCGCGCCCGCCGGGGGCGACACGGCCGTCCGCACGCCCCGCACGCCGCGCAGCGGGCTGCGCCTCGACCGTGCCTCCACCCTGTCGGGGCAGATCCTCGACCTGCGCTACCAGGTGATGAAGAAGCTCGGCGAGGGCGGGATGTCGTACGTGTATCTCGCGCGGGAGGTCGCGACCAGCGCCGAGGTCGCCATCAAGGTCCTCTCGCCCAAGCTCGCGACCGACCGGAGCTCGGTGGAGCGGCTGCGCCGCGAGGCGGGCCTGGCGATGCGGCTCGACCACGCCAACGTGTGCCGCATCCTGCGGCTCGGCGAGTCCGAGGACGGGCTGATCTACCTGGTGATGCCGTTCCTGGACGGCGAGCTCTTGTCGGACCGGGAGGTGCGCGGCGGGCCGATGGCGCTCGGGACCGGCATCGACGTGCTGCGCCAGGTGTGCGTCGGGCTGCACCACGCCCACGAGCTCCAGATCGTGCATCGAGACCTGAAGCCCGAGAACATCATGCTCGTCCCGGAGGACGGCGGCCGCGACCGCGCCGTCGTCATGGACTTCGGCCTCGCCAAGGAGCGCCGCGCCGATCCGGCGATCGCGAAGCTCACGGCGACCGGCATCATCCTCGGTACCCCGGAGTTCATGAGCCCGGAGCAGATCCGCGGGCGCCCGCTCGACGCGCGCTCCGACATCTATGCCCTCGGCATCGTCGGCTTCGAGATGTTCACCGGCAGGCTGCCGTTCCAGGGGCGCAACGCTCAGGAGATGATGATCGCGCGCCTGCGCGACCAGCCGCTGCCGCTCCGAGCGGTCCGGCCCGATCTGCCGGTGAACCTCGAGAAGGCGCTGGGCCGGGCGCTGCAGGCGAATCCCGATGCGCGCTACACGACCGCGCTCGACTTCGCGGACGCCCTCACCGCGATGCACGATGGCGGCTTGTTCTCCAGGTTCAAGGAGAAGCTGAAGTAGTTGAAGCGCTTCCCGGCGTTCGATCCTCCCGAATACGTCGACTGGAAGGCCGACCCCGCGCTGGCGCGCCGCTTCCGGGAGACGATCGAGCGCGATCCCGAGCGCGCCGCGCTCGTCGCGCGCCTCTCGGCCGACGACACGCTCGCCCTGTACGCCGGCCTGCTGCGCGCCCGGCTGCACGACATCCAGCTGCAGCGCTGGGTGCGCGGCGGGATCATCTCCAAGGCCTGGCTGGGGACCGGGGAAGAGGCGACGACCGTCGGTCCGGTGCACGCGCTCGAGCGGGGCACGGACGTCGTCGCCCCGATGATCCGCAACGCCGCCGCGTGCTGCGAGCTCGGCCTGTCGCTCGCCGACATGCTGCGGGCCTACCTCGGGACCGACGACTCGCCGTCGCGCGGTCGCGACCTGCACGTCGGCTCGTTCTCCCACGGCGTGCTGCAGCCGATCTCCCACGTGGGCGACATGGTGCCGGTGATCAGCGGCATCGCGCTGGCGTTCAAGATGAACGGCGAGCGGCGGGTGGCGCTCACGTGGGTGGGCGACGGCTCGACCAAGACCGCCGCCGCGCACGAGGGGGCCAACTTCGCGGCGGTGCAGCGGGTCCCCGCCATCTTCGTGATCCAGAACAACCAGGTCGCCCTCGGCACCCGGCTCGAGCAGCACCACCTCCCCGAGAGCTTCCGAGACTGGCCGGCGAGCTACGGCATCTGGGGCGCCGCGTTCGACGGCAACAACGTGCTGGATGCGTGGGCCGCGACGCGGCTCGCGGCCGAGCGCTGCCGCGCGGGGCAGGGGCCCGCGATGCTCATCGCCGAGACGTTCCGCATGGGCGGCCATGCGACGCACGACGAGCGCGAGGCGCGGGCGACGTTCCCCGACGCGTTGTTCAAGACCTGGGGCAAACGCGACCCCATCGGCCTGTATGAGGAGTGGCTGAAGCAGGAGGGCGTCGCGGCGCGCCGGCTGGAAGAGGTCGAGGCGGAGGTCACCGAGCAGGTCGAGCAGGCCGCGGCTCAGGCCCTCAAGAGCCGGGACACCATGCCGCCGGGGGCGAGCGCGCTCGCGGGCGTATACGCGGATGGCAAGGGGCGGTAAGCGAACGTCCGCCTGAGCGCGGGGTAGCGAGTGCGCAGGAGGTGTGTCATGACTCGGCTCGCGTTGCTGGCGCTCTTGGTCCTGGCGTGCCAGGAGCGCTCGGCGGTCCAGAACCCACCGCCCTCCCCGCCGCCGCCTCCCCCGCCCCACGGCGTGGACACGATCCCGATCGCCGGCCACGCGTTGTACGTGCCCGCCGGCTTCACCGTCAACCTCTTCGCCCAACAGATTCCAGGCCCGCGCAACCTCGCCCTCGGCCCGGACGGCGCCGTGTACGTCGCCCTCCAGGGCGCGGGACAGATCGCTCGCCTGGTCGACGCCGACGGGGACGGCGTCGCCGAGTCGGTGGTGACGGTGCTGACGGGTCTCGACCAGCCGTTCGGGCTCGCGTTCCGCGGCGACACGCTGTATTTCGCGGAACAACACGCCGTGCAGCGGCTCGCCCCCGGCTCTGGGGCGCCGGTTACGCTGGTGCCGAACGTCCCCGGCGGTGGGCGACACATCACCCGCACGCTGGTCTTCGGCCCCGACAACCGCATGTACCTGTCCGTCGGGTCCACCTGCGACGTGTGTGACGACTCCGACCCCCGACTGGCGGCCGTGACGCGTTACAACCTCGACGGATCCGGCGAGCATGTGTTCGCGACGGGCTTGCGCAACTCGGTCGGGATGGCGTTCCATCCCACGACCGGAGAGCTGTGGGCCAACAACAACGACCGCGACGGTCTGGGCGACGACGTTCCGCCGGAGCACGTGAATATTCTCAAGGACGGCAAGTGGTACGGCTGGCCGCGGTGCTATCTTCCCGGGAAGCCCAACCCGGAGTATCCGGGAGCCGACTGCTCCGCGGTGGAGCCGCCGGCGATCACGGTTCAGGCGCACTCGGCGCCGCTCGGCCTCGTGTTCTATACCGGCACGACGTTTCCCACGGGGTATCACGGCGACGCCTTCATGACGTATCACGGCTCCTGGGACCGCACGGTACCGACGGGCGCCAAGGTCGTGCGCGTGCGGCTGGCGAACGGCCGCCCGACGGCGGTTCAAGACTTCGTGACCGGCTGGCAGCTTGCCGACGGCTCCCGCTGGGGACGCCCGGTTGGCCTGCTGGTCCTGCCGGATGGCTCGTTGCTGGTGAGCGACGATGAGGAAGGCGTCAGCGGGGGCGACGGGGGTCGCATCTGGCGGGTACGCTATGGGCAGTGAAGCGGGAAACACCGGCAGGAGGTGGCAGCCTGTGATTCGCTGTGTCCTGTTATTGCTCGTCGCCGTCCACTGCACCCCGCGGACCACACCCACCGGTGGGGGTGGGGGCGGGGGCGGGTTCGGGGGCGACTCGATCCCGATCGCCGGTCACATGTTGTACGTCCCCGTCGGGTTTACGGTCAACATCTTCGCGCAAGGCGTGAGCGGCGCGCGCTTCCTGGCACTCGGTCCGGGCGGCGCGGTGTACGCGACCCAGTCGGGATCCGGACGGATCGTCCGGCTGGTGGACACGAATGGCGACGGCACGGCAGAATCGGTCGCACCGGTCCTGACGGGTTTGAGCGATCCCTCGGGGATCGCGTGGCGCGGGGACACCCTCTATTTCTCCACGGAGACGGAGGTCGAACGGCTCGATCCCGGCGCCGTCGCTCCCGTGAGCGTCGTCACCGGTCTGCCCGCCGGCGGCCACAGCACGCGGACCTTCGCGTTCGGGCCCGACAACCTGTTGTACGTCGCCGTGGGATCTTCTTGCAACATCTGCGACGACACGCCACCCCGGGCGGCGGTGACTCGCTACAACCTGGACGGGTCCGGCGCCCACACCTTCGCCACTGGACTGCGCAACTCGGTGGGGCTCGCGTTCAACCCGAGCACCGGCGAGCTCTGGGCCAACAACAACGATCGTGACTACCTGGGCGACGATTTGCCGCCGGAGCACCTGAACATCCTGAAGGACAGCAAGTGGTACGGCTGGCCGCGGTGCTATCTACCCGGGCAGCGGAATCCTGAGTACGCGAGCGCGGACTGCTCCGGTGTCGAGCCCCCGGCGCTCACCGTGCAGGCGCACTCGGCCCCGCTCGGCTTGGCGTTCTATGCGGGGACGATGTTTCCGGCCGAGTACCAGGGCGACGCGTTCATGACGTATCACGGCTCCGGTCGAGGACTTCGTCACCGGCTGGCAGCTGGCCGACGGCTCGCGCTGGGGTCGCCCGGTCGGGCTCGTCGTCGCGGCGGACGGTGCCCTGTTGATCGCCGACGACACGGGCGATCGGATCTGGAGGGTGAGCTATGGACCCTAGGTCGGACAGTCGGACGGTCGGACGGACGGTCGGTCTTGTCGGATGCACACTGGCGCTCGGGGCGGGGGTGTTTCTGTCCGACGGTCCGACCGTCCGACCGTCCGACGACATCCACGCCGAGTACGTGAAGTATCCGAGCGGCAAAGACACCATCACCGGATACCTCGCCTATCCCGAGCGCCGGGACCCCGCGCCGGGCGTGGTGGTGATTCACGAGATCTTCGGGATGTCGGACTTCATCCGCCAGACGACGGAGCAGCTCGCGAAGGACGGGTTCGTCGCGCTCGCGCCCGACCTGTTGTCGCGCCGCGGGGGCACGCCCACCTCGACCGACGACGCGCGGAAGCTGATCGCCGGCCTCAACCCCGACACGGTCACGCTGGATCTCGACGCGACGGTCGCGTACCTGCGGACGGTGAAGGCGGCCCGGCGGGACCGGATCGGCGTGATCGGCTTCTGCTGGGGTGGCGGGCAGAGCTTCCGCTACGCAACCAACAACCCGGCGCTCGGCGCGTTCGTGGTGTGCTACGGACCGGGCCCCGAGGCTGCGGCGATCGCGCGGATCCGCGCGCGCGGGCTCGGCGTCTACGCGGAGAACGATGCTCGCATCGACGCGGGACTGGCGGACGTGGCGGCCGCGGTCAAGCAGTATGGGAAGGACTATCGCTACGCGGTCTATCCGGGCGTGGGCCACGGCTTCCTGCGCGCGCGCGAGAAGCCTGAGGTGGCGGACAGCGCGTGGAGGAACGTGATTCGGTTCTTCAGAGAGAGTCTGGAACGCTAGAGGCGGTAAGGCGGCAGTCGGCTGCCGCCTTACCGCTTTTTCCCGCCCACGTACTCCCGCGCCCGCTCGAGCGCCGCGTCCGTTCCGGCCTGGATATCGGCGACGGTCGGCAAGACCGTGAGCTCCGGCTGGATGCCCCTCCCCGCGAACTCCTCTCCGTTGGGAAACGCATGGCGCGTCACCGAGAGCTGCAGCGCCCAGTTGCGCGGGAGCGCGATCGTGAGCGCGTCGCCCGGACTGCCGGCGGAGGTCTCCCCGATGATGACGCCACGCGTGGCGTTCCGGAACGCCACCAGAAAATCCTCGGCGGCTCCCGCGGTCGCGTTGGACGCCAGGACGGCGATCGGTCCGGCGTAGCCGGGGCGGTCGCCCGCAGGCAGAACGGTATCGGGGGGCGGGCCGTACCACGAGAAGGCGGAGTCGGGCGCTCGCAGCACCCGGAACACCGGGCGGTATTGCGGCGTTCTCCAGCGCGCCGCCGGGAAGGCGTGCCCGGTGAGGCGCGCGAGGATCGCGTAACCCCAGCGGCTGTCGCCGCCCGCGGCGTGGCGTAGATCGACGATCAGGCCCGTCACACCGGCGAAGTCCGGGAAGGCGCGGTCGAAGCGCCGCACGACGTCCTCCTCGGCCAGCGCGTTGAGGCGCGTCACGACGACGCCGCCGGGCAAGGAATCGATCTCGATGTCGGGTCGCTCGAGCGGCCAACGATCGTTGAGCGAGGCGCTGCGGGTCACGCTGATGCCGCGCTGGGCCCCGCCGGGAAGACGCACCAGGAGGTTCACAGTCGTGCCCTTCTCACCCTGGAGCATCCATTGAACGGCGCGCTGCCAGCGATCCGCCGGCGTCGCGGCCGAGGTTTCCGGGAGCACCGAGTCCCGGATCCAGCTTTCGGCCGGGACGCCCTGCACCGTGAGGATTTCGGCCAGCCGCTCGGGCCGCGCCACCCGCATCTCGTCGTTCTCCGCGTACTCGCGGATGAGCGGTCGCTGCTCGACGCTTTCGAGCAGCAACGGCGGGCGCGCGATGCGCGACCGCAGGCCGGCGGGGGGAATCACGGCGGCCTGTCCGTCGCCCAGCAGCGCGACGAGGCGTCGCAGCCGGCGGTAGAACAGGACGTCCGATTGAGGCTGCGCCGCAAGTCGCAGGTTCGCGCTCAAGGCGGAGTCCCAGTCGGCCCGCACGCGATCCCACAAGGCGAAATTGTAGCGCGCCTCGGCCCAGATCGTCGCGACGACCTCGGCGCGCTCGGTGGCCACGAGCTGTTGCGCGGCGAGCGGCGCGGCCAGGCCCAGGACGAGGGCGAGGCCCACAGCCAGGACGCCTGCTGAGCGCATGCTCACGCGCCTAATCTATCTGCTCCTGTTCGTGTCGCCGCAGGCGCTCCTCTTTCTGTACCTGCGCGAGCGGTTACCGGACCCCGCGCGGCCCGAGCGGGCGCGCCGGGTGCGGCTCGGCCTCGCGACGATATTCGCGCTCTTCAACCTCCCCTGGGTCCTGGTCGCCGGCCGGGCGCTCGCCGGGAGCATGTGGGGCGTGGGACGGATCCCGTACCTGGGGCCCTGGATCGCGTGGCAGCTGCTCGGGTGGATCTTCGGCGTGCTGGTGGCGGCATACGTGATCGTGAAGCTGGTCGTTCGGGGGAGCAGGGAGCTGGGAGCGGTACTACTCGGCGCGCGACGGACGGCGCCGCACCGGGACGAACCGCTCCCCGTTCCCGGCTCCCGAATCTCCCGGCGTCGCTTTCTCGCCCGCGCCACGTACTCCTACGCCGCCGCGGGAGCGGCGCTCTCGACGTACGGGATCGGGAGCGCGTACGGGCTCCCCCGGCTCACGCGCCGCACGCTGACGTTCCCGAACCTGCCGCCCGGGCTCGATGGCCTCACGCTGCTCCACCTGTCCGACCTGCACGCGGGCATCCACCTGGGCGCCGACCGCATGCAGGAGATCGTGCGGCAGGTGAACGCGCTTGCGCCGGATCTGATCGTGCAAACGGGCGACATGATCGACATCTCGCGCGCCTACATCCCGCCGTACGTGCACGCGTTCCGCGAGCTGCGCGCGCCGCTCGGTATCGTGACCGTGCTTGGGAACCACGACCGCTACACCGGCGAGCCGGAGGTGATCCGCGGCTGCCGGGACGCGGGGCAGATCTTGCTCCAAAACGATTGCCAGCTGATCGAGCGCGGCGGCGCGACGCTGGCGCTGCTGGGGATCGACGATCCGCACAACTGGACGGCGGACGATCCCCAGCCGGCAGACGTCGCCGCCGCGCTGCGGCGGGCGCCTCGCGCGGCGTTCCAGATCCTGCTCGCGCACCGACCGGGCGCGTGGGACACGGCCGCCCCGCGGGGCATCCCGTTGACGCTCGCCGGGCACATTCACGGTGGGCAGCTCTACCTGCCCGGAATCGGGTGGTCTCCCGGGCGACTGATCACCAAGTACGTGATGGGGCATTTCCAGCGCGGGGACAGCCAACTGTACGTGAGCCGCGGCATCGGCGTGGTGGGCGTCCCGATCCGGGTGTTTGCGCCGCCCGAGATCGAGCTGTTCACGCTGCGACGTGGGTGATGCTCGCTGGTCGCGGGTGAGCCTGCTGGGGCCCCGCGAAGCGACTGCGTATTTTTGTCGCGGAGCGGGGCCCCAGCAGGCGAACCCGGCCTCACGGGCGGGGCGCCGCCACCGCGTCCCAGGCGGCGTCGAGCGACAGGGCCACGCCCGCGTGGTTCTCGGGCCACTCTCTACCCGCCACCCGCTCGATCACGAGCGACATCACACCAAGCCACACGGCGGCCCACAATTCGACAGCCCCAGGCTTCACCGAGCCATCCGCCTTGCCTTGCGCCATGAGGCTCTCGAGACCGAGGCGGAAGTCGCGGGCGACCTTGCGACTCTCGTCGTCGAGCAGGTCCGCATGGCGTTGCACGAAGAACAACTGCGCGACGGCCGGCTCCCGCGCCGCTCCAGCGACCAGTCCTCGGCCCAGCTCCGCCAGCTTCTCGCGGGGACCCACCTTGAGCCCGTCCGCTTCCTTTACCACTCGCACCGCCCAGCGTGCCGCCGCCCGGTACAGCTCGTTCAGCAGGTGCTGTTTCGAGTCGAAGTGCCGGTAGATCGTGCCCTCGGCGACCCCGGCCTTCTTGGCAATCAGCGGCGTCGTCGTGAGATGGTAGCCCGCGGTGGTGAACAACTCGAGCGCGGCGCGGATGAGGCGCTGGCGGGTGAGATCGGCCTGAGTCATCGCGCGCGAATCTAACCTGCTGCCACATGGAGCGCCGGTCGCGGGCTCGGTCGTCGGGGTCTCGCGCCGCGACAAAACGACGCAGTCGCTTCGCGAGACCCCAACGACCTCACCGCTGAGTCAGACACGCCGACGCTGGGGTTCCGGCGGCCGCGGTGCCCCACTAGCTTTCCGCCGCTCGTCGACTCCTCGCCGCAGTCCGGAGGCAATTGCGCCATGCGCATGCTGGTTTTGGGCGCGGGACTCCAGGGTTCCGCCTGCGCCTACGATTTGTTACAGCACCCCGGCGTGGACCGGGTCACCGTCGCCGACCTGAAGCCCGATCGCGTCGCCGGGTTGCTCCGACCCCTGGCCGGCCGGCGTCTCACACACGTCAAACTCGACGTGCAGGACGGCGCCGCGCTGCGCGCGGCCATGGGCGGGCACGACGCCGTCCTGAACGCGGCGCCGTACCACTTCAACCTGGAGGTCTCCAAGGCAGCCGTGGACAGCGGCGTGCATTGCGCCGACCTGGGCGGCAATACCGAGATCGTGTTCCAGCAGCGCAAGCTCGACGCCGCGGCGCGGGAGCGCGGGGTCTCCGTCATCCCGGACTGCGGGCTCGCGCCCGGCATGGTGAACATCCTCGCCGCGGAAGGAATCCGCCGGGTCGGCGAGGCCGAGTCGGTGAAGATTTACGTCGGCGGCCTGCCGCAACATCCCGAGCCGCCCCTCAACTATCAGATCGTCTACTCGCTCGAGGGCGCGCTCGACTACTACACGACTGCTTCGTGGGTGCTGCGCGACGGGCGGCCGACCCGGGTGGACGCGCTTTCCGAGCTCGAGCAGGTGACCTTCCCGCCGCCGGTCGGCGTGCTAGAGGCGTTCCACACCGGGGGGGGCATCTCGATCCTGCCGTGGACCTACGAGGGCAAAGTCCGCACCATGGAGTACAAGACGCTCCGCTACCCGGGACACGTCGCGGTCATGCGACCGATCCGGGAGCTCGGTCTGCTCGACCTCGCGCCCGTCAAAGTGAAGGGCAAGGACGTCGTGCCGCGCGACCTGTTCATTGCGGCCGTGTCCCCCAAGCTCACGAAGCCGGAGGGGCGCGACCTCGTGGCGCTGCGCGTCGAAGTGCGCGGCCGCGACGGCGAACGCGCCGCGTGGCAACTGCTCGATTATTACGACGAAGCGCGCGGCATCAGCGCGATGATGCGCACCACCGGGTACTCGCTCGCCGTCACGGGCCTGATGCAGGTGGAGGGCCGGATCGCCGCGCGGGGGGTGCGGACGCCGGACGAGGCGGTGCCGTTCGCGGACTACGTGGCGGAGCTCGGCAAGCGGGGCGTCGAGATTCGCGAGATCTGAGAGCGCCCTCGTCAGTAGCTCCAGGTCGTGCCGAACACTAGCTGCCCGCCTTCGCTCCCCCGGCCGTAGCCGACGACGACGAGTGAGCTGCGGAGGAACCGCAGCGCGAGCTCGCCACCGCCGCTGTGGCGGAGCCCCCGGGTCGTGAGCCGCACCGCCTCGCCCGGACCGAACACCCGCCCGGCATCGAAGAACGCCACGAGCTTGAGCTCCACGATCTTGAGCTGGGCCGCGGCCGGGATCCCGAGGATCAGGCAGCGTGCCTCGAGCCCGCCCAGCAGCTTGCCGCGGCCCGTGAACCGGCCGTCGTGGTAGCCGCGCAGCGAGCGGTACCCACCGACCGCGACGAACGGGCGCTCGCTCGATTCCATCAGCTCCTGCGCCGCCAGCGGGGGATCGCCGCCCATACCCTCCGCGGCCAGGCGGCCCGCGAGCACCAGGCGCTCCTGCGGATGTACCAGCAGCCGCGCGTCGGCCGTGGTGCGGGTGTAGCGGGTCCCGCTCGCGAACAGGGCTTCCGCGAACACTCCGGCGTGCGGGTCGAGCTCGAGGTCGCGCGTATCGAGCACGAGGCCGGCCCGCACCACTTTGTCGGTGAACGGCACCGTGCTCGGGTCGACGGTGCCGGCCGCAAGATCACGCCGGAACACGCTGGGCCCCGGGAGCGGGCGGAAATCGCTGTGCTCGAGCGTCACGCCGGCCAGCACGCGCAGCGGGCCGACCACGCGCCGCTGGATCGTGGCCCGCGCGGCGAAGGACGTCCGACTCACCCGATAGAAGTAGGGTCCGCCTCCCGCCGCCGTGAGGCTGTCCGGCGCGTACGGCGTGTCGTTCCCGATGCCGTAGTAGCCGAGCCGGTTCGCGCGCGCCGCGGTGAGCGTGAGGGCGCCGCGCCAGCCGTCCCACCAGGCCGGCGCGCGCGCGCTCGCCAGGACCACGTAGCTGCCCTGCGTGCTCGCGGCGGCGTCGACGTTCAGCGCGGCGAGGTTGTCTTCCGGACGCTCGGCGGCTCCCACGGGACTAGTGCGGCCGTAGTGCAACGCGCCCCACAGCCCGTCGATCGAGCTGTAATAGGCGTAGGGAAAGAACTGGGACCGCCAGTACCGTTGCGCGGCCAGCGCCGGGGTGACGCCCGTGAGCAGTGCGACGACGGCGCTAGTGGCTCGCAGCGGGCCGCTCGTACAGGTACGCCGTGTCCCGGAGCTTCGCCTCCACGCCGTCGTGGGCGGCGTAGCGGCTCGGGTAAAGCGACGCCGACCCGAACTCGCCGCGCTTGTTCACCGCGTAAAAGTTGAGGCTGAACTTCGGCTTGGCGTCCGCGCCGAGCAGGCGCTTCTCGCTGAGCTGCACCACGCGCTTCAGCGTCTCGAGGCAGGCGTCGGTGGGCTTCATGCCCCGGCGCATGAACTCCACGGTCAGGAAGCCGCCGCACACCTTGATGTTCGACTCCCCCCGCCCGGTGGAGCCCGCCGCGCCGACGTCATTGTCGGTGTACTGTCCCGCGCCGATGATCGGGCTGTCGCCCACGCGCCCCGGGATCTTGAAGGCGAGCCCGCTCGTCGTCGTGACCGAGGAGATATCGCCCTGGGGCGTGACGGCGTCGCAATTGATCGTCCCCGTCGGCCGCACCGTCAGGTGCTCGGCTTCGGGCACATCGAGATAGTCGTCGTCCGGGTTCAGGTTGGCGCGCCAGTGCAGCCACACGTCGCGCGCATGCTCGGTGAGCAGGTCCTCGTCCTTGAAGCCGTACTGCAGCGCGAACCGCTTGGCGCCCTCACCCACCAGGAAGATGTGATTGGTGTACTTGAGCACCAGCTTCGCCACTTCGGACGGGGTCTTGATCCCCTCCAGTGCGCCCACGGCGCCGGCGCGCCTGCTGGGTCCGTGCATGCACGAGGCATCGAGCTGGACCACGCCGTCGGCGTTGGGCAGCCCGCCGTAGCCGACGGAATCGTCGTTAGGATCGAGCTCCTGGATCTTCACACCCTCGATCACGGCGTCGAGCGTGTCGGCGCCCTGCAGGACCATGTCGAATGCCTTCTGCACCGCGCGCAGACCGTTCGCGCTCGAGATGACGACCGGCTTCGCAGCCCAGCGCCCGCTGGGCGGCAGCGGTCGCGGCGATCGCATGGGATGGGGAATGTTCGCCGCCGCCGCCGCGGCGACGCCGGCGGTGGCGGAGGCGACGAACTCGCGACGGGACGGCACGGTAGACACGCGGCGCTCCTCGAGAGGCGGGTGCTTGGTTCTACGCGCTCGCGCGGCGCCTGTCAACTTGCTCCGATCGGGGTGCGGCGATACCGTTCCGACCGTGAACCCGCACGACGCGCCGACGCGGCCCCGCCGCGTCGCCCCGTATCACGCTGCTTCCGCATCGAGGTATGTCCGATCGACCGCCGGTTGACGTGGCGCTCGTCGTCCCGGTGTATAACGAGCGCGACAGTCTCCCGCTCTTGATCGACGAGATCGCCCGCGCGGTCGGGGGGGGAGCGGCGGGCCGGAGTTACGAGATCGTGGCCGTGGATGACGGGTCGACCGACGGCTCGCTCGAGCTGCTGCGGGGGCTGCGGCGGGACCGCCCGGAGCTGCGCGTCGTCGCGTTGGCGGAGCACGCGGGGCAGACGGCCGCGCTCGCCGCGGGGTTCCGGGCCGCCCGCGGGCGCGTGGTCGTGACGCTCGACGCCGACCTGCAAAACGATCCGGCCGACGTCCCCGCCCTGCTCGCCGAGCTCGAGCGCAGCCGCGCGGCGGCGGTGGTCGGCTACCGCGTGAACCGTCATGACAGCGCGTGGAAGCGGCTGCAGAGCCGCATCGCGAACGGTGTGCGCAACCGCTTGAATCGCGAGACGATTCGGGACACCGGCTGCTCGCTCAAGGCGTTCCGGGCCGACGCCGTTCGCGCCCTGCCGTTGTTCGACGGCATGCACCGGTTCCTGCCCACGCTCATCAGGATGGGGGGTGGAACGGTGGTCGAGGTTCCCGTGCGGCATCGCCCCCGGCGGTTCGGCCGGACGAAGTACGGCATGTGGAACCGCGTGTTCCGCTCGTTCGCCGACGCGCTGGCGGTGCGCTGGATGCAGCGTCGGGCCCTGCGCTACCGGATCCGGGAGGAGCTGCCGTAATGCACGACGACTGGCTGAGACAGATCGAGCAGGAGCTCGACGGCGAGCTGAGCCTGCCCGAGCGGGCGGCCCTGGCGCGTCATCTCGCGGGCTGCCGTCACTGTGCCGAGTCGCGCGTGAGCCACATCGAAATGCGCGTGGCGTTCGCGCGGTCGGCCGGACAGCCCCACGCTCACACCGTCCCCCGGCCGGCGATCCGCGGGCGGACTCTGGCGGTGTGGATGCTTCTCAGCCTCATCGCCGGCGCGGCCGCGGGCTGGTTTGCGCAGGTGCAGTGGGGCGGGCCCGGTCCGACCTCGCGCGAGGCGACGCGTGCGCTGTTCGTGGCGCAGTAGCGCCTGGACGGCGGCGCTCCTCGCCGTGCTCCCCGTTGCGCCCGCGGGGTCCCAGGCGCCCACCTACCGCCTGTCGTACCGGTTGCGCGTGGTCGAGCGCGACGGTGTCGACACCGCGACCCTCGCTACGGCCGTGGTGAGCGGGCCGCCCGAGACCACGCTCCGTCTGTCGCTGCGGGTCGAGACGGCGGAGCTGCAGGGGCTGCTCGGGACCCTCCCCGAGCCGGATACGGTGAACCTGGCCGGGATGTTTTTCAGCCGGCGGCCGGCGGGCCGATCGCGCCGGGGCCTGCCGCTGTTCGAAGAGGACAGCTACCGCCGCTGGGCGCGCCTGGTGTGGGGCGGCACGACGCGACTCTATCCCTTCGGCGCGGAGTGGGCCGGCCAGCGCCGCGCGCTGTGGGTGGAGATCACGGTCGACCGCGAGTTCGCCGCCGGTGAAACCCGGCCCAACGAAGAAGTGACGCTCGTGGACTCCGCCGTCGCGTTCAACGCGCGGGCCGTGGTGCCGCCGCGCCGCGTCACGGTGCGACTGAGCCTGGTGCGGGGGGATACCGCCAGCAGCCCGCGCGCGCTCGACCTGATCCCGGAGGCGCCCGCGCGCCGGGTGAGCTTCACCCTGGGCGGCCGGACGTCGGCGTTCGACGTCACGCTCGAGCGCCCCGAGCCGCCCCGCACGGGCCGCGACAGCGCGCTCGCGACCGACGCCGACGTGGTCTGCCTGCGGCTCGTCGTCCCCGGCTCGGATGAGCCGGCCCGGGTCCGCTGCGGGCGGCTCGACAACGTGGCCCGCCGGCTCGCCCTGCAGGCGGGTGACACGGTCGTCGCCACGTTCTCCTGGCCGGGCGCGCGCTGACTGTCATATTTCGGACGCCATGGCCCCCCCCGCCCCCCGCCGCCCCCGGAAGCAGCGGCTCGACCCTGCCATCTTCCATCTCCCCGTCGAGCGGATGCGGGAGGGCTACTACTCCGACAAGTACTTCGTGCGCGCGCGCGATGTGCTCCTCAAAGACCGCCACCGGCCGTGTGTGACGATGCAGGTGTTCGGCAAGGCGCACGCGTTTCTCGGCGGCATCGACGAGGCGATCGCCATCCTCAAGCTGTGCAGCATGGACTGGAGCGAGCTCCAGGTCTCCGCCTTGCACGACGGGGACGAGATCGAGCCGTGGGAGACGGTGCTTCTCATCGAAGGACCGTACGACGCGTTCGCCCACCTGGAAACCCTGTACCTGGGGGTACTGGCACGGCGCACCAGAGTCGGCACGAACACGCGACGCGTGGTCGAGGCGGCGAGGCCGAAAGAGGTGATGTTCTTTCCGGCGCGGCACGACCATTGGCTGGTGCAGACCGGAGACGGCTACGCCGCCCACATCGCGGGGGCGATCGGCGTGTCGACCGACGCGCAGGCGTCGTGGTGGGGGTCGGAAGGCGTCGGCACGGTGCCGCATGCGCTGATCGCGGCGTATCACGGCGACACGGTGCAGGCATCGCAGAAGTTCGCGGAGCTGATGGACCCGGGCGTGCGGCTCATCACCCTGGTGGACTTCGACAACGATTGCGTCGGCACCTCGCTCAAGGTGGCGCGTGCCCTGGGGTCGCGGCTGTACGGCGTGCGGGTCGACACGGCCGAAACGCTGGTGGACAAGTCCGTGATTCCCGAGATGGGCACCTTCAAGCCGACCGGCGTGAACCCGCAGCTCGTCTGGAACGTGCGGCGCGCCCTCGATCGGGAGGGCTTCCAGCACGTCAAGATCGTGGTGTCGGGCGGCTTCACGGTCGAGAAGATCCGCCAGTTCGAAGAGCAGCGGGTGCCCGTCGACATGTACGGCGTCGGGTCGAGCCTGTTCCAGGGGCGCTTCGACTTCACCGCCGACGTCGTGCGCGTGGAGGGCAAGCCGTGCGCCAAAGTGGGCCGCGGCTACCGCCCCAACCCGCGGCTCGAGCGCGTGGAGTGACCGCGCCGCCCTTGCGTTCTCGGTCGGACTGCATATTTTTCCGCTGACGTGAATAATCATGCAAACGTCCCGATCGGTGTCCTCGGGGCCTCGGGGTACGTCGGGCAGGAGCTGCTGCGCCTCCTCGCCGGCCACCCCGGGGCCTCGGTGGTCTTTGCCACCGCGGAGTCCGCGGCGGGCGAGCTCGCCTTCGGCCACCGCCTCGTGCGCGCCGAGGACGCACCGCTCGCGCGCGCCGCCATCGTGCTCTCCGCCCTCCCGCACGGCGTGTCGGGGCGCTACGTGCACGCGGCCCGCGCGGCCGGCAAGCGCGCGGTGGACCTGTCGGCCGATTTCCGCCTGTCCCCCGAAGCCGTGTACGGGCTGACCGAGGTGGCGCGGCCCCGCGTGGCCGCCGCCGAGCTGGTGGCGAATCCCGGGTGCTATCCGACGGCGGCCCTGCTCGCGCTGTTGCCGCTGGCGCGCCAGGGGCTGATCGACGCGTCGCGCGAGGTGGTGATCGACGCCGCCTCCGGCGTGACCGGCGCCGGCCGGGCGCCGCAGCGCGAGCTCATGTTCGGCGAGGTGGCGGAGGACTTTCGGGCCTACGCGGTCGGAAACGAGCACCGCCACCTCCCCGAGCTCCTGGCCACGCTGGCGCGCGAGAGCGGCTTCAGCGGGGACCTCGTGTTCACCCCCCACCTGCTGCCCGTGAAGCGAGGCATCCTCGAAACGATCCACGTGCCGCTCACGCGCCCGCTCGATCAGACGACGGCCGAGGAGCTGTACCTGGCCGCCTACGAAGGCGAGCCTTGTGTGGCGATCACCCGCGGCACGCTGCCGTCCTTGAAGGACGTCGTGTACCGCAATCGCGTGGCGATCGGCGTCGCGCCGGTGGCGCACGTCCGCCGGCCGCGGCTCACGCTGATCGCCGCGATCGACAACCTCGTCAAGGGCGCGGCGGGGCAGGCGATCCAGAACATGAACGTGATGCTGGGGTTGCCCGAGACGGCGGGGCTGGCGTGCTGAGCGTGCGCGTGGTCAAGCTCGGCGGCAACGAGCTCGATCGCCCCGAGTGGCTCGCCGCGTGCGCCGATGCGCTGCGCACGGTCGGCCCCGTGGTGCTGGTGCATGGCGGTGGAGCAGCCGTGAGCGCTCTGTCGCGGCGGCTCGCCCTCCCGGTCGAAAAGCGCGACGGCCGCCGCGTCACCACCCCGGAAGTGGCGGAGGCCGTGGAGATGGTGCTGGCGGGGCCGGTGAACCGCGCGCTGGTGGCGGCGTTGCGCCGCGCCGGGCTCGACGCCATCGGGCTCTCGGGCGTGGACGGCGGCCTGTTGACGGCGCAGCGCGCCGCGGGCGGCCTGGGGCACGTCGGCGAGATCGTCGCCGTGCGGGCCTCGCTGCTCCACAGTTTGCTGCTGGCGGGACTCACGCCCGTCATCGCGCCGATGGCGCCCGCGGCCGAGGGTGGCCTGCCCTTGAACGTCAACGCGGACGACGCCGCGGCGGCCGTCGCGGGCGCGCTCCACGCCGCCGAGCTGCTGTTCGTGTCGGACGTGCCCGGGGTCACCGTAGACGGCGCGGTGCAGCCGTCGCTCGCGGCGGGCGAGATCGAGACCCTCATCGAGCTGGGCGCGGCGACCGGCGGCATGGCGGCCAAGCTGCGCGCCGCCGCGACCGCGATCCGCGCCGGCGCCCACGCCGTCCGGATCGGGGACTGGCACGTGCTGGGGCACTCCTCCGCGGGAACGCGCATCCTCCCGCCCGCCGTCAAAGCCGCGTGATCACGGCGGCCGCGTCTAGCGCGCTGCTCGGGGTTTACGCTCCGGTCGGTCCCCGCTTCGTCGCCGGGAACGGCACGGAGCTCATCGCGGAGGACGGCTCCCGCTACCTCGACTTCGTCGCCGGCATCGGGGTCAACGCGCTCGGGTACAACCATCCTGTGGTGCGCGCGGCCGTGGAGCACGCGCTCGTTTCAGGGCTCATCCACGTCTCGAACCTGTACCGCACCGAGCCCGCCGAGCGGCTGGCCGAGGAGCTGGTGGCGCGGTCGTTCGCCGATCGGGTGTTCTTCTGTAACTCGGGCGCGGAAGCGAACGAGGCCGCGTTCAAGTTTGCCCGCAAGTGGTCGGGAAAGAGCGAGATCGTCGCCTTCAGCGGCAGCTTCCACGGACGCCTGTTCGCCACGCTCGCCGCCACGGATCGTCCCGAATACCGGAAGCCGTTCGAGCCGCTCGTGCCGGGCATTCGCATCGTCCCGCGCGAGGACTGGGCCGCGGTGGACCACGCGGTGTCCGCCTCCCGTACGGCGGCGGTGATCGTGGAGCCGGTGCAGGGAGAGGGTGGCGTACGCCCGATCGACCCGGAGTGGCTGGGCTTCCTGCGTGAGCTGTGCGATTCCCGAGGGGTCGCCGTCATCTTCGACGAGGTGCAGTGCGGGCTGGGGCGGACGGGCACGCTGTTCGCGTACGAGTCGACCGGCGTGGTCCCCGACGTGCTCACGCTCGCCAAGCCGCTCGCCGGCGGTCTCCCCATGGGCGCCGTGCTGCTGCGGGACGCGATCGCCGGCGCGCTCAAGCCCGGCGACCACGCGACGACGTTCGGCGGCGGTCCTCTCGTGGCGAGCGTGGCCCTCGAAGTCGTGCGCACCGTCGCCCAGCCCGACTTCCTGGCCGCGGTGCGGCAGAAGGGCGAGTGGCTGGGCGCCCGGCTGGCTCGGCTCGCCACGCGCTCGACGAAGGTGCGCGAGGTGCGGGGGCGCGGGCTGATGTGGGGCCTCGACCTCGCCGAGCCGGCGGCACCGTATATCACGGCGGCGCGCGAGCGGGGACTGCTCGTCGTGACGGCGGGGGCGAACGTCCTGCGGCTCCTGCCGCCGCTCGTCATCTCGCCCGAGGAGCTGGAGCGCGGAACGACCATCCTCGAGGAGATTCTGGCGTGAGCGCGCTGCCGCTCGACATCGGGGAGGCGGGAGACGGGAGAAGTACGCTTCGCTCGCCGCCCGGCGTCGGCGCCCCTGGCCTCACCGCTCCCGTCTCCCCTCTCCCGGGCGGCGCAGTGGTGCGGGGAGCGGTGCTCCCCGACGTCCCCGCCCTCGAGTCCCTGATGGCTCCTTACGTCGCGACCGGCGACCTGCTGCCACGCAGCAACTACGATCTGTGCCGGCACATCAAGGAGTATCTGGTCGCCGAGGCGCGGGACGGCGACCTCGTAGGTTGCGGCTCGCTCAAGATCTACTCGCGCGACCTGGCCGAGGTTGCCGGGCTGGAGGTTGCCGGGCTGGCGGTGCGCCGGGATCAGCAGGGCGCGGGCGTCGGCCGCGCCCTGATGGACGCCCTGGTGGCGGAGGCACGCGCCAGCGGCATCGCCGAAGTGCTGGCGCTGACGCGTAAGCCCGCGTTCTTCCATAGGCTCGGGTTCGTGCTCGCCGAGAAGGCGCATTTTCCCCTCAAGGTGTGGGCGGACTGCGTTCTGGGACGTCGACACCCAGTACGACTTCATGAAGGCCGACGGCAAGCTGTACGTGCCGCAGGCCGAGCACATCATTCCGAACCTGAAGCAGCTCAGCGACTACGCCCACGGTCACGGCATCCGGATCGTCGCCAGCGCCGACGATCACGTCGTGACCGATTCCGAGATTTCCGAGCAGCCGGACTGGAAGACGACCTTCCCGGCCCACTGTTTGCGAGGGACGCCGGGCCAGAAGAAGATCCCCGAGACCGCGCTGCGCGACCCGCTCGTCATCGAGCCGGCGCGCGGCGACGCGCAGGCGCTCGGCGATCGCCTGCGCGGTCATCGGGGCGACATTCTCCTCCACAAACATCGGTTCGACGTGTTTACCAACGAGAACGTGACGACTGTGCTGAACCTGCTCGACCCCGAAGACATCGTGCTCTACGGCGTCGCCACCGATGTGTGCGACAAGGCGGCGGTGGAGGGCTTGCTCGAGCGGCGGCCCCACACCCGGCTGTTCGTCGTGACGGACGCGATCCGCGGAATCGACCGCGATGCGTCGGAGCAACTGCTGCGGGAGTGGGGTGATGAAGGGGTGCGGCTGATCAGAACGAAGGAAATCGTGGAGGAGGGGCTGGTCGAGGCGCTCGCCCGCGCCACGGCATGACGGCGCCCGCGTTCGGGCGCTTTTTTCTGCCCGGCCCGACGGACGTGCATCCGGACGTCCTGGCGGCCATGCAGCGCCCGATGATCGGCCACCGCTCGAGCGGGATGGAACGGCTGCTCCAGGGGCTCGAGCAGCCGCTCGCCCGGCTGTTCCGCACTTCGCGCACCGTCCTCGTCGGCACGACGTCGGCCACCGGGTTCATGGAGATGGCGGTGCGCAACGGCGTGCGCCAGCGGGCGCTGTCGCTCGTCAACGGGTCATTCAGCGAACGTTTCGCGAAACTGGTCGGCGCCTGCGGCAAGGAGTGCATCCGGCTCGACGTCCCGCTCGGCTGCGCGGTCGAGCCCGATATGTTGCGCGATGCGCTGCGTCGCACCCCGGTGGACGCGGTGACCCTCGTTCATTCCGAGACGTCCACGGGCGTGTTGCAGGACGTCGCGGCCCTGGCC
>WNFW01000569.1_pt1 | contig 23782 bp, 19 predicted proteins | sample 5400131 | NCBI WGS metagenome assembly WNFW01 (sample SAMN13153362, study PRJNA577476) | soil metagenome | isolation source: 20 cm soil or saprolite under grassland replicate 1 | place: USA:California | collected 2016-06-15 | reverse complement strand
CATCCGGCGTCTGCGCGGCCTGTGCCGCAAACAGCTGCGCAACCGTTTGCGGCTCCAGCGCCCGAGCCGTCGCGTTCCAATCCTGCAGGAGCGTGCGCCGCTCCTCCCCAGAGAGAAGCTCAAGCCGCCCAATCGAAACATCGGGATCGGCACTAGCGATCAACAGCTTTAAAAATCTTTGCTGATAATTGGCCAGATCGACGGCGCTATAACGTGCGGGATTGGCATCTAAGTCGATCCGAACCGGAACATCATCTGAGCGGTGATAAATGGCAATCGAGAAGTCCTCGACCGGACCAAGTGAAAGGTTATGTGCAATGATATTATTGCCGGCAAATTTAAAACTATAATCGAATGCCATGATGTTGAGGGAAAGCCCGAATGGCATTCGGCCATTGGCGATGCCGCCATCGCGTCGCAGGTCGGCAATTTGATATTGTTGATGCTTCAGTACTCGACGCATTTGCCAGGACGTCTGACCTACGACTTCCGACATGGTCATGTTCGGACGAACAGACACGCGTAGCGGCAACACGTTCGAAACCATACCGGGAGTAAATCGCGACACACCGTTGCGAGCTGCGACAGGAAGACCGACAACCAAATCGTTGGAACTGGTGAGCCGGTGCAGAAAGACCGCTGTCGCCGCGCTTATGATCTGAGCTACAGTTGTGCCGGTTCGATGTGCGGCCGAGCGGAGACAGTCCATGCTGCGATTTGGCAGGTGGGCTGTATTGCGGAGGAAACCGCGAGATTCACCCAATGATGGATGGCCAGCCAGGCTCGCAGGCTCAGGGCGGCCGTCCAAGTAGTCCGCCCAAAACTGCCGGTCTAACGCGAATTGATTGGAAGCACGATAAACGGCATCCTGCTCCAGTAGAGCCGCAAGAGAGCCGAACGATCCTTCATTCGTTGTCCGCCCAATGGCAAGCTGCGTGTAGATGTTCGCCACTCGCCGGGCGATCAGCCACATGCCGAACGCGTCCATAATGATGTGGTGATAGCGTGCGTACCAAAAGAAGCGATCAGCTGATGCCTTGAACAAAGCGTATCCGAACAGCGGGCCGCCAGTTGGCCCCACGGGGCGAGCCAAATCAGCCTGCATCCAGGCCTCTGCCACTGCCCGCGGGTCAGCCTCCTCGCTGAGATCCGTGTACGGCATCGTCCACGAGAGCGCAGGACGAACAACCTGCTGCGGCACATCCAAGTGATTAACGATCTGCAGTCGCAGCGCATCCGTTTCGCCCACGACTGTTCGCAATGCTTGCTCAAACAAGCGTGGATCTAAAGATCCATGGATCTCGATATATTCGCCAATATTGTATGCAGAGGCGTCCGGATTGATTTGTTGGGCAAACCAAATCCCAAGCTGGGCAGTTGACAGCCGGTACATGCTGCTATTCTGAACCGGCGCCCAGTCTCTTTGCATCCTGTCGCTAAAACTGCGATTGAGATCAGAGACCAATCGAAAAACCCTGTTCAGACCAATTAATCATGATGCAGGAGCGATCGAGCTTCTCAGAAGCTCATTTGTACAGGTAGAAATTCGCATTGTCATGGGTGTAGGAGCGCGGGAACGTCTTGGAATGCAATACAAACGCCTAGTGCGGCATTGCCTTCATATGCTAGAGTATTGGCGGGGTCCTGCATGCGGTCATCCATGCATCAATTTTGGTTGACTCGACCGGATCGCACGATGGGCCCGCGTACACGTGATGGGAAAGGATCCGAAAATGGCACAGGAAACGACTGCCGGTGGCACGGCTGAAAGCAAGGATCCGGGCACGACCGGTTTCGATACAGCTTCGATGACAGACCAGGAGCGCGATGAGGCTGCATCGAAATTAGTCGATCGTTTCTCACTCTGGTCTGGAGCCGCCGGTTTGATCCCGATCCCCATCGTCGACATGGCTGCAGTGGGCGGGGTTCAGCTCCAGATGTTACGCCGCCTGTCGGAGATTTACGGAGTTCCATTTTCCGACAATAGAGGCAAATCGATTATAGCCAGCTTAGCAGGAGCGGTGCTCCCAGCGAGCACTGCGACGACTACCGCGGTAAGCGTGGGAAGCCTGGTAAAGAGCTTGCCTGGATTCGGGACAGCGATCGGAGCGGTCACGATGCCAGTGTTCTCCGCTGGTGCTACCTACGTGATCGGCAAGGTCTTTATTCAGCATTTTGCCTCGGGAGGAACGCTTCTTGATTTTAATCCTCCCGATTATCGTGAGTTCATTAAGGCTCAAAAAGAAAAATTGAGCGCCCGCTCTGCCGCGCCATCCGCCTCTCCTGCTTCCACGACCCGCGGTACGAGCAAGGGCGCAGGGATCAGCAGTCCTTGATGGCTGTCGGGTTCCGAACCCATACCGAAGACCGCATAGATAAGCCTGGGCACAAATAAGAGATCGTGACGTAATGACGGTGGCGATCGTCGTTATAATTTACATCGTATTCTGTATTCTAACCGGACTCTGCGGCAGCCAACGCCGGATGGGGTTCTTTGGCACATTCATAATGTCACTTTTTCTCACTCCCATTGTGATGCTAATCGTGCTGAAATTAACCGCGCCATCAGAACGCGTCGAATGGCGTCAACGCTCGCAGAGCGACTAACGTCTGCTGCCTTGAAGGCGGCTTTTCTGCGCTCGTGTTGACGCAGGACGGGTGCAAACGGACAACGCCGTAGCAATGTCTTTCTTCGGGCTCGTTCGCCGTGAAATGTACGGCTCCCTCAATCGGCTGATTGTCATATCGGCACTGGGAGGCATTAGCACCGCCGCGATTCTGACGGCGATCAATTCCGGCGCTCAAGCTGCCGACAAGGGGAGCGTCAGTCTTTGGTCGGCAACGCTCTTCGTTGTGGCATTATTTCTTTTCGTTAAGACCCAGCATTATATTTTGATCACGGCGACTGCCGAGATCGAAGCGATCATTCATAAACTGCGGCTGCGGCTGATGGATCACGTGCGGCACTCCGAGCTTCTTCCGCTGGAATCCATCGGTCGTGGCGAAATCGTTAGCGCTATCACAAAGGAGACCTCAACGCTGACTCAAATGAGCAACACGCTCGCGTTTGCAGCGCAGGGCGCGGTTCTCATCTTCTTCGTCGCAATGTACGTCGCGTATTTGTCGCTCCTGGCCTTCGGGTTGAGCATCATTATTGTCGGCGTGGCAGGAGTGCTGTTCCACGCGAAGAGTCGCCAGCTGGCCATGGCCTCGCATGAGGCCTCCAATTTGGAACACCGGCTGTTTGATCGCCTGATGGACCTGTTGAACGGCTTCAAAGAGGTAAGGCTCAACAGTTCACGAAGCGAGGCCTTATTTGACGACGTTGTCGAAGTCTCGCGAGCTGCGGCTAATATCAAAATACGCGCCCAGAGCGAGACGTTTAAGCGAATGGTGTTCTTGCAAAGCGCCTTATACGGCTTGCTCGGCGCGATAGCGTTTGCGGTCCCAACATTCGGTGACGCATTGGGAACAGAGACGGTTACGAAGACGATAACCGCGCTCGTGTTCGTTGTTGGTACCTGCTTTGGCCTGGTTCAGGCGATACCAATCGTGAGTGCCGCGAATACAGCAGCCGACAATATCGAGCGGCTGGAGGCTAGGCTACTCGCTACGATTCCGAAAGCACAGATTGAGGTGGTGGAGCCGCCAAAGCGCTTCCAAAAGATCGAGATGCGCAATGTAGTGTTCCGGTACCTGGATAAATGGTCCGACGCCGTTTTTCAGGTCGGCCCGATCGACTTCACTTTGCTTTCGGGCGAGTTGGTGTTCATCACCGGCGGCAATGGATCGGGTAAATCGACACTCCTGAAGTTGCTCGCGGGGCTGTACAAGCCTGATTCAGGCGAAATCAGTTTCGATGGCATGCGAGTCAATGACAGCACGCGGCAAACATATCGCGAGCTAATCTCCGCCATCTTTCCTGATTACCACCTTTTTGAGAAACTCTATGGCATGCCCGATCCGGATCGAGCGGAGGTCAATCGTCTTCTGACGGAATTTCGATTACTGGACAAGACGCGCCTCACTGACGGCCAGTTTAGCACCCTCGATCTCTCGGCCGGACAGCGCAAACGTCTTGCGCTCATCGTGAGCTTATTGGAAAAGCGGCCGATTCTGTTGCTGGACGAATGGGCCGCCGATCAAGATCCGGAATTTCGGCGTAAGTTCTACTACGACCTGTTGCCGGAGTTGAAACGAACCGGTCAGACCGTGGTAGCGATAACGCACGATGACCGCTACCTCGACGAGATGGACTTGCCGGCTCGTAGGTTGCGGATGGAAGACGGACGTTTTGTTGCACAGCAGACGGTGGAGAGCAGCTAAGCAAAACCTATGAGTGGTCACATGGGGTGCGCGCGTCCATGGCCATGCTCGCTGCCCTTTTTATCGTAGGAGCGCCAACAGCGCCGTTTGTTTGCCGTTCGAATAATCGCCAACGACGGCAAGACACTCACCGCAATACGGGTAAAAACGCCAGCGCCACTATGTGTGCTGCGATTGAAAACCGCAATTCGAGGATCCGGCCATTGCGGGTAGTGGCTTTGCGGTCGAGGAAATTAACTTCAACATCGTGATGATCAAGGAAGGTTCGATCGAGCGGATAAACAGCCTTATATACAGCTTCCTTGGCAACAAAGAGCAGCCGCCCACGGTAGGGATCATCAGTATCTATTGTTAGCCGCTCGCGCGTCGTCGCCACCAGGCCCAGCAACTCGGCCGGCAATGATTCGGCGGGCTCGATGTCGATTCCTATCCCGCCTATGTCACTGCACATCCCGACCGCTGCAACTGCGACGCTAGAGTCGTGGGCCAGGGAGCCGGTAATGCCTGTGGGCCATGTCGGTGCTCCCCCTGAACCTCTCGGCAAGGCGCATTCAGGTTGCCCCAATCGCCTGAGGAGCTGGCGTGCGACAATCCGAGCGGCGCCGCTAGCACGTCGCACCCTATCGACGCTCGAGGCCAAGGGAGGAATTTCCTCCGGCCATAATGCGTTTTCATCACCTCGAGAGATCAAACGATGGCCAACCATGATACCCGGAAATGACAGGGCATCGATTGCTACCTGAAGCGAGGGATTGGCAGTCACGATTGAGTCTTGGCGGGATTTCTCAGCGGCTCGGGGAAACTCATTACATATGTGTGGCAGATGCCACAATGGAATGAGCGTCGGTGGCAACCCCACCCTGCCGAGTTCACGCAGCTCGACAGGGGGGCCTGCCTGAGGCGTTCATCACGGACGCATATAAAGTCAAATGGCCTTATTTACTGTCAATTATTGTTTGTCGTGACGGCCCGGCTGGTTCTATAGAACGAAGGACAGCCTAATACTTTCGAAGATTGGCCGCCTCTTGCCGGACGGAATCGAGACCATATCGAAGCGATGGGTCGGCGCAGCTGTTGGGCGCAAGGAGGACGAAGCGCTCCTGACCGGTCAGGCGCGTTTCATCGATGATCTCTATCCGATTCCTGGACTCTGCTTTGCCGCGATCTTGCGTTCACCCCATGCGCATGTGCGCATCAGACGGATCGATGTGGAGCGGGCGCACCAGCTGCCTGGCGTTCGGCAGGTCATCACCGGAAAAGACGTCCTGGAACTAATCGGGCCACTTCCGAGCGTCGTGAAGGCCCCCCTGCCGTACTATCCAATAGCGATCGATAAGGCACGATACGTCGGCGAGCCCATTGCGGTGGTGGTCGCCGACACGCGTTATAACGCAGAGGACGCGTGCGAGCTGATTGACACTGAGTACGAAGTGCTTCCGCCAGTGACGGACTTGCGAAGCGCGACAGAGCGCGATGCGCCGGTAATCCATGAGGCGGTTGGATCGAACGTCATAAGCCGGCGCAGCTTCAGCTACGGCAATCCGGAAGGTGCCTTTGCCGCCGCTGATCGAGTGTTCGAATTTTCGTATTCGCTTCCTCGCTATGCATCCACTCCGATCGAGACGTTCGGGGTAATCGCCCAGTTCGAACGGGCACCGGACCGGTACACGGTATGGTCGAACTTCCAAGGACCTTTCGTGGTCCAGCCGCTCATGGCCAACGCATTGCGCGTACCCGGACATCGGCTTCGTCTAATCACGCCACCAAGCAGTGGTGGAAGCTTCGGCATCAAGCAGGCGGTTCTGTCGTACATTGTTCTTCTGGCAGCGGTCAGCCGCAAAGCGGGCGTGCCCATCAAATGGATCGAAGATCGCGCCGAGCATCTTACCGCTGCCTCCGCTTCGAGCGATCGCTTGGGAACGGTTGCCGCTGCGTTCACAAAAGATGGCGAGCTCACAGGATTGCGGTTTAGGAACACCGCAAACATGGGGGCCTATGTTCGCCCGCCTGAGCCGGCCTCGCTCTATCGCATGCACGCCGCATCGAATGGCTGTTATCGGGTAAAGAACATTTCCGTCGACAACGAACTCGTCGTCACTAACTCCACGCCCGTGGGGCTTAATCGAGGATATGGGGGACCACAGTTCTATTTTGCCCTCGAACGGATCATGGAAATCGCAGCGCGCGGGCTAGACATCGATCCGGCGGAGCTACGCCGTCGCAATTTCGTCCCCACTGGGGCCTTCCCTTACAAAGCGCCGGCGGGCGCGGTCTTTGACGCGGGCGACTATGAAGCGGCGCTATCGGAGTTGTCGAGGATCGCTGGGTACGAAGAACTCAAGGAGCGGCGCGCTGCAGCGCGTCGCGCAGGACGGGCGTTTGGGATCGGGCTAGCAGCAGGTGTAGAGCCGTCCGGCTCGAATATGGCGTATGTTTCGCTTGAGCAGACGCCGCAAGAGCGCCGCCGAGCTGACCGCAAGTCAGGTGCAAATGCGAGCGCCGTAGTCGCTGTCGACCCGAGCGGGCAAGTCACCGTGCGCTTGTGCAGTTGCCCAAATGGCCAGGGCCACGCGACGGTTGCAGCGCAGATCGTAGCGGACACGCTCGGGCTTCATCCCGACGACATTCACGTGGTCACCGAGATGGACACGCTGACGAGCCCCTGGTCGATCGCCTCGGGCAATTATTCGAACCGTTTTGCGGCCATTGTTGTCGAGGCGGTGGCGAAATGCGCAGAGCAAGTGGCGCAGAAAATCAGGTTACTTGCCGCTGCTGCCCTGGATGCGACTGCCGATGAGATCGAGCTGCATGAAGGTTATGCGCGGGTACGCGGTCAATCCAACAGGGGATTGCCGTTTCGCAAGGCGGCGTCGCGCGCGCATTGGGATCCGGCTGGTCTGCCCGATGCTATTGGTCCTGGACTTCATGAATGCGCCATCATCTCGCCTCCGGTCTTGGACCCGCCGGATGATGAAGATCGGATTGCGTCGGCGGTCACCTTCGGTTTTGTGATTGATCTGGCGGCAGTCGAGATCGATCGCAACACGGGCGCGATCCGCATCGACAAATACGCTTCGGTTCACGACGTCGGCACGCAGCTTAATCCTAAAATCGTAGAAGGCCAGGTGCACGGCGGATTTGCCCACGGTCTGGGCGCGGCCCTGTTCGAAGAGTTGGCTTACGACGATCAAGGCAATTTTCTCACGGGCACTTTTGCCGATTATCTCTGTCCGACGGCCGTCGAGGTTCCGCAGATCGAGATCGGCCACGTGGAAACACCTTCTCCGGCCAATGCGCTCGGCGCGAAGGGAATGGGCGACGGCAGCTCGATGCTAACCCCCGCCGCCATAACAAATGCCGTCGCGGATGCCCTTGGACGCGACGACATCTCATTGCCGCTGAACCTGCAGCGCGTCTGGGCCTTTGCCAACGGGCACGATGCGACGACAAAAAGCCGTCCGGCAATCTCGTCGATCCGACCAGCGGGGCGGGCTGTAGGCGAGATGTTGACCGGGAGCGGGAAAATCACTCTCTTTGCTCCCGTGCAGGAGGTATGGCGACGTCTTCTAGATCCGAGCGAGCTCGCTGCCAGCATCCCTGGGTGTAGCAGCCTCACCCAGGACGAAATCGATCGCTACTCAGCTCGGGTCACGATCGGCATTGGCGCGATTCGCGGCACGTACCACGCGCAGATCGAGCTGCGCGACAAGAACGAAGGAAGCTCGCTTCGACTCCTCGGGAAAGCCATCGGACCGTTGGGATTCGGGTCAGGATCTGGCTTGGTGACGTTGCAACCCGAGACAGGCGACCGCACTCGCCTCGAATACAGCTACGAAGCCGAGGTGGGAGGCAAGCTCGCGGCAGTCGGCCAGCGCATGCTCGGCAGTGTGATGCGTTATCTCATCGGTCAATTCTTTCGCTCGCTCGAACGGCGGATGAGACCGGCAGCTCGACTAGATTGGCGGAGTTGGTGGCTGAGATTCCGGCGACACGGAAGCGGAGGCGAGGCATGAAGCCGGTAGCCTTCGACTATTATCGGCCGCAGACGCTATCAGAAGCACTCGAACTCCTGGCGGATAAGGGCGATGAAGCAGTGATCCTTGCGGGCGGCATGACACTCGGGCCGATGCTCAACCTGAGAATCGTTCGCCCGCGTGCGGTGATCGACATTTCGCGTATCGAAGCGCTGCAGACCATTTCAGTAACGGGTAGCGTCGTGGTGACCGGCGCTGGACTCACACAAAGCGAGGCGCTGAGCTCGGAGATCATTGCACGGGAGGTGCCGCTACTTGCGATGGCGCTGCCGTGGGTGGGTCACTTCCAGACACGCAATCGCGGAACGCTCGGTGGGTCGGTAGCCCACGCCGATCCGAGTGCGGAAATTCCACTTGCGCTCGTCGCATGCGGCGGAACCGTCGTGCTGCAATCTCGTTGGGGACAGCGACGCATTGGCGCGCGCCAGTTCTTTGTCGGCGCGCTGGTGACGCAGCGTCGGCCGGACGAAATGATAATGGCGCTGGAGTGGCCGCGCTCTGCGCCCGATGCTGGCCACGCTTTCAGTGAGATCGCTCAGCGGCATGGGGATTTCGCGATCGCGGCTGCAGCGTGCACGGTTCGCCTCGCGAAGCCTGATCGCGTGGAGCAACTAGTCGTCGGCATCGGCGGAGTCGAAGATCGGCCGGTTGCGATTGACGTGAGCAGCTTTCTCGGGCAGGCGCCTGGAGAGATGGCGGCGAAGCTGTCGGAATACGCCGCCGCTAGCGTTAGTCCAATGGACGACCGCTCGGCAAGCGCCGCTTACCGAACAGCGCTCACGAAGGTGCTTGTCGAACGTGCAGTGAACAGCGCACTTAGCATCGCCCGGCTGCAAAGGGGCCGGCTGCAATGACAATCCTGCATCGTGCAGCCGGCGAGCGCTTTACGCTCGAGCTGATATTGAATGGGCAACGTCGATCTGGTCAGGCGGAGCCTCGGATGCTGCTCTGCGATTTTTTACGTCATGAACTGCATGCCTTCGCGGTTCACGTCGGCTGCGAGCATGGCGTATGCGGAGCTTGTACAATTCTGATTGAGGGACGAGCAGTCCGCAGCTGCACGCAATACGCTGCGCAGGCAGACGGCGCCGATATCGTAACGGCGGAAGGCCTCGCGCCACCGGGGACGCTCAATGAGGTGCAGCGTGCCTTCATGAAACATCATGCGCTGCAATGCGGGTTCTGCACTCCAGGCATCCTCTGTTCCGTCGCGCACTTTCTGAGGCAAACGCCCGAACCAGACGAGCGGCGGGTCCGCGAGATGCTTTCCGGCCACATCTGTCGGTGCACGGGTTATACATCGATCGTTACGGCAATTCTCGAAGCCGCGGCAATGATGAGGAAGGGTTCATGACTGGGGATCTTGCAATGCGTCCGGCCTGACGGCATTGCGAGATCGCCTCCGTAAGCGACGTCATGCTGAAGGTTGGAACAAGCCGGCTATCAGGAATGTCTCGGCGCATGTCGAAACGCAGAACATTGCGCAGTAAGCTGAGAAAGCTACGATGAAAGAAGCTTGATGAGCAAGGATTACGCTGAAAGCCGCGCGGCCATTTTGCGAAATCTCGACGGCGTGCACTACGAAGTTGACCCAAAAAGGAAAGTCGGCTTCCTCTGGCTCGACCGGCCACCGCTGAATGTCGTTTCCTATCGTGGGCGCAGTCAGATAGCCGCTATCATAGAAAGCTTCGGCACGGATGCGGACGTGCGCGTCGTCGTGATCCGCGGGAAAAATGGCGTGTACACCTCGGGCGGCGATGTCAAGGCCTTCCCGCACATCGAGCGTGACGGCATGTCCCATCTGGCATGGAATATCGCCGCACCAGAGCGTTGTCCGAAGCCCGTCATTTGCGTCCTCGAGAAATACGCCATGGGCGTCGGTCTCGAACTAGCGATGGCATGCGATATTCGCATCGCCACGAGGGATACGATTCTAGCGCTTCCTGAAGTCACCCTCGGCCAAATCCCCGGCAGTGGTGGCACTCAGCGAGTGGCGCGCATAGCCGGATTGACCCGAGCAGTAGACATGATCATGCTCGGCCGCCGCATCTCTGCGCCGGAGGCACACGGCTGGGGGTTGATCACACGGGTTGCCGATGACACAGCCGGGCTCGAGCACGTCCTTGACGCTCTCATCAACACACTGACAAACATGTCGCCGCTCGCGCTCAGAACAGTCAAGCGTGTGTTGAACACGTCTTATGACACGAGTCTGAACGCGGGATTCGAGGTCGAGGGGCACGCATACGAGAAGCTTCGCGAAAGCAGTGATTATAAGGAGGGCATCGCAGCGTTCACCGAGAAGCGTAAGCCCAATTTCAGTGGCACGTGAGTATGTCAGCGGCCCGAGTAATATGACGCAGAATGGCTGTATGGCGCGGAATCGGATGACGTCGTGGCCGGACCTGATCTTCGAAAAGTTGCGTGAATTCGGTATTCGTCACGTCGCATATGTCCCCGACGCCGGACTCGCGCGACTGATTGAGTTATGTCAGGCCGCCGATGACATGGAGCCGACGGTCCTTACAACGGAAGAAGAAGGTATCGGTATTTTGGCCGGCGCCTGGCTTGGCGGGGAGCGCGGCGCCCTGCTCATGCAAAGCAGCGGCGTCGGAAATTGCATCAACGCTCTTTCGCTCGCGAAAGTCTGCGGTTTCCCGTTGCTGATGATCGTTACCATGCGTGGCGAGTGGGGCGAAATGAATCCCTGGCAGATCCCGATGGGTCAGATTACAGGCAAAACCCTCCAGCTCGCCGGCGTGATCGTTTACGAAGTGACAAAACCGGAAGCAGCAGCCCCGACCGTAGAAGCGGCCGCACGCATCTGTTTCAACGGCGGACTCGCGGTCGCGATTCTGCTCTCGCAGCGCATGCTTGGCACAAAACTTTTCAAAGATTGACGGATGGAAGAAGAGAACAAGCTGCCGCGTCGCGCCGCGATCGCTCAAATCCTGGCGGAACGCCAGGACACGCTGGTGGTAACTGGGCTGGGCTCGCCGACGTATGACTGCGCGGCAGTGGGCGATCATCCTCTCAATTTTTATCTCTGGGGCGCAATGGGCAGCGCTGTTACCGTGGGATTGGGATTGGCGCTGGCGCAGCCGAAACGGCGCGTCTTGGTCGTTACTGGCGATGGTGAAATGCTGATGGGCCTCGGAGCGCTTGCGACGGTGGCTATGAAAGGACCGAACAATTTGTCAATTCTGGTTATCGACAACGAGCACTACGGCGAAACAGGAATGCAACAGACCCACACCAGTGCGGGGGTTGACCTTGCCGGGATCGCGCTCAGGTGTGGCTTTCCGCAGAGCGTGACCGTCAGGCAGCAAGCCGAGCTCGACAATGCGGCATCGATCTTATACATGGCCAAGGGTCCAGTTGTCGTTGTACTGAAAGTTTCGTCTGCACGCGACCCGCTTGTGCTGCCACCGTGGGATGGAGCGCTCCTGAAGTCGCGCTTCCGGCAGGCCGTGCTGGGACCGCAGGTCTTCTAAAGCTCGAGCCCATTTACAAGACGACTCTTTGATTGCGCCAAACAGTAGTTTCTTTGATTGCGCCAAACAGTAGTTGAATCGCAGTAGTGCAACTCGCCACATCCGCCTCATTCCGGTATCTTTCTGAGCCATTGGGATGCGGGCATATCTCAAATGTTGACAAGGTTCGCCGCTCGAGCAAGTTGGATAAATCCTGCTGCAATGCATAGGACCGACAAGCCCTGCATCACTCGCAGCATAATCTGTCGTCCTTGCTTCTCGCCCAGATGACACAGCAATTCGATGGTGCCGAACCAGGTAATCGCGGTTCCCATAAAGAATCCTGCGAGAAGAGTAATGCCACTCTCGGATCCTATGCCAAGAATTGCGAAGACCGCCCCAATCGCGATCAGGTTCTCCGGATGGGTCACGCTTGCCGACAACGCTATCAGACTCGCTAGTCCTGTCCCGATGTAGGTCCATTTCTCGGGCTGCGCCGTGGTTTGTTGTGGCAGTCCCAAGAGCACGCTTCGGCTCACGACGAATAGAAGCACAATCCCGGCAACAATCAGGACGGGACCTTGAAATAGCGGATTCTTGAGCATCTGAAGCGAAGCGATTGCACCCCCGAAAAGATCGGTTACAAGAAAAAAGACTGCAGCGACAATCAGATCACCAATCGCGCTGCCCGCAACGATGGCAAGCACCATTGCTCGTCGTTGTTGGATGCGAAGATGTAGGCACCACACAGCAACCGGGCCTGCTGGGAACCCGATGGCGGCCCCGGCGACGAGTCCCAGCAGCCCGTTGTGGAGGCTTCCCAGTCCGATTGCGTCTATCAGATAGGGAAAAATGCCGATCGCGCAGGATAGCGCCAGCGTCGCCGCCATTCCAACGTTGAAGCGGAACATAGCAGTGCCGGCGACGACGGCGATCCCCAACGCCCACATATCCGCGCTTGCAAAATTCGGAAGGTTGAAATCGAGCCCAAAGGCGTTAACCGGCTCAGCCTCCAAAAATAGCGTGCGCGTGCCGAACCTAATCGCGAACGTAAGGACGACACCGAGAACCCCACCGGTGACGGCGCTCAACGTCGCATTGATGAGCCTGTTGTCGCGAAATGTTTCGATGAACGGCCCGACGAAAAAAATCCACAAGAACGTCGGAATGGAAATGATCCATATGCTGAGCAGCCCGCCCAGAGTACCTGCCAATAGAGGCGGCAACATACCCGGATTTCGATATGCCGCTAGGAACCCGACAAACTGCTGAAAGAGAATGACCGGTCCAGGAGCCAATTCAGCCAGCGCGAGACCGTCCAGGGCCTCGTTGCGGGTGAGCCAGCCGTACGGTTCCACTGCATGCGCCGCGACATAACTGTTAACGGCATACGGCCCGCCGAGGGATAACGCCGCCATTTTGCTAAACAGGATTGCGATCTGAGTGAATACGTTGTCCAAGCCCAACGCAGCAATTAGCGCGGCGATAGGGATGAACCACAGTGCAAGCCACAGCACTGCAATGCGAACGAGACGGCCCACGGTGGGCCGGATGTGTTCCGGCAGATCGTCTTGGCGGCGTCCTTCGGCGTCCCTGAACGCCGTAGGCGTCATTTCGCCTGGAACCGTGAAAAAACCAAGGAGGCCAGCAAAGAAGCCGGTCAGTGCAGCTCCAATCACTACAAGCACGAAGGACAGATCGAAGAAGAACGTTCCAATAAAAGCCAATGCCGCGAGCGCAATCATGAGTTGGGTTCGCAGCACCTGTCTTGCGACTCGGATCGTCGCCTCAATCACGATGACCAAGATGGCTGGCTTTAAACCGTAAAGCAGCACCTCGCCTATAGTGGAATCGCCGCCAGTTACGTATCCGTAGCTCAGCGCCATCATACAAATCATGCCGGGCACGAGGACGAGTCCGCCTGCAAGCATGCCGCCCAGGACACCATGCTTTATCCAGCCGACATATGCCGCGAGCAGCTGCCCCTCAGGGCCTGGCAACGCCAGGCAATAATTCAGGGCATTGAGAAATCTGTTTCGGGAAATCCAGCGCTTCTCCTCGACGAGAATGCGATACATCGCAGCAAGCTGCACGGCAGGACTTCCGAAACTGAGCAGAGCAATGCGCGGCCAGACGCTGAGGGCCTGGGGTAGACTCAGCCCAGCGACTCTCGTGCGGGAAAGATTTTCGACGGTTCTCTGCAGAGGTCTTGCCCAATCACTTAATGTCGGACGAGAAAACCAGAAGGCTTATTCCTGCCGGGTGAACCCGCAGGAAAGATGGCTTAGCAGTCCCCAATAGCTTCCCGACATGTAGCACGCCATTCTGGAGGAGATCACCACCGCCCAAAACGCGCGCTCGGGTCGGGATGAGCCCGCGAGGGCCTCCTGCGCAGCATCGCCCCGCGCGGCTATCCTCCAAGCTTCGCCCAAGCACCGCCGTCCGACATACACACCTCACAACCGGCGCAGTGATAGCACAGCCATTGCCGGGCCGGTATCGGCATGCGATTGGATGGGCTCGAAGCCGCTGATCGAATCGCCTGCAGGGGCAGCGCGGATCGACTATACGGAACGCATATGACGAAAACGTCCCACCTTTGCACCATTGCCATCGTCGTGTTGTGCATGGCCAGAACGGCGCTAGCGGCTGATAGGCCGGCCTGGCCTGCGACGCTGCCGGTGTATGACCACATCGTTATTGTGATCGAAGAGAATAAGAACTTTGAGCAAATCCTGGGCGGCAGGTCTGAGGCGCCGTACTTGAGGAAATTGGCGGCGGAAGGCGCGAGCTTCGAGCGCATGTTCGCCGAAGAACATTTCAGCCAAGGCAATTATTTCTGGCTGTTCTCCGGCAGCAATCAGAATGTCGGCTTTGTCGATCGGGTCCCCAGTAAAGCCAATCACCCCGATTATCCGTTCAGGTCTAGCAATCTCGGCGAGCAACTCATCAAGAAGGGCCTCTCGTTCAAGGGATATTCACAGAGTCTACCCAATATCGGCTCGACGGTTGATTTCGACCCACCGAATTGTCGCGCCGAGCAATGCGTTTATGCGCGCAAGCATGTCCCCTGGATCAGCTTCGCAAATGTACCCAACGGAACGACAGTCGAGACCTCGTCCAATCTGCGGTTTGCCGACTTCCCTAAAGATTATACTACGCTGCCCACCGTCGCCTTCGTCGTCCCGAACTTGAACAACGACATGCATAACGGCAAGCCGGCTCAAAGCATCCCTACCGGCGACAATTGGGTTCGAGAGAGCTTCGATGATTACTATCAGTGGGCAAAAACGCACAACAGCCTTCTCATTGTTACTTTTGACGAGAATGACGACCAGTCCGGTTATACCGGGCTCACCAATCCGCTCATTGGACCAGATCCGCGATACCCGCCCAGGTACAACCGCCTGCTACGCGACATTCAGAATCGAATCGTCACAATTTTCGCTGGGGCGCATATAAAGCCGGGTTCATATTCCGAAGGGAGAGGAATCACGCACGTGAATATTCTGCGCACACTGGAAGCAATGTACGGGCTGCCTAACTCCGGCGCACAGCAGCCCAACGCAGCAGGCGGTGACATTGCCGATGCAACAATCATCACTGACGTTTTCGAGTCCCAGCGATAGGCAGCTGGATTCGAGAGCCGAAAGCGCAGGAATCAGTATCATTCCTCGGCACGGGTTTTGACGAGCCGAGATTTAACTTGCCGGGCTGCGGACCAGTTTCTCATATAAGGCCACAGACTATTTGCAGGCTCGTTCGCGCTGGATGGTTCCGCAATAGGACATGGTGGCGGCGTCCGTGAATGGAGATTCGGCATGACGTACCGTTCGTTTACCCGGCTCAGCGCATTGCTGATTGCTCTCGCTGTCGCGTTAGCCGCGATTTTTCCGCCGGCCCACTCGGCCGAAGAGAATCGCAAGGTAACGGTAGTGTCATTCGGACTTTTCGGCGGTCAAGGCGTTTTCCGCAGCGAGGCGAACGGCGCAGCGGAAGTCGTCACAGCCCGGTTCGGAGCCGGCCCGGTCGTCGTACGATTCAATACCAAGAGGGGCGGCAATGCGACCATCGAAACGCTCGCTGAAACGTTGCAGACGCAAGCAAGAAGCATGAACCGCGATGACGACATTCTCTTTGTCATCTTGACCTCGCACGGCTCCCCCGACGGCCTTGCTATCAATGCAGGAAAGCTAGCTGAGACCCTCAAACCGTCCAGTCTCGCCGAGATGCTCGAGCGAACCGGCGTACGATATAAAGTGGTTGTGATTTCTGCTTGCTACTCCGGCGTCTTCATCCCGCGCATCGCCAACGCCGATACGCTTGTGATCACCGCGGCGGACGCCCACCATCCGTCATTCGGTTGTGAGGACCGAGCCAAATGGACCTATTTCGGCGACGCATTCTTCAATATTGCGCTGCGCCAGACGAAAAATCTGAAAGAGGCTTTTCTTCTCGCGCGCGCTATCGTTTCCAAGCGAGAACTCCACCAGCGCTTTGAACCCTCTAATCCGCAAATGGCAGGAGGGGCGAATGTGGAGCCGCTGCTTGCAGCCCGACCATGAAGCTTGGGAAATCCCATCTGCTGGGCGTTAGGCCGGCATGGATTCCAGTAATATGATGAGACGAATCTATTTTCTTAGAGCTCGCTCGACGGGAATGTAACAAATCGAAGCGGCATTCTTTATGCAACAATCATCTCTGCAGTTGATCGGTCGCGTCGTACTCCTGACGATCTTGGTTCTCGCGGCGATTTGGATCTTGCGGCGTTTCTTGCCCGCGCTTGCATGGGCAGGTGTCCTGGCTTTCGCAACATGGCCTATTCGCGAATGGCTGATCCGCAAACGCATAAGGCCATCGATCACAGCGATTTTGTTCGCTCTTTTTGTCGCCCTTTTGATTGTCGGCCCGCTCATTTTGATGGCCGTTCAGCTGGCGAGGGAGGCCAGGGTAATTGTTCAAACCGTGCGCGAGCTGGGAGAAGTCGGTCTCGGCACACCAGACTGGGTGCCGCAAATTCCTGTTATTGGAATATATCTCGCGGCCTGGTGGCGGGATCACTTGGCCGATCCCGAGGCAGCCAAAGAGCTCTTGGGCCAAGCCGAATCCCTAGACATCATCCACTGGACGCGAAGCCTCGGCAGCGAAGCAGTCGGGCGCTCAGTGACTCTCGCATTTACGATACTGACACTCTTCTTCGCGTATCGGGACGGTCCAATGCTCGCTAAACAGAGCCGAATCGTCGCCGATCGTCTCTTCGGCCCATCCGCCGAGCGTCTCGGCGAAGAAGCCATTGTTGCGATACGTGCAACCGTCAACGGCCTTGTTCTGGTCGGGTTGGCGGAAGGAGCGGTGCTCGGCGCGGCCTATGTGGTGGCGGGCGTGAGCCATCCTGTTCTGTTCGGTTTCGCAACAGGGCTGCTCGCAACCGTTCCGTTTGGAGCACCGCTCGTCTTCGTGATTGCCTGCTTCACCCTCATCGCTCAGTCCCGGATGACCGCTGCGATTTTGCTCTTCTTCTTCGCGTCAGCCGTGGTTTTCGTCGCCGATCATTTTATTCGTCCCGGTTTGATCGGTGCGTCAACTCGCTTACCTTTCCTATGGATTCTGCTTGGTATCTTCGGCGGGTTGGAGACATTTGGCCTGATTGGATTGTTCATCGGACCAGCGATCATGGCGGCTGTCCTGGCAATCTGGCGGGAAGGCGCCAAACCGCAGGCGCGGCCTTAGTTCCCGCCCGCGGCCCAAGCTGATTTACCCTGCAGTCCGGCGGATATGACGACACGTCTGTCGCGAGGCGTAGATCCTGCCGTGCACAGCGGCAATGATTGAACGCGGTCTCTAGGTGATATCCGCTCAACGCTTGTAGAGTCCCATGATGGCTGCCCTGGCCAGCGTATTGAAATGAAGTTGAAATCCGATGACAGCCGCCGAGGTATCCGCCGTCACCGGCAGCCGGTCCACCCCAACCGCGAATACCGTGAACAGATAGCGGTGCGGGTGATCGCCCGCGGGGGGACATGGACCACCATAGCCGGGAGTGCCGAAATCAGTTCGGGTCTGTAACGCTCCCTGCGGCAGCTTCGCGCTCTTCGAATTGCCGGCGTCTACAGCAAGCTCCGTCACGCTGGGAGGAATGTTCACCACCAGCCAGTGCCAAAACCCACTGCCCGTGGGCGCATCCGGATCGAAACAGGTGACCGCGAAGCTCTTCGTCTCGGCGGGGGCTCCCGACCAGGCCAGATGTGGCGATTGATTGTTGCCCTGGCAGCCGAAGCCGAAATCAGCGGACAGAATATGCGCGTTGGCGAGATAATCGCCGTCGCTGAAGCTGTCGCTCCTGACCGTGAATGTCATACCTATCTCCTATTCGGCAGTCGTACGTGAATGTGTGCTTGCGCCGTGCCGTTGCTTTCAAAAATTCATCAGCGTACCGTCACATTGAGCACGAGCAGGAGGACAGCAATGGCGCAAGAACCGCTCGCGACAAAGGGCAACTTTCTGCATATCTATGATTTCCACGTGATCAAGGGCAAAGAGGAAGAATTTATCCGTTCATTCGAGGAATTCGACTATTCAGACGGCAACCCTATGCACAAGTCTCGGGCGCAAGTGAAGGACGGCGTCCTGTGTCGCGACACCCAGAATCCCCAACGGTTCTTCCTGATCGCGGAGTGGTCCGACATCGAAGAGCACGCGCGCATCCGAAAAGTGCTCGCCAACGAAATCAAGCCGCAATTCATAAAATATATTGAGGGTGGGACTTTCATACCGAAATACGTCGAAGTGGTCTCATCAACCCCAGACGAGATTCTCAATCGGGCCGCTGCCGCGCAGTAGAGAGCCATCGGCTGTTTCGAGAGCGCACGCGATGGCATGGCAAAGGATTGCATCCCTCAGCGAAATCGCCGTTGATGCCGTTTTGGGCGTGGATGTGGACGGCTCGCGCGTCGCGCTCTATCGGCTGGCGAACGAGGTCTTTGCCACGGCGGGAATTTGTACCCACGCCATGGCGCTATTGAGCGATGGCTTCGTCGAGGACGGCAACATCGAGTGCCCGCTACATCAAAGTCAATTCGATATTCGTTCGGGCAAGGCGCTGTGTGCCCCGGCGACAGAGGATCTGCGCACCTACGCCGTGAAACTCGATGGCGACGAGATCCTCATCGATATGGAGCAGCAGGCCGAGTTTACGCAGGCCATCCCCAAGCCGATGCCGGATCGCCAAGCCGCGCGCCCGGTCACCGATACTCAGACGATCAGCGCAACGAATTCCGACCCTGAGCTCGCGCTGATGAAACGGTACGTGTGGCCGACGGAGGGCCTCACGCGCATCCCCGACTGGGTGTACACGGATCAGACTATCTACGAGCGCGAAGTCGAAAAGATTTTTCACGGGCGCACCTGGAACTATGTGGCCTTGGAATGCGAAGTCCCCAATCCCGGAGACTTCATCCGTTCCAATGTCGGTCCAACGCCCGTGGTCGTCGTGCGCGCGGCCGACTGCTCTATCAATGTGTTCGAGAATCGCTGTTCGCATCGCGCCGCAGAATTCTGTCGCGAGCTCAGCGGTAACACCAAAGAATTCGTCTGCCCCTACCATCAATGGTCCTATGATCTCCATGGTAACCTTGCCGGCATTCCATTCAGGCGCGGTGTCAATGGGAAGGGCGGCATGCCCGCCGATTTCAATGCCGCCCAACACGGACTGCGTCGCCTAAATGTCACGAGTCACCGCGGCGTCGTGTTCGCTTCCTACGTCCAAGACATGGAGCCGCTGCAGGATTACCTCGGACCGGAGGTGCTCAAGGAGTTCGAGGCGACCTTTGACGGGCGCAAGCCGAGGCTTCTCGGCTACTATCGCCATACGCTACCTGGCAATTGGAAGCTGTATCACGAAAATCTCAAGGACCCTTATCACGCCACCCTGCTGCACACGTTTCTGGTGACGTTCGGCCTTCTGGTGGCCGGGAACCGCTCCCTCATGCTTGCGGATGCAACCGGCCGGCATGGCGTGATGGCTTCGGCGAAATCAGAGCGCAAGAGCATTTCCAGCGACGCCAAAAAGGACATGCGCGCCTATCGCGACGGCATGACACTCGCAGAGCCGCGGTTCATGGACTTCATCGAGGAGTTCGACAGCCCCTGGTCGGTGACCATGGCCACGATCTGGCCGAATTTAATCATCCAGCGCGAGATGAATACGCTCGGCGTGCGCCAGATCGTACCGACCGGCCCGCATGAGTTCATCATGAAGTGGACCATGTTCGGCTTCGAAGGTGACGACGACGAAATGACTCGGCATCGCCTTCGCCAGGGTAATCTCATGGGCCCAGCCGGCTTTCTTGGACTTGAGGACAACGAGGCGATCAAGTTTGTGCAGGACGGGATGCGGCACGTTCCCGGCCGGCAGCATCTGGTGAAGCTTGATCCTGCGGTTGCGGCGGGCACGTCCGACAGCTTGATCTCGGAAGCATCGATCCGGGCTATGTACCGGCATTGGCGAGCGGAGATGGGGCTCTAGAACCATGGGCAAAGCCGCCCTGACGTGCGATCACCTGCCCGACGCGGCTGCGCTGGATTCGCGGCTGCAAGCTCTGCTGCTGCATCACGAGATCGAGTCGTTCAATGCCCGATACGCACAGGTGCTGGACGAGCAGCGACTGGCGGATTGGACCGACATGTTCACCGAGGACGCACTGTATGTTGTTCTCTCGCGTGAAAATTTCGACCGCGGACTACCCGTTGGCCTGATCTATTGCGAGAGCAAGCGAATGATCCACGATCGCGCATTCGCGCTCATGGAAACCTCGATGTTTGCGCCGCGCTATTTACGGCACATCATCGGCAACCAGCTCGTCCTGAGCGCGGAGAGCAACGGAACGGTCAAGTCGCGGGCGAACTATGTCGTCCTTCAGGTACTGCTCGATCGACCCGACGCGACGCTGCATCAGGTCGGCGTCTATTACGACGTGTTCCGTCGCGTGGGTGGCACGCTCAAGCTCGCCGAGCGGCGTTGCGTCTACGATAATCTTCTCGTGCCGAACGCCCTGTGCATTCCAGTCTAATAGGTGAACGTCTGATCGATTTGGTGCGCACCTGCGGGCTTTTGCTGAGTCAGCTAATGCTCTCGAACTGATGGTCCCTTGTAACACGATTTGAATGATATCACACTCGTCAGCGAACTCCCGATGACCGCATCCGCCCGCCGTATCCGCGTTGTCAATCCGAATTCCAACGAGAACGTCACCCGCGGTCTCGACGACGCCCTGGCGCCGCTACGGTTTGCAAACGGTCCCGAGATTGTGTGTTCCACCCTTGTAGAAGGTCCGATCGGCATCGAGACCCAAGCCGATGTCGAAAGCGTGGTGATGCCGTTGCGGCGGCTGGTTCAAGCGGACAACTCTTCCGATGCCTTCGTGATCGCGTGCTATAGCGATCCCGGCTTGCACGTGTGCCGCGAAAGCACGACGCGGCCGGTGTTCGGCATCGCTGAATGCGGTGTCCTCACCGCGCTCGCGCGTGCGGACCGTTTTGGCGTCATAGCCATCAGCCCGCGCTCGATCGCCAGGCACAAACGCTATTTGCGTCAGATGGGGCTCACCGACCGGCTCGCCGGCGAGCGTCCGCTCGAAATATCCGTCGCCGAGACGGCAGGCGGCGAGCAAACGCTTCGGCGCATGGTCGACGTCGGACGACAGCTGAGAGATCAGGACGGAGCCGAAGCAGTCGTCATGGGTTGCGCCGGAATGGCGCGCCATCGTGGCCCGCTGGAAGACGCGCTGGGGATCCCCGTAATCGACCCAACGCAAGCCGCCGTTACCATGGCAGTCGGGGCGGTCCAGTTCAGTCGCGCTTGACCCCACCGATGCCACCCGGCCGAGAGATGGCCTGCTGCAAAGCGCACGCGGGCGCCGAGCGATGCATACGGATAGCGCCGGGTGCGGCCTCGTCAGCTCTCCGGCGGCAGAATGACGCCCGCCTGGCTGACGATGCGACCGTAGTGCTCAATCCGGCGGTGTTGCTCGAAGTGGAATATCGTCTGCTTGCCGAAAACGGTAGCATCTAGGTCGCAGTCCGCCACGATCAGCTCGTCGTCCTCAGTTCTCGCCTCGACGACAATCTCGCCATCTGGATTGACGATGATGCTGCCGGCGATCATAGCGTGGCCGTCCTCCGCGCCGCCCTTAGCGACCGCGACGACCCAAGTCGAGTTCTGATAGGCGCCGGCCTGAAGCGTCAGACGATTGTGGAACATGCGTTTTTGCGGTCCCTCGTCTGCTTTCTGCGAATTGACCGAGGGCGTGTTGTAGCCAAGCACGATCAGCTCCACGCCTTGCAATCCCATGACGCGATAGGTCTCGGGCCATCGCCGATCGTTGCAGATACACATACCGACGATACCGCCCATGATGCGCCAGACCGGAAACCCGAGGTCGCCTGGTTCGAAATAGCGCTTTTCCAGGTGTTGGAAGGCGCGCTGGGGATCGTATTCCGAATGCCCGGGCAAATGCACCTTGCGATACTTGCCTACGATTTTTCCATTGCGATCGACGAGGATCGACGTGTTGAAATGATGCCCATCAGGCGTGAGCTCGGCATAACCGAACGATAACCCGATGCGATAATCTGCGGCTTGCTCGAACAACGGGCGTGTCGCAGCGTTTGGCATCTCGCGCTCAAACCAGGCGTCGACTTCCGCCTGATCGGTCATGTACCAACGTGGGAAGAACGTCGTCAGCGCGAGTTCCGGATAGACCACGAGATCGCATTTTTCGCCCTTTGCTTCATCGAGCAGATCGAGCATTCGCCGCACAACCGCCTGCCGGCTGTCCGCCCTGTGTACCGGCCCCATCTGGGCGCCGCCAATCCGCAGCACTCGGCTCACGAAGTCCTCCTGCTATTCACGCGGCGACCCGCCGCTCCAACCGGCTAATCAGGCGCACGATCGGCCAGAGCATAACAAGATAGATCGCCGCAGCCAGCACGATCGGAGACGAATTGAAAGTCACCGAGCGCGCCATATCGGCCGAGTAGAGCAGCTCCGGCAGGGCTACGACGCTCGCAATCGAGGTCAGCTTCACGACCTCGACCGTGTTTGATACGAGATCGGGAAGCACATTGCGCGCTGCCTGTGGTAGCACGATATAGGCCAGCGTCTGATAGCCTCTGAGGCCCGTCGAGCGCGCGGCGTCCCATTGACCCTGCCCCACGCTTTCGATGCCCGCGCGATAGATTTCGCCGTAATAGCTCGAGGTGTTGAGAAAAAACGCGATGGCGACCGCGGTCATAGGCGACGGCCGCAAACCCGCGAACGGTAGGCCCGCATAGATGAAGATCAGGAGAACGAGCGGCGGAATGGCACGAAAGAAATCAATTCCGGCAACCGCCGCCCAGCGCGCGATGCGCAAGCGCGAAAGCGACAAGATCGCGCATGCAAGCCCACCGGCCAACCCAAGCGGAATGACGAGGACACAGATAAGGATCGTCTGCTTGAGGCCAGAGAGGATGAGCGGCAACGCTCGCTCCATGATGGCCAGATTGAAAAACTGCTGGATGATCGCTTCCATTACACCCTGCGCCAGGCAAACCGGGTCTCAAGCACGCGCCCGAGCACGACGACCGGGATGAACAGGATCACATACGCGATCGCTCCCATCATGAGCGGCGTCGCATTGCCGGAAAACGATTGCGCGGTGGTGGCCTGATTGAGGATTTCACCGACTCCGATCACCGTGCCAAGCGCGGTGTTCTTGGTGATGGCGATCGTGCGGTTGGTGAGCGGCGGCACAGTCAAGCGGATCGCCTGTGGCAGCACGACATAGGCGAGCGTGCCGAGAAAGCCTAAGCCCGTGGAACGTGCCGCCTCCCATTGACCCTTCGGGATCGACAGAATGCCGGCCCAGAAAATCTCCTCGGCGAAGGCGGCCAGTACGAGGGCAAGCACAA
>WNFW01000568.1_pt1 | contig 23787 bp, 18 predicted proteins | sample 5400131 | NCBI WGS metagenome assembly WNFW01 (sample SAMN13153362, study PRJNA577476) | soil metagenome | isolation source: 20 cm soil or saprolite under grassland replicate 1 | place: USA:California | collected 2016-06-15 | reverse complement strand
GTGTTGGTCGCCATCGGAATCGACCTTTTCACTTTCCGCCTACGCGGCCGTGCATTGAGCATGGCCGCAGCGGCGCGCCGCAGCCTCGTGTGGGTGGTCGTCTCGCTGGCCTTTAACGCTGTCGTCTGGCGCATCAAAGGCCCGCACCATGGGCTCGATTTTCTAACCGGCTATCTGATCGAGTACTCCCTGAGCATGGACAACATCTTTGTTTTCGTGCTCATCTTCACGCATTTCAGGGTTCCACCTCGTGCACAACACCGCGTATTGGTGTGGGGAATTATTGGCGCTCTGATCATGCGCGGCACCATGATCCTGTTCGGCATCGCTTTAGTGCAGCGGTTTCATTTCGTCCTGTACATCTTCGGTCTTTTCCTGCTAATCACCGCAGCGCGCATGCTTTTCGGGAAACATCTTGGGCGCGATTTCAGGGAAACGCGCGTGATGCGGTTCTGTCGCCGGATTCTTCCGATCACCAATGAGTTTCACAACCAAGACTTCAAAGTAAGCGTCGATGGCCGCTGGATGTTAACGCCGCTTGCTCTGACCATGATTGTGATTGAAATCACGGACCTGGCGTTCGCAGTGGATTCGATCCCGGCGATCTTCGCCATTACTCAAGACCCATTCATTGTTTATACGTCGAACATCTGCGCGATCCTTGGCTTGCGATCGCTTTATTTCCTGCTGGCCGGTCTGATGAACCGTTTTATCTATCTAAGAACCGGACTGGCATTGGTGCTCGGATTCGTGGGCATGAAGATGATTACCGCACAATTTCTGCCGTTCCCCCGAGTAGTCTCGCTGGGAATCGTCGTGCTCATTCTGGGAATTACCATCTGGTTTTCCATGTTGAAAACGAAGAACAGCGCTACGTGCAAGCACCAAAAATAAAGTATTGCTTTCGCGGTTCGGAATCATTTAACTGCTAGCGAGCGCCTATGAAAACTATTCTTGCTTTCGCCGCGATCGTTAGCCTTGCCATCGGAGCGTTCGCTGATATTCAAGATCCGCCGGGGAACGATTACGGTCCGACGCGTAAACTCGGCCGCGGTATCGCGAACCTTGTCATTGCTCCGACTGAGTTCTTTACAACTGTCAACCAAATCAACCAAACCGAAGGTAATTCCGCCGGAGCGGGCTATGGCGTTTGGAAGGGAGCGGGACGCACAGCGGCGCGCCACGTGGCCGGTCTTATTGAGATTTTGACCTTTCCGTTTCCGATCTGGCACGACAGCTATCAGCCGTTGCTGCCGTCCGAAATTCCTTACATCCATGGCGGCTACGCGGAATTTCCGCCTGAAGTCGGTAACGAGTCGAAATACCCGTACGTGCGCGATACGCATCACGATTTCAATTAGCTCCTCCTCTGCAGAACAAGCGCGTAGTTTTTCAATTATCTGACCATCGTCGCACCGTAGTCGCCGTGTTAAGGCGATATTGACCTGCCTTGGCGTCCGCGTCAAAGTAACTGCCGCTAAAGCGGTTGGTACAATGCAATCGCGACGTTTTCCCGGGCTGCCGCTCATCGGCGTATTCGCAATCATTTACGTCATCGCCGGCAAAATCGGTTTAAACCTTGCATCATTGCACGCGAGTGCATCGCCGGTGTGGCCGCCGGCGGGAATCGCGCTGGCTGCAATACTCTTGCTCGGCTATCGAGCGTGGCCAGCGATCTTTGTCGGTGCGTTCATCGTAAACCTCACAACCGCTGGAGACGTAGCCACATCGGTTGCCATCGCGACCGGCAACACAGTTGAGGCTATAGCCGGAGCATGGCTGGTGAACCGCTTCGCGGACGGCAAGACTGTCTTTGATCGACCACAAGGCGTTTTCAAATTCGCGCTCGCCGCGGCGATCAGCGCTGTCATAAGCCCGGTGTTCGGCGTGACCAGCCTTGCACTGGACGGCTTTGCCGACTGGACGAACTACGGTGGGATTTGGGTTACCTGGTGGCTCGGCGATGTAACCGGCGACCTCATTTTCACTCCGCTGGTTCTCCTTTGGGGCATGAAATGGAAATTAACCTGGAAAAAACAGGAAGCGGTAGAAGTTGGCGTCCTCCTTCTGTTGTTGACGGTATTGAGCGCAGTTGTCTTCGGCGGATGGCTGGAGATCTCAGCCAAAAACTATCCCATCGCTTTTATTTGCGGTCCTATTGTGATTTGGACCGCCTTCCGCTTCACTCAACGCGAAACTGCCACGGGTATTTTCATCCTGTCCGTAATAGCGGTGTGGGGAACAGTGCGCGGTTTTGGACCATTCGTTGGCCAAAATGAGAATCAGTCGCTGCTCACCGTGCAATCGTGGACAGCAGTGCTCGCCATAACCGCGATGGCACTTTCCGCTGGTATGGCTGAGCGACGGCGTGTCGAGGACGAGCTTCAGCAACAAAAAAGCATCGTCGAAGCGGCGAATCGCACCAAAGACCCTTTCCTGGCCATGCTCTCCCACGAACTGCGCACGCCACTCACTCCGGTAATTTCGGTGCTGGAATCCCTCGAAACAGAGCCGACACAAACTGGAGATACCAAAGCATCGCTGGCGATGATCCGTCGCAATATCGAATTAGAAACGCAATTGATTGATGACTTGCTCGACTTCACCCGAATCGCCAGAGACAAAATGCAATTGCGTTTCGCTCCAGTCGATGCGCATCAGGCGGTGTCGAACGTCGTAGAGATTTGTCGCGCTGAAGCGAGGTCCAAAAACCTTCATGTGCATCTGAATTTGCGAGCAAAGAGCTGCCATGTGACCGCCGACGCCGCAAAATTTCAGCAGATCATTTGGAACCTGCTTAAGAACCCGATCAAATTCACGCCTGAAGCCGGAGACATCACAGTCTCCTCAGACAATCCATCAGAAACCGTTTTCAATGTTAGTGTGCGCGACACCGGCATCGGCATGGAACCGGAAGTTATGCAACGCATTTTCGATCCATTCGAGCAGGGCAACCGCTCGTTTGAGCATCGTGTTGGCGGGCTCGGTTTGGGGCTGGCCATTTCAAAATCTCTGGCGCAGGCCCACGGCGGCACGCTTACTGCACAAAGCGACGGAGCCAATCGTGACTCAAGTTTTACGTTATCGATGGAAGCTTTGCCGCAAGGTGAAGCAGCTAGCGTCACTTCAAAAGCGGTCACTGACCGGGCACAACAAGCTCTGAAGATTCTGCTGGTCGACGATCATCACGACACGTGCGCTGCACTGGAGAAATTGCTGGCGCGTCGCGGGCATCTGGTTGCGGTGACACACGACGTCCGCTCGGCCATGGATGCGGCCGTTCGCAACAAGTTCGATCTGCTCATAAGCGATATTGCCCTTCCGGATGGAACCGGAATGGATCTGATGATGCAGATGCGCGCAATCGCCAATGTCCCGGGGATCGCGATCAGCGGCTTTGGCAACAACGGTGATATCGAACGAAGTTTGCAGGCCGGCTTCTCGCAGCACCTCATCAAACCGATCAAGCTCGACAACCTCGAAGCCGCAATCGATCGAGCGGTTACCGGCCACGTGACATTGGCGCCATCTAATTAACGCCGTGCTTGAGCGCGGTGCTTGAAAGCCCTATCGGGCGCCAACCGCTCTAGCGGTTTGCGGTTTCGTTCCGCATGAAAACCGCTGAAGCGGTTCCTGGCATTTGCTTGGCAGGAGCACCCAGCTAAAGCAGGGTGTTAATTACATGCGCCTCTGTGACCTAAGAATTGAAGACATTGCTTTTGGCGGGAAAGGCGTGGCGCGGCAGCAAGGCAAAGCTGTTTTTGTTCCTTACACCATTGAGTGCGAGATGGTTTCCGCCGAAATCGTGCGGGAAAAGAAGCAGTTCGCGGAAGCCGATCTGGTTGAAGTTAAACAGAGTTCGCCGAATCGCGTCGCGCCAGAGTGCCCATATTTCGGGCGATGCGGCGGCTGCGCGTATCAGCACATCGATTACGAACATCAACTCGCGATTAAATGGCGACAGCTGCGCGACGCGCTTCAGAGAATCGGCAAACTGAAGGATGTTCCCATGCGTCCGATTATCCCGTCGCCGAGGCAGTACGCATATCGCAACCGCATCACCGTGCACGCGCAGGACGGCATCATCGGTTTTTTTCGGCGCGATTCGCATCGTTTGATTGATATCGAGCGTTGCCCGATCTCTCGCGAGAAGGTCAATCGCGCCCTAGCGAAGTTGCGTGAACAAAAACATGTGCGGGACGGGCATTACACACTGCGGAGTGCGTCCGAGCCGCGCGTGTTTTCGCAGGTAAACGACGAGGTCGCACAGGCGCTGCGGGATTTAATTATCGATCTCATTCCGCCAAATCAGGAACTGTTAATCGACGCCTACTGCGGCGCGGGATTTTTCGCGAAAGCGGTGCGCGACAAGTTCGAGCGCGTGATTGGAATTGATTGGGACCGGTTCGCTATCGCCGCCGCAAAAGCGAACGCCAGTGAAAAGGAGACGTATATCGCGGGCGACGTGGAAACTGAATTGCAAAAGGTAGGGGCGGTTCACCTGAACCGCCCGGGACGCGGGAACGACACGGCGACCGGTCGATTGAGGTCAATCGCCCCTACCACCCTCCTCATCGATCCACCTGCAACGGGACTCAGCGAAGGAGTGCGCAAGGCGTTAACCGATCTTGCGCCGGAAACACTGATTTACGTTTCCTGCAATCCGCCGACTCTGGCGCGTGATCTGAAAGAGTTACAGCACAACTTCGCGATTAACTCGGTCACGCCGCTCGACATGTTTCCGCAGACTGCAGAAATCGAAGTTGTCGTCCATCTTCACGCATAGACCAACAGATCGATTTCATCCGGCAACGAATTCGAGACTTCGCGAATAACATTTCCTCGGAGCAGGTTAACCAGGGCGCTGCGTTGCGGCGCGCCGAGAATCACGCGCGATGCACCGAGTGTTGCCGCAACATCGACAATTGTTTCTGCAGCGGAAGGACTGACTGCGTACGCGAATAGCGGTTGGTGATCGCCGGCTTTTTGCTTCGCTTCCGCGAAGATTGCGCTTGCTTCGGCATCTTCCTGCCATTTGCGTTTTGCATCTTGTTCGGTCATGAACGGCTGTTCGCGCACGAAGAGCAAATAAAGGCGAGCGCCCGCGTTATGCGCTTCGCGCAATGCGAAGTCGAGTGTCCGTCCGGCACTTCGAATCGCGCACAGAATTGACTCGTCGCCTAACGAATTGACCTTCGCTTCGCCGGGTGGGCGAGAAAGTTGAATTGGCAATCTCTCCGACGCCAGCTGAGGTGCCCCTTCTTTCTCCATTCGACGCTCTTGCACGAGCCCGCGCAGTATCAATCCGACAGCGAGAATAGTGACCGCAAAATATCGCGCATTCGGCTTATCGATCAGCAACGATATTTCGATCGCAGCCATCACCAGAAAAGTTCCGAACATCAGCGTGCGCGGTAACCTCTTGATTGAGAGTTTTCGGTCGGTTGAAGTCGCGCCGAGGTTGGTTGCAATCGCCCCGACCACGCCAACAGCATACAGATCGGCTAGGCCGGCCATGTCTTTGACGAGAAGCACGAGCACCACGGGAACCACAGTAGCGAGCAGCATACCCGCGCTTGGCACTCCCCATTTATTCAGGCGTTGGAAAATATTCGGTATTTCGCGGTCACGCGACATCAGGAATTGAATCATGATTAGATCAACAATTGCAGTGTTGACCGCTGATAGCAGAAGCATCGCGAAAACGATGCTGACGATGAGACCAAAAGCATGACCGAGAGCTGGATGTAACGTTCCGCTCACAAAAACCTGGCCCATGTAACGAAGCATGTAATCACGGACACCTTCTGCGCCCGGAGCGTTTACGTCGCCATTTACGATTTGGAGACCGTTCAGGGCGTGCATGGCTAAGCCAAGCAGCGCCGTGAAAACGCAGACTTCAATCATCACGATCACGATTGCCGGTGTAGATGTTCTAACCACCGATGGATGCTCATCTGTGCTGCCAGGATCGAGCTTCATTACGCCCGTGGCGTTGGCGATTGCTTCGACACCAGATAGCGCGAGCACGATGCCGACAAAGCCGGCCCAGTTTTGCGCAAACGTGCCATGCAGTGGTTGCACATGAGCAAACGCTTGACCGAGGTGCGGGAGACTCACAAGAGCTAGCGTGATCACAACGACCGCAGTCGGGACTGCAACGAGAAACGCGAGCCCCCCGGTTTGTTTCGGGCCCAGCAGGTTGAGCAAACCGATGAGAAGGATCGCCACTGCGGCAAATCTTTCCGGGTGCGGCACGCCGAGGTATTGAAACGCCGAAAGGGCGCTGATTGCTGCTGTTACCAAATAATCGGCTATAAGCAGAAACGCTCCGACAATGGAGATAACTTCGCTGCGGTGCCGAACGCTCGCGTAAACGCCGCCGCCGTCGGGATAAAGGCGGCAGATTATCATGTAATTGATACCAACAAGCGCGGTTAGCACGCACATTGCTGCGATCAGCCAAAAGGAGCTGTAACCGGCCACGGCAAATGCGAGACCGATGACGTAGGCCTTACTGGTACCCCAGTCGCCGTAGAGAATCGCGGCCGCGCGCTTCCAATCCACATTACGCGGGCGCTTAACCTTCGTCGGGATCATTAGTAGTGAATGATGACGTCCATTGATCCGACAAACTGGTTTCTGTGCCGTTATTGAAGGCGGCCGTGTCGTGAGAGTGATCGAACCGCAGCTCGGGCCGCAGCGTAATGATTTTGTTTGGCCACCATGTCACCCCTAACGAATGCTCGGAATATTTCGTTGCATGCCCGGTACGGCTTCCCACGATGTCATCGTAAAACTCATTGCGCAAAGTGAGGAACGCGGTCGGTGCTATTCGGAACATCGCATAAATTGAGGATGCCCCATTCCGGCGCGTAACCGGGCTTCCCCGGGAACGATCCACTCTGAAAAAGGCACATCTTTGGTCGGATGAGTCGTTGCATCATTCATGTACATGTAGAGCGTTTCGGTCGCGGTATAGATGTTGTCGTTAAATTTGTGCGTCCAGGTTCCGACAATCTGTTGCAGATTGTTGTATCCGAACTCGCCATTGTTAAAGCATTGTCGCCGGCATAAATGGCTCGGCGAAGTCCATTGAATCATCACGGTGCCGATCGGTTGATTTCCGGGATCTTTTTGCCAGAGCGCGACGTCGGTCCCGTTCGAAAGGCCGATTTGGAGGGTCCAGTGATTATTGATCTTCGTGGTCGTGAAAATTCCCGTTTGTGTGTAGTTATCGAATCCGTAAACGAGCGAGTGGCTCGCCATCAAATTGTTAGGCGCGAGCTGCGCTTCAACGTCTGGCTCGGAAATGATACGCCCGATTCGGACGTTCAATCCCTGGCAAATCTGCGGGAGATAGAGATCGACGTATGTCATCGCCATATCGAAGCCGTAGTAATTGTTATACTTCAGCAGTTGGTCGCTGAAGAGCTCGCGCGAAATCATGAAGCGGTAGTCGAGACCGTAGACCGCGGAGACGCGGAAGCCCCAATCGATATGGTCATCAGGCAGGCGCTCGACATAAAGCACGAACTGGTTTTGCTCGAACCGGTTCGGACGCAGATCGTAGATCAGTGGAAAGTTCGCGTTTGGTCCACGACGTATTTGTGGAGGTGCTCACGTTCCAGGAAAAACACTCCCAGCCGTAGATTTGGATTTGGCTCTTCCTCCACGCATCGCCATTTGGGCCGGCGTAGATCGCCTCCATTAACGGCGGCGACACATTCGGCGCCGGCGCTTCGTACGCTGGCGAGCGCAAATTGTTCGCGAACGCGTCGAACAATCGCTTTCGAAACCAATTCGCATTCTCTGCGGCGGCGGCAGTCAAGATTACAATCCCGGCCGTGATTCCAACTGCTCTTAGCCTCAATTAAATCCCTTCGACTCAAACGAAGCGTCACTCGCGCGACGAGGAGCCTACCAGGAGGCGATTCCACGACGTCGTTTGCACTTTAATGTTGCTGACCAGGTTAGCTGTCGGGCTAGAGCCATTAAATGCTGTCGATGCCGCGCATCGTTCGCCCGATCCGCGCCAGCCTCAGGCTGGGCGGAATTTGGTTCCCCCGTTAGACCGGCTACTCGCCGACCCATTAAACGAAACAAAGAACTCTCCAAACGTTCACTATATTTTCCCAGACTGCCGAAACGAAAGTTACGGTGCAGCTTCACGCCTAACCGAGCTGCCCCCGACGAGTGGGACGCGGATTTTCGACAAACCAAGTCCAAAACGCGGGTGCCGATCCGGTATGCATTCTCGATTTAACTGTGCGCTTCGTTTTGTCAGGGCCTGCAACGGCGGCGCCTTGGGAGCTACCATCTATCGTGATGACCAGCGGCTGTGTCGGGGCCAGGTCCATGTCACGCGCTGGACGCAATATGATCACTGTTTTTTGCATGCGTAAGGATCGCCCCGACTTCGTACGAAACGTGAATTAAAATGTTCCTCTGAAACGCTAAAAGATTGTTAACGTTCGCTAGCTTCGCGCGAGTTGTTATTGCTCGGTCGACAGCCTGTAACCGATTCCGACTTCTGTTTTGATGAGCCGAAGCGCATTCTCACGCGCCTCGAGCTTCTTCCGCAAGTGGGTGACGTAGACGCGAAGATACTGGGCCTGACTTTCAGCCTTCTCTCCCCAAACCGTGCGAAGTAATTGCCGATGAGTTACGACTTTCCCGGCGTTTTGCACAAGCACGCGCAACAATGAGTACTCTGTCGGGGTTAGCCTGATCTCCACACCACCGACCTTTACCTGGCGCGCTGCAAAATCGACGTAAAGTGTCGCGGAGTTAAAAACCGGCTCACCAGTTTCCGTAAGTGAACGGCGCTGCGCGGCGCGGACGCGAGCTAATAATTCCGCGGTGTCGAATGGCTTGGTTACGTAGTCGTCCGCTCCGGCGTCGAGCGCGGCGACCTTTTCATCGGGGTCGTCGCGCACGGAGAGAATCAGCACCGGCACATCTGACCATTCGCGCAAACGGCGCAGCACCTTTGCGCCTTCCATGTCCGGCAGACCGAGGTCGAGTAAAACAACATCGGGCCGCCGGTTGACGATTTCCGTTAAACCGGCTTGTCCAGTCTCGGCTTCGTAGACTTTATGATCGGCTCCTTCAAGGGCGAGGCGGAGCAGCCGGCGGATCTGCTTTTCGTCATCGATGACCAACGCGCTGCGAGCTGATTTCATGACGTCGCGATGGCTTTCATGTCCGTCGTAGGAACCGGCAGGGTGATGGTGAAGCGTGCGCCGCCGCCGACCCTATTCCCCGCCGTGAGTTTGCCGTTATGTGCTTCAACTAATCCTCGCGCAATCGATAATCCGAGCCCGAGGCCGCCTGTTTTGCGATCGTCGCCATGGTAGAATTTTTCAAATAGTCGCTCAGTTGCTTCTATTGGGATCCCTGGCCCGCGATCGCTTACCGAAATGAGGAGATGATCATTTGTGTAATCGGCATCAATTTCGATTGGCACGCTGCGCGGCGTATGACTACCGGCGTTGGCGAGAAGCTTGGCGACAGCCTGCTCGATCAATGTGTGATCCACGAGGACCAAAGGAATTTCTTCCGGCACGTCCAATCTGATATCTCGTCCGTTGATGGATTCGCGCTCGATGTCTATCGCCGACTGAAGTAGTTCGCGCACATCGCACCATTCGCGTTTCGGACGGATCACTCCGCTTTCAAGCCGATTCATGTCCAGGAGATTGTCGACTACGCGATTGAGCCGGCGGGTCCCGTCGCGAATTTCGCTCGCGAGTTCTTTGAGAATCTGTGGATCCTGGATGTTTGGCGCCAAGCGCAACATTTCCTGACTGGCGGCTCCGATCGCCGCAAGCGGTGTCTTCAATTCGTGGGACACGCAGTCGAGCAATGTTTTGCGGAGCCGCTCGGATTCTTGCGCCAGCTGGACTTGGGCCGCGAGATGTTCGCGCGCCTTCAACTGCGCAGTCAGGCTGCCGACAGTGATGGCTACGATAAAATAGGTCGCAAACGTCAACGCATCTTCGAGCTTCGCGATGTGTAACGTAAACAACGGCGGGATAAACAAAAAATTCCAGGACAGTGCACTGAGTGCTGCAACCAGCAGCACCGGACCGCGACTGAGAACCATTCCAGCCAGCAGTACACCGAGGAGGAAAATCAGAGAGATAGCTCCGTACCCGGTCAGCGGAGTTAGCAACCAGGACGCGACAGTGAGCGCGGCTACAACAATCACTGCCGTGATATATTCTTTTAGTGGCGCAAAAATTGAAGAAGGCGAGACGTCCTGTTCGCCGTTTTCCGTTGCCTTAATTGAAGGCTCGGAAAATTGTGGTCCGCTGGGACGCGAAATTGACGGCCCCATCACGCGATTAATGTAGCGCATCCATATCTGCGCGAAACACATCCCTTCGAATTTTAGTACCGTTTTAATTATTCGGGGCTGGCGCGCGGTTTTAAAGTCTCTCGCAACAGGTGAATTCTGGACTCCCAACTTTACTGCCTGCTGTTGCGAGTTCGGGTGGCGTCGTCGGAGCGCCCACGTCCTCCCAGCGGCGGAAGAGAAGCCTCGCATTACTCTGTCTCGCCAGTCTCGGGATTGTTTATGGTGACATCGGTACAAGTCCACTCTATGCGATGCGAGAGTGCTTCTATGGGCAGCATGGCGTTTCTCCAACTCACGCGAACGTGCTGGGCGTGTTGTCACTCATCCTTTGGTCCCTGATCCTGATTATCTCGGTTAAGTACCTGACACTCATTCTGCGCGCCGATAATCGCGGTGAAGGCGGAATTCTCGCCTTGGCGACACTGGTGAGCGATGTGTTGCGGCGCGGAAAATTCCTCTTTCTGCTGGGTCTATTTGGGGCTGCGTTGCTTTACGCGGATGGGATGATCACCCCTGCGATCTCGGTTATGGGAGCAGTGGAGGGCTTACACGTGACCACACCTTTGTTCGATCACTACGTCGTGCCGATTGCCGTCGTCATTCTGATTGGGCTTTTCTTCTTTCAGTCGCGCGGCACCACTGGGGTGGGTGCGGTGTTCGGCCCAATCACGATGATTTGGTTTATTGCGATTAGCCTGCTCGGAATTGGACATATCATTCGCGCGCCCGAAGTGCTTGCCGCCATCAATCCTGTCCACGGATACGAATTTTTCATGCTCAATGGCTGGCGCGGCTTCGTGGTGCTCGGCGCCGTGTTTCTGGTCGTTACGGGTGGTGAAGCGCTCTACGCCGATATCGGTCATTTTGGAACGGCGCCGATTCGCCTGACTTGGTTTGCGGTCGTTCTTCCGGCGCTAACGCTGAATTATTTCGGCCAGGGAGCGCTTCTGCTTGTTCAACCGGATGCTGCGGTTAACCCCTTTTACCGGATGGCGCCTCCATGGGCGCTTTATCCATTGGTGGTGCTCGCAACAGCTGCAGCGGTTATAGCGTCTCAAGCGATCATCAGCGGCGCGTTTTCGCTCACTATGCAAGCCATCCAACTCGGATACAGTCCGCGTCTGAGGGCCGTCTATACCTCGGAACGAGTTATCGGGCAGATTTATGTGCCAGTGGTGAATTGGGGATTGATGGTCGCATGCGTTGCGCTTGTCCTCGGCTTCCGAAATTCAAGTAATCTCGCGGCAGCTTACGGCGTAGCGATCACGACTACTATGCTGATCACTACAATCTTATTTTATGTCGTGGCTCGTCGACGATGGCGTTGGCCTGCTGCGGCAGCTTTGCCGATCGCCGCATTTTTTATCACGATCGACCTCGCATTTTTCGGAGCCAACATTCTCAAAATAGCGCATGGCGGCTGGTTCCCGCTGCTAGTCTCCGCGGCGATTCTTTTCCTGATGCTGACATGGAGGAAGGGACGCCGCGTTCTTCGCAGTCGACTGGGCGAAATTTGCATTCCACTCGACGAATTTCTGTCGGAACTGAAAAACCAGAATATCAGACGAGTGCCGGGGACCGCAGTGTACATGTCGGGAAATCGATTTGGGACGCCGCTCGCTTTGCTTCACAATCTCAAGCATAACAAAGTTCTGCACGAGCAAGTCGTATTGCTCACGGTGCGAACCGAAGAGGTTCCTTATCTTGTCAACGCAAAAGATCGCGTCGCTTTAGAGGATCTGCATGAAGGATTCTGGCGCGCACAGATCCATTTCGGATTTATAGAGAAACCCAATGTCCCTGTCGCGCTCGATCGCGTAAAACAAGCCGACCTCCGTTTTGATCCCATGCGTACTACATACTTTATTGGCCGTGAGACGATCCTGGCTACGCGCAAACTTGGTCTTTCTTCGTGGCGCGGATCGATCTTCGCGTGGATGACGCGCAATGCCGGTGATGTGACTTCGTATTTCTGTCTGCCGCCGAACGGCGTAGTGGAATTGGGCGCGCGTGTGGAAGTTTGAGTCGAGCAGATCGGCTCAAAAAATGTTCTGATTGCGTCAGCTCACACTCACTTCCAGTGAGGCTGAGAAAGAGCTTGCCAGCGGGCGCTGGCACAATTGAAAGTTACCGCTCATAAGCGATGGCCGAGATTATTTCCGCAGGAGTCCATCGGCCGCGCAATGTCGATTGGAAGCGCGCCGCGGCGCTGCTTTACGGTGATTGGGGAACGAGCAAGGCATACGTGCTCGGGCTGGCTTTTGTCGCCGCTGGCTTCGCGTCTGGTCCGATCATCCTCGCCGTTTGCCTTCTGACAGCCATCGTCGGGTTCAATTATATTATTGTCTGCGCCCATTTTCCCGACGGCGGCGGGGTCTATTCTGCCGCCCGGCAACAGAGCCGCTTTTTGGCGTCGGTCGGGGCGCTTTTGCTGATTGCGAATTTTATCGTCACCGCAGCATTGAGTGGCTGGGCGGGCGTCAGTTATTTTGGTGTCCGGACCCAGTATGCGCCAGAAGCGACAATGGCGGTCATCCTGGCGCTCGGTATCCTCAATTATTTCGGTCCAAAACACAGCGGTAGCGTCTCCATCTGGCTGGCTGTGCCGGCTGTGATCGTCGTTGTAGCGACGATCGCTTTCAGCGCGCGCTATCTAAATTTGGCCCATCTTGAGCCGCGTCATACTGACTTGGAAACGCTTTGGGTGCAGTTCGTCGGAGTGATCCTGGCTTTGAGCGGAGTGGAGGCGATTGCGAATCTTACTGGTGTGATGAAACTGGACCCGGGTGCCACCGCGGCTGCCCCGAAAGTCACGCGCACAGCGACGAAAGCAATTCTGCCGGTGGCAATCGAAGTGGTCTGTGGAACGGCATTGCTCGGCTGGGCGATGCTGTCGCTGCCGAAGTCATTCGCGCCGGAGTTAATCTCGCACAAGGAGGACATGTTGCGCTTCATTGGGGAGCGTTACGCCGAAAGCGTGGGAGGCGTGTGGTTCGGACAGGCCTTTTCTATTTTCGTCGGCGTCGTCTTCGGCCTACTGCTGGTCAGCGCGGTCAACACCGCCATCGTCGCATTAATTGGCGTGATCTACATGATGGCCCAGGACGGCGAGATGCCGCGACAATTCGCGCGCCTGAACAAACACGGCGTGCCCCGCATTCCATTGATTGTCGCGGTTGCAATTCCGATCTTGGTGCTCGCGATCATGAGGCAATTCGAGGCTCTTGCGGGTCTGTATGCCATCGGCGTTGTAGGCGCTATTTCAGTCAATCTCGGCGCATGCACGTTTAACAAGCATCTGGGACTGCGGGCGTACGAGCGCCTGATCATGGGTGCCACGTTCCTCGTGCTCGCATTGGTCGAAGTCACCATCGCAAAAACAAAACCTGATGCGCTCTTCTTCGCGGTTTGTGTTTTGGGCGTAGGCCTCGGATTCCGCGCCTACTCGCATAAGATCGCGGGGCTAAAAACGCTTACTCTGAAGCGCGAAGTTGCCGCGATGGTCACGCCCGATCTGGTCACAACGGTGGAGACACGCATTCAAGAAGGCCACAGAATCATGGTGGCAGCACGCGGCATTACCAGCGTCCTCGGATTCGCCTTGGACGAAGCGCAGCTGCGCAACGCGACGTTGTATGTTTTGTACGTCAAAGAAATCGTGGTCTTCTACGCGCGTGCCCCGACCACGCCTGGTCGCCCCAAATGGCAGGATGACCCTGAGGCGGCAGCAATCATGTCGACAATGGTGAAGTTAGGGGCTGAACGGAATGTCTGTGTCCTCCCGGTGTATGCGGTGAGCGACGACGCAGCGAATACTATTCTTGATCTTACAGCGACGCTGGGAGTGGATTATCTCATCATCGGTGCCTCACAGCGCACAGCTATGTCCAAATTGCTTCGTGGGAGCGTGGTTACGAACGTCGCACAGCAATTACCCGAATCGATTCATCTGATCATTTACGGGTAACCTGTAGCCACCGGCCTATGGCCGGTCTACTCGGGTTAACAAGAACTTGAACGGCGCATAGTGCCGTGGCTACAGGTTGCAGAGAAATTATTTTCGAATCCCGAAGAATGCTTCAAGAGCCCGCGTTCCCAGCGCTTTCCAGATCTTGATCACTTCGTACGTGATGAGTGTGGTGAAAGTCACAGCGAACCAGACAAAAACTGCTTCGATCGGCAGGCCGGACCACGCTCCGATGTGAAGCCCCATCATGGTACACCGCCGGTATTCCCACCAGCCGTAAGGCAACGCGAGCGTCGCTTCCCAGAGCAAACTGATCAGGAGCAGCAGGAAAAACGCAAAACTGAATGCGCGCCAATTAATGAATGACCGGGCAGTGTGAAAAAAGCCAGCCGATGGAATGAGCGACGCGCAGACGAGATAAACGAAATACCAGGGGAAACCTTCTGGCGCGCCCGAGAAAAACCTTCGATACACGATCGCAGCGGCGATCAGCAAAATGCCGACCACCACAGAGGCGAAATGAAAACGGACGATCCGCGGGATGCCTTTGGCTGCTACCGCGTAATCGGGCACGTTGTACGCCGCCATCCAGTATTCATCGCACCAAATGTAACTAAGCAGCACCAGCATGAACCCTGCGAGGTAGAAAATGAATTCTTCGATGGGAATCGCTCCACCAAGCGCGGGTACTCCCCAGCCGAGAGTGGCCAATTTGTTTGGGAAAACGAAAAACGCGTTCCCAAACAACAGGTCGAGAAGGAAACCGAGCGGCGTTAGCACCGCGATCGTTCGCCAGAACGCTTTTCTGGGAAACTGCAAATCGGGTTGACAGGCAAACCAGCAGCCGAGTGCGCCGATTGGGATGATAAACAATAGCAGGCTCCACGTGTATCCGAGCGGCGTCGGATTATCCGACGTTGGTTGCAACACGACGGGGTGAACAACCGTCCGCAACGTGAGCGCAGCCGGAACGATAAGCGCGGCTGCGATGGCGAAAATTACGTAGAACGCTCTGCGCTCTTGCATGGCCTGAAAGTAGTAACAGAACAGACCTGAATTTTAAGACTTAAGTGCGCCGGGCTCAGAGACATTGTCACGTTGAGCGAAGCGAAACATCCAGCTACTTCAATTAATTGCATTCGTGGTTTGGCTTCGAAAGCGACTGACCATTCGCCGTGCATAACTTGACTTCGAAGTTGGTCGAAGTAGCTGGATTCTGCGCTTCGCTAAGAACGACACTCTGTGAGATCCGATCGAACGCCTAAAGTTAACTCCTGTGACTGCACCGAAGGTCCTCATCGCCGATTCCATTTCGCAACGCGGAGTGGACGAACTAGCGCGCGAGAACGCGCTGCAGGTCACGGTTAAAACCGGCTTGAATGAGCGCGAACTCGTTGAGTTGATTCCGGCGTTCAGCGCGCTGGTAGTGCGCAGCCAGACCAAAGTCACCGCCGAAATCTTGAATGCTGGTAACAAACTGTGTGCCGTGGGACGCGCCGGCGTTGGAGTCGATAATGTCGACGTCGAGACAGCGACCCGGCGCGGCATCGTGGTGTTAAACGCGCCGGGCGGAAACACGATCTCCACCGCCGAACATGCGTTTTCGTTGTTGCTCTGCGTTGCGCGCAAAATTCCGCAGGCTGACGCAAACGTTCGCAACAAACACTGGGACAAAAAAACTTTCGAAGGCGTCGAGCTCTACAACAAGACGCTGGGCGTGATCGGCATGGGCCGCATCGGAAGCGAACTGAGTCGACGTGCAATCAGTTTTGGTATGCGAGTGGTTGCTTACGATCCTTACTTGTCCCCCACACGCGCCCGGAGTTTGCAAGTAGAACTGGTGGATGAACTCGACGATTTGCTCACCAATGCCGATTTCATCTCGCTGCACACGCCGCTTACTGCTGAGACACGCCACATTCTTGATGCCGCGCGGCTAAGGAAGACAAAGCGCGGTGTCCGCATCATCAATTGCGCTCGCGGCGGCCTGGTTGAGGAGGCAGTGCTGGCGCAGGCGTTGCGAGATCGGCGGGTCGCCGGTGCCGCGCTGGATGTTTTCGAGATTGAACCGCTGCCGGCGGATTCGCCTTTGCGCGGTGCGCCCAATATTGTTCTTACGCCGCATCTCGGCGCATCAACGGCGGAAGCGCAGGAGAGCGTGGGTATTGAAATCGCCCAATCGATCCGCGCCGTGCTGCTCGAAGGCACCATCCGTAACGCAGTGAACATGCCGAACCTCGACGCCAAGACGCTGGCGATCATCGGACCGCATCTGCGCTTCGCCGAAAAGCTCGGCAAATTTCTCTCGCAGATCGCGCCGAAACGCGCGGAGTCGCTCAACATCAACTACAGCGGCAAGGTTAACGAAGTCGATACAACTGCAATCACGCGCGCAGCTCTGAAAGGCTTTCTCCAAATCGCCGGTGGCAGCGAAATCAACGAAGTGAACGCGCCCGCGTTTGCTGAAACGCTCGGTTTAAGGGTGAGCGAATCACGGCTCAGTGCGCCCGGCGATTATACTGACATGCTCGAGGTCTCCGCCGTCGGCGAAGGGAGAACCGTTTCAGTGGGTGGCGCATTCTTCGGAGCAACGCCGCGAATTGTGAGCATCAACAACCGACCGGTCGAAGCCCGGCCGCAGGGCGTGGTGCTCGTGCTGGAAAACACGGATCGTCCCGGAATGGTCGGGCGGATCGGCACGCTGCTGGGTGAGCACGGCGTCAACATCGCCACGATGTCACTCAGCCGAAATCAGGCTGGCGGCACCGCGCTCACGGTGTTGAATCTCGATACCGCCCCTAGCGAAGAGTTGCTCCGCGAAATTCACGCGAGCGAGGACATTCACTCCGCGCAGGTCATCGAGTTGTAGGGCCCCTTTCTGGGGAGCGCACGCGCCATCGCGTGCAGCAGTTGGCGCCCTCGCCAATCGCCGGAATTTGTTCGCATTGAGCTGGGAACCTGTGCTTTTGGGGAAGAGTTTCCGGCGGGCGCCGGAAACAATACGCGGGGCTCGTGTGCTGCTCAGCGTTCTGGCGTTGCGCTGCGAACCCACGCCACAGGCGCGTGGCTAAAGAAGCGATTGTTTCGTTCCAAACCAAATTTCCTTGCGCCGCGCGATTCAAGTTAATACAACTCGGCTTATGGACTTTGGCGCTCATTCAATTATTTGGACTATTCTTGTTGGTCTTGTCATCGGTGCGATTGCGAAACTGCTGATGCCGGGAAGAGATCCCGGCGGTTGCATTATCACGATTCTACTCGGCATCGCGGGGGCGTTCGTTGGGACGTGGATTGGCCGCGTCTTTGCGGGCGAGAATTACGTCGCCGGCTGGATTATGTCGGTCGTCGGCGCCATGATCCTGTTGCTGCTCTATCGATTCCTTTTCAAACGCGGCGCGTAGCGACCCGCTAACAGGCGTAACGGTGCTTGTGTCAAGCACCCAATGGTAAGGCGTTTGCCACAAACGCCTCTACAATCCATTCGCGCGGTTGCTCTGCGTAACGAATGCGACATTGTCATTCCTCAATGGCCGCCCCAAAGAAAACACTCGTTATCATCGCGTTTGCTGCGCTGTACGTGATTTGGGGCTCCACGTATCTCGGCATTCGGTTCTCCATTGAAACCATTCCGCCGTTTCTAATGGCAGGCGCGCGATTCGTGTTGGCCGGCATGATCATGTATGCAATTGCCTGGTCACAGGGGATCGGCAAATCGACTTGGGCGAACTGGCGCACGTCATTCATCATCGGCGCGTGTTTGCTTCTCGGCGGCAATGGCGGCGTGACGATCTCGGAACAATATATCGATTCCGGATTGGCAGCGTTGATCGTAGCAATCGTTCCAATTTACATCGTGCTGCTGGGGTGGGCCACGGGAATGGCGCCACGACCGACGCCAACTATGTGGATGGGGCTTGCCGGCGGTTTTGTGGGGGTGGGAATCCTGTTCGGACCGGGTCTGCATCTTCACTCGTCAGGCGGACGAAATCCTGCCATCGGAATATCGATCCTGCTTGTCAGTAGTTTTATTTGGTCGGCGGGCTCACTTTACTCGCGCGCTGCGAAACACGCAGCCTCACCATTTCTCACTGCTGCTCAACAAATGATCTGTGGCGGCATATTGCTTTTGCTCGCGGGCGTGGTCACCGGCGAACTGCCGCAGTTTCATCCCAATTCCGTTTCCATGTTGTCGCTCGGCTCATTTGTTTATCTCGTAATTATCGGCGCCGTTGTTGGGTACACGGCTTACATTTGGCTGCTGCGTCACTGCGATCCGGCGAAGGTCGCCACTTACGCGTATGTGAATCCTGTTGTCGCTGTCCTGCTCGGCACTCTTTTCGCAGGTGAAACCGTCACCGTACGCACGTTAATTGCTGCCGCTCTCATCATCGGTTCCGTTGCACTCATAATCACGGCCCAACAACTAAGAGCGCGCGTCGAGCCGGCGCTAAGCGCTGCGTTCGAGCCTGCTGATTGAAGGAGGAGACGCATCAAGGAGCATCGTTTCCAGTCCGGCACCTTAAGGGTCGATTGGAAACCGCCGCGCCTTGCGCTTTAATGCGGCATGGCCGCAGAGCAGAAAGATCATCAGCAAACGATCGACGCTGCAAAGCGCAACTGGCAGGCTGAAGTCGAAACCGCACAAACCTATCGCGACCTCGCAGAACGTGAGCGCGACGCAAAACGCAAAGGCATTCTTTTGCGCATGGCAGAAGCAGAAGAGCGTCATGCGCAGCGTTGGGAAGCAAAGCTAAAGGAACTCGGCGCCGATGCGCCTGTTTACACAGACACGATTCGGCGCCGTCTAAATCGGTGGTGGAACAAAATCGCTGGAGCGGAAATTGCCATTCGCCGTATGGAAGCGACGGAAGAACGGCAGGAAGCAGAATTTCACAATCAAGCCGAGCGCGCGTTCGCCAGCGAAAAGGACGTTCAGGAATTTCTCCGAAAAAGTGCGATCGAAGAAAAAGCTCATGCGCGAGTGCTGAGCACGATGGTGCCGTCAGCGAACCCCCGCACTGCGCTGGATAAGATCCTGAAGCGCGAACGCTGGCATGGACGCGGCGGCAGTTGGGTGGCTGACGCAATTTACGGCGCAAATGATGGGCTTGGCGCAGTGTTTGGAATCGTTTCGGGCGTCGCAGGCGCCACAAATAATCAGCAACACTTCATTTTGATCTCCGGGCTTGCGGGCATGCTCGCTTCCACTCTGTCGATGGGCGCCGGCGCGTATCTTGCCGCAAAAAGTGAAGCGGAAGTGTACGAAGCGGAAATCTCACGCGAGCGCGCTGAGGTGGAAGAGAATCCTGAAGAAGAAATCGAAGAGATGTCGCTCTTCTATCAATTGCAAGGATTCACTCCTGAAGAATCGCAGAAAATGGCGGAGCGCCTGGCGGAACAACCCGAGCAATTCGTGCAGGTGATGGCGCAAAGCGAGCTCGGCTTATCCGAGCATCGGTTTCCGAATCATTGGACCGCTGCTTTATCAGCCGGCATTTCCACGGCAATCGGTGCGTTTGTTCCGATCATTCCGTTCTTTTTCTCCGGCGGCCTCGATGCCGTTATCGCCTCCTTCGGAATCAGTCTCGTCGCGCACTTTGCCGTCGGCGCCCTGAAATCGCTTATCACAATCCGCTCATGGTGGGCCTCCGGTCTGGAGATGACTTGGATTGGCGTCATCGTTGCTGTAGTGACTTACGGCCTTGGGCTCGCCTTTGGAGCGCTGGGTTAATCAACTGAGGCGACGGACGGAAACTCATGCATGACCTGCTGCTGGATATTCGTTATGCGCTGCGCGTGCTTTGGAAGTCGCCCGCGTTCACACTCGTAGCTTTAGTCACTCTGATGCTGGGGATTGGGGCAAACGTCCTTGTCTTCGGAGTCGTGAATGCGGTCCTGCTGCACCCGCTGGAAGTAAGCGCCCCGCAAAATCTCTACCAGCTCCGCATCGGTTCGTGGACTAGTGGGAAGGCGCTGACGACATCGTATCCCGCGTTCGGGGACATCCAGCAGCGAAACACCACCTTTAGCGATATCGGGGGCTTCGATGGATACTGTCAGGCGAGACTGCGCTGGGGTGATGCCGTGAGGAATGTCTCTGGCTATGCAGTCACCAGCAACTATTTCGATCTGCTCGCAGCTCTGATCCTGACCTTGGTAAGCGCGCTGCTGTTTGGGATGATTCCGGCGCGGCAGGTGTCGCAGAGCAGTCCGTTACAGGCGATGAAAAGCGGATCAGTAGATTCAACGCCGCTGCGCCGATTTACTCTGCGGGACCTGTTGCTCGGCGCGCAAATTGCGATCTGCACGTTGCTCGTGACGGCCTCGCTGGTCGCCGTCCGCGGCATGGTTCGCATGTTACATGCTCCGCTGGGTTTTCATCCGGAGGGAGCAATGCTCGCCAACATAGACTTGAGTGAAATAGAACAGCGAGGTGACGCGCTGCTTGTGAAACAGAAAGCAATGCTTGAGGCGGTGCGGAGGATTCCAGGTGTAACGACGGCGGGTGAGGTGAACCGCGTGCCGTTTACCGGCGGGCTGCGCGGCGTTCCCGTTTTCCCGCCAGAAACGACAGATTTCAATCTGAACAATTCTGTGCTGGCGCCATATGTCTTTACGATGTCCCCCGGTTATCTGAAGGCTGCGGGCACCAGGCTCCTAACCGGGCGGGATGTCTCATGGCATGACATCAAAACGACGCCGTATGTGGCCATCGTGAATCAAACCTTCGCGCGGAAGATGTGGGGCGAAACACCCGCTATTGGACAACGCTTCATTCTTATGGATCACCTGACGGAAGTGGTGGGCGTGACGGAGGACGGCAAGTATTACGAAATTATGGAGCCGCAACAACCGGTCGTGTTTCTGCCGTTATTGCAAACTGAGAACGCCGTCGCGGTCTTCGTGGTACGGACGACGCGGGCGCAGAACGAGATGGTCACAGCGCTCGAACGCACCTTGAGCGCTATTGAGCCGGATGCGCTGATTACCGTGCAGAGCTGGCCCGATGCAATGGCGCGAGTGCTATTCCCAGCCCGTGCGGCGAGCGTAGGACTGGGTGTGATGGGCCTGCTAGCTGCGATGCTGGCGGTAACCGGAATCTTCGGCATGGCCGCGTACAACGTGAGCCGCCGGATAAAGGAACTCGGCATTCGCGTGGCCTTAGGCGCGCGCACGAAGCACGTAATGAGCGCTGCGGTTGGACGACCAATCGTGCTGCTTGGACTAGGATCACTGGCGGGACTGCTGTTAGGCGTCTTCGCCAGCCGGTTACTCGAGCACGTGGTGTATCAGGCTAATCCGCGAGATCCCGTGGTCGTCGTCAGCGCAGTGTTAACGATGGCGCTGCTTGGCATTGCAGCATCCGCCATTCCATCGCTGCGAGCGCTTGCTGTCGATCCATCCAAACTCCTGCGGGAAGAGTGAGCCAAATGTAGATCACTTGAGCGTTACGATGCTTACCTCCTTCGGCATCAATCTTTCGTGGTGGGCATCAGGTCTGGAGATGACCTGGATTGGCATAATCGTTGCTGTAGTGACTTACGGCCTGGGGCTCGCTTTTGGAGCCCTGGGTTAGAAAAAACATTTAGCCGTGGCTCGAATTCTTTTAGCGGACGATCAACGCGATGTGCTCGAAGCACTGCGCATTCTGCTGAAAAGCGAAGGTTACCAAACCGAAGGAGTTACCTCGCTCTCCGGCATCTTTCATGCGCTGGAAAAGAAAGAGTATGCGCTGTTGCTAATGGATCTGAACTACACGCGCGACACCACTTCGGGCCAGGAAGGGTTGTCAGCGATTCCAAAAATTCAGGAAATCGACTCGACGCTGCCGATCGTGGTGATGACGGCTTGGGCTACCATTGAACTTGCCGTGGAAGCAATGAAACGCGGTGCCCGCGATTTCGTGACTAAGCCTTGGGATAATCAGCGATTGCTGACGATCGTCAAAACACAAATCGAGCTCGCTGCCGCGCTTCGTCGGGAGCGGAAACTTGAAGCGGAAAATGAAATGCTGCGCGGCACCATGCCGGATTTGATCGCCCAATCCCCCACAATGCGGCCTGTCGTTGAAATGATTTCTCGCGTCGCGCCATCGGACGCGAACGTGCTGATTACCGGAGAAAACGGCACTGGGAAAAGTTTGATTGCGCAGGCTATTCACGCTCTTTCGCCGCGCGCGGCCCGAACGATAATCATCGTGAATATGGGCGGTCTGTCAGAGACATTATTCGAGAGCGAATTATTCGGGCACGTGAAAGGCGCGTTTACTGACGCAAAAACGGATCGGGCAGGGCGTTTCGAGCTCGCCGATGAGAGCACGCTGTTCATGGATGAGATCGCAAATATCCCGCTTGCTCAACAGGCAAAACTCTTGCGGGTCATCGAGACCGGCGATTTCGAGCGCGTCGGTTCATCAAAAACGCTTCACGCGAACGTGCGAATCATCTCCGCTACAAACGCAAATCTGGAGAACGAGATTGCAGCCGGTCGTTTTCGGCAGGACCTCCTATTCAGGTTAAATACGATTGAGATTGAATTGCCGCCGCTGCGCGATCGACGCGAGGACATCATGCCGCTGGCGAACAGCTTTCTTCGTCAACACGCGGAGCGTTACCGCAAACAGGTCGGCGGTTTTGATGAAAGTGCGCGAGAGCGTCTGCTACAGCATCGGTTTCCTGGAAACATCCGCGAGCTCGACCACGTTGTGGAGCGCGCCGTGCTAATGACGAAAGACCGGCAAATTCGTGCAGCCGATCTCGGCCTAACGACCGGCAGTTCTGAGTCGCGGAATGTTGAGGAGATGAGTCTCGAAGAGGTGGAAGCATTCCTGATCAAGAAAGCGTTAGCTCGAAATGACGGCAACGCCCGTAAGGCCGCAGAGGCACTCGGCTTGAGCAGAAGCGCGTTCTACCGGCGTCTGCAACAATATGGTTTGTAATCTGGGGAGCGCACGCGGCCTCGTCCCGCGCCTGCGGGAGCGAGCGCGTCCTCGCGATCGCGAACTTTTCTTTCACATTCGGAATGGCCAATGCTGCGACGCATAACAAAAGATTGTTTCGGCGCGACGCCGAAACCAACACGCGAGACGTGTGCGCTACCCGGACGCGGCGAGCACGCATGACTCGCCCGCGCAAAAAACGCCGGCTTTCCTACGAAGGAAAGCTGACCTGGCTCACGTTTCTGGCGGCCGCGCCTGCAATCGTCATTGCGCTTGCGCTCCTTTGGTTCGGCGATCACACGTCGAAAGTACAGTGGACACTTACGATTGTGATTGTTGGCTGCATGGCTGCATTCATTTTGAGCACTCGCGAGCACGCGGTTCGTCCATTGCAAACTCTTTCTAACCTGCTCGCGGCATTACGGGAGGGCGATTACTCCATCCGCGCGAGAGGCGCTCGCGAAGGTACTGCGTTGGGCGAAGTCCTGCTCGAAGTGAATTCGCTCGGCGAAACCTTGC
>WNFW01000677.1_pt1 | contig 23803 bp, 24 predicted proteins | sample 5400131 | NCBI WGS metagenome assembly WNFW01 (sample SAMN13153362, study PRJNA577476) | soil metagenome | isolation source: 20 cm soil or saprolite under grassland replicate 1 | place: USA:California | collected 2016-06-15 | reverse complement strand
CTCGCTCCCGCAGGGGCAGATCGCGATCATGGGGCCCGAGCCGGCGGTGAACGCGGTCTACTACAACAAGATCATGGAGCTGCCCGAGAGCGAGCGCGCGGCGTACGTGAAAGCCAAGCGCGAGGAGTACGCGCGGGACGTGGACATCCACAAGCTCGCCTCGGAGATGCTCGTGGACGACATCGTGCCGGGCTCGGCGCTCCGCGACGAGCTGCTGAAGCGCCTCGCGTACGCGCAGACGAAGGTCCACGACTTCCCGCAGCGCCGCAACGGAGTCTATCCGGTCTAGCGCGCGCGCGTTACAGGCCCGCAGCCGAGGCCGCAGCGCGCATCAGAGCCACCGCGCCAGGACCGAGTCTCGCGCGGATAAAGGGGCCAACGAAGAGTCGGAACTGCTGATCTGGGAGGCTCACGACGTACCCGCTTTGGTGAGCGGCCGCCGGCGGCCTCGTCAGTCTGAGTTGCCCGTCGAAACCGCTGCCGCCCGCGGCCCGGAGGGCCTGAACGACTGCACGATATGCGGCTCGCCCCAAGGTCACGGCCACAAGAGGCCTGGCCAACAGCAACTCGCACGTCAGATGCCGGGGTGCACACTCGTCTACGACGCCGTGAGACGGGTTCTGATGCCCATCCTCCGGGACGATTCCGCACTTGACGGCATGGACGAGCGCGAGTCCCCTGGCCGTCAGTTCGGTCCACGCCAATCCGAGGGCCCTCTCTAGGAACCTTCGTAGCTTGTCGTCTGGATCGTTTGTAGCGCTTCGTGCCTGCTTCTTGACGGCCGTGACCTCAAACGGGGGTGCGATCGACACAACCAGAAGTTTGGAGCGTACTTGCAGAGGAGGCGTCTGCTGTCGAAGCTTGGTTTCCACGAGGTTGCGTCCCACGCAGGCGGCACAGAGCCACACCAAATGTTGGACTGGTTCCCAACGAGCACGAAGTGCTCCGGCCCAGATACTCGAGGCAGTCTGGCTCGCTTCGATGAGGTCGACCGGGATCCGTGCCGCCATGTCCAGAACCGCACCGGTATTGCCGCCTCGCCACCAGCCGCTCCAGCCAACGGCGATTGCCTCAATGTCGGCGGCCGTCGCGCGCGTCGGCGCGGCTGTAAGCGCCTCGAAGCGCTCGAGGAGCCGTTTTTCGGCGGGTGTGGGGACGTGCGGCAGGCGCAGGCAGAGCGAGCGAAGGGCCGAGACCTTGCGCAGTGTCGTGGCAATGTCGGGAGGCGTCATGGCTCGTCGGGCCCGAGCGCTTCGAGATCAGCACGGTCGAGGGCGGAGTTGCGAAGCTTCTTGAGCGTGCGGAGCCCGCGAATCCCGACGATCTCCAGGGGCCAGCCCTCGACAGCCTGTCGATTCCGGTCCGTCAAGAGCTCGGCCAGCGCTGCATCGACTGGCATTAGCAGGTCGAGCGGAAGCAGGTCGGTACCGTCGATCTTAAGAAGCCTCTGGATCTCCATGCGACCTTCCGCGACACGCATCGGTCGCCCCGCAAGCCTGAAGTCGAGCGGCTCGACTGCACGCACGGCGCGATCGACGTCTTCGCGTCTGATCAGCAGATCGATGTCTTCGGTCGCGCGCGGCGTCGTGTAGATCGACACGGCGAGGCCGCCCGCGAGCGCGTAGGCGACGCCCGCGGCGTCCAGAGCCTCGGCGATTCGGCGGAGCTCAACGTACAGGTCGAACACGGCCGTCCACTCTAGCATCAATCGCCTAGGGGCCAGACCAGACGAATTGCGACCGATGTTGTTCCAGACGAAGCCGTGGTCGCGATATGTCATGCGCGTGGCGCGCGCGGCCGCCAGTCGGCTCGAGACCGGGTGGCGGACGTTGTCGATCCAGCACTCGGTGCCCGGCGCTCGGCCCTCGATGCCCTCGATCTCGACGTCGAGGATGTCACCGATGCGCGCCCAGCGCCGCCGGCCGTTTTTGCCGAACTCGATCGGCGCCATGCGCGTTGGCAATCGCTTCCCCGCCAGCGTCCAGATCACGCCCGGAATGCCGCCGGCCTGGCCGGTGAAGATTTGCTCGAGCGCCTGCCGCTGATCGTCGCGAGCCCGTCCGTCCACGTACGCTCCGACGGTCCAGTTCCCATCGCCCATGGGGCCCGGCGTGTAGACGGCGAGCGCGGCAGCCGTGCCACCAAGGTCCACCGCGCCGTAGCTGCCCCGCGCGATCTGGAAGACCAGGGGGACGTCGCAGTGCCCCTCGGTCGGTCGGGCGGCGGCGCCGCCCTTCGCGTTGCGCGGCCCGAGCAGGCACGGGCACAAGACCTCGCAGTTACAGTTCTCGAGGTACTCACCTTCGATGCGCCACGACTCCGGCATCGTCGTCTCCTACCACGCCCAGAGGACCGCGCTCGCGCGCGAGACGCCGCGATTGTCGCCGCGCGCCCGGGCGCGTGTCAACGGCCGGCGTCACCGTGCTAGCATCGCCGCGTGACGAGCCTCGTCCTCGCGGTGCGCTACCTGACGATCGTGCCGCTGCCCGGGCGCACCGCGCACGGCGCCCAGGCGCTCGGGCGCGCCGCATCCTGGTTTCCATTTGTCGGGCTCGGCCTCGGGCTCGTTCTGGCCGGCGTCGAGCGCGTAACGAGCGTCGTGTTCCCGCCACCTCTCGCCGCGCTCCTCACGGTGACCGCGTGGAAGGTCTTGACGGGCGGCCTGCACCTCGATGGCCTCGCCGACTGCCTCGACGGGCTCGCGGGCAAGGACGCCGAGCACCGGCTCCGCATCATGCGCGACAGCCGGATCGGCGCCTTTGGCGCGATCGGCCTCATCCTCTTCCTGCTTCTCGAGACCGTCGCGGTCGCCGAGCTTCCCGCCGGCGTGCGCTGGCGCGCGCTCCTCGTCCTGCCGGCGCTCGCGCGCGCGACGCCGCCGCTCCTGGCGCGGTGCTTTCCGCCGGCAAAGGCCGACGGCCACGGCGCCGGGTTCCACAGCGGCCTCCGCGCGGGCGCGGCCCCCGCCGCACTCGCGCTGGGCGTGGGCCTCGCGTGGGTCGGGCTGGGCGTCGCCGGACTCCTCGTCGCGACGGCCGCCGTCGCGGCCGCCCTCGCGCTCGCCGCCTTCATGGCGGCACGCCTCGCGGGCGTCACGGGCGACGTGCTCGGCGCGGCGATCGAGGTCAGCGAGCTGGCGGGGCTCCTCACGGTGTCGGCGTGGGCGCACGTGCGACCCTGATCTACCTCCTGCGCCACGGCGAAGTCGTCCTCGCCGAAACCCGCCGCTTCATCGGCCACCTCGACGTGCCGCTCGGCGCGCGCGGCGAGCGGCAAAGCCGGGCGCAGGCCGGGCGCCTCGCCGGCGCCAAGCTCGCCGCGGTGTTCACGAGTGACCTCGCGCGAGCGCGCCGCACCGCGGAGATCATCGCGTCGCCGCACGGGCTCACGCCGACCGTGATCCCGCAGCTCCGGGAGATGGCGATGGGGCGCTGGGAGGGCCGGACCGCCGCCGAGATCCAGGAGAGCGACCCGACGGCGTTCGCGGAGTGGATGGCGCGCATCGGCGAGTTCCCGTTCCCGGAGGGCGAGAGCGTGCCCGACCTCCGCGCCCGTGCCTGGCCCGCGTTCGAAGCGATCGTCGCCGCGCACGCGGGGGAGTCCGTCGCCATCGTCGCCCACGGCGGGACGAACCGCGCGCTGCTCTGCACCGCGCTCGGGCTCGAGCTTCGCCGGATCCTCGCCCTCGGTCAGGACTACGGTGCGCTGAGCGTGCTCGAGCGCGGCGCCGACGGGTGGCGCCTCGTCCGGCTCAACGAGCCACCGATGCTATAATGCGCGCGCTTCGACGGTCCGTTTCGATGGCGCCCACGAGTTGGAGGAACGGATGAAGCCAACGACGTTCGCGCTCGGCCTCGTCTCGCTCCTCGTCCTGGCCCCCGGTCTCCCGGGGCGCGCCGGCGCGCAGGAGCCACCGAAGGTCGGCGGCGTGCTGAAGGCGGCGATGATCGGCGAGCCGCCATCGCTCGACCTGCACTGGACGACCGCGGTCATCACCCAGCAGATCACGTGGCACATCTACGAGACGCTCTACACGTACGATCGCAACTTCGAGCCGATCCCGATGCTCGCCGAGGCGCACACGCTGAGCGACGGAGGTCGCCGATACGCGATCAGGCTGCGCCAGGGCGTCAGGTTCCACAACGGCAAGGAGATGACGTCGGCCGACGTCGTGCCCTCACTCAACCGGTGGGGTCGGATGGCCACCCCGGGCAAGGCGCTCTGGAAGTTCGTCGAAGCCGTGGAAGCCAGGGGCCCCTACGAGGTGACCATTCATCTCAAGGAGCCGAGCGGCTCGCTGCTCTACGGGCTCGCGCGTCCCAACAACGGGGCGGCGATCTATCCGAAGGAGGTCATCGACGCGGCGGGCGACGGGCAGGTCAAGGAGTTCATCGGCACCGGGCCCTATCGCTTCGTCGAGCACAAGCCCGACCGCCACATCAGGCTCGCCCGCTTCAAGGATTACGCGGCGCGGAACGAGCCCCCGAACGGCTACGGCGGAAAGCGCGGGGCCTGGGTCGACGAGATCCTGTTCATCCCGGTGCCCGACGTGGCGGTGCGCGTGGCCGGCGTCGAGACGGGCGAGTACCACTATGGCCAGCAGATCAAGCAGGACCAGTACGACCGGATCAAGACGATCGCCGCCGTCGTGCCCCGCGTGATCAGGCCGTACGGCTGGTCCACGGCGGTTCTGAACCACAAGCAGGGGCTCATGGCCGACAAGCGCCTCCGAGGCGCGTTCCAGGCGGCGCTCGACATGGACCCCATCATGGCCGCGGGCTTCGGTCACAAGGACTTCTATCGGACCGACGGCGCGCTCATGTTCCCCGAGCAGCCGCTCTGGTACTCGCGGGTCGGCGTCGACTCCTACAACCAGCGGAACCGGGCGAAGGCGCGGAGACTCCTGAAGGACGCCGGCTACGCCGGCCAGGCGGTCCGCTGGATCACGACTCAGGAGTACCAGTGGATGTACAAGAACGCGCTCGTGGCCAAGCAACAGCTCGAGGAGGCGGGCTTCACGATCGACCTGCAGGTGGTGGACTGGGCGACGCTCGTCCAGCGTCGCAACAAGCCCGAGCTCTACGACGTCTTCTCGACCGGCTTCACCTTCAACGTCGACCCCGCGCTCGCGACGTCGGTCCAGTGCAACTGGCCGGGCTGGTGGTGCCTCGAGGAGAAGGAGCGCGTCATGGAGGCGCTGGCCAAGGAGACCGACCCGAAGAAGCGCAAGGCGCTGTGGGAGCGGGTGCAAGCGCTCTTCTACGAGGACGTCGGCCGAATCAAGTTCGGCGATTACTTCTCGCTCGACGTCGTGCGGGGCGAGCTCAAGGGATTCGTATCGACGCCGGAGCTGCACTTCTGGAACGCCTGGCTCGGGAGCCGGTAGCTCCGACGGAGCGTGAAGACCTACGTCGCCCGCCGATTCCTCGCGCTGATCCCGGTGGCGCTCGTGGTGGCCACGGTGGCGTTCGTGCTGATCCACCTGGCGCCGGGCGACCCCGCGTCCGTCATCGCGGGCCCCGACGCGACGCAAGAGGACGTGCGCAAGATCTCCCGACAGCTCGGGCTCGACGCGCCGCTCCCCGTGCAGCTCCTCCAGTGGTACGGGCGCCTGCTGCAGGGCGACCTCGGCCGATCGATCTTCCTGCGCAAGCCGGTGACCGAGGCGATCCTGGACCGTGTCGAGCCGACGCTACTCCTCACCACATCGGCGATCGTCATCGCGGTCCTCATCGGCGTGCCGGCGGGCGTCCTCGCGGCGCGCTACCACAACTCGGCGACCGACCAGGCCTTGATGGCGGCCGCCCTCGTCGGGATCTCCGTGCCGAACTTCCTCGCGGGGCTCCTGCTCGTGCTCTGCTTCTCGGTCTGGCTCGGGTGGTTCCCGGTCGCCGGCTACTCTCCGCTCGAGGACGGCTGGCCCGCGACGCTGCGCTCACTCGTCCTGCCGGCGCTGGCACTCGGCGTCGTGCAGTCGGCGCTCATCGCGCGCATCGCGCGTTCGTCCATGCTGGACGTCCTGCGCGAGCAGTTCATCATCGCGGGGCGCGCGAAGGGGCTCGGCGAGCGCGCGGTGATCTACAAGCACGCGCTGAAGAATGCGATGATCCCGACGGTGACGATCATCGGCATCAGCTTTGCCGTGCTGATCTCGGGCGCCGTCGTCATCGAGACCGTCTTCAACATCCCCGGGCTCGGGCGCCTGATCATCTCGGCCGTGCTCCGGCGCGACTACCCCGTCATCCAGGGGGTGGTGCTCTGTGTCGCGGGAGTCTACATGCTCATCAACCTGGCCGTGGACCTCTCGTACGTGATCTTCGATCCGCGGGTGAGGTACCAGTGAGCGTCATCGCGCTTCCCCACGAAGCGCCGGCGGCGCGCGCCACGCCGCGGTGGCTCGTGCTGCTGGCACGGCGGCGCACGACGCTCGTCGGCGCAACGCTCATGGTCGCGGTGATCGTGATCGGGCTCGGGGCGCCCTGGCTAGCGGGGAGCCCGACCCACATGGACGTGGCCGCGCGCCTCACGCCGCCGAACCGAGCCCACTGGTTCGGCACCGACGACGTCGGGCGCGACGTGTTCAGCCGGGTGGTCTACGGCGCGCGCCTGTCGATCCTGGTCGGTGCCGCCGTCGTCATGTTCTCGGTCGTCGTCGGGGTGCTCTGCGGCCTTTTCGCCGGCCACTACCACCGGCTCGACAACCCGATCATGCGGGTGATGGACGGACTCATGGCCTTTCCGGCCATCGTCCTCGCGATCGCGCTCATGGCGTCGCTCGGGCCGAGCGTCCTGAACGTCGTCACCGCGATCGGCATCGTCTACTCGCCGCGGGTGGCCCGCGTCGTGCGCGGCTCCGTCTTGGTCGTCCGCGAGACCGCCTATGTCGAGGCCGGCCGCGCGCTGGGTGCCTCGGACGTCACGCTGATGGGGCGGCATATCCTGCCGAACTGTCTCTCGCCGGTGATCGTGCAAGGGAGCTTCGTCTTCGCCGCCGCGGTCCTCACCGAGGCCGCGCTCTCGTTCCTGGGCGTGGGCGTGCCGCCCTACGTGCCGTCGTGGGGAAACATCCTGTCGGAGGGACGCCTGTACATCCAGCAGGCGCCCTGGCTCGTCCTGTACCCCGGCGCGGCGATCATGCTGACCATCTTTGCCCTGAACCTGTTCGGCGACGGCCTGCGAGATCTGCTCGATCCGAAGATGCGCGGGCGAGACGCCGAACGCCAACGCGCCACCTGAGGAGCCCGTCATGCCACCACACAAGCGAGCCTATCGTCCGGTCGTCATGGGAACCCGCGGCGCCGTCGCCTCCGCGCACCCGCGCGCGTCGATGGCCGGGATCGAGATGCTGCTCGCCGGGGGCAACGCGGTCGACGCGGCGGTCGCCGTCGCCTCGACCCTCAACGTCGTCGAGCCGTTCATGTCGGGCGTGGGCGGGATCGGCCTCATGGTGATCTCGCGCGGGTCCGAACGGCACGTCCTCGACTTCATCGGGCGTGTGCCGCGCGCCGCCGATCCGGCGAGGTGCACCGACGACGACCTGGCCGGCGGCCCGAGGTCGTGCGCGACACCGGGAAACCTCGGGGGCTGGCTCGCCGCGCTCGAGCGGTTCGGCTCGATGGACCGGGCGCGCGTGCTCGGACCGGCGATCGCGCTCGCCGAGGCGGGGGTGCCCTTGACCGGGAAGAACGTGGACTTCTTCGAGGCGGCGCGCGCCACGCTCGCGCACTCGCAGGAGGCGCAGCGCCTCTATCTCGGCAACGACGGGCCGCGGGCCGGCGCCGTCGTCTCCTACAAGGAGCTGGCCGCGACCCTCCGCCAGGTCGCGGAAGGGGGGAGCGACGTCTTCTATCGCGGGCCCATCGCCAAGGCGATCGCCCGCGCGGTGCGGGAGGCGGGCGGCTGGCTCGACGAGGCGGATCTGGCGGCGCTCACGCCCGAATGGCGCGAGCCCGCGACGATCGCGTACCGCGCGTACCAGGTATCCTCGGTTCCGCCGCCGTTCTCGGCCTTCCAGATGCTCGAGACGCTGAACGTCCTCGAGGGGTACGACCTCAAGGCGTGGGGCCACAACTCTGTGGACTACCTCCATCACCTGATCGAGGCGGTGAAGCTCGCCTCCGCCGACCGTCTCGCCTACGCCTACACGCCCGACGTTCCGATCGCGGGACTCCTCGGCAAGCCGTACGCGGCCTCGCAGCGTGCGCGCGTCGATCCCGTCCGGGCGGGCCGGAGCGAGGGTGAGCGTTGGAACCGTGAGAAGCTTCCGACTCAGATCCTCGAGGGTCACCCCGCGCAGTTCATGAACGAGCACACCACCCACTTCGCCTGCGCCGACGCGGGGGGCACCGTCGTCACCGTCACGCAGACGCTCGGTGTGCCGTTCGGCTCGGGCTTCGCCGTGCCGGGCACCGGCATCGTGCTGAACAACATTCTGAAGTGGATGGACCGCGCCCCCGAGTCGCCCAACGTCCTGGGTGCGGGGCGAAAGGCGGGAACCATGATGTCGCCGACTCAGGTTTTTCAGGACGGCGCGTTCGTGATGTCCATCGGGACGCCGGGCTCCTACGGCATTCTCCAGACGACGCCGCAGATGCTCCTGAACGTGCTCGAGTTCGGCATGAACATCCAGGAGGCGATCGAGGCCCCGCGCGTGCGCGTCTACCGCGACCGCCTGATCGACGCCGAAGCGCGCATCCCCGCGGACACGCGCACGGCGCTCGCGGGGCGCGGCCACCAGGTCAACGCGATCGACGAGTGGTCGTGGGTCGTGGGCGGCGGGCAGGGGATCGTGCGCGACCGCGAGTCGGGCGCCCTGATGGCGGGGGCCGACCCGCGTCGCGACGGCTACGCGCTGGCGATCTGAGCGGCGCGCCCGCCCGTCAGAGGCGCGGCAGGAGCCACTCGATCAGCGCGGGCGCGCGGAGCGAGACCCCCACCGCCGTCTGCGCGACGAGGAGCGCCCCCGCCGCGAGAAGGGCGAGCAGGGCTCCGAATCGGGCTCGCCGCGACCAGCCGCGCGCACGGCCAGCGAATTCCTCGATCGCGATCGCCCGGGGCTTGTCCCTGCGCCGCGCCTCCGATCGGCGACGCTCGAGGGTCCGACGGCGCTCCTCTGCAGTCAGTTGGCTCATCGCGTGGGCCTCCTTCTGCACTGCAATGGGACCGCCAAGTGCCAAGTACCCTTGCATCCTGACAAGCCGACCGATGGGTGTGAACATGCCCTCCCAACCTGGCTCGATTCGCGCCAGCCTGGCACCGCAGGCGCCGGGTAGTGTGACCGACAGAATGGGCGTCCGACCGAAGGGCACTGCTCATGCGGCCTCGGCGCGAGGGGCGGCGCGCGGCCTTCCCCGCGATCAGGCTTCGACGGCGCCCCGCCGAATCTCTACGCGGACCGGTCGACGCGGGCGCGGTGGGCGCGGTACGCGGCGAAGACCTTCTCGTTCATCTCTCGGCACGCGGCCCGCGCTCGCGCTTGGGCGGCGGGCGACTCGGCGAGCAGCGTGAGCGCCTTCCGACCGATCGCCGCGTGGCGGTACTCGTCCGGGAGGATCCGCGTGCGGTAGAGCTCGGCGGTTTCGAGATCCACGTCCTCCGCGAGCGCGATCAGCGTCTCGAATCCCTCGCACGACTGCGTCTCGCCCGCGAACTGGAACATGGCGAGCTTCTCCAGCGTCGGCCGGGTCCGGCAGGCCACGAGCCAGTCGAAGAGCGCCTCCCACTCGGGAAGGGGACGGTAGGCGTCCGGGTCCTCGCCGAGCTCGATGAGGCGCCGGCGCAGGAGCTGGTAATGGCGCTGCTCGTCGTCGAGCTGGCCCGGCAGGAGCTCGCGGAGCTCGCGCTCGGGCACGAACGGGATCCACGCGGCGATCAGCTCGGCGGAGCGCAGCTCGTTGTAGACGCCCTGGCGCATGCGGTAGCGGATCTGCTCGCGCCGCACGGCGGACGGCGCGCCCGGATCGACGCGCACGTCGCGGCCGCGCCAGAAAGCCGCGTTCTCCTGGGCGAGCTCCCGCACGAAGTCGCGCGCGGCCGTCACGGCCGCTTGAAGGCGATCGCCCCGAAGAAGGACTCGGCCGAGGAGTTCGTGTCGTCGGAATCGATCGAGATCGAGACGCCGCCGGGGTTGTCCGGCGCCTCGTCGTAGATCTTCTTGTAGTCCTCGACGACGTTCCGCCGCTCGGTGAGCCACTTCCCGAGCTCCGCGGCGCCGGAGCGGACGACGACGTAGGTCACCGTGCTCGTCTTCTCACTCTTCACGACGAGGCCCGCGGGGGCCCGCGTGTCCCAGATGTAGCCGATGATCCGCGAGCGGAACTCCTGGGGGAAGCGTGGCCACACCACGTAGAGCTGCGCCGCCTGGTCGTCGGTGTGCTTGCTGCGCGAGTCGCCGCCCCCCGGGAGCGTGACCACCTTCCACCGCCACTCGAGGATCGGCGTCGCCTTGAGGTTGACCTTCCCCGTGATCTCCTTGCTGATCATCGAGCTGTCGCCGTCGCTCCGGAGGTGCAACACACGGTGACCGCTGTTCTCCATGACCGTGAAGTCGTACTTCGGGAAGCCCCAGCTCTGGCCGCCCTTCCAGCCGTCGGGGACGCCCTTGGCGCCGAGCGCGACCTTGGTCCAGTCCTCGATGAGGACCACGTCGGCCGCTCCCGCCGCGGCGACCAAGAGGAGCGAGGCGGCCAGACCCAGGGCGCGCGCAGATCGCGTGGACGTCTTCCAGGCCATGGCAGGCCCTATGATACCGTTTTGGGCGTGGCGGATTCCCCGGATTCGCTCCGCGCGGACAAGTGGCTGTGGGCGGCGCGCTTCTTCAAGACGCGGAGCCTCGCCGCTCTGGCGTGCGCGGGCGGCAAGGTGGACGTCAATGACGACGCGGCGAAGCCGGCCAAGCTCGTACGCGTGGGTGACCGGCTCCGCATCACGCAACGCCAGGGCCGGAGGGTCGTGAAGGTGCTCGCCCTGGCCGACACGCGCGGGTCCGCGCCCGTGGCGCGGGCCCTGTACGAGGACCTGACGCCCCCGACGCCGCCGCGCGCGCGCCCTGCGCCGCCGTGGCGTCCTCCCGGCGCCGGCCGGCCGACCAAGCGCGAGCGCCGCGAACTCGAGCGCCTGAGGGGGTTCTGAGATGGCCACCGCCGACCTCGCCGTGAGCCACGCCGACCGCGAGCGAAAGGGAGCGTGATGGAGCTCATCGGGAAGATGTTCGACTCGTTCCGGGTCCCCCGCGACGAGAAAATCACCCACCTGGAGCGCGTGCCGCTCTTCGAGGACTGCAGCCTGCGCCAGCTCCGCGCCGTCGCCGACATCTCGACGGTCGTCGAGGTGCCCGAGCGCACCGTCCTCACCCGCGCGGGCGAGCCGGGCGACGAGTTCTTCGTCATCATCGACGGCACAGCGCTCGTGATGGCGTCGTCGCAGAAGCGGCGCCGCATGCATCCCGGTGAGTTTTTCGGCGAGATGAGCCTGCTCGACGGCGAGCCCCGGTCGGCCACCGTGAAGGCGGCGACCGACCTGCGACTCCTCGTCATCGACCGCACTCACTTCTGGCGGCTCCTCAAGGAGGTCCCGGGGCTGACCGAGAAGATCCTCGTGACGCTCTCACGGCGGGTGCGGCAGCAGGAAAACCCGTCCCGCACCTGAGGCGCGGCTCCAGGGGTGGCGGGATTGCGGGCTCCCGCTCGCGGCCCCGAGCCCTGGCCGGCCAGGCGAGAGGCGTGTCGGGCTTGACCGCGGCTCAGAGCGCCGGCTTTGCCGGCGCAACGATTCCTGGGGGGAGGTTTCGGAAGGGGGGCGAAGCCCCCCTCCGAGGCTTTAGAAGGTGTGCTTGTCGCCCGGGCTCAGCGGGAAGACCTGCGTCGGGGTCTGACCGAGCGCCGCCTGGTACTCCTGAGGCGTGCCGCGGAGCACCGGGAACGTCCCGTAGTGGATCGGAATCGCGAATCGCGGTCGGAGCATCTCTTTCGTCGCGTACGCCGCGTCGCGCGGGTCCATGACGAAGTGGCCGCCGATCGGGATCATGACGAGGTCGGGCTTGTAGTACTCGCCGATCAGCCGCATGTCACCGAAGAGTCCCGTGTCGCCCATGTGGTAGAGCTTGAACCCGTTCTCGAACTCGACGATGAAGCCGCACGGCTCACCGCCCGGATAGGTCGTGCTCTTCTTCGTGACGGGATCGACGACGGTGATTTCCGACGAGTGCTCCGCGCGCACCTGGGTGATCGTGATCTGGGGGCCGAGCGGGTTCACGCGCCCGCCCTTGCCGAAGCGCACGGCCTTGTCCGGGCTGACCCAGCCGAGGTCGACCATCGTCGCGATCAAGCCGGCGGGACCGAGCACCGGGGCGCCTGTGCGGCGCGACAGCTCGGCCGCGTCGCACGAGGCGTCCGTGTGGCCGATCGTGCCGACGTGGTCGCCGTGGCCGTGGGTGACGAGGATCACGTCCACCTTGCCGAGCGCGTCCAGGTTCTTGTACTGGGGCGGCGTCTTCGGGTTCCCGGTGAGGAACGGATCGATGACAATCACTTTGCCGGTGAGCGTCGTGAGCTTGGTCGTCGCCTGGCCGAGCCAGTGCACCTCGACCTTCGCGGTCTGCGGGAAGGCGGGCTCGGTGGCGAGCGAGTAGGTGAGCGCGCCGGCGGCCAGCTTCAGGAAGTCGCGACGCTCCATCTCCATGACGTGTTCCTCCGTGCGAGTGAGCAGGCTGACAGACATTATCACGAGTCGCCGCTATCGCGATCAACGCGCACCAGGCGCCTCGGGTTCCGTGAAGTATCTACTAAAGATTGACCTCTCCTGCTTAGATGGGCAGCTGGGCTGCCGAGGAGGAGAGCGCCATGATTCGACTTAGCGACGTGAAGGTCCGACTGCAGTACCGCTGGCGGGTAAGGCAGCGGCTGATGGTGCTGCACTTCGCGAGGCTCCATGGGCCGACGGCGGCCGCCCGGCGATTCGGCGTGAGCGTGAGGACGATTCGGCGCTGGCGCGTGCGGTGGCGCCTGGGGAGCCTCGAGGGCCTGGTCCCGCGTTATCCGCGGCGCCGTGGGCGGCGGGTGACACCCAGGGTCATTGAGCTCATTGGCCAGGCCCGCCGGGATCTCGGCTACGGGGCCGCTCGGACGCAGCTCTGGCTGCGACGCGTTCACGAGGTGCGCGTGGCCATGGGTACCATTCAGCGCATCTTTCGGGATCTCGGCATTCCGTATCTGCGGCGGGTGCGGAAGCGCGTCCCCCGGCAGATGAAGCTCTTTGAGAAGGCGGAGCCCGGCGAAAGCGTCCAGGTGGACGTCAAGTTCGTGAAGATCGCGGGCCGCTGGGCCTTTCAATACACGGCCCTGGACGACTGCACGCGCTTTCGGGTCCTGCGGCTGTACCGACGGTTGCACCAGGGCGCCAGCGTGGCGTTCCTGGCCGAGCTCCAGCGAGCGCTCCCCTTCCAGATCCGTAAGCTGCAGTGCGACAACGGCCGGGAGTTCCCGCTCGACTTCGTGCTGGCGGTGGAGGAGGCGGGCATCCGGCATCGGTACATCCGTCCGCGGCGTCCCCAGCAGAACGGCAAGGTCGAACGCAGTCATCGGATCGATCAGGAAGAGTTCTGGGGGCGCCATCGCTTTACCGACTTCGACGTCGCCGCCACGGCGCTCCGGACGTGGGAACGCACGTATAACTACCAACGCTTCTCTCTCGCCCTGCAAGGCCGAACCCCCGCCGAGAAGCTCGCCGGCTTCCCACCGCCCCTTGCCGCGTGATCACTCTCATGCAACCAACCGCGGATCGAGACCGCACGACAGAGGTCAATCTTGACGAGACCCAACAGGCGCCTCGGGTTCCGTTGCCAAGCGCGTCCGGATCTGCTACCGTCACCGCCAGTTCGCGCCCCGGGGTGCCCAGAAGGGCCCAGGGAAGGCGGTTCAAGGCCGCCGCGACCCCGTCACTGTAATCGGGGACGAAACCCGCGAGAGAGCCACTGGCCGCGAGGCCGGGAAGGCGCGGGGAGTAGGACGATCCGAGAGCCAGGAGACCTGCCCGGGCGCGCACCAGAACACCCGGTCTTCGAGGGAGGACCCGGAGGATGGTCTCATCACTCTTCATCCTCGGGGGCGCGCGCAGCGGCAAGAGCCGTTTCGCCGTCTCCGATCCCGCGCTCGCCGGCCGCGTCGCCTTTGTCGCGACCGCGCGCGCGACGGACGGCGACATGGCGCGCCGGATCGTGCGCCACCAGGCCGAGCGGCCCCGCCACTTCGCGACCGTCGAGGAGCCGTACGAGCTCGTCCGGTCGCTCACCGGGCTCGAGACCGCGTACGACGCGGTCGTCGTGGACTGCCTGACGCTCTGGGTCTCGAATCGCCTCCTGCGCGGCGACACGGACGACACGATCCTCGACGAGGCCGAGGCGCTCGCCAAGTTGATCGGCCGACGTGCGACGTCTGTCACGGTCGTCTCCAACGAGGTCGGCGAGGGCGTGCACCCCGAGACCGCGATGGGGCTTCGCTTCCGCGACCTCCTCGGGCTCGTCAACCAGAAGGTCGCCGCCGCGTGCGACCGTGTCGTGCTGATGGTGGCCGGCGTGCCACTCACGATCAAGTCCATCGCCCCGCCGAAGCCGCTGTCGGTCCACGCGCGGCCCGACGATGCTCTCCAGTCTCCGTAGCGCGATCGGTGCGCCGCCGGCCGAGGGCTTCGCGGCGGCGCACCGCCACCTCGACCGCCTGACGAAGCCGCCCGGAAGCCTCGGACGGCTCGAAGAGATCGCGGCGCGCCTCGCCGTGTTGCGCGGCGGGGCGCCGCGGATCGAGCGGCCGGTCATCTTCGTCTTCGCCGCCGACCACGGCGTGGTCGCCGAGGGCGTGAGCGCCTATCCCCAGATCGTCACCGCGCAGATGGTCGAGAACTTCCTGCACGGGGGAGCCGCCGTGAACGTCCTCGCGCGCCAGGCGGGGGCGCGCGTCGTCGTCGCCGACTTCGGTGTGGCCAACCCGATCGCCGGCTCGCCGGAGCTCCACGCGTGCCCGATCGCGCCCGGCACCGCCAACATGACGCGCGGCCCTGCGATGACGCGCGCGCAGGCCGTGCGCGCGATCGAGACGGGCGCGCGACTCGCCGAGCACGCGCTCGACGCGGGAGCCGATCTTCTCGCCACCGGCGAGATGGGAATCGGCAACACCACCGCGGCGAGCGCGATCACCGCGGCGATCACCGGCGCGCTGCCCGAGCGCGTGACGGGCCGCGGCACCGGTGTGGACGATGCGGCCGTCGCCCGCAAGGTGGACGTCGTCGGTCGCGCGCTCGCGGTGAACGCTCCCGACGCGCGCGATGGCCTGGACGTCCTCGCCAAGGTCGGCGGCTTCGAGATCGCCGGCCTCGTCGGCGTGACCCTCGCCGGCGCCGCCCGTCGCGTGCCCGTGGCGCTCGACGGGTTCATTGCCGGCGCCGCGGCGCTCGTCGCGGTGACGCTGGCCCCTGACGCCCGCCACGCGCTCTTCGCCTCGCACCGCTCGGCCGAGCCGGGCCACACGGTGATCCTCGAGCACCTCGGGCTCACGCCCTACCTCGACCTCGCGCTGCGTCTCGGGGAGGGAACGGGCGCCGCCCTATTCATTCACCTCGCGCGCGCCGCCGCGCTGGTCTGGAACGAGATGGCCACGTTCGAGTCTGCGGGCGTCAGTCAATCGGAGGGAGCGTCTGACCGACCTGCTCCGCCATCTGACCGACGGGCTCCGCCCTCTGGCCGACGGGCTCCGCCCTCTGGGGCCCCCTCCGAAGCCGGAGGAAGCGCTCCCGAGAGAGAGCGAACCCGCAGCGACAGGGTTGCGCCGGCGAAGCCCACGCGCGAACGGCGGACATGACGACCCGGATGGTCGTCGTGGCGGGGGTGGCGAGCGGCGTGGGCAAGACCTCGATCACGCTCGGCCTCCTCGAGGCCTACCGACGGCGCGGCCTCCGGGTGCAGGCGTTCAAGGTGGGACCGGACTTCATCGATCCGGGCCTGCACGCGTTGGCCACGGGACGCCCGTCGTACAACCTCGACGGCTGGATGTGCGGGCGCGACGCCGTGCGCGCGTGCGTTGCGCGCCACGCCGCTCAGGCCGACCTGGCGGTGGTCGAGGGCGTGATGGGGTGCTTCGACGGAATCGATGGCACGAGCGAGGAGGGCTCGACGGCTCAGATCGCGAAGTGGCTCGACGCTCCCGTCGTGCTCGTGGTGGACGCCTGGGCGTCGGCCCGCAGCGCCGCGGCCGTGGTCCGCGGGTTCGAGAGCTTCGATCCCGCGCTGGGCCTGGCCGGCGTCATCGTCAACCGCGTGGCCGGCGATGGACACGGCCACATGGTGCTCGACGCGATCGCCGCGACGTGTCGGGCCGTCCCGCTCGGCGCGATCCCCCGCGACGACGCCCTGACGCTCCCGGAACGGCACCTCGGATTGGTGACCGCTGCGGAGGGCGTGCTCGACGCCGAGAGGCTGCGCCGCCTCGCCGACGCCGTCGAGCGATCCGTGGACTTGAACCGGCTCCTGTCGCTCGCGCGCGAGGTGCCGCCGTTCGCCGAGTCGGGAGCGGGCGCGCCCGAGAGCGAGTGTCGTCCCGAGCGGCGCGGGCGCGCCCGCTCCCGACGCGTGCGAATCGGCGTGGCCCGCGATGCGGCATTCCAGTTCTACTACGCCGAGAACCTCGACTTGCTCCGCGAGGCGGGTGCGGAGCTCGTGTTCTGGAGCCCGCTCGGCGACCACGAGCCGCCGGACGCGGACGGCCTCTACCTGGGCGGCGGCTACCCCGAGCTCCACGCGCTGAGACTCGCCGGAAACGCGGCGTTGAAGAAGGCGGTGAGGCGGTTCGCCGAGGCGGGGCGGCCGGTGTACGCCGAGTGCGGCGGCCTCATGTACCTCGCCGAGACGCTGGAGGACGCCGACGGCATGGCGCATCCGATGGCAGGCGTGCTTCCCGCCGCCGTGCGGATGAGGCCACAACGCATGGCGCTCGGCTACACAGAGGTCGCGTTCACGCGCGACACGCCGATCGGCCCCAAGGGCGCCGTCGCGCGCGGCCACGAGTTCCATTACTCGACCCTCGACCCGGTCCCCGATGGGATCGAGCGCGTCTACCGGATCGCCCAGCGGGGCGCGCCGGCGCGCGCGGAAGGCTACCTCGTCGGCCGGACGCTCATGAGCTACGTCCACCTCCACTTCGCCTCGAACCCCGAGCTGCCGCGCGCCTTCGTCGCGGCGTGCGCCGGGTCGCGCGCGTGAGAGCCGCCGCCCTCGCCGTCGGGCTCGTCCTCGCGGTCTCGCCGCCTGCCGGAGCGTTTTCGGCGCGCGACATGCTCGGCCGCGAGGTGGAGCTCGCGGCGCCGCCCGCGCGCATCGTCTCGCTCGTCCCGAGCGTCACGGAGGCGCTCTACGCCCTCGGCACCGAGGCGCGGCTGGTCGGCGTCACCGACTTCTGCGATTACCCGCCGGCGGCACGCGGAAAGCCCAGCGTGGGTGGCATGATCAATCCCAACCTCGAGGCGATCGTGGCCCTCCAGCCCGACCTCGTCATCGCGACGACCGAGGGCAACCGCGAGGAGACCTTCGCTCAGCTCAAGCGGCTCGGCATCCCGACCTATCTCGTCGCCGCCCACCGCGTGCGCGACGTCACCGACCTCATCGCACGCCTCGGCGCGTTGACGGGGTCCCAGCACGCGGCGGGCCCCTTGCTCGCACGCTTCGAGCGACGGATCGCGGCGGTCGCGCAGGCGGTCGCGCCGCTGCCGCGCCCCCGGGTCCTCTACGTGCTCTGGCCCGAGCCGCTCATCGTCCCGGGGCGTGAAGCGCTCGTGACCGAGCTGATCCGCCTGGCCGGCGGGGAGTCCGTCACCGCCGGCGAGGCTGACGCGTACCCGCGCTACAGCCTCGAGTCGGCGGTGGCGAAGGCGCCCGAGGTGATCCTCCTCGCCAACCACGGCGCCAACACGGGACCGATCGACGAGCCGAAGTGGCGGCGCCTCACGAGCCTGCCCGCGGTCCGCGCGGGGCGGCTCCATCGTGTCGAAGGGAACCTCGTCCACCGCTACGGCCCGCGCGTCGTGGACGGCCTCGAGCAGCTCGCGCGCGCGATCCACCCCGAGGCGTTTCCGTGAGTCCGCAGGGACGGCTCGCGCTCACGGTGGGCGGCCTCGCCGCGCTCCTCGTCGCCGTCGCCGCCGCGGCGCTCTTCCTCGGGAGCGCCGCGATCTCGCCCCGCGCGGTGATCGGCGCCGTGGCGGGACGCGCGGCGGCCGAGTCGGTCGAGAGCGTCGTGATCCTCTCGATCCGCCTGCCGCGGATCGCCGTGGCCGCACTGGCGGGCGGCGCGCTCGCCGTGGCCGGTGTCGCCTTCCAGGCGCTCACGCGCAACCCGCTCGCCGAGCCCTCGGTGCTCGGCATCTCGGGCGGCGCCGCGTTTGGCGTCGTCATCGGCCAGAGCCTCGGGCTCGGGCTCACGGTGGTCGAGGCGATGGGGCTGACCGGCTTCGCCTTCGCCGGCGCGCTCCTGGCGGCGGCCGCCGTCTACCTGATCGCCGCGGCAGGCCGGGGAGTGATCCAGATCCAGACCCTCCTCCTCGCGGGAGTCATCGTCGGGATCTTCAGTGCCTCGGCGATCACCGTGATCATCTCCCTTCTCGACTTCAACCGGCTCGGCGGCGTGATCCACTGGCTCCTCGGCAACGTGGCGCCGATCCCGCCGGGCGCGCTCGGGCTCTTTGCCATCCTCCTGGGGGCGGGCTTCGGGCTCGTGCTGCGCCACGCGCGCGAGCTGAACCTCCTGGCCCTCGGCGAAGAGTCGGCTCAGCAGCTCGGCCTGAACGCCGATCGGTTGAAGCTCACGATCTTCACGGGCGCGGCGCTCCTCACCGCCAGCGTCGTCGCCTTCGCCGGTCCCATCGGCTTCGTGGGGCTCGTCGTCCCGCACATGCTCAGGATGCTGCTCGGTCCCGACAACCGGCTCCTCGTGCCGACCGCCCTCGCCGGCGGCGCCATCTTCCTCCTGGTCGCCGACACGGTCGCGCGCAGCATCGTGGCGCCGGCGGAGCTGTCGGTGGGGGTGATCACCTCGTTCTGCGGCGCGCCCTTCTTCGTCTATCTCCTCCGCACGCGCTACCGGGGACTGATGTGACGCCGCTCGTCGAGTTCCGCGCCGTCGGCTTCGCGTATCCCGGGGCGGGGAGATCCCGTGCGCGCCCGTTCAGGCTGACGAGCGTCTCGTTCGCCATCGAGCCGGGCGAGATCGTCGGCGTCATCGGTCCGAACAGCTCCGGCAAGACCACCCTGATCCGGCTCCTCACCCGCGTGCTCGAGCCCGTCGAGGGCGAGATCGCGCTCGAAGGCAAGCGACTTCAAAACTGGGGACGGGCGGAGCTCGCGCGCCGGGTGGCCGTCGTCCCGCAGGGCGTGCCGCGCGAGTTCCCGTTCACGGTCGAGGAGCTGGTGCTGATGGGCCGCTACCCGCACGCGCCCGGGCGGTACTTCGAAAATCCTGCAGACGTGAGCGCGGCGCGCACCGCGATGGACGCCACCGGCGTGCGCCACCTGGCACCGCAGGCGCTCGCGTCGCTCGGCGGCGGCGAGACCCAGCGGGCGGTCATCGCGCGGGCGCTCGCCCAGGAGCCGCGCCTGCTCGTGCTGGACGAGCCGACCGCCCATCTCGACCTCCGCTACCAGGCGGAGACCGCCGCGCTCCTGCGGCGCCTCAACCGGGAGCGCGGGGTGACGATCTTGCTCGTCTCCCATGATCTGAACCTGGCCGCCGAGGTGAGCGACCGGCTCCTGCTGCTCGCGGAGGGCAGGCTCGTGAGGCTCGGGACACCGGAGGACGTGCTCGACGAGACGCTGCTCGCCGACGTCTATGGATGTGATGTCCGGGTGGAGTCCAACCCGGCGACCAGTCGTCCCATGGTCCGGGTGCAGTACACGACCGACGCGTCGCAGCGCTGCGCGGAGAGATAGATGCGCATCTGCTCGCTGCTTCCCAGCGCAACCGAGATCGTCCTGGCCCTGGGGTTGGGCGATCACCTGGTGGCCGTGACGCACGAGTGCGACCTGGCAGCGGGGGCACAGCCGGTGCCGGTCATCACGCGCAGCACAGTGGATCACGGGACGCGCGGCAGCCGTGAGATCCACACACACGTGACCGCCGCCGCGCACATGGGCAGTAGCCTCTATGCGCTCGACCAGGAACTGCTCGAGCAGCTCGACCCGGACATCATCCTGACCCAGGAGCTGTGCGACGTCTGCGCCGTTTCCTATGATCAGGTCGCCGAGGCGGTGCATCGTCTCGACGCCACGTTGCCCGGTCAGCGCACGGTATTGTCGCTCGAGCCAAAGGGGCTCGCCGGCATCCTCGGCGTCATCGAGCAGGTGGGCGACGTCACCGGCGTCCCCGAGCGTTCCGCCGCGCTCATCCGCGACCTGAAGACTCGCATCGATCGCGTGGCGGCCGTTGCCGCAGGCGCCACGACGCGACCGCACGTCTTCGCGATGGAGTGGCTCGATCCGCCCTATACGGCGGGCCACTGGGTGCCGGAGATGATTCGGCTGGCGGGCGGCCACGACGAGCTGAGCCGCGAAGGCGCGCCGTCCGTAGAGGTCTCATGGGCGCAGATCGTTACTTACGATCCCGAGATCGTCGTGCTGATGCCGTGCAGCTTCAGCCTGGAGCGCACGCTCGAAGAGCTGGGCAGGGCTGCGCTTCCCGCCGCGTGGTCGCGGCTCGCGGCCGTGAGGGCGGGCCGCGTGGACGCCGTCGACGCGGCCACCTACTTCAGCCGTTCCGGGCCGAGCACGATCGACGGCCTGGAGATTCTCGGCGAGATCATTCACCCGGAGCTGTTCCCGAGACGGTCGCCGGCCGACGCTTGGCGGCCTCTCGAGGCAACGTCGCGTCGGCCGAGGAGGTGAGAGCGACCGCGCGCAGCTGAGAGTTCCCCGGATTCAGGGAAGCTGGTGAGGCCCCAGGGAGGGCCGATGCCGGCACGGTCCCGCCACTGTAAGTGGGGAGCGCCGTCCCGTTCCGCTCGGCGGAGCCACTGTCCGTGTCGCACGGATGGGAAGGTGGGACGGTCGCACTGATCCACGAGTCAGGAGACCTATCCGGGGAGGACGCTTCGAACCCTTTCGCGGAAAAGGAGTGAAGCCGTGAGGAAAGTGCGTATCGCAACCGTCATCATGATGCCGCTCGCGGTACTGCTTCCGCGGGCGGCAGCGCAAGAGCCAAGGACGGTCGAACCCGTGGTCGTGACCGCGACGAAGCTCGAAGAGCCCCAGGAGCGGCTCGGTGCCGCCCTGAGCGTGATCACCGAGGACGATCTCAAGGCCTATAACTACGCGACCGTCGGCGACGCCCTCCGCCAGGTGCCGGGTCTCGAAATTCAACGCTCCGGGAGTCTCGGCAAGCTGACGGAGATCAGGATCCGAGGGACGAGTACCTCACAGGTGCAGGTCCTGGTCGACGGCATGCGGGCGAAGAGTCCGACGTTGGGCACGTTCGATTTTTCCGACCTAGCGATCGATCAGATTGAGCGGATCGAGATCGTCCGGGGGCCGCAGTCAACCCTGTACGGCGCGGATGCCATCGGCGGCGTCGTGAATATCATCACCAAGCGAGGCAAGGGGCCGTTCTCGGCGTTCGCCTCCACCGAGGCGGGCAACTACGACACGCTGCGCGAGCGGGCGGGCTTCAGCGGCAGCTACAAGGTGTTCGATTACGCGTTTGGCGGCTCCTGGTTCGAGAGCAACGGGCAGTTCAGGAACGACGGCTCCGAGCAACGCGCCGTCACCGGCCGCATCGGGCTCGCCCTCCCGGCGAACGGCCATATCGGGCTCAGCCTGCGCTACAACCGGACGGCGACCGACCTGCCGGTGGACTTGACGATTCCCAGCAGCCCCTTTTTCCTCCGCGATCCGGACGCCAGGCAGCAGAGCGAGACCACCACGCTCGCTCTTCAGTGGGATCAGAAACCCGTCGAGTGGGTCGAGCTGCACGCCCGCTTCGGCCAGTTCTGGAACCAGGTCGGCTTTCAGGACCCGTTCACTCCTGGCGACGTCGGCGCCAACTCCGACTTCGCCGACTTCCGATCGCAGACCAACACCCGGCGCCGCGAGGCGGAGCTGGTGACGGCGTTTCACGCCGGGAAGTGGAACACGCTGACGCTGGGGGGCGAGCACCGGACCGAGTCCGGCCGAAACCTGTCGGTGTCGGGGGAGGACCGCGAGACGTTCTTCAAGCGCATCGACACGGCTTCGGCGCTCGTGCAGGACGAGCTGCGACTCTTCGAGCGCCTCGTCCTGTCGGGCGGCTGGCGCTATGATGACAACAGCGCCTTCGGCAGCGTGACGACCCACCGGGCCGGGGTCGCGGTGCCCGTGAAGGAGACGGGCACGAAGCTCCGGGGGACGTGGGGCGAGGGGTTCCGGGCACCGACGATCGACGATCTGTTCTTTCCTGGATTCGCAAATCCGTCTCTCAAGCCCGAGCGGAGCGAGAGCTGGGACGCTGGACTCGACCAGAAGCTCTGGCGTGACCGGATCCGGCTCGGCGTCACCTACTTCGAGAACAAGTTCCGTAACCTGATCCAGTTTCAGCCGACTGTCGCCGGCTGCCCTCCTGCGGACACCTTCGGCTGCTCCGTCAATATCGGCCGGGCCTTGACGCAAGGCGTGGAGTTCGTGACGGCGGTGGACGTCCTGGAAACTCTCATCTTCACCGCCAACTACACGCACGTGGACACCAAGGACCTCATCACCAACCGGGAGCTGCGTCGGGTGCCCCACCACCACTACAATTTCGGCCTCACCTGGGATCCGTTCCGCGCGCTCAGCCTGTTCGTGCAGGCAAACGTGGTATCGAGCCAGTTCGATCAGGCGACCGATCCGACAACGTTCGCCGCTGTGCCAGTCCGAAACCCTGGCTACCATCGCGTCGACCTCGGCGGCACTTACCACATCACGAGAAAGCACGGCGCCTTTCCCGCTCTCGACTTCACGGTGCGGCTCAACAATGCCACCGACGAGCGATACATGGAGGTTTTCGGCTTCCGCAGCCTCGGCATCAACGTGCTGGCCGGGCTGGAGACGCGGTACTGAGCCGAGACGGCGGGGCGCGATGATCGACGGCATCGAAGTGACGGTGGATCGGGAGGCCGTGGTGGTGACGGCGGCGGAGCCGCTCGCCGTCCTCTCGTCGGCAGTCGTCGGCGGCGGTCTCACCTCGGCGCGCGCCGTCGTGAACCTGCACGTGCCGAAGAGCCTGCGCCTCGAGGAGACGGAGGCGAGGCTCGCGGCCTTCGTCGAGCGCCGACGGGTCCCGGCGCCGTGGGTCGGCCTCCTGACCGCCGCTTGGACCGAGAAGGCATGCGTGGCCGAAGCCGAGGCCGACGGCATCCGCGCCCTGGCTGTCGTCACGGTCGGGCTGTCGAACCGCGTGGCCGCGGGGCTTGATCGAGCGGCCGTGTGGTCGCCCTCGACGATCAACACCATCGTGGTGGTCGACGCCGCCGCGGAGCCCGCGGCGCTCGTGAACGCGGTCATCACCGCGACGGAGGTGAAGACGCTCGCGCTGACGGCGGCCGGCGTGCGCTGCGACGACGGCCGGCTCGCGAGCGGCACGTCCACCGACGCCGTCGTCGTCGCCGCGACCGGTCGCGGCCCGCGCTGCCGCTTCGGCGGGCCTGCGAGCGAGCTCGGTGCGGTCGTGGCGCACGCGGTGCGCGAGGCCCTGAGCGCGGGCGTCGGGCGCTGGCTCGAGGAGCATCAATGACGCCCCGCGCACCTTTGGCAGGCCACCTACGA
>WNFW01001239.1_pt1 | contig 23832 bp, 21 predicted proteins | sample 5400131 | NCBI WGS metagenome assembly WNFW01 (sample SAMN13153362, study PRJNA577476) | soil metagenome | isolation source: 20 cm soil or saprolite under grassland replicate 1 | place: USA:California | collected 2016-06-15 | reverse complement strand
AACAAGGAAAGCACAAATGAAAACAATACTGATGTTAATCGTTGGGCTGATGCTCACAGGCTGCGAATCAATGGAAAACCATGTTCGAAACGTCCCACCCATTGTGCGGGATCGCGGTGACACTATTGCCGTCAACGTAATATGCGCTTGCCCTTGACGATTGAACCATGGCGTTGCCCCAGCCTGCCGCGCCCGCTTCACAGGATCGCGCTAGAATCGTTTTTGATTGCCGGATGACAAGCGGCCACTATATCGTCGGCGATTTTGCACCCGTTTATGAAATCAATCACGGCCCGCACGCGCAGAAATTGACAAGAAAAGGATTGGCGGGAGCCTCGAAATTTCATCTGCTGTGATATTCCCTGAGCCCCGTGCCAACTAGGATTCCATCCGATCAAATTCGAAATCTTCAGCAGATTGAGCAGTAGTCGCTGGTCCCGCAGATGCAAATCGACTCTTCATCATCTATGGCAAAGTTGTCGCGCCACTGGGCGTGTTTTCTCGCGGTGAATCCCAGCAACGAATAGAAGTGTTTAGTGTATTGGTCGGACCCACCTTCACGAGGCAGCAGTTCATTCAGGCCAATGCGACTGCCTCATTCGCGTCAATTGCGCTTAGCAGCAGTGAACAAGGCGTTGCGCAGTGGCAAATCCTAGATGTGGATGCCGATTGGGATGATGAATCGGGGCAGGTTGAACTACGAATCGAGGCACAGGTGATCTGTACTGGTAGCCCACAGGGCCAGAATGTGAATATCTTTGGCTTCAATTTTGCCGTAACCATTCTTGCGTCGGTTCCTGCTACTTAAATTACAATCGCCGCCGTGGATCGACCCACGTTTACGAAGTCCGACCGCGCAAAGACCATCGCGGCGTCGATCTAATTTCCGATCCGCTGCCATTCGGTAGGCTGTGGTACTGAAGTAATGAACGATAACTTCAGTTGCAGTTGGACATTGTGTTCGACACAATCCGGGGACGGGTGGCCCCAGCGATCGCAACTGCAGCCGGGCGTCCCTTCACTCGGACGTTGTGTCACTTTACTCCCTGCAACATTCTGCAATCTCGGCTTAGGTGATCCACTTTCGTCATGTAACAAAAGAATTGTTTTCATCAGTTACTTTCTTTGGCTTGGCAAACCTACGGCCGCATCCGTTGCTTCAAACGAAATCTAACCGAGCAGCGACTGCGGCGGGCTCAACGGTGCGGAGAGGCGGCAACGCTTCGTCGTCGTGCTAATTCATAAACACCGGCTTGGTTAGTCCCCGTTTAATTCCTAGTTCCCCCGCAGTCGTTGAACCTTCTGTTTTTCTCGTTTGAAGACTAATTCTTACAGGTTTCGTGCGCTATCCGGAAATTGTGAATTGTCATGCGTTTCTTGTCCTCGCTGAATTGCTTGGCGGACAAGCGGCTCGCGGGCGTAATGGCCTGCCAACAGAAATCGTCACCCTGTTTTTTGTTCAGAGTCTTCGGGCGGCCTTGCCTCGGGAGCTGGCTCCATGAAGCTGGCAACGTGATCGAGATGCACGAACACAAGGGCAATTTCAAAGAGTGGTAAGCTTTAACGCGCTTGAAACAAAAAAGCCGTCACGCGGTCAAACGTGATGCCTGATTTGTGAAATGCTCCTGCCTTTTAGCTTATTTCAATCCAAAGATACCGCTGCCTACAGTTTGACCATTAATGTTAATGTCTACGCGATACGTACCGGGCCCCAGCGCGCTCGAACTCAGATTGTACACGTACTGACAGCTATCAATCCGGAAGTTTGAGCCTGTGTCGGCGGGGCCGCTGTAAACGGCCTCGTCGATTTGCTGGTTACCTCCTGTGCCCGTTCGGTAAACAGCGATCGTGGCGGGCGGCAGGTCGCACGTCGACACGCCGTTCTGCGTCAGAGTGAATTTCACCGGAATAACACCGCGTCTAACGTTGAAGACGCTTGTCTCATCGGCATTGATCGGGGGCTGGATCTGAGCGCTGAGTGTAACTTTGCATTTGCCTGCACTGCCAGCGTTGAAGATGGCCTGGATTTCTGACGCTGCGAGCGCTCGACCAAAAAACTCGACTTCGTCAATCAATCCCGTCCAAAACTCGGTCGGCTGCCCAGAAACATTTATTGCTGTCCCGATCCTGACGGGAGAGACGCTATCGGGGATCGACGTAATACCTACAGAACCTGGAAGCAGCGAACTGGGCACAGCAACCCCATCAACGTAGATCTGCATCGATTGGCTGTTAGCGTCGAAAGTCGCAGCGACATGCTTCCAAACGTCCGACGCAAGAACTGGGGAATCGGTTAGTAAATAGCGATAAGAATTCCCATTAGCATCTTGGTAGACGATGAAGGCAAGCTGGCCCGAGGAATACATAAAGAGGATCCAACTTACTCCGTTCTGCACGCTCGAATCGTACTTAGAAACGAGGACAGGATAATTCAAATTACCACCAGCAGCGAGCTTAACCCAGGCATCAATCGTTAACGAATTTGTGGTTAAGTCCGCACCATCCGGCGCTTGGACGAAAGCACCGACGCCGTCCAAGCTGAATGCCTGGGCGACCATACCGGGGGCAAAGGTCGCGCCGTTTTGCAGCGTGGCGTTCTGCCCGCCCGAGAGGTCGTTTGTATTTCCATCCCCTGGATACCAGCGAAGGAGTCCTGAAGGAGGCGCAATGCATGTTTGTGCCATGGCGCCGTTGGTGGTGACTAACAGGGCAAGCGAAGCGAGGAGTTTGAGCAACAGTCTCACAGTCGTGAGTGGGACCAAGCTCGCCAGGTTCACTGAATTTCTTACGAGGGGAGTTGTCATATTTTTTGTTTTCATTTTTGTTGAGGCTGGATGTTGAACTTGCATTAACTGCATCGCAGTTCGGCACTGAAGCCAGGAACCATTCTCGCGAGGCGCTTTGAGTAGCGGCCTCACTTCGGCTGACTCGGGGCTCCAGTTGGGATCTGGAAATCGCGCTAAACGGTGTCTCAGCGAAGATCCAGCCCCCTGCGGCTTATTCAGCCGTGCCGATGATAAGTTGAAACGTCGGATGACGTAATCGAGGGAGCTTTTACCATCATCACGGCAATCTGTCGAGCTTTATGTTCGCCCGTTGGAATCCACGGCTGAAACCCAGCCCCAACTCCATCCGGCTTTGCTGGCGTTGTCGGCGATTATTTCCCAGTATATGTCGCGACGTTAGAATATGGTTGACAAGTAGGAAGTGCCCGGACAAAAAGACCGCCTTGACCGTAGTATGGGTCAGGCGCACAGGGATTGTAAGTCGCGAGCGACTGACAGCCGGATAGCTGGCATGTCAGAACTAAAGCACAAGCCAAACTGAGGGTAAGAAAGCAACTTTTCATGAGCCGAGGTTATGACGGAAAAACGCCCCCACTACAAGCTTCAATTTCGGCTTTGTCTACACTCCTTTAGGGCCAATGGCATGCCGGTGAACAGGTCTAACCAATCGATGAAGCCAACGGCCCCATTGTGAAATGCGCCCGGTGTGATTGCCACGACACCCTGCCGTGGCTTATCTCTTTCTCGTTAGGTCTCAACTTTAAGAGAAGTTCGGTTAATTGATTCTTTGCCGTTCGCACGAAAACTCTATCCAAGTTACGCTATCGAGCATGAATACGATCGCAGATATTGAAACACTCTACGCACGTTTAGGCGAACACGACTACGCAGCAGTGATGGCGTATTTGGCTGACGACATTGTCTGGATCGTGGCTGACAATTCGCCGTTGGCGGACCGCAGCCCTTATCACGGAATAGCTGAGGTGCGCTCAGGCGTTTTCGAACGCTTAACGGCGGGTTTTGACAAACTCGTCTTTGACGCGGACGAGATCTTTGAGTGCAACGGCGGCGAGAGAGTTGTGGCTCTCGGCTACTATTACTTCAAATTTCACGGGCAAGCTGAAGAACGCAAAGCACAGGTCGCCCACGTCTGGACGATCCGCGACGGCCGGGCCGTTAAGTTCCAGCAATACCTCGACACACTCCAGGTCGCACGCGACGCGGGAGCGGTCTACGGCTCCATGCGCGTTCCGCCGTAGGCCTAACCAATTTCGCCATGAAGGGTTGCTTTGTTTTTCATAATAACAATGCGTGTGCCCGTTTTGCCCACGCTTTACAACCCTTCATGGCATCTAACCGCTGGCGGCTGCAATGACGGTAATTGAAATCAAACCGCACCGATGGGGCTGGAAGGCTTTTGAAGCACCGGGCGTCGAGCCTGTGTTCCCAAAGAAAGATCAGGCAGTCGATTACGCGCAGAGCCGTGCCTGCTTCCGCTCAGGCGAGGTTCGGATTTTCGATTCAACGGGCAATGTTGAGTGCGTCATTCCGTTCGACGACGCGAATCGAAAGCTGTGATGATTCACGTTGAACGATGAAACTGGCAACGTGATCGAGACGCACGAGCACTAGGGCGATTTCATCGCGCCCATACAGTTACCGGCTAGGAAGTCAACTTTATCGGAAACCATACGCCAGCGCCCAGTGCGTGCGGGCTGCTGGCGATTCCTCCACGCTAACGATGATAAAGTAACTGCCTGTGGTTTTCGGAATGATGTGCGCAGCCGCAAGGTGGGCTTTCGCCCAACTGTCTGGTTGTTCCGCGAGTTTTCCGTCCGAATTATAAATGTGAACGGACACCTTGGCCCGATCGACTTCTGTTCCCAACCAGAACCAATATTCATTCCCTTTAAACAATTGTTGCCGCACCGCTTTCCTTTCACCCGAAGCTAGGTCGCCTGGCCAGTAATCCTCACGCACGTGAAATCCTTGTTTTACATAGGGTTCTGCCGCCAGAACAGCCCATGCCCGTGCGTACACTGTGGTGGGGTCCACCGAGGCGAAAATCGCAGACGGTAGCACAACGATGGCCGCCAACAGGGAGGTCGCGCAGAGAAAGACCTTTGCGAAAGGGTTCACCCGAAATTTCTCAGTCTTTCTTGATAATGTCGTTGCCGAACCGCGTCGTGATCTCATTGACCTTCTTAACTGATTCCGCAGAAATGCGAGCATTGCCGATATTGATTAGAGGCTTTACCTCCACCAAGGCGCCCTGAATTTGATGAACGATTCGGAAGGTTAAACTCGGACATCGCCTGCAGTCTTGTCTGAAAATAGGTCAGCAGATCGGGTTGATGCAATCCAGATCGTTCGCCCTTCAAGATCCAGCGCTGAGACCCAGCCCAAGCTCCAACGGCGTTTCTTGAGATTGTCGGCGATGATTTCCCAACACTTCATTTAGAACTTTGTTCGCGTCACTGCTTGTTATTTAACACGAGCCCAAACGATAGCGAACAGCACGATGGCAATGATAGCAGTCCCAGCCAGGAAGGCTTTGTGCCAATTAAGCTCACGTATCACCATCAACTCTGCCCGGCCGGGCGTGTGTTTCCCCTGTAGGATCGATTCTCGCTCGTCGAGCTTTTTTTCGACAAAGCTCGCAAACTTATCGGCACCCGAAACAAACGGGGTGGCGTGAGTGGTGCTTTCGGCCTTGTCGATGCGTTGCGTGACTGCCTTTCCAGTTGGCGTCGCAGAACCGTAATGAAACCGCTCCTGAACGTCTTTTGGAAGCTCAACGAAATAGACCTTTGAAATTCCGGTTTTAGTTCTAAGCACGATCCCGTCTGCCTCTACATGGCTGATCGTGGCGTCTTTATATATCTTCCCGCTGACAGTTTTGAAGTCCTCAGCAAGCGCGAGTGGCACAAATAGCGTGGCTAGGATTACGATGGTCGCTTTCTGTGGGTTCAATGGTGCGTGGATTCTGTCTTCTTGCTCTGCCCACGGCAATGCAAAAATGATATTAAGCCGCCCGCGATTCGGCGCGCGACGTTAGCGATTGGCTGCGAACGGAATCGTTTGCGATCCCTCCTGTCTTGCACGAAAGAGTCGAGTCGGGGCGGTTAGCTCAGTGGTAGAGCGGCTGGTTTACACCCAGTAGGTCGGAGGTTCGAACCCTTCACCGCCCAGTTCTTTCAGTGACGAGTGATGAGTGGCGAGTGACTGGTTCTTCAGCAATCAGTCACGAGAGCATCTCGGCCACTGCTGCCTCGACGTGAATCCTTGTCGTATCGAGAAACGGAATGCCGTTGTGGTCTGGATCGCGTAGGATCAGCGGCAGTTCCGTGCCAGCGAGAATGACGCCGTCGATGCCGCTCTTTACCTTCACGCGATCGACAATGGCAAGAAGACCGGCGCGTGTCTCAGGCAGAAATTTCCCAGGAACCAATTCGCTGAAATATTTTTTATGGAGATAATCCTGATCGTCCCGCTCGGGTACAATAAGTTCGATTCCTTCGCGCGAGAGAACCTTTGGATAAAATGTTGCCTGCATGGTGTAGCGCGTGCCGAACAGGGCGAGCCGCTTTAAGTTACGAGCTTTGGCAGCAGCGCACGTTGCTTCGACAATGCTGAGCAGTGGAATCGGCGACTGGGACGCGACCTCGTCGAACACAATATGGGGCGTGTTAGCTGAGATTATTCCGAAATCTGCACCCCCGCGTGCAAGCTTTCCGATGGCCTGAAGAAGGTAATCGGCCATGCCAGCGAGATCGTTCGCGTCCATGAAATTGAGGCCCTTCGTCAGATTGACGCTGTTGATGATGAATTCAGGATAACTGCCGTCGGGGGTGCGTTCGCGATAAAGCGCGATGATTCGTTGATAATAGTCGATCGTGCTCTCCGGTCCCAGGCCGCCGATGATTCCGAGAGTCTTCATTTGCTAATTACGAATGAACGACGGTAATCAATTCGAAGTCGAAGATTCATCAAATCTCCAATGGATCCGTACGCAAAACCAAAAGAGCGAAAGGTAGGCGCGCATCGGCCAAAGATCCGGCACCTGTCGCATGCGACGGCGCCGCGAACGCGACGAGAACGCCAGGCCGAGAAGGAAGTGGTTGCAGCACAGCGCCGCGCAATAAAAAAATCAGCGCGGCGTTACCTGAAGCAGAGATTGTTCGAAGAATTGGAGGGAGAATGAGTGGAACACCCGGGATCACCGATCCCGGCTACAGAAGCACCAATGATGGTAGGAACAGGGATCTACTTTGCGGCTTTCCGATTCGACACAGTCACATTACGCTTGCGCCGGTGAAGCCACTTAACTTTTTCCTGATCGTATTTCTCTTAGTGGCAATGGCCAGTTCACGCGCACAACCGCCACCGACGCGTAATCCCGATGTGTCGAACAAGGCGCTGATCACAAAGTCAACGCCCAGCATAAACGAGGGTGCGTTCAAGAATCAGAGTGCCGACGCGGAAGCTGCCGCCCTGCGCAAAATGGCGGACGATTATTACGCGTGGCGAAATGAGAATTATCCTGTCCGTAGCAGCGACGCCGGATTGCATACGTGGGATGATCGGCTGACCGATTATTCGCCGGCAAAAATCGCAGAGCGCGCCGAGCACGTCCGTTCGCTGCTGGACAAAGTGCGCGCGATGAAAACTGATACCTGGCCAAAGGACGCGCGCATCGATTGGATGCTTTTTCTCTCGCAATTGGAGAGCGTCGATTTCGGCAATCGCATCCTGAAATCCGCGCAGACAAACCCGCAGATTTACACAGGTGAATGCACGAACGCGATTTTTTCGTTGCTGAAGAAAGATTACGACACTCCGAGAAAACGCGCGCTCGCTGCCACCGCGCGTCTCAAGCAGATGCCGGGGCTTTTGCAACAGGGGCTGAATAATTTGCAGAAGCCGGTGAAACTTTACGCGCAACTCGCGATTCGATCGGCGCGCTCCATCGATCCGCTTTTGAACAAAAGCTTGATGGCACTCGATGTGGACCTCGCGCCTAACGACCACGATGAGCTGATCAAAGCGCGCGATGCGGCGTTGACTGCTTTGCACAGCTATGCGGATGAACTCGAGAAACGCCTGCCAAAAATGGTCGATTTCTCGCCAATGGGCGAAGCGAACTACAACTACTATCTCAAACACGTTTTGCTTTTGCCGCTCAACGGCAATGAGGTGGAGATGATCGGGCGCGCCGAGCTCGCGCGTTACCGCGCACTGGAGGCGCTTCTACCCGATCCGAAGCTGGCTGATCCCGACCCAAAACGCGCCCCCCGGATCCCGCCTGATCAGGAGTCGTTTTTAAAAGCGTACGAAAGTCGCGAGGCAGAAATGATCAGCTTCTTGAAAGACCACAATCTCGTGACGCTGCCAGATTACCTTGGGCCGTTTCAAATTCGACAGTTGCCGGACGCGTTCAAGCCGACCAGTCCCGGTGGTTTCATGAATCCGCCTGGCGTTTACGACAAAGATTCAACCGGATTCTTTTTCATCCCGACTTACAACCCTGAGTCGAAGAATTTTTATATCCGCGCAGCGATTGAAGACCCCCGGCCGATCCTCGGACACGAAGGAATCCCGGGACATTTTCTCCAGCTTTCAATTGCAAACCACTTGAACGACGAGATCCGGCGGCAGCATGAAGATACGGTGTTCATCGAAGGGTGGGCGTTGTATGGCGAAGAGATGTTGATGCGCACCGGCCTCTATCAGAACAACTCGCCTGCGCAAGGACAGATCCTGCGATTGTCGCGCTATCGCGCAGCGCGGATCGGAGTGGACGCAAATCTCCACACCGGTCGATGGAGTTTCGAACAAGCGGTCAAATATTTCATGGACGCCGGTGGGCTGGATCGCGAAGCAGCCGAAGGCGAAGCGGCAGGCGCAGCTTCAAGCCCGACACAAAAGATCAGCTACATCATCGGCAAATGGCAGATCATGAATTTGCTCGGCCGTTACAAAGATAAACAAGGCGACAATTTTCGGCTCGGTCAATTTCACGATGACCTGATCAAGAACGGCAGCCTGCCGGTTTCGGTAGTCGAATGGATTTTGCTCGACGATCCGAGTGCACTTCAGCAGGTGCTCAAATAACAACCTGTCGCCGCTTCCGCTGCTTTCTCATGCTGACGTCAACAGGCCGTTACTCGCGCACAAGCGTCCAGTCGATTCCAACGATCCGCGTGTTTGCAAAACGCTTCAGCGATTTTGGGAACACCAAATACCTGGCGTCCTTGCTCTCATTGAGACCGACGATGCCGAAATCTGTGCCACTCGAGCTCTTCAGGATTGTCATAACGCGGTTGTTCTTTAACTGCGATTGGAAGTGACGATCGGCGGAAGGTTTTTGCCAAAGAGTGTAAACCTGTGCCTTACCGCAATCTTCGACCACCTGCGCAAAACGTGCCGTTTTGACTTTGAGCAGTTTCATCGTAGCGCATGCTTCTCGCCCGCCGCGGCAGGCCGGAGGCTCGTGCCCTTAACAAGTCCGCCAGAGAACTACGGCAAGGAGGATCAAACTACCGTTGCTGCATTCCTGCCCTGGCGGGATTTGTCAGTCCTCAATCCATAGCCCCTGACGGAAAGCAAATTTCAATGCAGGATCGACACAATGCAAACTTGGGTGACCGGGTTCGAATGAGGATGACGAATGCCGCACGCCGTCTCAGCCAAAAGGCAGGTTTGCCTTGATGCGCGCCACATCCGTATTGTCCACGAGCGCTGCTTTGCCCAGACGGCGTTTGCGCTTTGCACGTTTGGAAGACAACAAATGACGTCGCGACGAGTGCGTCCGCAACACTTTGCCGCGCGCCGTGATTTTAAAACGCTTCGCCACTGCTTTACGTGTTTTGCTTCGCGCAATTGCCTTCGGCATAAGGGCGGAAGATAGCACAATTGGCGATTTAGCGAATTAGAGATTTAACGATTGGCTAAATCGCTAAATCGCTAAATCATTTAATCGCTAAATGAACTCGAAACCGCACGTCGTCATCATCGGCGCGGGTTTTGGCGGACTGGAGGCTGCGAAGAAATTGGCGTGCAAGGATGTGCGCGTGACCGTAATCGACCGCACAAATTACCATCTGTTTCAACCTTTACTCTACCAGGTCGCCACAGCCGCACTCTCACCGGCCGACATTGCTGCGCCGATACGCGGGATCCTGAGCAAATGCGGGAACATCGATGTGATCCTTGCAGAGGTGGAATCCGTTGACACCGAAGCGAAAAAAGTCAAAACCGTCGATCTACAAATCGATTACGATTATCTGATTCTCGCGACTGGCGCGCGACATTCCTATTTTGGACATAGTGAGTGGGAGAAACTGGCCCCTGGATTAAAGAGCCTCGAGGACGCGGTTGAGCTCCGCCGCCGGATTCTGATGGCGTTTGAATATGCGGAAAAAACTGCGGATGAAGCGGCGCGCAAAGCGGCAATGACTTTCGTGATCATCGGCGGTGGGCCAACCGGTGTTGAATTGGCTGGAGCGATCGCAGAAATCTCCCGCCATACGCTGGCGAGAGATTTTCGCCACATTAATCCCTCGGAGGCGCGTGTCATTCTGTTGGAAGGCGACCCACGCCTACTGGCTGCTTTTCCGCCGGATTTATCGGAGAGCGCGCGGAAACAGCTGACTGACCTCGGCGTGGAAGTGCGCACAGGCACGCGGGCAACAAATCTTACTGAAGCCGGCGTCCAAATTGGCGACGAGTTCATTCCTTGCCGCGTGAAAATTTGGGCGGCGGGCAATAATGCGTCGTTTGTTGGAAAAACTCTCGGCGCACCGGCCGACCGGGTCGGCCGCGTCATCGTGAACGACGATCTTACCATTCCTAGACACCCGGAAGTCCAGGTGATTGGCGACCTGGCGAGTTTTTCGCACCAGACTGGCGAGCCTTTGCCGGGAATCTCTCCCGTAGCAATGCAACAGGGCCGTCATGCCGCTCGGAATGTGCTCGCAATGATTAAAGGGCGTAAGCCGCAACGGTTTCATTATTGGGACAAGGGAACAATGGCAACGATTGGGCGAAACAAAGCGGTCGCGGATTTGAAGTTCATGCACTTGAGCGGTCTTCCCGCGTGGCTGGCGTGGTTATTTGTTCACATAATTTTCCTGGTCGGCTTTCGCAATCGCTTGCTGGTTCTCATTCAATGGGCGTGGGCGTATCTAACCTTCGACAAGGGCGCACGGCTAATCACGCGCAACTTCCAATCGGAACAAAGACCGCCGGCGTGAAAATCAATGTCATGTTGAGCGAAGCGAAACATATCTGACTTATTGATTTCATTTGGCCAGCAGCGACGGTCAGAGATTCTTCGCTCCGCTCAGAATGACAGTTCCTGAAATTTCCGTTCGCAATCGTCAACGAAAAATCCCGGTCAACGTTGCAGGCCTCCAAAAGTTCGCCGTGAAAGCCGTGCAGGATTGCCTGCAATTGCAAAAAGAGAAACAGACGGACTTGAGAAAGTTAGGAGAGATTTCCGTCTTGTTGATTTCGGATCGCCGGATCTGCCAGCTACATCGACAGTTTCTCGCTCAGAGGGGGCCGACCGACGTGCTAACGTTTCAACACGGTGAAATCTTTATCAGCGCCGAGACAGCAAAACGGCATGCTCGTTTGTTTGAGAACTCGATTATGCGCGAGCTTCAGCTTTACATCGTCCATGGCCTTTTGCATCTGCACGGATTCGACGATCGAACGCCAGCCGGCGCTCGAAAAATGAAGAGAATGCAGGAGAGAATTCTGAGCCGCGCGCTGTCACGTTGAGCGAAGCGAAACATCTCTGATTTTCGCTCTCGCGCCCTCGGAAGCATCCCAGAGATCCTTCGCTACGCTCAGGATGACAACGTTGTCATTAGCAATCGGCATTTGGCAATTCGACGCAGGTTTGAACTGAAGCCTGCGTATGTTAGCCTTTTCAGCATGAGTTGCAGGCCATGGCAGGACAGAAAGTGCATGGCGCAGATCAAAGAAATGCAAGGGTTCACTCATGCTTCGAACGAGCAGGCGGGGACCATAACGACCGCGGAGCCTACGATCGAAAAACAAACGCGTTCGGAAGAAGATCTCGATCTTCCGTGGCAGATAATAGTCCATAACGATCCGGTGAACTTGATGAGCTATGTGACCATGGTTTTCCAACGGGTCTTCGGCTATCCGCGCGAAAAAGCAGAGAGACACATGTTGGAAGTGCATCACAACGGGCGCTCGATTTTGTGGAGCGGCATGCGGGAGCCGGCCGAGCTGTATGTGCAACAACTGCATGGCTACCTCCTGCTCGCCACGCTGGAGAAGATGTGCTGATATGGAGATTTGCCGACGCAAAGGTGCGATCGAGATCTCGGAGCTGGACCCGTTTCTTGCAGAGCTGCTTCGACAAATTCCGGGGAGCGCCAATCCGGCTGGTGCGACGACTGCCGAACAACGTCTTTTCAGTCCTCCAACAAACGGCAAAGAAACCGAGCTTTGTGCGGAGTGGAAGACTTACGTCGAACCGGAGCTGCGACGTCTTTTTCAAACGGCAACTGAGACGGTGGCGACTGATTTGGAGCAATTAAACGGCAACGAAAAAAGTTTCGCAAACCGCACGCTGCGCATTCCTGCCAAACATTCCGATGCGTGGCTAAGCGCACTTAATCAGGCACGCCTTGTCATAGTTGCAAAAAATAACTTCACTGAAAACGAGCTGAACGACCACTTCCGTTCGCCCATCGGATCGCGCCGGGACCTGAGCTTGTTCCAAGTAAACTTCTACGGTTTTCTCCAAGAATTTATCCTGCGCGAACTGGAGGATTGAGAGAAAGCAGGTCCGGCAACTAGGCTTCCTTCTTTGCTTTTACCATAGCCATCAGCCGGTCCTTGATTGAGGAAGACGCTTTCGCCGGTCGCAAACTTAGCGCAAATGCCTCATGCAAGGCGTAGCATTTGGTGATGAAGTCTTCGCCTTTTTTGCCGAATTTCGTCCGGGCGTTCTCGAACTCCTCCAATTCCTCCGGCTCCAGCGCGCCAATGACATAGAGCCGCGCCTGGTTCTGGAACTCACTAAAGTTCATCTCTCAGCTCCTTGAGCCCGTCATAAATTTTTTTCAGCCCCAATTCAAGCCTCGTTTTTACCGTCCCTAACGGTGTATTCGTTTTTGCGGCGATTTCGCGCTGGCTCATACCCTTGAAAAATGCGAGATCGATTGCCTGCTGCTGTGGGAGTGGTAGGCCGGCTATGACTTTGCGGATAAGAGAGCGCGTGTCGCTGAGCAGGATTTCTTCTTCAGTGGCATTATTCACCCAGGCATCGGGCTGCTGTTCCGTCTCGTTTTTCAAACGCTCCTCCGCGCGCGCATAAGCCTGCTTTTTCCGCAGACCATCGATCGCGCGGCGCCGGGCAAGCGTCACCATCCAGCCAAGAGGTTTGCCCTTTTGAGAAGAAAAATTTTTTGCCTGGTTCCAGATCTCCATGAAAATCTCTTGTAACAGATCATCGGCTTCAGCCTCATTGTGGATGACTCGCAAGATGAGCGCCTTCAAAATGCCGTTGTACCGATCGTATAGCTGAGAGAGCGCATCCGCATCCCCGGCCTGAATCCCTTGCATCAAGTCCAAGTCACTGGGGGCTCCGGGTTCCAGTTGCGGCGCGACAGTGACCGCTCGCGGTCGCGATTTTGCCAGGCGCACGCGTTTCTCTGGCTTGTGGCGCATGGAAGCAATTAGTTTGGATTGTCCCATGTAAGATGAAGAATTGGTAGAATCAAAAGAAGATCGAGCGCGGGATCGTAACCGCGTGTCTTAATCTGCGAAGGCGAATTCGTCCACCAGTTTTCCGGATCCGAAATCGGTTGACCCCGAAAGTGTTCGGGGTTGATTGCGCCCCGCGTTTTGTGCGTCAAAAGTTAATCGCATGGCAGAGGAGCCGAATAATACATCTCTGGATCCGCTTTGGTACAAGGATGCCGTCATCTACGAGCTGCACGTTAAAACGTTTTGTGACAGCGATGGCGACGGGATTGGTGACTTCCGCGGCTTGATCGATAAGCTGGATTATCTGCAGGAGTTAGGGGTCACTGCGATCTGGTTGCTGCCATTCTATCCGTCGCCCCTGCGCGACGACGGCTACGACATTGCCGATTATTTCGACGTCAATCCGAATTTTGGCACGCTCGACGATTTCCGCGCTCTTCTGGATGCGGCGCATGCGCGCAATCTGCGGGTGATCACCGAGCTGGTGATCAATCATACTTCCGATCAGAATCCGTGGTTCCAAAAGTCTCGTCGCGCCGTAGCTGTAGCCGGAGTCGGTGGCTCCGGCCGCACAGGGCCTGCCGGGGTCACCGACCCCGGCTACAGTGACGATCTTGCGTACAAGGACTTCTATGTGTGGAGCGATACACCAGAAAAATACAAGGATGCGCGAATTATTTTCAAAGATTTCGAAACATCTAACTGGGCGTGGGACCCTGTTGCAAAAGCATACTATTGGCACCGGTTTTATTCGCACCAGCCTGACCTGAACTTTGATAATCAGGCCGTCCACGATGCCTTGCAGAAGGTCTGCGACTTCTGGTTGTCCATGGGTGTAGATGGTCTTCGTTTGGACGCGATACCGTATCTTTACGAACGCGAAGACACCAACTGTGAGAATCTCGCTGAAACCCATGAGTACCTCCGCAGATTGCGCGCCCACGTCGATGCGAAATTTCCAAATCGGATGCTGCTGGCGGAGGCCAATCAGTGGCCAGAGGACGCGGTCGCCTATTTCGGTAAAGGCGACGAATCGCACATGAGTTTCCACTTTCCACTCATGCCTCGCATGTTCATGGCGCTGCAGATGGAGGACCGCTTTCCGATCATCGACATCATGGAGCAGACGCCGCCAGTCCCCGAGAGTTGCCAGTGGGCGATGTTTTTGCGCAATCACGACGAGCTTACACTCGAAATGGTCACTGACGAGGAGCGCGATTACATGTACCGGGTTTACGCTACCGATCCGCACGCGCGGATTAATCTTGGCATTCGCCGGCGGCTCGCGCCGCTTCTCGCAAACAGCCGCCGCAAAATCGAGCTGTTGAACACGCTGCTCTTCTCAATGCCCGGCACGCCCATCATCTATTACGGAGATGAGATCGGCATGGGCGACAATTTCTACCTGGGCGATCGTAACGGCTGCCGCACGCCAATGCAGTGGAGCCCCGACCGCAACGCGGGCTTTTCGAGAGCAAATCCGCAGCAGCTTTATCTGCCCGTCACGATTGACCCGGAATATCACTACGAAGCGGTTAACGTCGAGAACCAGCAGAAGAATCTCTCCTCATTGCTGTGGTGGACGCGCCGAGTCGTCGCCATGCGAAAGAACTTCAAGGCGTTCTCGCGCGGCTCGCTTGAATTTCTCTACCCGGACAATGCGAAAGTGCTGGCATTCCTTCGTCGCTGGGAGAACGAGACGATTGTCGTGGTGGCGAATCTCTCGCGATTCGCGCAGTCGGTGGAATTAGACCTGTCGCGGTTCGCAGGCTGCGTACCGATGGAAGTTTTCAGTCGTAATCTATTTCGGCCGATCCGGAAATCGCGCTACGTCATCACGCTTGGCCCGCACGCCTACTACTGGTTTGCGCTGCAGGCACCAGCCGAACCTCGTCGGGCGGTGAAGAAACGGGTTGTGCCGACACTGAAAGCGCCGGCTCGGCTGGAGGTCCTGCTTGATGATGGCCAGCGAGAACAGCTTGAGAGCGAAATCTTGCCGACGTATATCGGTACCTGCCGCTGGTTCGGTTCGAAGGCGCGGACTTTTCGGGAACTCAAAGTGGTCGAGCAGCTTCCTATTTCGACGGACTCGAATGGTGCGCAACTCTGGTTCATTGAGATCAGTTATTTGGATGCTCCCGCAGAAACGTATGCCATCCCTGTAAAGATCGGCTCGAACGACGTTGCACGGTCGCTTTCCCAAAGCGCGCCGCATGCAATCATTGCACATTTCGCAGGCCGTGATGGGGGAGTTCTGTTCGACGCGATCTGGGACGCAACGTTCCGTTCGCAATTATTCGAAGCGGTCATACGCAGCCAGCGACTGAAGGCGCGGGCTGGCGATTTTGTTGGTACCATTGCGGACAAATTCGAGAGAGAGAAAGCCGTTAGTCCTGATGATTCACACGTGGTGAGCGGAGAGCAGAGCAACTCCTCGGTACTCTTTGATAGCAAATTCTTCCTCAAACTTTATCGCAAGATTGAAGACGGCGTGAATCCCGATGTGGAAATCAACCGGTTCCTGACGGAACGCACAGATTTTCCAAATGTGCCGGCATTCGTCGGTTCGATTGAATATCGTAGGGCAAAAGCCGAACCGACGGTCGTCTGCCTTTTACAACGTGCTGCTGCAAATGAAGGCGACGTCTGGACACGTAGTGTGGACGCGGTGGGTCGCTATTATGAGCGGGTACTGGAGCGCAAGGCCGATCTTCAAAATGAGACCGCGCCACCGGGTGTGCTGCTCAATGAGCTGATCGGCGGTGTTTATCCTGAAAAAGTAAAGCTGTTCGCACAACGCACCGGCGAATTGCATCTCGCGCTGGCATCGCGCCCGGATGATCCCGCATTCCGGCCTGAGCCATTCAACGCGATGGCGCAGCGTTCTGTTTACCAAAACATGCGCACATCATTGCGGCGGACGTTTACTCTGCTGGAAAAGAAATTGCCGGACCTCTCCCGAGGATTTCGCGATGAAGCCAGGGAAGTGCTGGCCGCGCAGCAGGAAATTCTTGCGCGCGAAAAGCGGCTGCTCGATCGCCGGACCAATGCCGCTAAAATCCGGATTCACGGCGACTATCATCTGGGACAGTTGCTCTATACCGGAAAAGATTTTGTCATTCTCGATTTTGAAGGCGAACCGGCCCGGCCGCTGAGCGAACGCAAACTCAAACGTTCCGCACTGCGCGACGTCGCAGGCATGATGCGTTCGTTTCAATATGCCGCTTACAGCGCGCTTTGGCAGCCAGCCATGCGTAAGGAAGACGGGCCTTTCCTAGAGCGTTGGGCCGATCCGTGGTACCGCCAGATGAGCAGCGTCTTTCTGCAAAGCTATTTGAACACGACCAGTAGCGCGATTTTCATTCCTACGAAATCGGCTATGAGCTCAACCATCGCCCCACCTGGGTGGTGATTCCCATTCGTGGCATCAAGCACATTCTGCAATCCGTATAAATTCTCAGCCACAGATCAACACGGATGAACGGAGTGAATGGGATGGGCGACGTAGAAGGTAAAGCCGCGAGGGCAGCGGTGAATGAGTTGGGAGACGAATGAATTTCAAACACAGATAAAAATTCTGCTTCTTTAATCCGTGAAAATCTGTGTCAATCTGTGGCCCTGAAGTTATCTAGAAAAAATGATGAACAAATATCTCGACAACATTGACGATGACATTGCTGCGAAGCACCTCTTAAAACATCCGTTTTATCTCGCGTGGACGCGAGGCGAGTTGAGCAAGGGAGCGCTCACAGATTATGCGGGGCAGTACTATCATCATGTCGCGGCGTTCCCGACGTATCTCTCCGCGGTGCACGCGAAGTGCGACGATCCAGCGACACGAAAAGAATTGCTGAACAATCTGATAGACGAAGAAGCCGGATCACCGAATCATCCCGAGCTTTGGCTTAAGTTTGCCCGGGGGCTCGGCGTTGTTGAATCTGACGTGCGGCAATCAGAAAAGTGGTTGGAGACAAAAGGCTTGATCGACGCGTTCCGATCAGTTTGCCGCGATGGATCAACTGCAGAAGGTCTGGCTGCGCTTTACGCGTACGAGAGTCAAATCCCCGCGATCTGCGAGTCCAAAATCGACGGGCTGAAAAAACATTACGGCTTCACTGATCCCAAGCACTACGAATACTTCAGCGTGCACATCGAAGCCGACCGTGAACACGCTGCTGCCGAGCAAAAGATGCTGCGCGAACACATCGGCAACCAGAACTTTGAATCAGTAAAAGCATCAGTGAATCGCGTTCTGGACGCGCTTTGGGAGATGCTCTCCGGCGTTTGTCGGCGTCACGCGATTGCGTGCTGAGGCAGTATCGCTCGAAAGTTGTAGCCACGGCGCTCTGCTGCCGTGCAAATTCGCGCGCACGCAGCGCCTCGACGCAGCGAGGCGGCTACAGCAGTATCAGCGCGGTCGCAGGACTAGAAACGAACGCGCCCGGTGGCGGCAAACCGATAGAACTTGCGGCTGGTTTGGATCAAGCGAGCCCGCAATCTTTTTGTAGTCGGAAACTGATGTGACCGGCTGTTGATTGATTTCTTCAATCACGTCGCCTTTCTGCAATTCTGCCACACCGCTGTCGGGATCGACGTTAGTGACCAGTACGCCTCTCGCGTTCAAAGGAAGATCAAGCTGGCGTGCTTTCTCGGGTGTTAATTCATCCACCTGAATTGATGCCAATGGACTATCAACCGTTTCTTGATCGTTAGGCTGTTGCCGACCTTGTGCCTGCGGCTGATTTTGTCGAGGAACACCTCCTGAAGCTTGCTGATCAATCGGCTGCTCCTTGATCTGCGCCTTCACCGTCAGCGGTTTTCCGTCGCGCAGGATTTCAAGTTCGACTTGTTTGTTTAACTGCGTCTGCGCCACGAGGGTTCGCAGCGTGGGAAAATTCTTCACGTCATGCCCATCAAATTTGCGAATAACATCACCCGGTTGAACACCCGCCTGAGCTGCGGGCGATCCGGCCAGTACGTCCGCGACAGTGACTCCGTCTGTGTCGGTGCCGCTTTCACCTGGCTGCAAGCCTCGGGTCTGTATGCCAAGGTAACCGCGAATGATCCGGCCCTGTTTCAGTAAACTTTCAAGCGCAGTGCGTACCGTATTAGACGGAATCGCAAAGCCAACTCCCTGCGACCCGCCAGTCGTCGACGCGATCGCTGTATTAATCCCGATTACTTCACCACGAAGATTGATCAACGGGCCGCCGCTGTTGCCCGGATTTATTGCGGCATCGGTCTGCAGCAACTCACCAAAGAAATCGCTGCGATTCGGCCGTCCCTTCGAGCTGATGATTCCCTCTGTCACGGTTTCCTCAAATCCAAACGGATTACCGATAGCCAGGACAAAATCTCCCGGTTGAACAGCGTCCGAGTCAGCAAGTTTGAGTGGCTTGACGCCGGGATTATCGATTTTAAGCACGGCTAGATCGACCTGCTCATCTGCACCGACCACGCGCGCTTTCTTGGTTTGTCCATCGCTCAATTGCACCTCGATCTCGTCCACTTGATCCACAACGTGGTTGTTGGTGATGATGTGACCTTCGTTCGTCACGATGACACCCGAGCCAAGGGAGTTTTGCACCAGCGCTTCGTCGCGGGGATTGCGAAATTGACGCTGGCGGCTACCAAAAAAAAACTCGAAGGGATCAAGCCCGTAGTCGCGTCGGGTCCCGATTTTTTTCGACGTTTTTACCGCAACGACCGACGGGAGGATGCTTTTGACTAGGGCCCGCCGTTCCCGGTTCAACGCCTCCAGCGATGCGATTTGCTTTGAGTCCACGCTCGGCTCCGAAGCCAGCGTGTACTTTTCCGTTGCACGCCTGGATGAAAGCCTCAACTCGCCGTGTTTGAGGCGGTAATCGTAGAGCAGAGAAATTCCTGCGCTAATCAACAGGACGAACAGCAAAAATTTCGCAAAATTTTTCATTAGCTCACGTTCGAGAAAGTGTGTCCCCGTTGTTCGACAATTAGCCGTCGAAAACGTTGATTCTCGGGTGTTTCCAAACGCGGATCTGCCTGAAAAATGGACACAGCGGCCGCTCGCGCGCGTCGCATCAATTCCGCGTCAGCCTTCAAGTTGCCGATCTTGAGCGCTGGTAGACCGCTTTGCGCCGTGCCCAGCAAATCGCCCGGTCCACGCAATTCCCAGTCCGCTTCGGCCACTTCAAATCCGTTACCGGTTCTTTCCAAAACGGCAAGCTTTGCCGAAGCCTCGTTCGCCTGAGGCGAAGTCAGCAAAATGCAATATGACTTATGCTCTCCGCGCCCGATCCGACCCCGAAGTTGATGCAGTTGCGCCAGACCAAAACGCTCGGCGTTTTCAATCAGCATCACGCTGGCGTTACGAACATCGACACCGACCTCGAGAACAGTCGTGCTAATCAACGCGTTTGTCTCACCGCGCCGAAAGCGCTCCATGATTTGCTGTTTTTCAGCCGGCGCAATCCGGCCGTGAAGCAATTCACACCGAAACGGATGAAGGCGTTCCCGCCACAGCTCGTACTCTGCTGCTGCCGCTTTCACTTCTAATTTTTCGCTCTCGTCGATTAACGGATAAATGACATAGAGCTGGCGACCTGCGTCCAATTGAGTGCGCAGGAATCTAAGAACCTCAGGCAGCTTCGACTGGTCACGTACAGCGGTCACGATTTTGCCCCGGTTCCGCGGCATCTCATCGATAGTCGAAACGTCGAGGTCACCATAAATCGTCATTGTCAGCGTACGCGGGATCGGCGTCGCAGTCATTACCAGCACATCGGGCGCCGGTTCGCGGGTGGTCAGTCTTGCGCGCTGCGTGACCCCGAACTTGTGTTGCTCGTCAATGACAACCAAGCCCAGATTCGAGAACGAAACCGATTCGTAAAGCAACGCGTGCGTGCCGACGATGATTTTGGGGTCGTCCTGCGCCAACTGTTTTTCATCTGGGGCGTCGCGCTTAAATAGCGGCAGCGGACCGCTCTCTTCCTGTCGCGCAGCAGTCCGCAGGGAAATGCGCACGCCCAGAGGATCAAGCCAGCGCCGCAACACATCATAATGTTGCTCGGCTAGAATTTGTGTTGGCGCCATGAGCGCGGCCTGGAATCCGGCTTCAATCGCAAGAAGCATCGCCGCTATTGCGACGACGGTTTTGCCTGAGCCAACATCTCCCTGCAATAAACGATTCATCGGATGGGCGGCCGCGAGATCGCGCTGGATCTCCGCGATGACTTTCTTCTGTGCGCCGGTCAATTCGAATGGAAGCGACGTCACAAACTTGTCGAACAAAACTCCGGGCCCGCAGTGCGCCTGGCCAGTGCGAATCGACACATCGGTTCGTCGCGACGCGATCAGTATTTGCATCACAAAGAATTCAGAGAGGACCAGATGCTCGCGGGCGGCATCTCGTTGCTGCCAATGTTCCGGGAAATGGATTGCGCGAATTGCCGCCGCGCGTGTCATTTTACCGCTGATGAGTGCAGGCGGCAGTAACGTTTCGATCGATTGATCAGCAACGTCATTCAAAAGCCGATAAAGCAGGCTGCGCAGGGTGCGTTGCGAAAGGCCCTCCGTAGCGGGATAGATTGGAGTGATCCTGCGAAAATGGATCGATATTTCGTCATCCGTCTCGATGACCTCGAATTCGGGATGATCCATGCAAATTCGCTTTCCTCGCAGTCGCGGCTTGCCAAAAACGACGATGCGTTGCCCGGTCATGATCATTTTTTGCACGTAATGGAGGTTGAACCACCGACACACGAGTGGCTCGCTTAGAGCATTTGCCTGCGATTCTTGCAGGGTAGCCTCAAAAATTTTTTTCCATCCGCCAAAACGTCGCAGCGAGGTCTTGATCACCTCCCCGCAAAGACAAACCGGAATGTCGCTTTCCTCCCGCGGAAAATGCGGGAACTCAGTGCGATCTTCGTGGCGCCTGGGAAAATGCGTTAGCAAATCCTCCGCCGTCTCAATCCCAAGACGCCGCAAAGCCAGAATTTTCGGACGCGGGATCCAATCTAGTTCCTCAAGCGCCAAGGCCGGTGATCGGTGATCGGTGATCGGTGATCTGTTAGCGCACCTCATTCTGTTCACTGATCGCTATTCACTAATCACAAGCGCAGCGCTCAGCTGCCCGCACCGCTTCAACGTGCATGGCAACCAGCGTTTCACCCTCGTATTCATCCGCGCGAATCCGGAATGCGACGTCCCACGGCGCTGCCGGCAATTGAATCGCCGCGCCATTGAAATACACCGCGCGCCGGTGGCGATCGCCCTGTCGCAAACGAAAGATGAGATGCTTTTCGTTCAGCACACGCGGCGATGCGACTGGCTCGACTTCACGCGCAAGAAACAACGGCTGGGGATTGCCGTTTCCAAACGGCTGCAACATTTCATGCCAACGCAAGAAATCGATGTCGATGTCCGTAAACGCCAGTTCGTCGTCCAGTCGAAGGCAGGGTTGCAAGGCGTCTTCGGTAAGAAGTTCGCGCGCGGTGCTGCGAAACGCTTCGGCAAAACGATCGAAATTTTCCTCGCGCAACGCCAGTCCCGCAGCCATTTCATGTCCGCCGAATTTTTCAAGCAATCCGCTGCAACGCTTCAACGCGTCAACGAGATTTAACCCTTCGATGCTTCGTCCGCTTCCCTTCCCCATGCCGTTGTCATCGAAACCGATCACAATAGTGGGCCGATGATATTTGCGAGCGACCCGCGATGCTACGATGCCAAGCACACCCGCGTGCCAGCCTCGCGCGCCGACCACGATAGCCGCATCACGCGCGGGATCGAACTCACTGTCGACCTTCTCCTTCGCCGCGGCAAAAATTTGTGTCTCGACTCCCTGGCGTTCGCGGTTTTGTTGATCCAACTCCGCCGCGAGCACCACCGCTTCGGCTTCGTCCTGTGTGAGCAATAGCCGCAAAGATTTTTCGGCCGTGCTCAAACGCCCCGCAGCGTTCAACCGCGGGCCCACCCGGTACCCAATGTCCTCAGGCAAAATCGGTGGGCACACTCCGGCGACTTGCATTAATTTCCTTAGTCCAATGCGTGACGTCCGCGCGATCTCGATCGCGCCGCGCTGTACCAGAACGCGGTTCTCGTCCCGCAGCGGCACGATGTCCGCCACTGTGCCGAGCGCCACAAGGTCGAGCTTCGCTTTCAAATCGAAGCCGGGCAGTGGCCGGGTCTTCAACAGTGCGTGACAAAGTTTAAAGACGATCCCGACGGAGCACAGATACTCCATGCCGCAGTCTCTGATCTTCGGATTTACTATCGCAACGCAATCCGGCAATTCGGATTGCGGTTCATGGTGATCCAGCACGATCACGTCGATGCCACGTCTCTTGAGCTCGGCAATCTCAGTCACTGACGCCGTGCCGCAATCAACTGCTATGAGCAACTGTGGGCGATGTTGTTCGAGACAACGCTCGACGCTTTCCCGGCTCAATCCATAGCCCTCCTCCATACGGAACGGCAAAAACAGCTCCGGCGCGCCGCCGTAAGCGCGCAACATTTGATCGAGTAACGCCAGTGATGTCACGCCATCCACATCATAATCACCAAAGAGCACGATCCGTTCGTGCCGATCGAGCGCGCCCAGAACGCGAGAAACCGCCGTTTCCATCTGTGGCAGCAAAAATGGATCGCTCAGTGAGTTAAGCCGCGGCCGCAGGAAATTTTCAACTTCCTCCGCGGAGTGAAACCCCTTTCGCAAGAGCAATCGCGCGATGCATTCCGACGCGCAAATTTCGCTCCACGCAATCGCGCCGCCATTTAGCTCCTCACGCGATGCTAAAATCCATCGGCTCTGCCGCGTAAAGGTTGCAGCCGGGTTTGCACTGATTGAATTGCTTTCCATGCGGCTTTGCCGCGTAAAACTCCGGGGTCGCTCTCGACCGATTGGATCACCTTCTACGCGGCTTTGCACCGCTCAGTTTATTCGCACCAGATTTTCTGACAAGCTGCTCAATAAAAGCGGATCGCCAGATTAGGGTTGGCAACTACTTAGTTCAAATTCGAGCGCCATGGCTGGCAACGCTGATAGGCAGCTAGCCGGCACTGGTATGCGGCAAGACAAAGACTCTAAAATCGACACTGGGAAGTATTTTCTCGCCATATGTTTTACTTGACTTCGCAAGCAGCCATTTCCGATAAATAAGCATGAGCAAAGCAACATCAATCTTCGCCATTGGCGTCGTGGCCGCAATAAGCGCGAGCTGCGCAAACAATCCTCCGGGCGGTGCGACCGCGGAATCTGCCGCCGCGCAAAGAGATTACCAACTGCTGTCGGGAACCTGGCAGTTGACTCGCGCCGTGG
>WNFW01001963.1_pt1 | contig 23841 bp, 21 predicted proteins | sample 5400131 | NCBI WGS metagenome assembly WNFW01 (sample SAMN13153362, study PRJNA577476) | soil metagenome | isolation source: 20 cm soil or saprolite under grassland replicate 1 | place: USA:California | collected 2016-06-15 | reverse complement strand
CCACCGCCTCCGCCGCCGCGCGCTCCACCTCCGCCGTCACCTCCGCCTCGACGGCCTCCAGCTCCTGCGCCTTCCACCCCTCTTCCTTTAGATACTCCTCGTACAGCCCGATCGGGTCGCGCTGCCCCCACGCCTTGAAGAGCTTGTCCGGGAACGTCTCCCGCGCCTCGCGCTCGTCATGCGTTGCGTGCCCACCCATCCGGAACGTCTCGGCGACGAGCAACGCCGGCCCCTCACCCTTGCGGCAGCGCGCCGCCGCGATCCGCGTCGCCGCGTACGCGTCCAGCACGTTGTTGCCGTCGAGCTTCGCACCCCACGCGCCGTAGCTCGCCGCCCAGTCGTCGAAGTTCGCGGGGAGGTGGTGCTGCTGCAGCGTGGTGCCGAGCGCGACCTGGTTGTTCTGGATGATGAAGGTGACGGGGAGATGTTGGACCGCGGCGAAGTTCGTCCCCTCGTGGGCGGCCGCGGTCTTGGTGGAGCCGTCTCCCACCCACGTGAGGGCGACGCGCGGCTCCTTGCGCAGCTTGAAGCCGAGGGCGATCCCCGCCGTCACCGGCACGACGTCCCCCACGTGCGAGATCGGCTGCAGCACACCGTATTGCATCCCGCCGACGTGCAGGTCGCGGCCGCGCGACGGCGAGTCGGCGCTGCCGAGATACGCGCGCAGCATGTCGACCACGGGCATCCCCAGCTCGCAGCACGCGGCGGCGTTGCGGATCATCGGCGCGACGACGTCCTGGCCGCGCTCGAGCGCGTGCACGGGGCCCACCGTGGTGGCCTCTTCGCCCGTGCCCAGCCACGCTTTGGAGATGACGCCGGTCTTGACCCAGCGCTTCAGCTGGATGTCATGCAGCCGGGCGCGCAGCAGCCCCGCGTACAGCGCGCGGTGGGCGTCGTCCTTGAGCTGCCCGACGATCGCCCGCCGCTCGGCGTCGCGCTCCACGGTGTCGCGGAACGCGCGCACCAGCGCCGGATCGGGCTTCCAATCGACGTACTCCGGGGGATCGAACGCGGGGAAGCGGCGCATGGCTTGAAACTAAGGACGGGGGAAGTCGGAGGAAGTCGGGGGAAGTCCGGGGAGGTCCTCCCCCATCTCCCTCCGTCTTTCCCCGACCCGAGAGAACGTTCGCATGGCTCCGGACTCCCTCGTGGGGGGTGGCTGACGTCCGACGTCTGAGGTCTGAGGTCTGAGAGCTACTTGAAGAGTTTCCCCAGCAGCCCGCCCCCCGCCCCCCCGCTATCACCGCCGTGCGCCACGACCGTGAGCGCCTCGGCGAACTCCGTCGCGGTCGGGAAGCGGTCGTCGGGGCTGGTGGCGAGCGAGCGGGCGAGCGCCTTTTCGAGGTTCGCGGGGAGGTCGGGCCGCACCTGGCGCAGCATCAGCGGGGTGCCGCGCAGGCGGGCGATCATCATCTCCTGGGCGTTGCGCCCCTGGAACGGCAGCTTCCCGGTGAACATCTCGAACGCCACGATGCCGAGGGCGTAGATGTCGCTGCGGGCGTCGAGCTGCTTGCCGCGGATCTGCTCGGGGCTCATGAACTCCGGCGTCCCGAGGATGATGCCGGTGGCGGTGAGCTTCTGGATGGCGGGGTCGGCGCGGCGCTCCTTGGCGAGGCCGAAATCCATCACGACCGCCTTGTCGCGGCCGTCGTCCTCGGGGACCAGCATGATGTTCTCGGGCTTCAGGTCCCGGTGTACGATCTGCAGCTCGTGCGCGTGCTGCAGGCCGGCGCACACCTGGCGCAGCAGCCTCACGCCGGTGGCGACGTCCATGGGGCCGCCCTGCACCTCACGGTCGGAGAGCAGCTCGCCCTTGAGGAACGGCATCACCAGGTAGATGAGCCCGTCCTCGGACTCGCCGAGGCGGTAGATGCGACACACGTTGGGATGATCGAGCCGCATCGCGAGGCCGGCCTCGCGACGCAGTCGCTCGACCGAGCTCTTGTCGCGCGCGAGCTTGGGCGAGAGCACCTTGATCGCGACTTCCTGCCCCGTGGAGACTTCCTTGGCGAGGTAGACGTAGGACATCCCGCCCTCGCCGAGCTTTTGCAGGACCTCGTAGCGGGCGTCGAGGATCTGGTTCGAGAGGGTCGAGGCGCGGTCGAGCCCCGGCTTCTTGGACGACGGCGTCCGGACGGAGGTGCCGCCGCCGGACCCGGCGGGCGCCGCGACGGGCTTCGACTGGACCTCGACCAGCATCGAGCCGTCCTTGGGGCAGAAGCGGGCGGCGTCGGAGTAGACCGACTTGCACTTGGGACAGCGGCGCTCGCTCATTCGCGCACCAGGTTGCGGCCCTCGTTCTTCGCGCGGTACAGGGCCTGATCGGCGAGGGTCACGAAGCCCTCCGCGCTCGAGACCCGCTCGTCGGGATACGAGGCGAGCCCGATGCTCACCGTCATGTACAGCGGGTCCTCGCCGGGGTCCGCGAAGTCGCGCGCCGCGATGCGCCGCCGCAGCCGCTCGGCGAAGATCGCGGCGCCGTGCAGGGCCGTTTCCGGCATCACGATCACGAACTCCTCCCCACCGTAGCGCGCGACGATGTCCACCGAGCGGGCCTCGCGGCGCAACAACTCCCCAACTTGCCGCAGAACGGAATCGCCCGCAATGTGCCCGCGGGTGTCGTTGATCAGCTTGAAGCGGTCGATGTCGGCGAGCAGGATGCTGAGCGCCAGGCCGTAGCGGCGCGCGCGGTCGAGCTCCTGCTCGAGCGCCTCCTGCAGCGCGCGCCGGTTCATCGTCCCCGTCAGCGCGTCGGTCGACGCCAGCTTCTCCAGGCGCTGCTTGTCCGAGACCGCCGTCTCGAAATCGTACGCCTTCTCGATCGCGGCCACCGCCGTCTTGATGACCGATTCCGCGAACTGCGCGTCCGCCGGCGTGAGCGGCGGATCGTCGCCGGTCGTGCGCAGGAAAAACACGCCGACCTGGCGGTCGCGCATGTTGAACGGCAGCGCCGCCGCCGAGCGGGTCGGGACCTTGATCCCCTCGCGCTCCCAGCGCACCCGCTCCTTTTCGTACAGCGGGTCGGTGGACACGTCGCGCACCAGCACCATCCGCCCGTTGGCCAGCGCCGCTTCGATCTCCGGGTAACGCCCCAGCTCGATCTCGAGGTTGCGCAGCATCGGATTCTCGTAGGCGGCCACCACGACCCCCGTGCGGTCGCCCGGCTTGGCCAGCACCATCGAGCACTTGGAGATGTTCAGCACGCGCGCCACGCGGCGCGCCAGGATGTGGTAGATCTCGTCGGGCTTGAGGGAGTCGGTGACCTCGTGGAGGATGTCCACCATCGCCGCGCGGCTGCGGGCCTCTTCCTTCGCCTGCAGCAGCGCCTGGCCCACGCGCAGGTGCGCCTCGACCCGCGCGAGCAGCTCGCGCACCCGGAACGGCTTGGCGATGAAATCGGCGGCGCCCAGGCCCAGCGCCTTCACCGTCGCCTCCTCGGGCGGCATCGACGACACCATCAGCACCGGCAGATCGCGGTAGCGCTCGTCCGTCTTCAGGCGCTCCAGCAGCTGCAGGCCGTCCACCTTGGGCATCATGATGTCGAGCAGCAGCAGCTGGGGCCGCTCCTCCTCGAGCTTGGCGAGCAGCCCCTCGCCGCCCGGCACGGCGACGACGTTGTAGCCGTGCTCCTTGAGGATCCACGTCAGCGTGCGCACCAGCGACTGGTCGTCGTCGGCGACGAGAATCTTGGCGGCCGGGCCCGCGGGCTGCGCGGGAGAGACGGGCGCGGGAGTGGGGGGGGGCGGGGGGGGCGGGGGGGCGTCAGGCATCGCGAGGTCAGTCCTGGAGGAACGCCGGGTCCACGTTCCCGCCGCTCACGACGAGCACGGTGGGGCCCTGGACCTTGAGCGCGCCGCTCAGCACGGCGGCGGTGGTCGCCGCGCCCGACGGCTCGACGGCGAGCCCCGCGCGGCGATGGAGAAAATGCACCGCCTCGCGGATCGTGTCATCCTCGACCAGCACCACCCCGCCCACGCGCTCGCGGTGCTCGCTGAGCACCTGAAACGGCAGCTCGCCCACCGTGAGCGTGATCAGCCCATCCGCCACGCTGCTGGTGCGCTCCAGGGTGACCGGGTGTCCGGCGGCGAGCGAGTCGTGGAGCTTGGGCGCGCCCGCGGGCTCGACGCCCCACACCGTGGCGTCGCTTCCGGCCACCGCCAGACCGCGCACCACCCCGGAGATCAAACCGCCGCCGCCCACCGGGACCACCACGGTCTCCACGTCGGGGAGATCTTCGGCGATCTCCAGGCCCACCGTGGCCTGCCCGGCCACGACGTCGGGGTGGTCGAAGGGCGGGATCACCGCGAGCCCTTCGGCGGCCGCGAGCGCTTCGGCCTTGTGGTGGCGGTCGGCCGACGTGCGGCCCGCGAACACGACCTCGCCGCCCCACTTCTTGACGCCGGCGACCTTCACCGAAGGCGCGGTTTCGGGCATCACGATGACGGCGCGCACGCCGAACTTCTGGGCCGCGAAGGCGACGGCCTGGCCGTGATTGCCGCTGGAGTAGGTGATGACCCCGCGCCGGCGCGCGGCCTCGGGGAGCTTGCGGACGGCATTGTAGGCGCCACGCAGCTTGAAGGCGCCGACGGGCTGGAGGTTCTCGAGCTTGAGCCAGGCGCCGAGCGCGTCCACGCGCTGGAGGGGCGTGCGGACGGCGATGCCGCGCAGCGCCACCGCGGCTTCCCGGACGGCCTCGGCGGGGATCACGCTACTTCTTGCCGCCGCCCTTCTTTGCCGCCTTTGCCGCCCTTGCCGTCTTTGCTGTCTTTGCCGCCTTTGGCTTCTTCGGCGTTTCGTCCTCGTCGCCGTTCTCTTCCTCGTCGTCTTCCTTGACGATGCGGGCCACGTCTACCACGAGGTCGCCCGGGGTCAGGTTCATGACCTTCACGCCCTGGGTGTTGCGCCCGGTGACGCGGATGCCGTCCACGGGGACGCGGATCATGATCCCCTTTTTGGTGATCATCATCAGCTCGTCATCGGGCTGCACCTCCTTGAGCCCGACGATGGCGCCCGTCTTCTCGTTGCGCTTCAGGGTGATGATGCCGCGGCCGCCGCGGTGCTGGACGCGGTACTCGTCGAGCTCGGAGCGCTTGCCCATGCCCTTCTCGGTGACGGCGAGCAGCGTCGCCGAGCGGCGGATCACCACCAGGTCCACCACCTGGTCCTTCTTGTCGAGCGCGATGCCCCAGACGCCCGTCGCCGTCCGCCCCATGTCGCGCACGTCCTGCTCGTGGAAGCGGATGCTCATGCCGTGCCGCGTGGCGAGCACGAGGTCGTCGCGGCCGTCGGTCACCTGCACGTCGATGAGCTCGTCGCCCTTCTCGATGTTGATCGCGCGGATGCCCACCGAGCGCGGGTTCCCGAATTCGGAGAGCCGGGTCTTCTTCACGACGCCCTGCTTGGTGGCGAAGAAGAGGAACTGCTCGTCGGAGAACTCCCGCACCGGCACGAGCGAGGCGATGCGCTCGTCCGGCTTCATGGCGACGCAGTTCACCACGGGCTTGCCGCGCGCCGCGCGGGCGGCCTGGGGAATCTCGTGCACCTTGAGCCAGTAGCACTGCCCCTGCTGCGTGAAGAACATCACGTAGTCGTGGGTCGAGGCGATGAACAGGTGCTCGACCCAGTCGTCGTCCTTGGTGTGCGCGGAGATCACGCCCTTGCCGCCGCGGCGCTGGCGCCGGTAGGCGGTCGTCGGGAGGCGCTTGATGTAGCCCGCGTGGGACATGGTGATCACCATGTCCTCTTCGGCGATCAAGTCCTCGATCGAGAACTCGCCCTGGTCGGCGACGATCTCGGTGCGCCGCTCGTCCCCGAAGCCGTGGCCCAGCTCGGCGAGCTCCTCTTTGAGGATCTTCATGCGGCGCGGCTTCGAGGCGAGGATCTCCTTGCACTCCTTGATGAACTTGCGGACCTCTTTCAGCTCTTCCTCGAGCTTGGTGACTTCGAGGGCGGTGAGCCGGGCGAGCCGCATGTTGAGGATCTCGGCCGATTGCTTCTCGGAAAGCTTGAAGCGCTTGCGCAGGGCCGCGTCGGCCGTCGGCGTGTCCTTCGACTTGCGGATGATGCGGATCACCTCGTCGATGTGGTCGACGGCGATCTTGAGGCCTTCGAGGATGTGGGCCCGGTCCTCGGCGCGCTGCAGCTCGAACTGGGTGCGGCGGGTGATGACGGTGTGACGGTGCTCGATGAACTCCTGCAGGATCTCGATGAGCGTGAGCTCCCGCGGCACCCCGTCGACCAGCGCGAGCATGATCGCGCCGAACGTCGTCTGCATCGCGGTGTGCTTGTACAGCGAGTTCAGCACCACGGCCGGCACGGCGTCACGCTTCAGCTCGATGACGACCCGGATCCCCTCCTTGTCCGATTCGTTGCGCAGGTCCGAGATGCCCTCGAGCTTCTTCGAGAGCACGAGGTCGCGGGTCTGCCCGATGACACTCTCCGGCGACACCTGGTAGGGGAACTCGGTGACGACGATCTGATGCCGTCCCGTGGACTCCTTCTCCTCGATCACCGCCCGGGCCCGCACGGCGATGCGCCCGCGGCCCTTCTCGTAGACCTCCTTGATGCCCTGCTTCCCGTAGATGATCCCGCCCGTCGGGAAATCCGGCCCTTTGACGAACTTGCGCAGGTCCTTGACGGTCGCGGTGGGATGGTCGACGAGGTAGTTGATCGCCTCGACGACCTCCGCGAGGTTGTGCGGCGGGATGTTGGTCGCCATTCCCACCGCGATGCCCGCCGAGCCGTTGACGATGAGGTTGGGGAGCCGCGACGGCAGCACGATCGGCTCCTGCAGGCGGCCGTCGAAGTTGGGGACGAAGTCGACGGTGTTCTTCTCGATGTCCTCGAGCATCGCCATGGCGATGCGCGTCAGCCGGGCTTCGGTGTAGCGATAGGCGGCAGCCGAGTCGCCATCCACCGAGCCGAAGTTCCCCTGGCCGTCGATGAGCGGGTAGCGCAGCGAGAACTCCTGCGCCATGCGGACCAGCGTGTCGTAGAGCGCGACGTCGCCGTGCGGGTGGTATTTGCCGAGCACGTCGCCGACGACCGTGGCGCTCTTCTTGAACGGGCGGCCGGGGTGCAGCCCCAGCTCGTGCATCGCGTAGAGGATGCGGCGGTGCACGGGCTTCAAACCGTCGCGCACTTCGGGCAGCGCGCGCGCGACGATCACGCTCATCGAGTAGTCGAGGAACGACTCCTTGAGCTCGTCTTCGATGAGCCGGGGGAGGATGCGCTCGCGGATCGGTGCGGTCATAGCCTGCCGGTCAGTCGGACGGTCGGACGGATGCGCCTAAGTTGCTAAAAGGTAACCACTTAGGGCCAGAGAATCAACGGTGAAAACGGCGCTAAATCGGGACACAGAAGCGACTTAGGGAAGTGGCTTTTGATCCCACGTTGATGCTCGGCAGGTAGCATCGGTTTGCGGTGACCTGGGGCCCCGGGCGGATCGAACGGTGGTGAGCGAAGCGATTGACAAGTGAGACCCCGAGATCGCCCGGCCCCGGTATCCCACGCTGAAGCGTGGGCTCGGCCGACACAACGCTGAAGCGAACGATCCTCCGTGAGCGCTCTGCAGCTCTACTTTCATCTCGCCTGGACCACGCGAGATCGCCTTCCAATGATCGATGCGGCCACTAAGCCCAGTCTCGATCAATTCATTCGCAAGGCTGCTACGCAAGAGGGCGTCGACGTCGTGGCGCTGGGGATCGTCCAAACCCACGTCCACATGATCGTGCGAACAGGGCCGCGCATCGATTTCGCGCGACTATTGCAGATGATCAAAGGCGGCAGCAGTTACGCGATGAGCCGGCTCCCAGGAAACGTCCTGGGACTGCGGTGGGCGCGAGAGTACTCGGCAACAACGGTCAGCCCCAAGACCCTTAAAGATGCCATTGCCTACGTTCAGGATCAGGAACGCCGCCATCCTGATGAGGCGATCGGTTCGCTTTAGCGTTGTGCTTGCCGAGCCCATCCTTCAGGATGGGAATTCACTTTCAATACGGAAGAAGGGCGCTGTCATCCTGAGCGAGCACGCGGTCCGCGCGCGAGCGAAGGATCCGCTTCTTTTAGATCTCCACCGCAATCTTCCCCAACTGCTCCCCCTGCTCCAGCCGCTCCAACGCCGCGCGCGCCTCCGCGAGCGGATACACGCGATCCACCACGGGCCGCAGCTCCCCCTGTCCCAGCCGCCGCACCACCTCCGCATACTCGGCGAGGTTGCCCATCGTCGAACCCATGATCGTCCAGTGATACCAGAACAGGCGCCGCAGATCGATGGAAACGTTGGGGCCTGACGTCGCGCCGCAGGTCACGAGCCGCCCGTTCCGCCCCAGGGCGCGCAGGGAGGCGTCCCACGTCGCGGCGCCGACATTCTCGACGACGACGTCCACGCCCCGCTTGTTGGTGAGGGCGCGCACCTCCTGCGCGACGTTCTGGGTGCGATGGTTGAACGTCACATCCGCGCCGAGGCGGCGCGCCTCCTGCAGCTTGGCGTCGCTGGAGCTGGTCACGATGGTCTTCGCCCCCAGCAACTTCGCGATCCGCATCGCCGCCAGCGACACCCCGCCCCCAATCCCCCACACCAGCACCGTCTCTCCCGGCTGCACGCGTGCGCGGGTCACGACCATCCGCCACGCGGTGAGCGTCACCAGCGAAAACGCCGCCGCCTCCGGCCAGGTGAGCGCCGGGTCGAGCGGCGGGAGCGGCGTCACGTTCTGCTCCGGCACGACGACGTATTCGGCGAGCGTGCCGGGCAGGTGCTCGCCGAGCAGCCGGAAGTTGACGCAGAGTTGATGCTCCCCGGCCTGGCAGGCGTCGCAGCGATAATCGGCGATGCCCGGGTTGATCAGCATGCGCTCGCCCGGCCGCGCCCGGGTGACGCCCGCGCCAACCGCGTCCACCACCCCCGCGCCGTCCGCCCCCATGATGTGCGGGAACCGGTAGTCCGTGCCGGGGAGCCCCTGCGCGACGAACAGATCGAGGTGGTTCAGCGCCGCGGCCTGGACGGCGATCCGCACCTGTCCCGGACCCGGAGGGCCGGGGTCAGGAACGTGCGTGACGGTGACGTGGGCGAGACCGCCCGTGGCGGTCAGGACGCAGGCGCGCATCGCGCCCGGCCTACGGCAGCGGCAGGAACGTCGGGGTGATCATCTGCTCGGGGCCGAGGGTGGGGATCGGCACCGCGGCGCCCGAGCCGACGGGCTGCACGTACACGCGATACGAGGGGTTGCGGCGGTTCTGCGGCTCGGCGTTGACCACCAGCGCGAGCAGGTCGCCGGCCGGCGCGACGGCGAAGGAAACCAGCGCCAAGTCCGTGCCCGAGAGGGCGGTGACCTGGCCCGTCGGCAGATCCGCCTTCATTACCTGTTGGACGGTGCGGCCGCCCTCCTGCCGCTCGACCAAGTACGCCAGGGTGCCGTCCTTCAGGAACCGCGGCTCGCTCTCCCGCCACTGCGGGCTGCGGGTGAACTGCCGCTGGTTGGACCCGTCGCGGTTCATCAGCCAGACGTCGTAATTCTTGTTGCGCAGCGAGACGTAGGCGATGGTACGCCCGTCGGGCGACACGGCGGGCGCCAGGCTCACGGAGTCCTGCGTGAGCTGCTTCACCCCCGTTCCATCCACATTCATCACGAAGATCTGAAGCTTCCCCCCGGTGCGCTGGGACTGGAACAGGATCGCCTGGCCGTCGGGCGTGAAGACCGGATGCCCGTCGAGTTGGGGATCGGTGGTGAGACGCGTGAGGTGGCCGCCGTCCGCGTCCATGGCGTAGATCTCGGCGTTGCCGTCGCGGTTCGAGACGAACGCGATGCGGGCGCCGTCGGGCGAGAACGAAGGGTCGATCTGCTGGCCGGTGTCGGCCGACAGCGGCCGCAGCTGCGACAGGTTGGACCGCTCGATCGAGTAGAGGTGGAACTTCCCGCCCCGCGAGCTCGCGACGATGATCTCGCCCATGACGTACACGTCGGCGCCGGCGATCTTGCCGCCCGGCGCCGTCGCGGTGACGCGCGCCCGGCCGTAGCCCTGCCCGGTGATCGTCCCGTCCTCGGCGACCGAGGCGACCTGCGCGTTGTCCGACGCCCAGCTCAAGCCGGATGCTGGGCCCAGCACCGCGCCCGAGTCGTCGGTGAAGTTGGCGCGCAGCGTGGTCCGCTCGCCCGGCGCGAGCGCCAGCCGCGTCGCCGCGAGCTTCAGCGACCCCGCGATCACGTTCACGGTCCAGGTGACCTGCAGCCCCTGCCCCGGCCCCTTTGCCACCAGCTGCGTGCGCCCGAGCCGGCGGGCGGTGAGCGTCCCGGTCGCGGGATCGAACGCCGCGACCGACGAGTCGCTCAAGCTCCACGTCACGCGCGCCTCGGGCACAGGCGTGTTGTCGCCCGCGAGCGGCGTCGCCTGGAACCGCGCCGTCGCCGTGACCGGTACCGCGACATCCGCGCTCGCGCGCGGCAACACGGCGAACGCTTCGACCGCCCGGTGCACGCGGATCTCCAGCGTCTTGGTCTGCAGGAGGCCCGCGACGGTGAGCGTCGCCGCTCCCGGCCCGACGGCCCGCACCACGCCGACGAGGTTGACCTGGAAAACGCCGGGGTTGTTGGACTGCCAGCTCAAGGCCAGAGGCTTCACGAGACGGCCGTTCTGCGTGGGGACGATGAGGTGCAGGGTGTCCAGCTCGCCGGGGGCGAGGATCAACGGCCCCGGCTCCTGAATCGCGACCTCCGCCGCCTGGACCACGACCGGCGCCGTCGCGGTCAGCGTGCCGCTCGACATCTGGACCGTGCCCTGTCCTTGGGCGAGCGCCACGATGTTGCCGTTCTGGTCCACGCTGGCGATGTCCTCGCGCAGGGACTTCCAGACGACGCGCACCGGCGCCGCGGGCGAGCCATCGTCCCGCAACGCGCGCGGCGCGGCGTGCGTGTTCTCCGACGGCAGGAGGTAGATGACCGCGGGGTCGATCTTGAGCGCCGCCGCCGGCCCTGAGCCGGCCGGCTGGCCCGCGAAGGGATCCGTCCCCGGCTCGACCGGCGGACCCGTGGGCGGTCCCGTCGGCGGCACCACCGGCGGCTGGCTGCCGCCGCCCGAGCCGGTCACTTGCACCACCGCCTGGCCGCGTCGCGTGCCCACCCGCGCCTCGACGATCGCCACGCCCGAGGCGACGCCGGTGACGGTGCCGCTGTTGTCGACTTTGGCCACGTTGACGTTGTTGGAGGTCCAGATGGGACGGACGGTGGGGATCACGTTGCCGACGCGGTCGAACGCCGTGGCGAGGAGCCCCAGGCGCTCTCCCACCTTGATGGTGACGGAGGGCGGAGCGACCTGAACCTCGGTGACGTTCTGGGCGAGCGCGGCGCCCGGCAGGCACACCAGCAGGGCCGCGGGGACCGCGCGCAGCAATCGCGCGCTCATGGCAGGGCGAACGTAAGTCCCGCTAAGTGACGTTGTCAAGCGAAGTTGTCACCGCTGACGCGTGATGGGGCTCGCCCTGCCCCATCCCAGAAATGGGTGCGCATCATCACTTGCGGAGGGAAGTGAGCGGGATAAGCTATAGGCCACGCCCTGACACTACCAGCGGAGGAGAGATCCGATGCTCGAGCATGTGGAGGTGACGGAAAGCGGTTGGTCCGGCCCGGGAATGTCGGAGCCCATGTTCCCGCCGATGCCTCCTGCGCCGCCGACTCCGGCCCCGATGCGGCCGATGGGCGAGCCGATGGGCGCTCCGAAGCCCAAGCCCGCCGCGCGCAAGAAGGCAAAGAAGAAAGCCAAGAAGCGGAAGGCCGCGCGCCCGAAAGCCAAGAAAAAGGCGAAGCGGGCGAAGGGCCGGAAGAAGGCGTCGCGCCGCAAGCGCCGCTAGCACACCTCGACGACGATTCGCGGGAGCGTTTGCCGGATGGCGAGAGCCATCTCGCGCAGGCGCTCCCGCGGCACGTTCCGGGGTTGCGGGAGTCAATCTGAAAGCTACGTTGGGGCGACTCGCGAACTGCAGAGGCGCGACGTGCGCGGTGTGTGGTGCATGATGGCAATCGGCGTGGCGGCGTGCGCGGCGCCCAAAGTCCCGCTCGGCGATCCGCAAGCGGAGATCGCCGCGATGCTGCGTCGTTCGGCGGCGGACTGGAACCGCGGCGACCTCGAGGGCTTCATGGGTGACTACGCCCGGGACTCGCTCACCAGCTACATGAGCGGCGGCCACGTGCAGTACGGCTGGCAGGCGCTCCACGACCGCTATCAGGCGGTCTACTTCGCGCCCGGCAAGCACCGCGACTCGCTCGCGTTCGAGGAGCTGCACGTGCGGCCGCTGACGCTGGACCTGGCGCTCGCCACCGCGCGCTTCGCGCTGCGACGCGGCGACGCGGTGACCGCGAGCGGGCCGTTCACGCTGCTGCTGCACAAGCGCGGCGACCGCTGGCAGATCGTTCACGACCACACCTCGGCGGATCCCAAACCATGAGTCTGCGTAACGCCGTATGGCCGTATCGCCGTATGGCCGTATGGGCCGTCGCGGTGCTGACCGCGTGCACGCCGTCCGGGAAGGGCGTCGTGGCGCTCGAGGGGGCGACGCTCATCGACGGCTCGGGCGGCCCGCCCGTCACCGACGCGGTGCTGCTCATCAAGGACGGCCACCTCACCGCGGTCGCGCGGGTCAACGAGATCACGGTCCCGCGCGGCGCGCAGGTGATCAGCCTCGTCGGCAAGACGATCATCCCGGGGCTGATCGACGCGCACGCGCACGTGGAGCGCTGGGCGTTGCCGCGCTACGTCGCCTGGGGCGTCACCACCGTCCGCGACCTGGGGGCGCTGTCGAACGATTCGGCGTTTGCGCTCAAGGCCGACGTGAACCTCGGCACCGCGTTCGGCCCGCGGATGTTCACGTCCGGCGCGATGATCGACGGCGTCCCGGCCACGTATCCCAACGCCGCGGCCGTCGCCAGCGGCAGCGAGGCCCGGCGCGCCGTGGATCAGCGCGCGGCGCCCGGCGCGAGCGGGGCGGACTACATCAAGGTCTACACCAAGATCACGCCGGCCCTGTTGGGGCCGCTGATGGACGAGGCGACGCCGCTGCGCATGCGGGTGGCGGCGCATCTCGGCAAGACCGACGCGCTGACCGCGGCGCGGGCCGGTGTCGCGTCGCTCGAGCACATGTCCGGCGTGGTGGAAGCGGCGGCACGCAACCCGGCGCCGTACTTCCGGGCCCACGACCTGTTCCTCGCCGGCTGGACGCTGGAAGAGGAAGGGTGGGCGGCGCTCGACTCGGCCACGCTCGCGCGCACCGCCCGCGCGCTCGCCCAGACCCACGTCGCGATCGTCCCCACGCTCGTGGTCCACGAGATGCTCGCCCATCTCGCCGACACGAGCCTGCGCTCGCGGCCCGAGATGGCCGACGTACCGGACGACACGGCGAACGTCGTGCGCCAGGTGGTGAGCCTGCTCAGGCGCACCAACTGGCGCGCCGCCGACTTCGCGGCGTTCCAGCGCTCCCGGCCGCGGCAGGACCTGTTCGTTCGCGAGTTCAAACGCGCCGGCGGGCTCATCGTCGCGGGCAGCGACGCCGCCAACCAGCTCCTCGTCCCGGGCGCCTCGCTCCACGAGGAGATGTTGCTGCTGACCGAGGCCGGGCTCTCCCCGCTCGAGGCGATCACGGCCGCGACCCGGCACGGCGCGCAGCTGCTGGAGGCCGACTCCCTCGGGTATCTCGTCCCGGGGAAGGCGGCGGATCTCGTCGTGCTCAACACCAGCCCCGCCCAGAACATCAACAACACCCGCGACATCGCGTGGGTCATGATCCGCGGCCGCATCGTGCGGCCCCGGCTGCGACCACCGCCCCTACGACGTGCTGCTCACCGGCGGCTGGGTCGTGGACGGCAGCGGCAACCCGCGCTGGCAGGGGGACGTGGCCATCCGGGGCGACCGCATCGCCGCCCTCGGCTACCTCCCCGGCGCCCAGGCCCGCGACACGGTCGACGCGCGCGGGTTGATCGTGGCGCCCGGATTCATCGACATGCTGGGCCAATCGGAGGTCAACGCCCTCGCCGATGGCCGGGTATTCAGCAAGGTCACCCAAGGGATCACGACGGAGGTCACGGGGGAGGGCGGCTCGGTCGCGCCACTCACCGACAAGCTCGTCGTTGACGACTCCGACGTCATGAAGAAATACGGCTTCCGCGAGGACTGGCGGGATCTGGACGGGTACTTCGCGGTGCTGGCGGGCAGCGGCTCGACGGTGAACATCGCCACCTTCGTCGGCGCGACGCAGCTGCGCCTCGCCGTGGTGGGGAAGGAGGACCGCCACGCCACGCCCGCCGAGCTGGCCCACATGACGGCGCTGGTGGACACGATGATGCGTCAGGGCGCGCTGGGCGTCTCCACGGCGCTCGAGTACGCCCCGGCGATCTACGCGCCGACGGAGGAGCTGGTCGCCCTGGCGCGTGCGGCCCACCGCCACGGCGGGATCTACGCGACGCACATGCGCAGCGAGGGCGGCGCCATCGATTCGGCGCTCGACGAGGTGTTCCGCATCGCCAGCGAGGCGAAGATCCCCGCCGAGATCTGGCACCTCAAGGTGGCGGGGCGCCTGAACTGGGGGCGGATGCCGCACGTGATCGCCCGCATCGATTCGGCGCGGGGCGCGGGGCTCGACGTGACGGCGGATCTCTATCCGTACGTCGCGGGCGCGACCTCGCTCGACGCCTCGATCCCCGCATGGGCCCACTCGGGCGGCGTGGATTCGATGCTGCAGCGTCTCGCCGACCCGGTGACCCGGGCCCGCATCCGGTCCGAGCTGGTCGCGTCGCCCCGCAATACCGACCGCTTCATCCGGGCGGCGGGCGGCCCCGGCGGCGTGATCGTGTTGCCGTTCGCGGACTCGCTCAAGCAGTACACGGGGAAGCGGCTCAGCGAAGTCGCCGCGCTGCGCCACGAGGACCCATATGAGACGCTCTTGAATCTGGTGACCGTCGAGCGGGCGCGAACGGGGGCGATCTACTTCCTAATGAGCGAGCCGGACGTGCGCGTGGCGCTGCAGACGTGGTGGACCGGGTTCGACACCGATTTCGGCGGCGTCGCGCCCGACGGGCCGTTCGGCCGGGACGGGGCGCACCCCCGCGCGTACGGATCGTTCGCGCGGATTCTCGGGCACTACGTGCGCGACGAAAAGCTCATGCCGCTCGAGTTCGCGGTCCGCAAGGCGACCTCGCTCCCCGCGCAGCGCGTGGGGCTCACGGGGCGTGGGCTCCTCAAGCCGGGCTTTTTCGCCGACATCACGGTGTTCGACCCGGCGACGATCATCGACCGCGCGACCTTCGAGAACCCGCACCAGGCGTCGACCGGGATCGCATACGTGTTCGTGAACGGCCAGAGGGTGCTCGATCACGGGAAGGTGACGAGCGCGCGGCCGGGCCGGGGCCTGCGCGGGCCGGGCTACGTGGCGCGGGGGCGTCGCGGCGAGTGACCCTCGGCCGGCTCGTTTTCGCCTGGCTCCTCGTCGTTGTGGTGTTCGTCGTCGTCGGTGGGGTCGGAATCCGGTTCCGGAGCGTCGACCCCAGCAAACCCGGTGGGCATTGGGATTTCACCAAGCGCGACATGATGTGGCGGGCGCTCGAAGCCGCGTTCGCCACGCTTTTCGGGTCTTTGTGGTTCGACTCCCTGGGAAGCGGCGGCTGGTGGCTGCTGTTTCTGCTCGTGGGGCTGATGGTGTCGGCGGCGAGAATGCAGGGCGCCGGGCTGGTCGTTGCCGACCCGGTGACGCGTGCCCAAGTGCGACGGGACCACGTCGCCCGGACGGTCCGCGACGTGGTCCGCTACGTCCTCGCGGGCGCGGTGCTCGCCTGGCGACTCGGCTGATCCGCATCCCGTATCACGCATCCCCCATCCCGTTCATATTTCCGCCATGACCATTCGCCTGACCGCGTTCTCGCACGGCGCGGGCTGAGCCTGCAAGCTCGGCCCCGCCGAGCTGGCGCAGGTCCTGCGTCACGTGCCGGTCGCGAGCGATCCGCGGATCCTCGTCGACGCCGCCACCCGCGACGATGCCGCCGTCTTCCAGATGGCGCCCGATCGCGCCCTCGTGGCGACGGTGGACTTCTTTACGCCCATCGTCGACGACGCGTACGACTTCGGCCGCATCGCCGCCGCGAACGCGTTCTCGGACGTCTATGCGATGGGCGCCACGCCGCTCATCGCCTTGAACCTCGTCGGCTGGCCCCGGGACAAAGTGCCGCTCGAGCTGCTCGGCGACGTGCTGCGCGGCGGCCAGGACGTGGCGCGCGAGGCGGGGGCGTTCGTGCTCGGCGGCCACTCGGTCGACGACCCCGAGCCCAAGTACGGCATGGTGGCGATCGGCGAGGTGCACCCCGCACGCATCGTCACCAACGCCGGCGCGCGGCCCGGCGACGCTCTGGTGCTCACCAAGCCGATCGGCACCGGCATCCTCACCACGGCGCTGAAGCGCGACTTGCTCACCGCCGCGGAGCTGGCGCCCGCGGTGGCCGTGATGACCACCCTCAACGCCGGGGCCGCCCGCGCCCTGCGCGCCGTGGACGTCCACGCCGCCACCGACGTGACGGGCTTCGGGCTGCTGGGACATCTGCACTCGCTGCTCACCGCCAGCGGCGCGGCGGCGGAGGTTCAGGCGGCCGCCGTGCCGCTGCTCGCGCGCGCGCGCGAGCTGGCCGAGCGCGGCGCCATTCCGGGGGGCACGCGCCGCAACCTCGAGAGCCTCAGCGGCGCGGTGGAGTTCGCCGCCGGCATCGACGAGACCACCCGCCTGCTGCTCGCCGACGCGCAGACGTCCGGGGGCCTGCTGATCGCCTTGCCGGAATCCCAAGTGCAAACGCTGCGCGCCGCGCTGGAACGGGAGCGGGCCCCTGTGGCCGCGCAGATCGGGCGCGTGGTCGCCGGCCCGGCGGGGCGGATCGCCGTCGCGTGACGCCGACGCCCGCCATCCCCGAGTATCACGCCCTCACGCCGGAGGCGATCGACGCGCTGGAACGCGCGGTGCGCGAGCGCCGCCGGGTGGCGCTGATGCGCCGGGGGACCGAATATGTGGTGGTGGCCGAGCGACTCGAGGCGCGGGGCGTGGGGGGAGGCGCGGAGGTGCTGCACGGGCGCCTGCCGATGACGGGCGAGGTGCTCGAGTTCGCCTTGGGTGACATGGAGTGGTTCGTGGTGCTCCCATGAGGACAGCGGGGGGGGCGTGTTCACCAGACTCCTGATCGGGCTCGACGGCAGCCCTCAGGCCGATGCGGCGCTGGAGCAGGCCGTGGTGCTCGGCCAGCGGTTCGACGCCACCCTGCTCGTCGTTCACGTGCACGAGCCGGGCGGCGGCGAAGACGGCGCGATGCTGGAGCGGGCCCGTGAGCGCGTCGCGGCGGCGCAGCTCAAGGTCGAGCTCGTCGAGCGCGACGGCGACGCGGCGCTGGTCCTCGCCGAGCTCGCCAAGGACGTGGATGCGGCGCTGGTGGGCCGGCGCGGCCAGACCCGCGGCTCGGAGAGCCTCGGCGCGACGGTGGGGACCCTCATCCGCGTCTCGGAGCGCTGCGTGATCGTGTGCGGCGGCACCCCGTCGCCGATGCGCGTCTGCGCGGTGGCGTTCGACGGCGGCGAGACCAGCCGGCGGGCGCTCGATCTGTGCGCGCGCTTCGCCAGCATCGTCGGCAGCACCGTTCACGTGATCCACGCCGCGGACGACCAGGAGGCGGGGCGCGGGGTCGTGGGCGAAGCGGAGGCGGCGCTGTCGATGCTGGGCGTGACGTTCGTGTCGCACGTCGAGGGCGGGAAGCCGGGCGAGGTGGTGGCGGCGGTGGTGCGTCGCACGCGCTGCGACGCGCTGTTCGCCGGCGCGCACGTGCCGCGGGGCGGGGAGCGGCCCAGCATCGTGGTCTCGCACGCGGAGGAGATCCTCCGGCACACCGACATCCCCGTCGTGATTCAGCCGTGACCGCCGAGCGGGCGATCGTGGTCCTCGTCCACGCGGACGAGAGCTGTCTCGGCAACGATTCCACGAAACCCAGTCCCGGCGGCAACGGCGCGCTGATCGAGGCGCCGGCGGGGGATAGCGTCGCGCGTTGGGACTTCTACGAGTGCTCGCCGCAACAACAAGATGGCCATCGCCGGGGCGATCGCGACGCTCGAGTGGATCCGCCGCCAGTGGCAGCACGCGCGCGTGCGCTACGTCTCGGACTCGGAGTATCTCGTGAAGGGCGTGACCGAATGGCTGCCCGCCTGGAAGCGCCAGGGATGGCGGCGCAAAGGCGGCCAGCTCGAGAACGTCGAGCTGTGGCAGAAGCTGGACCAGGTGCTGGCGGCGCACGAGGTCGAGTGGCACTGGGTGCGGGGGCACAACGAAGATCCGAAAAACGACTACGCGGACCACCTCGCCACCACCGCCGCCGAGCGCCAGGAGCGCTCCAACGGCCTGGTGCCCTCCGCCTTCGACACGTGGTTCGCCCACCAGCGCGCGCGCGGTCGCTACGCCGGGTACGATCCCGACCGGGAGATCCCGTGAGCGGCTTCAAGGACGGGGTGCCCGCGAATACGCACCCCTTGAATCTCGTCCCCGGCCCGGAGGCTCCCGGGGAGGTTTCCCGTATTCCTCTCTATGAGGTATACATGCGGATGGCGGAGGAGCTGGCCAAGCGCTCGACCTGCAGCCGGCTCCAGGTCGGCACGGTGATCACCGACCAGACGCTGGAAAACGTCCTGGCGATCGGGTACAACGGCAACGCCCGCGGGCTCCCCAACAAGTGCGACTCGTCCGTCCCGGGCAACTGCGGGTGCATCCACTCGGAGATGAACGCCTTGGTGAAGGCGCCGGGGAACGTGCGGGACAAAGTGGTGTTCGTGAGCGCGTCGCCGTGCGTGATGTGTGCCAAACTGATCATCAATTCGGGCGTCACGCACCTGTTCTACCGGAAGGCCTACCGCGACCCGACGGGTGTCGAGGTGCTGCAGCAGGGAGGCGTCGTGCCGGTGCTGTACGATCGCTGGCAGCAGGAGTGGCGGTGAAGACGAATGAGAAATGCTGAATGATCAATGTCGAATTGAACTACGTAAGGGAGGGGTCCACATGTTTACACGCGTCGTTCGCACCGTGGGAGTGTTGCTCCTCGCCGTCGCACCTGTAAAGGCCCAGTCCCTGATGTACCGGCCGCCCAACCTCGGCGGCACGTGGGTGCCGGAGGGCGGCGTCGTGCAGTTCAACTTCGTGCACCGGTTCTACGTGGCGCCCGCCGTCGGCGGGCACAAGGTGACGAACTTCCCCACGTTCACTGTAGCGGCGGGGCTCGGCGCGCGGCTCGCCCTGGGCCTGCACTACGGCTCCAACTCTTTCGTCTCGCTCGCGCCGTACCGTCCCAACGAGGCGGAGGCGTACGCCCGCTACCGCCTCGGGCGACCCGAAGGCGCGGACGGGTTCGCCGTGGCCCTGACGCCTGCCTACAACTCGGCGGCGCAGAGTGTCGACGGCGAGGTGGGCGTGGACTACACCCGCGGAGCGCTGACGCTCTCCGGCGCGGCGCGCGCGATGAGCCATCCGTTCCGGGCCACGAAGACGCGCGCGGGGTTCGCGGGCGGATTCGTCGTGCGACTCACCGATTACATCGCCGTCAGCGCCGATGCCGGGTCGCTCGTGGGGCCCGCGACGCTCGCCGCGTGGAGCGCCGCGCTGGACTTCGTGATCCCCGGCTCGCCGCATACCTTCTCGCTCCAGGTCAGCAACGCCGCGACCAGCACGATCGAGGGGAATTCCAAGGGCTTTGCGAAGAAACTCTACGGCTTCGAGTTCACGATCCCGCTGCACCTCTCGCGCTTCAGTCCCTGGTTCCACAAGACGACCGCGCCGGCCACGGGGGCAGCAGCGGCTCAAACCGTCGAGATGCGAGGGTACCGGTTCCGCACCGACACCGTAACGATCCACGTCGGGGAAACGGTGCGGTGGATCAACGCCGACCCGGTCGAGCACTCAGTGACCTTCGCCGACGGCCCCAATTCGGGGAACCTCCCCCAGCGCGCGTCCTTCGCACGGCGCTTCGACGCGCCCGGGACATACCCGTACCACTGTACGCCTCACCCCTACATGACGGGTGTCGTGGTGGTGCGATGAGCGTGCGCCATGCCTGATGAGCTCGACCGCCTCTTCGAGCTGCTCGTGACGGGGCTGTCGAAGGACAACCGCCTCGCGGTACCGTTTCCGGCCGCCGAGGTCTACGAGCGGCTGGTGCCGTATCGCTCCAACCGCTCCCACCTCAACGTGGCGACGCACCAGGACTACGAGATGACGGTGCTGCGCCTGCTCGCCGGCGAGCGCGGCTACCTGCGCCTGGAGCCCGACGACGTGCGCGAGGCGATGCAGCGCGAAGTCACCGCCACCAGCCCCGACACGGCATACTTCCGCAACTTCCCCGACTGCCGCGTAATGATCAACCGTCTCGCCGCCGAGCGGTTCCTGCGCGGGGACATGCGCTACGGGCCGCCCGAGCCGGAGGAAGAGGAAGAGGAGGAACCGGTGAGTTGGACCGGAGAGAACCCCATCTCGCCGGCGCCGGGTGAGCGGCCGCGGGATGCCGAAGAGCCGACCTTCGAGCTGGAAGGCGAGCCGGCGGCCGCGCGGCGCTGCCCATACTGCGGTGGCGGGCTTCCCGCCGCCCGCAAGGTGAACTTCTGCCCGCATTGCGGGCAGCCGCCCCTGGGCGAGCTCAAGTGCCCGGCGTGCGGGGCGGAGGTGGACGTGGGTTGGGCGTACTGCGCGGGCTGCGGTCGCGCGACAGGATTCGAATGAGTCGGACTGTCGGACCGTCGGACCGTCGGACTGAGAAGGCAAATCACCGCGTGGCCGTGATCGCCGGTGATGGGATCGGCCCAGAGGTCATCGAGGCCGCCATCCCCATCATCGAGCGCGCGGCCGGCGCCCACGGTGTCACGTTCACGTGGGAGCGCTTGCCCTACGGGGCCGAGCACTACCTCAAGACGGGGGAAACGCTACCGGATGGGGCGTTCCGGAAACTGCGGGACGAGGCGGAGGCAGTTTTCCTCGGCGCGATCGGCGACCCGCGTGTCCCCGGCAACGAGCACGCCCGCGACATCCTATTGGGGCTGCGGTTCAGGCTGGACCTCTACATCAATTTCCGCCCGGTTCACCTCCTTCACCCGGATCTCACTCCGCTCCGGCTTAACGGTCCGACCGTCAGACCGTCCGACCGTCCGACGATTGATTTCGTAATTTTTCGGGAGAACACCGAAGGTGTCTACCTGGGGCGGGGTCGCATCGAAGGGCAGACGTACATCGCCGAGGAGATCAACACCGCCAGGGGCGTCGAGCGCATCATTCGCGCGGCGTTCGAATGGGCCAAAGCCCAAGGCAAGACCCGCGTCACGATGAGCGACAAGTCCAACGCGGTCCCCACGCACAAAGTCTGGCAGGACCGGTTCAAGGCGGTCGCGACGGAGTATCCGGGGATCAGCGCCGAGCATCGCTACGTGGACGCGTTGGCGATGGAGCTGGTGCGCGAGCCGCAGCGCTTCCAGGTGATCGTGACGAACAACCTGTACGGCGACATCTTGTCGGACCTGGGCGCCGGCCTGGTCGGCGGCCTGGGGCTCGCGGCGAGCGCCAACCTGCACCCCGGCCGCCTGGGTCTGTTCGAACCGGTGCACGGCTCGGCGCCGCCGCTCGCCGGCAAGGGCGTGGCGAACCCGGTCGCCGCCGTGCTGACTGGAGCGTTGATGCTGGAGCAGCTCGGCCACGCCGAGCCCGCGCGCGACCTCGAACGAGCCGTGCGGGAGACTCTGGCCGCCGGCATCCGGACACCCGATGTCGGGGGCACCGCGAAGACCCGGGACGTGGCGGCCGCCATCACCGAACGGATATGACGACCCTACTTCTTTTGTGCTTCGTCGCTCAAGGTCAGCGCCCCTCAACCATGGCCCATCGCTCCACCGTCTACGCCCCCCACGGGATGGCCGCTACCAGCCAGCCGCTGGCCACTTCGGCAGCCCTCGACGTCCTGGAACGCGGCGGCAACGCGATCGACGCGGCGGTCACGGCAGCGGCGGTACTCAACGTCGTCGAGCCGCAGATGACCGGCGTCGGCGGCGACATGTTCGCGATCGTGTGGTCGGCGCAGGACCGGAAGCTCTACGGCCTGAACGCCAGCGGCCGCGCCGGCAGCCTGATGACCCGCGAGGCGCTGCTCGCCCGCGGGCACCGAACGATGCCGGAAGAGACCGTCGAGGACGTCACCGTCCCCGGCGCGCTGTCGGGGTGGGACGCGCTGCTGCGACGCTTCGGCACGATCACCCTCGCCCAGGCGCTGACGCCCGCGATCCGCTACGCGGACGAAGGCTTCCCCGTCACGCCGATCATCGCGCGCGAGTGGGGAGGGGCCAACGAAACGGCGAAGCTGCAGCGGGACGACGGCGCCCGCGCCACCTTTTTGGTGGAGGGCGCCCGCGCGCCGCGCGCCGGCGAGTGGTTCAAGAACCCCGACCTCGCCCGCACGCTGCGGCTCATCGCCGAGCAAGGGCCGGGCGTCTTCTACGGCGGTGAGCTGGGTCGGCGCGTCGTGGACCGCGTGCGCGCGCTGGGCGGGTACCTGACGCTCGACGATCTCACGGCCCACCGGCCCGAGTGGGTCGAGCCGATCTCCGTGCCATTTCGCGGCTACCGCGTCTGGGAGCTGCCGCCCAACGGCCAGGGCGTCGCGGCCCTGGAGATGCTGCGCATCCTCGAGCCGTACGACCTGAAGAGTCTCGGACACAACTCCGCGGCGTACCTCCATCTCCTCATCGAGACCAAGAAGCTCGCCTATGCCGACATCGCGCGATACGTGGGCGAGCCGGCCCAGATGACGGTGCCGGCCGCCGCGCTGCTCGGCGATGCGTTCGTCGCGCAGCGCCGCGCGCAGATCGATCCCGCCCACGCCGCCGACCGCCCCGCCCCCGGGAAAGCGGCGACGGCGAGCGAGACCATCTACCTCACCGTCGCCGATTCCGCCGGCAACATGGTCTCCTTCATCAATAGCCTCTACGACCTGTTCGGCTCGGGCGTCGTGGTGCCGGGCACCGGGTTCGCGCTGCACGACCGCGGCGCGGGGTTCACGCTCGAACCGGGGCTCCCCAACACCGCCGCGCCCGGGAAGCGGCCCTTCCACACGATCATCCCCGCGTTCGTCACCAAACCCGACAGCGCCGGCGTCGATCAGCCGTGGATGAGCTTCGGGGTGATGGGCGGCTCGATGCAGCCGCAGGGCCACGTGCAGGTGCTCCTGAACCTCCTCGTGTTCGGGATGGACCTGCAGGACGCGATCGACGCGCCGCGCTTCCGCCATTTGGACCACCGCCGCGTGGCGTTGGAGCCGGCGATCGGCGACGAGGTGCGGCGCGGGCTCGCGGCGCTGGGTCACGAGATCGCGGACGAGCGCGGCGTCGCCTTCGGCGGCGCGCAGGCGATCATCCGGCTGCCGCGCGGCTACGCGGGCGGCTCCGATCCGCGCAAGGACGGCATGGCGGCGGGACACTGATGCAGCGCGACCTGGCGCGGGTGCTCGGGCTGCGCGACCTGCTCCTCATCGTGGTCGGGACGGTGATCGGCTCGGGCATCTTCCTCGTGCCCGGCAACGTGCTCAACAGCGCCGCTGGGGACGTCGGCGTCGCCCTGCTCATCTGGACCCTGGGCGGCGTGCTGTCGCTGCTTGGCGCGCTGTCGTTCGGCGAGCTGGGCGCGATGGAGCCGGAGGCGGGGGGCATCTACGTCTACCTGCGCCAGGCGTACGGCCCGCTCGTCGCGTTCCTGTACGGCTGGGCGATGTTCTTCGTGATCGGCAGCGGCTCGATCGCGACGCTCGCCGTCGCGTTCGGCACGCG
>WNFW01000567.1_pt1 | contig 23847 bp, 24 predicted proteins | sample 5400131 | NCBI WGS metagenome assembly WNFW01 (sample SAMN13153362, study PRJNA577476) | soil metagenome | isolation source: 20 cm soil or saprolite under grassland replicate 1 | place: USA:California | collected 2016-06-15 | reverse complement strand
GCGAGTGTGGTCCGCGGCAGGCGCCGAACGTGAAGCTCTCGCTCGTCAACGGCATGGGCGGGATGCTCTCCGCCGCCGGCACCCTGGTCTTGTCGAACGAGACGGGAACCTAGTTGACTCGGAGGGGGGCTTCGCCCCCTTCCGAAACCTCCGCCAAGATTGGTTGCGCCGGCAAAGCCGGCGCTCGAACCGCGATTGCGTCAGACGCGCTCCCTAGGTCCCCGGGAGGGAGTGTCGACGGCCGGCTCCCGCCCGGCGGGCGTCGAAGTCGGCGGCGACCCGCTCGTCCTGCGCCAGGAGCGCTTCGGCATCCGCGTCGGCATAGCCAAGCACGCCCATGTCGGCATACGCCCGGCGGATCCGCGGGCCCCAGAGACCGATGTCCTTGATCGTCGGAACGATCCGGGTGAAGAGCCGAGTCCGAAACAGCCGCATCCGCTCGGAGCCTTGGACGAGGGCGACACACTCGTCGACGGGCAGCCCCAGGGTCTCCCAGACCTCGATCGCCAGGAAGCGGTCGCGCATGAGGTAACAGGCCTCGACGGCGAACTCCTCGCGTTCGTCACGCTCGGCCTCGCTGAGCTGCGGGTAGTAGTCGCGCAGCGCGATCCGCCCGAACGCCACGTGTCGTGCCTCGTCCTCCATGACGTACGCGTTCACGGCCGCCGCGAGAGGGTTCTTCGCGTGGTCCCGGATGGACGCGAAGGCGGCGAGGGCGAGCCCCTCGATCAGCACCTGCATCCCGAGGTAGGTGATGTCCCAGCGCGAGTCGGTGAGAACATCGTTCAGCAGGCGCTTGAGAGTCGGGGTGATCGGATACGCCAGCTCGAACTTGTCGTGAAGCAGCCGGGCGTACGCCTCCACGTGACGCGCTTCGTCGACCACCTGGGTGGCCGCGTAGAACTTGGCGTCCACGCTCGGCACCTGCTGGACGATCTTCGCCGCGCAGAGCAGCGCCCCCTGCTCACCGTGCAGGAACTGCGAGAGTTGCTGGGCCTGGAGGTGCCGACGGAGGTTGGCTCGCTCTGTGGCGGTGAGCCGACTCCAGATGTCCGAGCCGTAGATGGAGATCTGCTCGTCGGGCAGCCCCTGGGGGTTCTCCGGGTCGAGATCCAGCGTCCAGTCGATCCGGTCGTTGGCGTTCCACTGGCGATTCTTGCCCTTCTCGTACAGGTTGAGGAGCGACTGCCGGCCGTCCGCGTACTCCCAGCGGAGCACCGACTCGAACCCGGCGGGAATCGTCCACCCGGTCTCGGAGACGGGCATCGCGTAGCGGCGCTCCGTGGTCATGCTCGCCTCCCAATGGCGCGACGGCCAGTGCGCTGCAGGCCCTCGACCAGGCGACGAATCATAGCACCGATTTCGCCCGGAGCCCGGCTTACAGGAGCGCGGCGAGCGTCTGACCCACCTCGGCGGTCGTCGCCCGTCCGCCGAGGTCGCGCGTCAGCGTTTTTCCTTCCTCCACCACGCGCTCGATCGCCGCGAGGACGGCGCGCGCCGCCTCGGCGTGACCCAGGTGCTCGAGCATCATCGCGCCCGTCCAGATCTGCGCGATGGGATTAGCGATCCCCTTGCCCGCGATGTCGGGAGCCGAGCCGTGTACGGGCTCGAACATCGACGGGTACTCCTTCTCGGGGTTGATGTTGCCGCCCGGCGCGAGCCCGATGGAGCCCGCGATGGCGGGGCCGAGGTCGGAGAGGATGTCGCCGAAGAGATTCGAGGCGACGACGACGTCGAACCAGTCGGGATGCTGCACGAAGTGGGCGGTCAGGATGTCGATGTGATAGTGGGAGGTCTTGACGCTCGGATACTCCTGCGCGATGGCGGCGAAGCGCTCGTCCCAGTACGGCATGCTATGGATGATCCCGTTCGACTTGGTCGCCGAGGTCACCTGACGGCGGGATCGCTTGAGGGCCAGCTCGAAGGCATAGCGCATGACGCGGTCACAGCCGCGGCGCGTGAAGATGGCTTGCTGGACCGCCAGCTCCTCCGGCGTTCCCCGGTAGAGCCGCCCGCCGATCTCCGAGTACTCGCCCTCGTTGTTCTCGCGCACGATCAGCATGTCGATGTCGGCGGGCCCGCGGCCGGCGAGCGGTGATCGCACCCCCTTGAGCAGGCGCACCGGACGCAGGTTGATGTACTGATGGAACCCGCGCCGGATCGGGATGAGAAGCCCCCACAGGGAGACGTGGTCCGGCACGCCGGGGAACCCGACGGCGCCGAGGAAGATCGCCTCGAACTGCCGAAGCTGGTCGAGGCCGTCTTCCGGCATCATCCGGCCGGTCTTCGTGTAGCGCTCGCAGCTCCAGTCGAATGTCGTCCACTCGAGCTCGAAGCCGAACCGGCGGCCGGCGGCGTCGAGGACGCGCGTGCCTTCGGGCACGACCTCTTTGCCGATCCCGTCGCCGGGAATTACGGCGACCTTGTGTCTCATCCCGTCGTCACTTCCGCAAAGACCTTCTTCGCCGCGAGCAGCGCCTCCCGGACCATCGGCAAACCCACGTAAGCAGACAGATGCAGCAGCACCTCCGTCAGCTCCTCCTGCGTCCAGCCCTGACGGAGGGCCATCCGGAGATGGATGGCCAGCTCCGGCTCCCGCCCCGTGGCCGCGTCGGACACGACGCACACGAGCGTCCGCGTCTTGAGGTCGAGCCCTGGCCGCGTCCAGACCATGCCGAAGGCCGTCTCGGTCGCGAGGTCGATGAACTTGCGCATCGTGGGGTCGTCGTACATCGTGCGGTCGATCTTCTCGACGTAGGCGTCGCCCAGGAGCCGGCGGCGGACCTCGCGGCCCCGGCGGTAGGTCTCGCTCTCGGCCATCATCTCCTCCTTTGTGGACAACTGTGGACAACGGCGAGGCCCTTAGCCTACGCAAAGCGCACGGCAAGTCAAACGGGCCGACGACCCGGCCGCGGCGATTTGCTCAACGAACTGCGGGCGGCCTACCATACACCCTGATGACACACCTGTACGGCGAGACCGCCGCGAGGTACGAGCTCTCGCCGCGAACCCTCACACGTAGACCGTTGGACTCGGCCGGACATTGACCTGGGCTACTGTCTTGTCGTCTCGAGGAACACCACCCGTGGCGGGGGTTCTGACGGGGAGACCAGATGACACCGCCGTGTCGGGCCGCTGACGCCCAATCCCCCCTGGAGACAGTTGAACGAACACGACCTAACTGACTGTAAACGTATGCCTATCATCCTGTTTATGGCGCCTGGCACTACCATTGCGTTCTCCTGCATCTGGCAGCACTCATGTCCAATCCAGAGCACTGTCTACCAGGGGCCAGAACGGAGGAAACGTCTTGGGTGAGATGGGAACGGCGACCCGGAGCGGCGCAGAGCCAGAGGGAACACCCTTGCTCACGCGTCACGTCCTCGGGCTCTGTGCCCTGCTGCTCACGATTGTTCCTGCCTACCTGGTATCGCGGTCGACCGCGCCCCGAGCCGCTCGGGAGATCGTGGGCACGGTGGCCCCGAGCGATGCGTCGGCCGAAGCTGCGACGGACGAATTCACCGCCATGGAGATCGAGGCGCACATCCGGCAGGTCGCCGTCCGGTACCGCATCGCGCCGCTCCTCGTGGCCGCCATCGTCGAGGCCGAGTCCGAGTTCAACCCGCGCGCGGTGTCGCGCCGTGGCGCCCGCGGCCTGATGCAGCTGATGCCCGGAACGGCCTCGAGCCTCCGGGTGGAGGACATCTTCGACCCCTACGAGAACATCGAGGGCGGCGTTCGCCACCTCCGCCGTCTGATGAACCGGTTCAACGGTAACTTGCCGCTCGTGCTCGCCGCCTACAACGCCGGCGAGCAGGCGGTCGCGGTGTACGGCGGGGTTCCGCCCTACCGCGAGACGCGCCGTTACATCGCTCGCATTCTGCGACGTATCGGCCACGCGGACACGAACCATGTGCGGACACGGCCCGCGGGGCGAGTCCCCGAGGGCCGCGCGATGACCGTGGCGAACCCCGCCCGCATCAGCGAGCCGGCACGCCAAGCGCTCGAGCAGCGCACGCTCGCCGAGATCGACCGTACGCCCGTCGACCGCACCCCCGCGGCCTCGCCGGGCGATCCGACTCGGAGCGCCGACAAGCGGCCCGACGCCGCGGCGCCCCTGACCGGTCGCCCCGCACGGGAAGGCCCCTAATCCTCAAGGAGGACTCAGCATGATCGACCGGTTCATCGCCATGGTACCGGACGCATGGCGCGACGTCGCCGAGCTGGGCGCGACGCCGATCGCCTGGCTTCCGCGGCTCCAGCAGGTTCTGATCGGCTTTTTCTTCGACTCGGTGTCCGGCTGGTCGGTCGCGGCCAAGTGTGTCCTGCTCTTGTTCCCCGTGCTCCTCGGCCTCGCGGCCGCCTGGTGCACGGGGCTCGCCGTCTACACGCTGCCGTTCCGATCACGACGGATCGAATTCGTCTCGACGATCCTGATGACGTGGTGGGACGCCGCCCGCGCGGTCTGGATGTACTGGATCGGGATGGTCCGCGTCGGCGCCGTGCTGGTCGGGTGGCTGGTCACGCTGGCCCACCTCGCCGTGAAGCTCGCCTTCGAGGCCGCCCGTCAGCTCGTCACCCTGCCGATGGCGGTGACGGGCCGGATGACGGACCAATACTTCCGGCCCGGCGTGCCATGGCTGGCGTTCGTGATGCTGGTGTTCTGGTGCGCGCTCGAGGCCACGATCTTCACCTTCACGCTGATGCCCACGCTGTCGCAGGTGCTCGCCGACCTCGCCGGCGGCGAGCAGATCCCACGGGCGACCTCGATTCTCCTGTGGTTCTTCCTGCTCCTCCTGATCATGGGCAGCTTCGCCTGCGTCCAGGCGCTCGTCGACGCCGTCAAGAAGCGGGAGCTCAAGTTCATCATCCAGATCGTCCTGGTCGAGATCTTCGTCATGTTCTTCGAGGTGATGTTCCTCTACCGCGAGATGGTCGACGCCATCACGCCCTGGATCGTCCAGCAGACGGGAGACAAGTTCCATCCCGGGCTCGGCTTCACGCTGAGCGTGGCGACGTTTGGCTGGGTGGGCATTCGCGGCATGACGTGGTTCCTGTTCGGCCAGTACGGGACGCCGCCGCTCCTCGCCGTGATCTCGCGGCAGCCGATGGAGACGCCCGAGGGTCGGCCGGTGAAGGTCACCGCCGAGCCCGCCTGGTGGCGGGAGCCCTTCGCGGATTTCAAGAAGGAGATCGGCTGGCTCCACGAGCGGAGCGACCAGCTCCTCGAGTATCTCGGCCTGCCTGCCATGCACCTCATCGCCGCCGCGCTGAACTTCGGCATGGTCCTGGTGACGGCCCGGCCGGTCTTCAGCCTGCCGTTCAAGAGCCTGAAGGAGGTGACGGAGACCCGGGAGGTTCTCGCCGGATTGATGCATCTGCAGCCGAGAAGGCAGGGCGCCCCGTGAGCCCCGCCCGCTCGCTCACCCTCGCGCTGCTCGCGGGTGGACTGCTCGCGACGTCGGCCATGGCGCAGCCGACGCCCACGAACCGGTTGCGGGAGAGCCTGTTCGTCGGGGTGGACACGAGCGGGTCCTTCGTCCAGACGGGGGATTACGGCAACGCCATGACCTTCCTCTCGTACTACCTCTATGGCCACCTCAACGGCCTCGGCGGCCTCAGCCAGCCGCGCGAGCTGTTCGTCGCCGCCATCGGCGGCAAGGAGGCGAGCGAGCCCAAGGCCTTCCATCCGATCCTCGACTTCGCGGGCAAGGACCTCACGCAGATCGAGGCGGACCTCAAGCGCTGGTACGCGCCCACCGACACGCTCACCGACTTCAACGTCTTCTTCAACCAGGTGGCCCGGATCGCGAAGGATCGCAACCTCGTCATGAGCCCGATCACGGTGCTGCTGGTGACCGACGGCGTTCCCGACGTGCCGGTCCCGGGCGTCAAGCCGGGCTCGTCGGCCATGTACCGCAAGATCGACCTCTCGTCGCTCGAGTACCTGTCGCGGAACCTCACGGTGCGGGTGATCTATCCGAACCCCAAGGTGGGGGAGCTGTGGCGAACGGAAGTCCCTCGGCAGCGGGTCAGACTCTGGACGACCGAGGGCGAGGTGATGAAGGGCTGGCGCGCGCAGCTCACGGCCGGCGTCGAGCCGGGCGACCAGGCGCGCCTGTGGAAGTGGGTAAGGGACAACGTCGATTTCCGGGTCCGCTTGCGCCCGCTCTGAGCAAGCCATGACGCGTCAAGGAGGCGCGAACACCATGAAATGGCCCCTGCTCCTGCTTAGCGTGACCGCTCTGATTCTCTCGCCAGGCCTGAGCCTGGCACAGTCGAAGGCGACGACCGAGCCCAACGGTGCCAAGGCCCAGGGCACGGGCGGCAACTTCATGAAGGACTCGTGGCTCACGACCAAAACGAAGTCCAAGCTCGTCGCGAACGGGCGCGTGAAGGCTCGGCATATCACCGTGGAGACACAGAACGGTGTCGTCACGCTACTCGGCAAGGTCGGCAGCGCTGAGGAACGAGCCATCGCCGAAGAGATCGCGAAGGGCGTCGATGGCGTGAAGGGCGTGCGGAACGCCCTGCAGATCGTGCCAGAGAGGGCCCGCAAGGCGACAAACGCCAAAGACGACGACATCGAGAAGGCCGTTGCAGAGCGTCTCAAGAAGGACGAGCCACTCAAGGAATCCGACATCAAGGTGCGCTCGGACAACGGCGTGGTCACCCTTTCGGGGAAGGTGCCGGACGGTAAAGTGAAGACCCGCGCCGCCGATCTGACGCGCCGGGTTCCCGGCGTCAAGACGGTGCGAAACGAGCTCGAGTCGAAGAGCTGAGCGAGGCCAACAGGCGTGAGTCCGGTGGAGCCGGTGATAGGCTGAGCACGATGCGCTATCACTTCTCGGGCGTCGCGGGCACGGGCATGAATCCGCTCGCCTGCCTGATGCGGGCGCGCGGCCACGACGTCCAGGGCTCCGACCGCTCGCTCGACATGGGGAAGAATCAGGAGATCGCCGCGCGCCTCCGGCGTGTGGGAATCCAGCTGACGCCACACGATGGGACGGCGATCTCCTCCGCGATCGATCGCTTCGTCTACTCCACGGCAGTCGAGGCCGACACGCCCGAGATGCGCGCGGCGCGCGCGCTCGGCCTTCCGTGCGTGTCCCGGCCTCGGCTGCTCGCCGAGGTGGTCGACGCCGGCGGTCCGGGCGTCGCCGTCGCGGGCACGAGCGGCAAGAGCACCATCGTCGGCATGGTGGCCTGGCTCGTGCGCGAGGCGAACGTGCCCGCCACCGTGCTCGGTGGCGCCGCGCTCGTGGGCGAGGGCACGGGCGGCTGCTTCGTCGTCGGCCCCGCCGAGGGGCCCGTCGTCGCGGAGGCGTGCGAGTCCGACGGCACGCTCGCCGGCTATCGGCCCGCGATCGGGCTCGTCCACAACGTGAGCCGTGACCACGGTGAGCTGGATGCGATTCGTCCGCAGTTCGAGGCCTTCGCGGAGAACTGCGGCCGGCTCCTCGTCAACGCGGCCTGCCCGGAGGCGGCCGCGCTCGGACGCCGGTTCAAGGCCCTCACCTACGGCGGCTCGCCTCACGCCGACAGGCGTCTGCGGGTCACGAGTGCGGGCCCCCGCCGCGCCACGGGCGTGTTGCGGCTCGAGGACCGCGTGATGGTGCTCGACGTCCCGCAGCCCGGTCTCCACAACCTCGAGAACGCCGCCGCCGCCGCGCTGGTGGCGCTCGAGCTGGGTGTCGAGGCTGCCGCGGTGGAGGTTCTGCTGGCCCGCTTCCCCGGGGTCGCGCGCCGCTTCGAGGTGGTCGGCACGACGGCGAGCGGCATCCGCGTCGTGGACGACTACGCGCACAACGGCGAGAAAATTCGCGCCGCCGTCACCACCGCGCAGGCCGGCGCGCCGCGCGTCCTCGCCGTCTTCCAACCCCACGGGTTCGGCCCGGCCCGCTTCCTACGCGCCGAGCTGAAAGAGCTGCTACCGAAGCTGCTCCGGCCCCAGGACCGCTTTTGCTATGCCGAGATTTTTTACGCGGGCGGCACCGTGGCAAAAGACGTCTCGAGCCACGCTCTGACGGCCGATCTCCCCGCCGAGATGCGCGGCGTCTACGCCTCCGACCACGACGCCATCCGCCAGTGGGTGCTGAGCGAGGCGCAGGCCGGCGACACCGTGCTCATCATGGGCGCGCGCGATCCCGACCTCCCTCGCCTCGCGCGCAAGGTGTTCGAGTCGCTCTCGGTCTGGGCTTCCTCGACAACTCCCAGGCAGCTGAGCCGGCTCTAGTTTGACTCGGAGGGGGGCTTCGCTCCCCTTCCGAACCCTCCCCCCAGGACAGGTCGCGCCGGCAAAGCCGGCGCTCGAAACGTGGTTACTCCGACACGCCTCTAGTCGGGCCCCCTCCGACATCTCCCCAAAGGAATGGCATGCGCGTCCGCGCGCCGGTCAGGCGACCGCCGTTCCCGGGCGGCGCCGTCCCCGTCCACCGCGTCGCCCCCGGCGCCGGCGCCGTCCGGTCGCCGGCGCGGGCTCGAGCGCCTCGCCGACCGCCGGCGTGACAGGCTCCGCGGGCGCCGCCTCCCCCACCAGCGTGATCATCCCCGTCGGGCTCACCGCCAGCTCTTTGATCCGCCGGAGCCGTGTGACGAGCCGCGGCGACCCGGCCGGCCGGCTGAAGCCGCGCGCCTTGAGCGTCCGGGCGAGCGTGTCGAGCAGGACCGCGCCATTCGGCGACTGCTCCACCAGCTCGCGCACGACGTTGACGAGCTCGTCGAGGGGCGCGGTGTGCGCCTCGCCCGCGTGCGCAGCGTGGGCATGGCGTGGCTCGGCCCGACGCGGCTCCGCGACCACGGCAGGCGCGCGCGCGCCCCGCCGACCTCGCCTGCGCCGGCGCCGCCCCGTCGCGTCGGCGACCTGGGCCTCACGCGGTTCCGCCGACGGCGCGCCGACGAGCGCGCGTGAGGAGAGCCGGCGGAAGGCGATGCCGAGGGCGGTCGCCACGTCGCCCACGGCGTCGAAGGCGCGGTCGTCCGACACGATCTCGAGCTCGTCCCCGGGGCGGGCGGCGGCCAGCCACACGCCCGCGCTCACTGCGATGCGGAGGTCGCTCCAGTCCTTCACGCCCGCGGAGGGTGCGCTGTGGACGAGCTGAGCCCCGTGGCGGGCGAGCAGGCGGGCGGTGTCGGGGCCGATCACTCGCCAGTTCCCCACCGCCACGAACTCGGTCCGCCGGCCCACGCGGTCGAGGGCCAGATGCTCGATCACCCGCTCGATGTGCCCTGAGTGGCTCGTGTTCTCGACGTCGAAAAAAACCGCGCGCCGGCCCGCCGGCAGCGGCGCCTCCGGTACGGGCGGCGGCACGCGCGCGGAAAAGTCGGGCTCGGGCGTCGCGAGCGGCACGACCGGGTCGTGCTCGGGGGCCGTCTCCTCGACCAGCGGCTCGGAAAGAGGCGCGACCTCGGAGGCGGGACTCGTCTTCGCAGCGCTGGAGCGGCGGTGCCGCCCGGCGCTCGTGCGTTCCATGCCTGCATCATAACCTGATCGCGATGACAGCGCGGCCAAGCATCGGGCGAGTACCAGAACCGGCACCGGCTCGTCCCGCGCGTGAGCCCGTTAGTCCTCCAGGACCATGCGCCGAAACGCCTCGGCGGCCCGGAGGCGCCGGCGCGCGCCCTGCCGCCGGGCCCAGCCGCGGATCATCGCCGATGGGTCCCAGTCGCCCATCTGGCTGCGATGCTCGCGCAGCGCGCCGATTTTGATAGCCAGCACCGCGGCGATGTCCACGAACGTGTCGGCGCGCTCCGAGCCGACCAGCCAGACCTCCCGCACGTGATGCGGCTCGAGGCCCTCGGCGAGGAGCTCGGGGAAGATGAACCGCGTCTCCGCCGACGGGAAGACCGCGTCGAGCGTCACGTCGGCGGCCGCACGGTGGTCGGGATGGTTCATATAGCGCGTGCCATAGAAGCGCACCGTCGGGTCACCGCACACGACGGCGTCAGGGCGGTGGCGCCGGATCACGCGCGTCAGATCCCGCCGGAGCGCGATCGTCGGCTGGAGCACGCCATCCGGCTGACCGAGGAAGACGACCTCGTCGATGCCCAGCACGCGGCAGGCCGCGCGCTGCTCCTCCTCGCGAATCTTCACGAGGCGCTCGGGCGTCATGTCGGGAGGTGTGAAGCGGTTCGACCCGGCCTCACCGCTCGTGAGGCACACGGTGACGATGCGGCTGCCCGCGTGCACCCACTTGGCGAGCGTCCCGGCGACGGTGAACTCCTGGTCGTCGGGGTGCGCGTGGATCGACAGCACGCGCGCGGGCGCCGCGGGCTCCTTGCGTCGCGTCACGTCGGCCGAACCAGGGCGATGCTCACAAGAGGAGATGATACCCTGGCCGAACCGGAGCGGATCATTCCATTGAACGGAGGATCACGATGAAGAATTGGAAGCCGACCGCAGCAGCCGCGGCCACCGTCGCGCTCGCCGTCCTGATGGGCACGCCGGGTGGGGAGGCCCCGTACGCTCAGCAGGCCGCCCTCAAGCGCACCATTCTTCAGAGGGGCGACCTTTCGATTCAGGGCCGCGAGGTCGTGATGGCCGTGGCCGAGGTCCCGCCGGGCGCCGCGGCGGGCAAGCACACCCACCCAGGCGAAGAGGTGTCCTACGTGCTGGAGGGCAGTCTGGTGCTCGAGGTCGCGGGTAAGCCACCCGAGACGTTCAAGGCCGGCGACGTCTTCATGGTCTCGGCCGGAACGGTCCACGACGGCAAGAACACCGGCGCGGGGACGGCGAAGGTGCTGGCGACGTACATCGTGGAGAAGGGCAAGCCCCTCGCCACGCCGGCCCCCTGACCTCCAGCGTCGGCGCCTTGACGACACCACGTGAGTCATGCCAGGGTAGCGCCGCCGATCGCGGCCCGGGGCGCAAGGTCGGCAACAGGAGGAGCGCGATGTCGCGGGCGAAGAGCGTATCTATCGGAACCTTGACACTGGCCCTGGTGGCGTCGCTGGCGTCCGGCGTGACGCCCGCGGACCCGATCCGGATCGGCTACGTCGACCCGCTCTCGGGCCCGTTCGCGGCCACCGGCGAGAACGGACTCAAGCAGTTCCGCTTCGCGGCCGACTCCATCAACCGGGCGGGCGGCGTTCTCGGCCGGCAAATCGAGATCGTGCCCTTCGACAACAAAGTGAGCCCGCAGGAGAGCCTGATCCAGCTCAAGAAGGTGATCGGCGAGGGCATCCACTTCGTCTTCCAGGGCAACAGCTCGGGCGTGGCCCACGCCATCTCTGACGCGGTGCTCAAGCACAATGAGCGCAACGCGGACAACCGCATCCTCTACCTGAACTACTCGGCGGTCGATCCCGCGCTGACCAACGAGAAGTGCCACTTCTGGCACTTCCGCTTCGACGCGCACGCCGACATGAAGATGGCGGCGCTGACCGACGTGATCAAGGCGAACACCAAGATCCGGAAGATCTACATCATCGGCCAGGACTACTCCTTCGGGAAGGCGGTGGCCGAGGCGGCGGTCAGCATGCTCGGCAAGAAGCGGCCGGACATCCAGATCGTCGGCAACGAGCTGCATCCGATCGGCAAGGTCAAGGATTTCTCGCCGTACGTGCAGAAGATCATCGCCTCGGGGGCCGACGCCGTGATCACCGGCAACTGGGGCGCCGACATGGTGAACCTGGCCAAGGGCGCCAACGAAGCGGGGCTCAAGGCGCCGTTCTACACCTACTATGCCGCCTCGGACGGCGTCACCGCCGCCATCGGCGCCGCCGGCGTGGACCGGATCCGTCTGGTCCACGAGAGCCATCCCGGGAACCCGAGCCCGCCCAAGATGGTCGGCGACTACATCGCCGCGTACAAGAAGCTCAATCCCAACAACGACATCAACCAGCCGCGCATCCACACGGCCCTCAACATGCTCGTGCTGGCGATCAAGAGGGCCGGCACGACCGACGTGGACAAGGTGGCGATGGCCCTCGAAGGAATGGAGTGGACGACCCTCAGCGGCGATCACGTCGTGATGCGCAAGGACGACCACCAGCTCCTGATGCCGATCTACATCTCCGTCCACACGAACAAGTCCATCACGTACGACCTCGACAACTCCGGCTTCGGCCTGTCGCTGGAGAGCAAGGTCGAGCGCGAGATGGCCACGCAGCCGGCCGCCTGCAAGATGGACCGGCCGACCTAGCGGCCGCGAGGGCGTGGCGGGACCCGGACCGACGGGCCCCGCCCGCCTGACCACGATGCTCGAGCTCGTCCTCTTCTCCCTTCTGAACGGCCTCGTCTTCGCCACGCTGCTCTTCATGCTCTCGAGTGGCCTCACCCTCATCTTCGGCATGATGGGCGTGCTGAACTTCGCCCACGCCGGCTTCTACATGCTCGGGGCGTACTTCGCCTATACGCTGACGGGCTACCTCGGCTTCTGGCCGGCGCTCGTCGTGGCGCCCCTGCTGGTCGGCCTGCTGGGCGCCGCCGTGGAGCGCTACGGCCTTCGGCGCGTGCACCGGTTCGGCCACCTGGCCGAGCTCATCTTCACCTTCGGCGTGGCCGTGGTCATCGAGGAGGTCGTGCAGCTCGCCTGGGGACGAACGGCGAAGAGCTACGAGGTGCCGGCGCTGCTCGACTTCCCGCTCTTCCGCCTCTTCCGGACGAGCTTCCCCGCCTACAAAGCGTTCATGCTGCTCGTCTCCGTCGGCATCTTCGTCTTCCTCTTCGCGATCCTCACTCGGACGCGAGCCGGCCTCATCATCCAGGCCTCCCTCACCCACCCGGGCATGGTCGCGATGCTGGGGCACGACGTGCCACGCGTCTTCATGCTCGTGTTCGGCACCGGCTCGGCGCTCGCCGGGCTGGCCGGCGTCATCGCGGGCCCGGTGCTCGGCACGTTTCCCGGGATGGCCCAGGTGCTCGGAACCATCGTGTTCGTGGTGGTGGTCATCGGGGGGCTCGGCTCGCTCACCGGCGCCTTCGCGGCCTCGCTGCTGATCGCGATCGTCCAGACCTTCGCCGTGGCCCTCGACGTCTCGCTGAACAGTGCGCTGGCCACGGTCGGGCTCCGGATGAGCGCCGGGGGCATGCTGCAGGACCTGTGGAAGGTCACCATCGCGCAGGTCGCGCCGATCATGCCGTACCTCCTCCTGGTGCTGATCCTCGTCGTGCGGCCCACCGGGCTCTTCGGCACCCGCGAGGCGTGAGCACGCCGGCGCCCGCCACCGTCCACGCGCTCGAGCTCGAGAAGACCGCGCGGGCGCAGCGGCTTCGACGCTACGGCGTCTGGATCGCCGCGGCCGCGATCCTGGTCGGCCTGCCCCACGTGCTGAGAACCCCCGTGGCGATCCCCGTGATGAACCAGATGGGGATCGCCGTCGTCTTCGCGCTCAGCTACAACATGCTGCTCGGCCAGGGCGGCATGCTGTCGTTCGGCCATGCCGTCTACTTCGGTCTCGGCGGCTTCATCGCCGCCCACGTCCTGAACCTGGCCGGCCGGGGCGTCCTCTATCTGCCCGTGCCGCTCCTGCCCCTGGTGGGTGGGCTCGGGGGCCTCGTCTTCGCCGCGCTCTTCGGGAGCTTCTCGACCACCCGGGCCGGCACGGTGTTCGCCATGATCTCGCTCGGCGTCGGTGAGCTCATGGCCTCATCCGCGCTCATCCTCGACAAGTTCTTCGGCGGCGAGGAAGGCATCACGACCAACCGGGCGAAGGCGCCCGCGCTCCTCGGCCTCGACTTCACGACCGACCGCCACGTCTACTACCTGATCGCCTTCTGGGCCCTCGCCGCGGCCGCGATGATGTCCGCGTTCTCGCGGACGCCGGTGGGACGCATGGCCAACGCCGTACGCGACAATCCCGAGCGCGCCGAGTTCGTCGGCTACAGCCAGCGCTGGGTGCGCTTCGTCTCCTTCTGCGCGGCCGGGCTCTTCGCCGGTGTGGCGGGCGGGCTCTTCGCCGTGAATTACGAGATCCTCACCGCGGAGAACATGGGTCTCAGCGCCTCGGGGTCGGTCCTCCTCATGACGTACATCGGCGGTGTCGGCTACTTCATCGGTCCGATCCTCGGGGCCGTGATTTTCACCTTCCTCCAGTCCATGCTCAGCGACTACACGGGCATGTGGCTCCTCTATCTCGGGATCCTGTTCCTCGCCACGGTGCTGTTCGTCCCGGCGGGATTCGCCGGCGTTCTGATGCTGCACGCCCCGGCCTGGCGCGCCCGCCGCCTCGGGCGGCTGCTCGGTCCGTACCTCCTGGCGGGACTCCTCGGGCTGGTGGTCGCCGTCGGCGTCGTCGGGCTCCTCGAGATGATCCACGGCGTCGTCTCGGCACCCGCCGGCCGGACCGCCAAGCGCCTGTTCTGGATGACCGTCGACGTGCGCACGCTCTGGCCCTGGCTCGCGTTCGCGACGCTCGCCGTGGCGGGGGCCGTCGGCCTCCGGTGGGCGGCGCCCCAGGCGGCGAAGGCCTTCACCGAGGCCAGCCGCCCGGTGGAGACGCGGTGACGCCGGCCATCGAGCTCGTGGACGTTCACAAGGCCTTCGGCCGGACGCCGATCATCTGGGGCCTGAGCCTGGCGATCGAGACGGGCACGCGCCAGGCCCTCATCGGTCCCAACGGCGCCGGCAAGTCCACGCTCTTCAACCTGATCACCGGCAAGTACCCCGTCTCCCGCGGGCGCATCCGGCTCAAGGGGGAGGACATCACCGGCCTCCGGCCCTACGCGATCAACCGCCGCGGCCTGAGCCGCTCCTTCCAGGTGACGAACCTCTTCCCGCGCCTGAGCGTCTTCGAGAATCTCCGGTGCAGCGCCCTCTGGTCCCGGGGCTACGGCTACTCCTTCTGGCACCTGGTGGACAACGCGCGGGACGTGCGCGAGCGCGCCGAGACGGTGATGGAGCAGCTCAACCTGACGGCGCGCCGCCACGTGCCCGCCGGCGTCCTCTCGTACGCCGAGCAGCGCGCGCTCGAGATCGGCATCACCATCGCTGGCGGGGCCGACGTGATCCTGCTCGACGAGCCCACCTCGGGCATGAGCCGGAGCGAGACCGAGCACGTGGTGCAGCTCATCCGCCAGGTGACCGCCGGGAAGACGCTCGTCATGGTCGAGCACGACATGAGCGTGGTCTTCGACCTCGCCGACCGCATCGCGGTCCTGGTCTACGGCAAGATCATCGCCCACGACACGCCGGAGCGGATCCGCGCGAACGCCGCCGTCCAGGAAGCGTATCTCGGCGTTCCGCAGGGCGCCGGCTGATGCTGGTGGTCAGCGACCTCCACGCCTTCTACGGCAAGAGCCACATCTTGCAGGGCGTCAGCCTGGGCGTGGGCGAGGGCGAGATCGTGAGCCTGCTCGGCCGAAACGGGGTGGGCCGCTCGACGACCATCAAGGCGATCATGGGCGACGTCCGGGCGCAGGGCTCCGTCCGCTTCCGCGGCGAGGAGATCTGCGGGCTCCCGCCCTACGTGATCGCGCGGAAGGGGCTCGGCTACGTGCCAGAGAACCGGGACATCTTCCCGACGCTGACCGTGCGCCAGAACCTCCTGCTCGGCGTCAAGAACCCCCGACGGCCTGGCCGCTGGTCCGTGGACGACATGTTCCACCTCTTCCCGGTCCTCGGCGAGCGCGCGGAGCAGCCGGGTGCGGTGCTCTCGGGCGGTGAGCAGCAGATGCTCACGATGTGCCGCACGCTGGTCGGCGACCCGCACCTGATCATGGTCGACGAGCCGACCGAGGGGCTGGCGCCCATGCTCGTCCGGCAGGTCGCCGACCTCCTGGTGGAGATCGCCCAGCGGGGCGTCGCCATCCTCCTCGTCGAGCAAAAGCTCACCATCGCGCTCGCGATCGCGCGCCGAGTCTACGTGATGGGGCACGGACGCGTCGTCTTCGAGGGCACGCCCGAGGACCTGCGCCGGAACGACGGCGTGCGCAAGGAGTGGCTGGAGGTCTAGGCGCGGGGTCGCGCGTTACGCGAGCGTCTCCGCGATCTGCAGCAGCTCCTCGTACTCCTGATTCCAGTAGTTGTGATTGCGGAACATCGGGAAGGCCTGGGGGAATGAGGGATCGTCCCAGCGCCGCGCGATCCAGCCCGACATGTAGACGATGCGCATGGCCCGCAGCGCCTCGCAGAGCGAGAGCGTCGAGCGGTCGAACTCCCGGAACAGCTCGTAGCCCTCCAGGAGGTCGAGGCGCTCCTTGCGCGCGTCCTCGGAGCCGCCGCGGGCGAGGAGCCAGAGGTCCTGGACGGGCGGGCCGACGAGGCAGTCGTCGAAGTCGACGAGGATCGGCCCGTCGGAGGCCCAGAGGATGTTGCCCCAGTGCAGGTCGCCGTGGACCCGCTGGACGCGCGCGGCGGCGAGCGGCGCGGCGACGGCGTCGGCGATACGGAGCGCGACCTCGCGGTAGCGCGGCGCCAGCCCTTCGGGAATGAACTTGCCGGCCAGCACGACGTCCACAGGCTCCCGGATGTAGCGGTTCACGTCGAGCCGCGGCCGATGGGGCGCCTCCCGCGACGCGCCCACCGCGTGGAGCCGGCCGATGGCGCGGCCGATCCGGCGGCGGCCTTCCGCGTCGAGCTCGTCGAGGGTGCGGCCGCGCACCTTCGGGAAGGCCGCGTAGAGGATCCCTTCGATCTCGCCGAGCGTCGAGCCGGTGCCGAGGTCGAGCGGCGCCACCGCCGGCACCTCGGCGGCCGCCAGGTCCGCGAGAAACGCGTGCTCGTCCAGGATCGTCTCGCGCGACCAGCGGCCGGGGCGGTAGAACTTGACGACGAGCCGGCGCTCATCTTCCAGCTCGACCTCGTAGACGCGGTTCTCGAAAGCGCGCAGCGGCAGGCAGCGGCCGGTGCAGCGCAGGCCGCCGACCTCGACCGCGTCGAGGACGCGATCGGGGGTCAGGGAGAAGAACGACGCGCGGGGTTCGCCGGTCATGCCCGGAGATCGTACCATCCGCCGACGCCCCGGGCCCACGGAGCGTATCGTTCCCGGCACGTTGACGGGTGCTCGGCGCACAGGTAGAAGTAGACTATGCGCAGCATGTCCCGCCAGGGCTTCTGGAATCCGTGGTGGACGCTGACGTGGATCGCAGCCGCAACGACGATCGCGGTCGCCGTGCTCGAGTACCTCGGCGCCTTCGGCGATCTCGGCGTGGTGCTGACCATCGCGGGTCTCATGCTGACGATGCTCTTCGGCCTGACCGCGTCCACCTGGTCATCGGTTGCGGGGGTTCGCGGCGACGTCATCCCGGCCCTCGAGAGGATCGAGCATCTGCTCATGGACGTCTCCCGCCCCGCTGAGCGCGTTGAGATGAGTCCTATCCTCGCCGGTTCCCCTTCCGCCTTGCGATCGCTTCGCCCCAGCGAGCCAGGAATGTCGTGATGAAGGCGTGTTCCTTGGCGGGATCGACGGCCAGCGGCGCGAGTGCCATCGCGACGGCCAGCGCCACGTGATAGCCCTCTGAGCGCGAGGCGACGGCGCGGCGATAGGCGGGGTGCGCCTCGTTCACCCACACCGTCGACTCGACGAGGCGGCCCAGCTCAGGGTCGCCACGGTGTTCCTCAAACTGGACGCTGAGGCCGTAGCGTGCGGGCCGGCGCGCGGGGGGGCCAGAGGCGAGACGCCCGGTGGCTGGCGCCGGCGCGACCTGCGCGGCGGCGGGCCTGGGCTCAGTGTCCGACACGGGCAGCGTCGTGGCTCCCTTAGCAAGCGGAGCTCCGAAAGGCGCCGAAGTCTCGCGCGTGGCGCCGGCGGCTCCGTGCGCCGCGAACAGCGGCGCGTGATGAGCGCCGGCGGCATCGGGGCCAGCCGTCGGCAGACGACGCTGGCCGCCCGCGCGCTGCTCCACGAGGGCCGCCAACAGCGGAAAGTCGCCGGCCAGGTCGGCGAGCACCGCCTCCAAGTCGCGCTCGACGGGCCTGGCGGCGCGGCGACGCGCGCGCTCCGCGGGCTCGCCCGCGTCGCCCCACTGGGTGAGCTGGCGCGAGACCGCCTCCTGGATCGCCTTGCGGTATGCGAGGTAGGTCGCACCGCGCGCGCCAGCGCGGATGAAGTCGGCCTTGTTCAGCGTGAGGCACTCGGCCAGCGCGGGCACCTCGATCAGGCCGCCCACGCACTCGGGCGCTGACGGCGCGATGGCCAGCCAGTCCCATCCCCGCTTGATGACCTTGCCGAAGGTGCTGACGGCGACGCCCCTGAGGTCTTCGGTCAGCGCCACCGCGTCGCGGACGAGGTAGCCCGCGCCGGCGGGCTTGCGCTTGCGCGCCATGCGAATGGCGACGGGCGCCGTTTCAAGCGCGCGCCAACCCCGCCCCTCGAGCGAACGCCCGTTCAGGATGAACGCGACGCCGCGTGGATATTGGGCGCTCAGGATGTCGGCCAGCGCCGGGTCGAGGAGCGGCTGGAAGTTCCGGCGGAGCGCGACCTCGATGAAGCCGGGATCGAGGAGCGGCGAGAGCGCGTTGGTCAGGGTGAGTCGCACCGCCGTCCCGGGCCCGGCGACAAGACCCAGCGGTGCGACCCAGCGCCACGGGGCTTTGTGGCGGGAGGCCAGCCGCCACGCCGAGGCGACATGGTGTTTGCCTCGTCGCGTCTCGGTGATGACCTCCGTGCAGACCAGGAGAGCGACCTTGATGCCGACGCCTGCGAACCCAATGCCGGCGCCGCGGACTTTCGCGCTAGAGGCGATGTCGTGGTAGCGGGCGAGCTCGCGCCGCCGCATGCCGCCGCCGTCGTCCAGGATGGTGAGTGCGGGGGCAGTCGGGTCCGTCGCGATCGTGAGAGTCTTCGCACCGGAGTCGAGGGCGTTGGCGACGATCTCGGTGAGGATGGTCTCCTCGGTGGACCCTGGGTAGGCATCGCGCAGGTCCTCGAGGAGGTGCTGGAGGTCGACTCGTGTCTCGCCCACGACTCAGCATTATAAGGAGGTTGTCCCCGAGATCCTCCCGACTCGAGGGGCAGAGGCGATGCTACACTCCCCTGACGCAAGGAGGGCCCAGGCGATGGCCGAGACGGGGCGGATGGCGGTGTTCCACGGGACGGGCAAGCCGTTCGAGATTCGTGAGTACCCGGTGCCGGACCCCGAGCCGGGCGCGATCCTGATCAAGATCGCGCTCGCCAACATCTGCGGCTCGGACTTGCACTACTGGCGGGGCGAGCTCGACTACAAGAAGATGGGGCGCCCGCTGCCGCTCAACACCGGCCACGAGCACGTCGGCACGGTCGCGAAGCTCGGCCCCGGCGTTACCACCGACTCGTCGGGCCAGCCGCTCAAGGTCGGCGACCGCGTCGCCTACCGCTTCTTCTTCCCCTGCGGCCGCTGCCGCGCTTGCCTGGCGCGGCGCTTCAAGTCCTGTCCCGTGCGTCAGGCCAACTGGCTCGTCTCGTGCGAGGTCTGGCCGCATTTCCAGGGCGGCTACGGTCAATACTTCTACCTCCGGCCGAACCACGCCGTCTTCCGCCTCCCCGACGAGATCACCGACGAGATGGCCGCCGGCGCCAACTGCGCGCTCAGCCAGGTCTACGCTGGCCTCGACATCGCCGGCCTCCGGGCCGGCCAGACCGTCGTCGTCCAGGGCGCCGGCGGGCTCGGGGTCTACGCCTGCGCGGTCGCGAAGGAGGCGGGCGCGAGCCGCGTCGTCGTCATCGACGGCATCGACGAGCGCCTGGCGCTCGCCAGGAAGTTCGGCGCCGACGAGGTCGTGGACCTGCGCGAGTACCAGACCCCCGAGGCGCGCATCAAGCGCGTCAAGCAGCTCACCGAGGACTGGGGCGGCGACGTCGTGCTCGAGCTGGTCGGCCACCCCGGCGTCGTGGACGAGGGCCTTCGGATGACCGCGCCCGAGGGGACGTACGTCGAGATCGGCAACATCAACGTGGGCTGGAAGGCCGAGTTCGACCCCGCGTGGATCATCTTCGGCAACCGCCGCATCCAGGGCGTCGCGCACTACGAGGCCGAGCATCTCAAGGGCGCGCTCGACCTCATGCGGCGCACCCTCCGCCGCTACCCGTGGGACCGCGTCGTCTCCCACAAGTTCCCGCTCGAGCAGATCAACGAGGCCTTCGCCGCGCAGGACAAGGGCCACATCACGCGCGCGGCCATCGTGCCGAACTAGGGCGCGGCTTTCTCGATCTTCGCCCACGTGTCGCGCAGCCCGACCGTGCGGTTGAAGACCAGGCGCCCCGGTGCCGAGTCGCGCGAGTCGACGCAGAAGTAGCCCTGGCGCTCGAACTGGAAGCGCGCGCCGGCGTCGACCCCCGCGAGCGCGGGCTCGAGCTTGGAGCCGCGCAGCACGTCGAGGGAGCGCGGGTTCAACACCGATCTGAAGTCCTCGGTCTCGTCGGGCTTGGGCACACTGAACAGGTTGTCGTAGAGGCGCACCTCGGCGTGAATCGCATGCTCCGCCGACACCCAGTGGATGGTCCCCTTCACCTTGCGCCCGCGGGCGTCGCCGCCGCGGCTCTGCGGATCATACTCGCAGCGCACCGCCACCACGTTGCCGCGGGCGTCGCGCTCGACGCCCGTACACTTCACGATGTAGGCGTAGCGCAGGCGCACCTCGACGCCGGGGGAGAGCCGGAAATACTTGGGCGGCGGCGGGTCGCGGAAGTCGTCCTGCTCGATATAGAGGACCCGGCCGAATGGCACGCGACGGGCGCCGGCCGCGGGGTCCTCCGGGTTGTTGACCGCGTCGAGCTCCTCCGCCTTTCCCTCGGGGTAGTTCTCGATCACCAGGCGAAGCGGCCGGAGCACCGCCATGCGGCGCTCGGCGCGGCGGTTCAGGTCCTCGCGCACGCAGTGCTCCAGCAGGGCCACGTCCACGAGGTTGTCGGCCTTGGCGACGCCGATGCGCTCGCAGAAGTCGCGGATGGCCTCGGGCGTGTAGCCCCGCCGGCGCAGGCCCGCCAGCGTGGGCATGCGCGGGTCGTCCCAGCCCGACACCAGCTCCTCCTCCACGAGCGTCAGGAGCTTTCGCTTGGACATCACGGTGTGCGAGAGGTTGAGGCGCGCGAACTCGATCTGACGCGGGTGGTAGATGCCGAGCGCGTCGAGGTACCAGTCGTAGAGCGGCCGGTGGTCTTCGTATTCGAGGGTGCAGAGCGAGTGCGTCACCCCCTCGATGGAGTCCGACTGGCCGTGCGCCCAGTCGTACATCGGGTAGATGCACCAGGTGTCGCCCGTCCGATGGTGCGTGGCCTTCCGAATCCGGTACATCACCGGGTCGCGCAGGTTCACGTTGCCCGACGCCATGTCGATCTTCGCCCTCAGCGTGCGGGCGCCGTCGGGGAACTCCCCCGCCCGCATCCGGCGCAGGAGGCTCAGGTTCTCCTCGACCGAACGGTTCCGGTACGGGCTCTCCCGGCCCGGCTCGGTCAGGGTGCCGCGGTAGGCGCTGACCTGGTCCGGCGTGAGGTCGTCCACGTAGGCCTTGTCCTTCCGGACGAGCTCCTCGGCCCACTCGTAGAGCCGCTCGAAGTAGTCGCTCGCGTAATAGAGATGCTTGCCCCAGTCGAAGCCGAGCCAGCGCACGGTGTCGATGATGGAGTCGACGTACTCCTGGCTCTCCTTGGTGGGATTGGTGTCGTCGAAGCGGAGGTGGCAGCGCCCGCCAAACTCCTGGGCGATGCCGAAGTCGAGGCAGATCGCCTTGGCGTGTCCGATGTGCAGATATCCGTTCGGCTCGGGCGGAAAGCGCGTGACGACAGACGGGAAGCGACGAGCCTCGAGGTCCTCGATGACCGCGTCGCGGATGAAGTTGGAGGGTGTGTCGCGGGACTCCGGCTCGCTCATTTGGTAGATGGTATCACCACACCGTGTCGACCCGGCGGCTCCTGCGCAACTTCGCGTCGCGTGTGACCAACGGGAGACCTTCTGCACGCGCGGTGGCGGCGATAATGCGGTCGATCGGGTCCCGAGGGAACTCGTCGGCGAACTGCATGACGAGGATCGCCACGGCCGGCGTGATCTCCTTGATCACCACGCCTGTTTCCTCGACCAGCCCAGTCAACGCCGTCTCCGAAGTTCCGTGGAAGCCGAGCCGGTGATGCGCCATCAGCCAGGCCATTTCCAGAAGGCTGACAGAAGCGATGGCGAGCCCGCCCGACTTCAGGGCTCGATCGATGGCCGCTCTGGCTGGGGCCGAGAGTCGCCCGGGGCTCGCGCCGAGCCAAAACCAGGTGTGGGTGTCGAGGAGGATCACCGCTTCGCCTTACGCGACTGCGGCCGCCGCCGTTTCCCTTCCCGAGGCTCCGGTCCTAAGTGCGCTGCCCATGGAAGACGAGCCATGTCCCACTCCTCGAAGGGGGGAAAGACGGTGGTCCTTTCGACATCACCGATGATGGTGAACCGATCCGCCATGCAGCCGAACACGCCCTTCTTGGGCGCGTCGGGCGGCACGAGCTTGGCAACCGGCTTGCCCTTCTTGGTGATGACTACGGGCGTCCGGTATTTCTTGACCTCCTCCATCACCCGCAGGCACCGGGCCTTGAACTCTCCCGCCGGCATCGTCTTCATGGTCTCCTCCACAGGCTCATGGTCACCACGCCGTGACCATGTTAGCACGCGACCGCGCGCCGCGGGATCGTCGCCGCTCGCCGGGCGAGCCGTTAGCAGCGGGCGGAGTCGGTGACGAGGAGCCGGAGGGTGCCGCCCACCGCGTCGTACTCGAAGTCGTTCCCGGCGCACTGGAACCGCGGCGGAGCCTGAAGGAGCGCCAGCACCGCGGCCTTGTCGGGGGGCCACTGGCCGTGTTGCGCCGCGTAGGCGCGCACCGTGTCCTGGACCGAGGCGAGCGTGGCCTGGTCGGCCGCGAGTCGTGCGTTCGTGAGCGGACGCTCCTCCTGGATCTTCTCGACCGTCCGGGCGGTCGAGCCCAGGTAGCGGACGAACAGAAAGCCGGCGAACGCCACGATCACCAGCACGAGCAGGATCTCGATCAGACCGAACCCACGCGCATCGGCCCGTCGTCCCAGGAGGATCATCGTGATCACATTATCCCATTCAGAGCGCATGAGCGGCGATGAGCGACGAGACCGTTAAGATACGTGGCTCGCTAGAGCCGAAAGCCTCGTCACTCACCCTGGTCGCACACTGATCGTTGCCGAGGAGGGCGAGTGCGGCTCGAGGCGGAGATCCGCTCACTGTCCGGAGCGTGGTGTCCTCGCGATTGCGCAAGTCCACTCGAGAGGGCGGAGGCGCCAGGCTGTGACGGAGGCGGTGGCCGGGGTCGTCTGGGGTGAAGGTGCCGGTTGTGCGGAAGGCGTCGTATGAGAAGAAGCGGGCCAGCGCCGGCGTCCCAGGGCTTGCGACGCACAGGAGTCTCCCGCTACGACTTCTCCTTGCGCCGCTTCTGCTCGTACAGCGCCTCGTCGGCTCGCGCGAACAATTCATCGATCGAACAGGGGCTCGTCGGGTCGACGCGGGCCACGCCAACGCTGAAGGCCAACGCGTAGCCACGGTCCGCCTGCGCGTTGCACTGGCTCAGCGTTTCCGCTAAACGCTTCGTGATCGTCGATACACTATCATCGTCAGCGTGGACCGCCAGCACGGTGAACTCGTCCCCGCCTAGGCGCGCAATGATATCCGACTCACGAAAGCTTCGCGTCAGAAGCTCCGCCGTCTTGATCAGCGCGCGATCACCCTCAGGGTGGCCGAAGCTGTCGTTGATCTGCTTGAAGTCGTCCAAGTCGACGACGATGAGCCAACACCCTCGCTTGGTACGACGAGCAAACTTCAGGTGCTGTGTGGCGAGCGTGAGAAAGCCGCGCCGGTTGTACAGGCCCGTCAGCTCATCGCGAAGCGTGAGATCCCGCACCTTCGGCAGGAGTTGTTCCTTCGCCTCGAGCGAGGCTTGGAGCTGCTGGGTTCTCTCCGCGACGCGAGATTTCAGGCCCACGTTCGCCTTCTGCCGC